>Ga0209416_1000032_pt1 | contig 169050 bp, 152 predicted proteins | sample RifGroF1_FD_184001 | JGI IMG/M metagenome (GOLD analysis project Ga0209416, IMG submission 184001) | Groundwater microbial communities from Rifle, Colorado, USA - Groundwater F1 (SPAdes) (version 2) | ecosystem: Environmental > Aquatic > Deep subsurface > Groundwater | place: Rifle, Colorado... | reverse complement strand
ATATCGACAGTCTTGGTATAAGAGAGATTCTCCCTTTAACAAAGATTAAGGATGCAATGAAAGAGTTAAAGAAAAATGCTTCCAAAAATCCTAAGGTTAAAGATTTTAATGTTATGTTAAACATCTTTAAAGATTTAGAGGGAAGTTCAGATATTAATGCTTCTGTTGAGATTATTCAGTACTGCAACTATGTTAAAAAGACAAGAGAAAAAGAGGGAAGATTAATTCCCATTAGTATTGAGAAACAGTTAGAAGAAGCAGTTAAAAATATTGTAGGAGAGCTTGCTCTAGCAACAGATACTACATTAGAGAATGCTTCAAAGACTTTCTCCAAAGCGACAGATATTAAAGTTGATGTTATGAAGGATTAACTGTTAATCCTACCTGAACATCTCCAACTTTAAATTGGTTTTGAGTTTTAGATATATCCTCTACAAACTGTATCTCACTTACTTGAAGAACTGTCTTCCCACATCCATCTACCACTTCCTTTAGAAGTTCACTTTCCGTATAGAGAATCAAGGACACTGTATCATTTATCTTTAGCCCTTCCTTCTTTCTAATATCTCTGTACTTTCTAAGGAAATCATTTAACATACCCTCCTTCTTAAGGTCATCTGACAGGTTAGTATCAAGCGAAACAAGTTTTTCACCCTCTCCAAACGATCTAAGACCCTCTCCCTCTTGTTTCTCCTTGGCATAAGAGATGCTCTTAACATTTAATTCTTCTCCTACAATTTCCATTATCTCTTTATCATCAATAGCTATATATGCCTGTGATAGTGGTTGTCTAAGATTTAGCTTTGCATCTTCTCTTACTTTCAAACCATTTGAACATATCTCTCTTGCAAGATTCATCTTCTTCAAAACATCTTCATCTATCTCTGTCTTTGTAGAACCGAAATACTCCTCAAGATGTACAGACTCTTTCTTTCCACCAAGGTTGAGATATATCACTTCAGATATGAATGGTGTAAATGGTGAAAGAAGCTTACTTAATTCTAAGAGAACATAATGTAGAGTACCGAGTGCATTTTCATCTCCATTTTTAAATCTAACTCTTCCTCTTCGGATATACCATTGAGAGAGATCTTTAACAAACTCTTCTATTCCTCTTGATGATGAAGCTATATTGTAGCTATCCATATATCCAATAACCTCATTTACAAGTTTGTGTAATCTTGCAACAATCCATTTGTCCATAACATTATCTATTCTAGAAATGTCGAACTTGGTGTAGTCAAAATTCTGTAATTTAGAGTATGTCAAAAGATAGTTAAAAGAATTCCAAAGTGGTAAGTAGAATCTTCTTTTTACTTCATCTAATATTGACCACCCAAATCTTATATTTCCTCCTACAGAGGCAGTTACATAGTTCCATCTAACAATATCACTACCAGCTTTGTCTGCAGCATCATCAAATTTAATATTATTTGGATTTGTCTTACTCATTCTCTCGTTTTTTTCGTCTCTTACCTCGGCATATCCCAATACTTCTTTGTATGGAATCTTGCCTTCTAGTACGACACCAAATACAAGCATGGAGTAGAACCACAGTCTTACCTGTTCGAGCATTTCTGTTATGAAATCAGCTGGGAACCATTTCTCCCAGTAAGCTTTGTCTTCAAGATAGCTTAAGGTTGAGAATGGTACAACACCAGCATCTAGCCAACAATCTCCTACATCCGCAACTCTACTTACCTCTTCACCACAGCTAGGACATTTAATTTTAACCTCATCTATCCAGGGTCTGTGAACGCTCTTGAGATTATCTACAAGTGATGGTTCAACAGCTAACTTTTTCAATTCCTCTAAGCTTCCAACAACATGTAACGTATTACATTTAGTACATTCGTAAAATGGTAGTGCCAAACCGTAGAATCTTTTTCTACTAATCATCCAATCTCCCATACTGTCTAACCAGCCATGCATTCTCTTGCCTACAAATTCTGGATTCCATTTAACAGTATCTGTTTGTTCTTTAAGTTTGCTTTTTATTTTCTGTACATTTATGAACCAGTTATCTTCTAATTTGAAAAGACATTTTGTTTTGCATCTCCAGCAGTGAGGGTAGCTATGTTCATACTCCTCTGTTTTGAAAAGGAGTCCCTTTTCTTGAAGGTAGCTAATTACAGTATCTGAGACATCGTGAGCATATTTACCAGTTAGATCTCCGTATCCTTCAATAAATGTTCCTGTAGAATCTATTGGGGATATTGCAGGTGCACCAATTTCCTTTCCTAAGTCATAGTCTTCCTGTCCACATCCCGGTGCTATATGTACAACTCCAGAACCATTTTTCGCATCTACCAGTTCCCACTCCACTATTTTGTGCTCAATGTTCTTCTGAGATTCGAAATCATACAAAGAGTCATATTTTTCTCCTAGCAATTTCTTAACATCTGTACTTTCAACATCGTTTAAGCCCAATCTCTTGGCTGCATCTGCTCCAAGATATACTGTTTTTCCATCTATATTTGTTTTTACATATTCCAGTTCTGGATTGACAGCAAGAAGTACATTTGCAGAAAGTGTCCATGGGGTAGTAGTCCATGCAAGTACATATTCGTTTTCTCTGTTTGAGAGTTTAAAGAGTAGATATACAGATGTATCGGTTATCATTTTGTATCCCTCTGCCTGTTCATGCTGAGATAGTCCAGTCTCACATCTTGGACACCATGTAGTAGCAGATTTGTTTTTGTATATTAATCCTTGCTCTTGGCATTTCTTAAGGAAGTACCAGATATACAGGTTGTTGGTTTTGGACATTGTGTAGTAGCTGTTCTCCCAGTCCATGAACATACCTAATCTTTTAGATTGTTCAATTTGTACGCCTGCAAAATGGTTTACTCTTGCAACACAGGAGTCTGTGAATTTATCCATTCCGTAATCTAGGATATCTTTCTTACTGTTAAATCCCAATTCCTTTTCTACTTCTACCTCTACCCAGAGTCCTTGGCAGTCAAATCCGTTTTGGAATCTTTGTTCATATCCCTGCATATTTTTGTATCTTTGAACTACATCTTTGTATGTTCTTCCCCATGCATGGTGTACTCCCATTGGGTTGTTTGCTGTCATTGGTCCATCTATGAAGGAAAAGTTTTCTTTGGCTCCCCTATTCTTTTCAATGTATTTTTTCTCTATGTCTTCCTCTTTCCATAGCTCCATTACCTTTTTCTCCATGTCTACAAAGTCCATATTGTTAGAGACATTTTTTAATTCTTCCTTTTTAGACATATTTCTGTGTGTTTAATTTAAACAAAAAACCCCCTTAGTAATATTAACAGTATATATTAATATTACCAAAGGGGCGAACATTTAGTACGCGGTACCACCCTATTTTTAACTCATTGCGTATGTATCGTATACTTACGGTAGATTCTACTTGTATATTTACTTTCTTTCTACTACTCCCCAGTGATAACTGGATCTATGTATTACAGTGATTATATCAGAAACAAAAGGAAAGAAAAGAAGTTCTGGAGAGGAGTGCATATGGGACTGAAATGGAAGCAATATCTGCTAATTTTCAGGTCTATCCCTATACACTCCTCTGCGTTACATAGCTTTTTTGTGAGCAACTCATTGCTACACTAACAAAAAGCATTGCGAACGCCGTCTCAACAGTGTCCAAGAGTAGGGGGAGACACCCCAACTAGTCGACTCTTAGAACACTACCGAACCTTTCTCTTTTGGTTGGAATAACATAGTATTCTCCTTTCGTAATCCCAAAAGATTGGTTTAAAGCATTTTGATTATAACAGAAAAATGAAACAGGAGAGAAGAGAGAGTATGGGGTGCGTTCGGGAAGAAACACTCACATTTTAGAGTTGCCTCCAAATTTCTCTCTCCTCTTCCTTGTTTCTCTAGGAAATCCCTTCCAGATAGGTCTCATCCCAGAGAAGTTATCCAAGATTTCGGAACGTTATTGAAAAACTTAAAGAGTTTTCACTCCTTTCTCCTACACCTGGATATGGATATTATACAAAAGAAAGACTGATATTACAATGAAATACGATGGAGGGCAACCTAAACTCGAGAGAACTCGAAATCAAGCAGGTCACCCCCCAAAGGTTGGTCTAGTCTAGCAAGCATGCCACTACGGCCATCAGCTTGAGAAGCTAGAGTCTTGATCGCGGTCAGCAGGATTAAAGCCCAGGGTCATCCGATGAACGAACGTTTTTGGAACATTACTCTTTAATAACTCAAACATTTGGACCTCCCAATTGAAGCTTTTCGTTATCGTTATGAAGAATAAGTCTGTTTCGAGTGCAAGCACTCAACGACACGTAAGCCTTACTAAACTTACTGTGACTTTTCACCTCCCCATGCTCTGAACTCCCCTACTTACCGGGATTTTATAAAGAACTACAAACCAACCTTGCATTAACAATATATATTAGAGGATATATTTCTGTCAATATCTCCCCATAGTATGCTATCATTACATCATGAATTGGAATTTAAAAACTCTCTACAAATCAGAAAAAGATCCTCAAATACAAAAAGACATAACACTCTCTCAGAAAGCAAACACATCCTTCGTAACCAAATGGAGTAAAAACAAAAAATATCTTCAAGATCCAAAAGTTCTACTACAAGCAATACAAGAATATGAAAAGCTAGAAGAAACATATGGACAGTGCCAGAAACCACTCTACTACCTCTCTTTAAGGTCATACCTTAACCAAACAGACCCAGTTATTAAGGGAATGCTAAACAAAATATCAGACACAGCTACAAAGATGGGAAATGACATTCAGTTCTTTGAATTAAACATATCCAAAATACCAAAGGAAAAACAAAAAGCATTTCTTAACTACAAAGGCTTAAAAAACTACAAACATCATATCGAAAGACTCTTCCTTGTTGGGAAATACCTACTCTCGGACAACGAAGAGAAAATATTTAACCTCATGTCCAAAACCTCCCATTCCAATTGGAGAGATATGCTAAGCGAACTTCTGGATAAACAGAAATTCACCGTTGTAGATGAGAAGAACAAAAAACACGAGATTACTTACAACGAAATCACTAAATATCTTAACTCTACAAACAAGAAAGTGAGAGACTATGCCTCTGTAGAATTTAACAAAGTAAACAGCAGATATGCTGAGATAGCGGAGTTTGAAATTAACTCCATCCTTGAAGCTAAGAAGGTCTCCGACGATTACAGAAAAATACCTAGGCCAGATTTAACAAGACATATTGCAGACGACATAGATAGTGACATAGTAGATACACTAGTAAAAACAGTAACTGACAATTTCAACATTTCTAAAAAATATTACGCTAAAAAAGCAAAATTGTTGGGGCTAAAGAAACTTGGATATCATGAGAGGAATATCCCACTTAAAGGTGTGGATGTAAAATATACATACGAGGATGGTATGCAGTTGGTCAAAGATACCTTCTCTTCCCTAGATACTCAGTTTGGTGAAATACTAGATGGTTTCCTGAAAGATGAAATATATGATGTATATCCCAAAGAAAGTAAAAGTGGAGGAGCGTTCTGTATCTCTGTCAGTAAATCCCTACCTACATATGTTCTACTCAACCACACAGACAAGTTAAACGATGTACTTACCATTGCCCACGAGAGTGGACATGCCATACACTCCATTCTTTCCCAGAAACAGAGCGAACTAAATAGTGGACACCCCACATCTCTTGCAGAGGTAGCTAGTACATTCTTTGAAGATTTTGTACTTGAGAAGATTTTAGAGAGAACAGATGACAAAGATGTCTTGCTTGGAATACTGGACAACAAATTGAATGGAGATATTTCCAGTATATTTAGGCAGATTGCTTTTTACAATTTCGAAAAAGAATTACATAGTACACACAGAGAGAAAGGTTTTGTACCAAAGGAAGAGATATCTCAGATATTTTGTAAACATATGAAGGCATATCTTGGAGATACTGTAGAAGAGGATGAGAGTATGAGGAATGGATGGATATATGTAAGTCACTTTAGACGTTTCTTCTATGTATATTCATATGCTAGTGGTTTGTTAATATCCAAAGCCCTTCAAGAGATGGTTAAACAAGATCCTAAGAACATATCTTTTGTTAAAGCTTTTCTTGAATCTGGGGGTAGTAAATCTGCGAAGGTATTGTTTAAAGAGATGGGTATAGATATTTCAAAAGAGGAGATTTGGAAAAAAGGTATAAACGAGGTAAAATATTTATTAGATAAATTGAATAATATATAACTATGGGAGGAGATAGATGGTATGAGTCTGATAAAACAGATCAGACTGATGATACTCTCAAAGCTTATTCAAAAGCAGTTAAAGAGTATCTTGAGAGAGAAGGAGAAACCGGTTATTTGCTAGGTGAACCAGCTATTCATTTAAATACAGCAATGCAGATTTGCATACTAGATCCACACAACGAGGTTCCTACAGATATACTTCTTTTTGCAGACATTGCTGGTGATTTTATGAATACAAAAGAACCTTCTTTATTAGAAAAGAATAAATATCAGCATGAGTACAACGAACAAGAGGGAAAATATAACATGTCTTTCGAGATAACGGACATAAATGGAGATATACAGGAATTCTCCGGAGAATTTAACCGAGAAGCAAATATTACTTCGATAAAAGGAGTTTAATAAATTGCCGGACCTAGATTCGAACTAGAATTAACGGTTCCAGAGACCGCCGTCCTACCATTAGACGATCCGGCATTAACCAGCAATTATATCACCTTACTAATATATTTCTCCAATCTCTCTGTCACCTTTTCTTTACCTAGTACAGATATAACTTGGTACAGATCAGGAGATTTAGTTTTCTTAGTTATTGCTACCCTCAATATCATAGCAACTTCACCAGCCTTTACTCCAAGTTCTTCCGCAAGTTTTTTTACACCTTCAAACCATATGTCTACAGTATCGGGGATATCAAACACTTCAACATATTTCTCCAAGATTTTCTTTTGGATATCTCCCCCTATTCTCTCCGAGATATCTTCGTATTCCATGCTTTCAAACATTTCATCAAAGAATATGGATAACTGCTCTTTAATATCTGAATATTTAACAATATCTTTCCTTACCTTTGGACCATCTCTTTCAATATTGAAAATCTTAATACACAAATCCTTGTTCTCTTTTAACAAACTTACTAACTCTTTGTCATACATCTCTGACCAAGCTAAAGCCTGCTCGTATACCTGCTCTGCTGAGAGAGAAGCTATGTAGTTCTTACATGTATCATCGAGTTTAATAATGTCAAAAAGTGCTCCAGATTTACTAAACTTTTCCAAACTTACCTTAAATTCATCTACATAAAGTGTTGGATTTTGGATTCTCCAATCATAGAAATTGGAGTTTGCAATATTGAGAAGATATTCCTTAACTCCCTCAATTGGGTATCCATTCTCAATGTAGAATTTTACATCTGCCTCAGGATCTTTCCTTTTACTTAATTTTCTCTTTCCCCCATTATCTGTCTTCATCAAAGGAGAGAAGTGTGCATAAGGGATCTGCTTAAAACCAAGCTTTTGGAAAAGCTCTACATGTAATGGTACAGAAGAGAACCACTCGTCACCTCTAGTTACCAATGTAATATCCATTAGTATGTCATCAATTGGATGTGCAAAGTGGTATGTAGGAAAACCATCGGATTTTAACAAAACTGCATCCATGTCATTCTCTCGTAGTGTAACTCCACCCTTTATCATATCTGTCATGTTAAATGTGTTATCAATATTCCCGGTAGAGTAAAGCCTAACTACAAACTTTTCTCCCTTGTCTAACATCTCTTTTACCTCTTCAAAACTCTTCTCTCTCCATAGTGCCCACTTACCGTAACAACCAGTTCTTAACTTGTTTTCTTCTTGTTCCTTTCTAATATTTTCTAATTCACCCTCTGACATAAAACATGGATATGCAAAACCTTTAGAGACCAGATCTTTAGCAAATACTTTGTAAATGTCTAACCTCTTACTTTGGATATATGGACCATACTCTCCTTTTGAAGTTTCTTCATTAAGCATTCCTTCGTCAAATTCAATCCCAAATCCCTTAAACCCTTCTATTATCTCCGTTACACCATTTTCTACTTCTCTCTTTTTATCCGTATCCTCTATACGAAGGATGAAAAGTCCCTTACTCTGTCTTGAAAGAGATCTTCCAACTAAGCTAGTGAAAACACTTCCAATATGTAGAAAACCCGTAGGACTTGGAGCAAATCTTAAAACCATTGCTCCTTCTTCTAATTTTCTTTTAGGATATCTACTAAGAACATCTTGAGGTGTTTCTTTTACATCTGGGAAGAGTAATTGTGAAAGCATTACATTGTCCTCTGTTGTTCTCATAGTATAATTGGTAAGATTAATATTGATTGAATATATAACTACTGTTAAGATTATATCATGACATTAACAGAAGCAGCATTTTGGACAAAAAGATTTGGAATAATAGCGGGAGGAGCATTACTTGTTTTCTTTGTTATCGTTCTAATAATCACAACTGTAAACAGGAGTAAGAATATGCCTCCTGCATATTTAACTGCCAATTTTGCATGTACAGAGTTTAAAGAGGAGTTCTTAGAGAACAAGCTTTCAATTCCTACCTTAAAACTTGTAGAGGGTTCTGAGATGCTTTTTGAAATTAAGACAGAGAGTGGAAAGATAGATTCTCTTCCACGAATTATAAATGTCTACAAATTTAGTAATCCTACTCAATCTTTAAGTTCACAGGCAGATTCTAAGATTCTTGCAAAGAAGCTTGGGTTTAATCCCGATGCGGTAATTAGAAGAGGTACAGAGAGTTATGTATGGGTAGATAGGGATACAAGCAGAACACTAGAGATACAGGCTAAGAATTTGAATTTTACTCTTAAGACAGATGCCCAATATATCCGTACAAAGGCAAAGAGCGGTGCACTTCCAACAGAGCAGGAAGCAAAATCTAAAGCAGTAAACTTCTTAAGATCACTTGGTTTCTCTTCAGATGATTATGCTTCAGGTACACCTACCACTACATTGATAGATGTTAATCCTGACGGTTCATTTAGTCAGGCAGCTTCTCTTTCTGAGGCTGAGTTAATTAGAGTAGATTTCAAGAGGAGTAAATCCATGATAACCATAGCTTCAGATATTGTTGGAGCAGAATCTATGGTTGCTTCTCTTACCAGAAAGTTGGGAGAACCAACAGAGGAGACTCCAATTATTAATGACGAGAGAATAACTGTATATACCTTCAATACTAGCGTTACTACTACTAATCCAAACAAGAGTAATATCTCTGTATATATTGGAGTACAGGAGAAATCTTCAGATACTTTAGCTGGTATATACCAGATAGATTATGTTTACTGGCCAATACAGGAGACAAATTGTGGTACGTACGAGCTTGTTTCTCCACAGTATGCCATACAACAGGTTCAGTCAGGTAATGGAAGTTTGGTGTATCTAAATAAGGTTGGAGGAGATGATGTAGTCAATTACATACCAAAGAAGGTTACTAAGTTTAGTGTGTTCTACATTAATCTTACATACTACGAGAGTTTAGAGGAACAGAAATATCTGCAACCGGTATATGTAGTATCTGGAGAAGCAATATTTGACGATGGTTCTAAAGGAGAGTTTGATTATTACTACCCTGCTATTAACTACACATCTGTACAAAACAGAATAGTATTACCAGAACCAGAGGTTGAAGAAAGTAGTTCTTTCTTTTAGATATTTCCTTATGGTGTGATTCTCTTAGGATCTCTTGGAAGCAAAGTTACATCTCTGATGTTGTCTAGACCTAATAGCTTCATTAGTAATCTTGTTGGTCCTACACCCATTCCACCATGTGGAGGGCATCCATATTTAAAGAATTGTAAGAATGTCTCAAAATTCTTCACATCTAGTCCCTTCTCCTGCGCCTGTTTTACAACTACATCATACCTATGCTCTCTTCTGGCACCCGTAGTCGTTTCAAGTCCATTCCAAAGTAAGTCAAAGCTATCTGAAAGCTCTTTCCCTTCAACCTTCATGTGGTAGAAAGGTCGCTTTGACCATGGCCATTCTGTAATGAATACAAACTCATGGTTGTATTTCTCTTTAATATATTCCCCTAGTGCTTTCTCATCCTCAGTACCAATATCTTCATAATCTTTTTTCAAAATATCCATAGCTTCTGCGAATGTAATCCTTGGGAATGGTCTCTCGGGTATAACAATCTCTCGACCAAACACTGCCTTAATCTCTTCTCCCATTTCTTCTTTCAAGCCTGTTAACCAGTACACTATCCACTCCTCTTCCAAATCCAAGAGCTCCTCTATTTTATCTACAAAAGAGACCTCCATATCTACACCTGTAAATTCAGTAGCATGTCTTCCTGTAAATGATTGCTCTGCTCTGAAGATTGGTCCAACCTCAAACACCTTTTCAAAACCGGAAGCCATTGCCATCTGTTTGTAGAATTGAGGACTCTGAGTTAAGTAGGCCTCCTGTCCGAAGTAATTTACCTTAAAGACCTCTGCACCACCCTCACTTGGAATTGAGATTAACTTGGATGTTTTTATATCTATGAAATTATGCCCATACCAATACTGTCTCATGTACTTTTCCATTGTTGACCAAACTTTGAATATTAAGGCATTCTTTGGTTTTCTCAAATCCAACCATCTGTTATCTAATCTAAGAGCTAGGTTTGGTTCTTCATCACCTTTTCTTTCATATACTTGAAATGGAAGCTCTGCAGAAGGAGTAGATACTATCTCGATACTCTTTAAATGTAATTCGAATCCATCTGGAGCCTGCTTCTCTTCTTTACCCATACCGGTTACATATATTACTGATTCAGATGGTGTTGTAGATAGCTGTTTAATAATTTCACTGTCATCTACAAAGCACTGTACTACTCCGGAGATATCTCTCAGAAGAAGAAACCCAAATTTAGATTGCTCTCTAAATTTGAATAGCCATCCCTTAAGAACAATTTCTTTTCCATTGTACTCAGATGGATTTTTTAGAACATCTTTTATATTTAATTCTTTCATAGGGAAATTCTAACAGATTAATTAGTAAATCTCCATTCCTTTACCATAAATTGTATATTTTCATTACCATTCCATACATTTATGTCAGGATACCCAATAACATCTATACTATCATTTTCATTAATATCCTGTGTATCCTCATTACAATTAAAAAGAACAAGCGTTAATAAATCTACACCATTACCTTTTACAGTTAACCTCATATGGTTCTTCTCCTGCCCCATTATGTTCTTTCTTACAACAACCAACTCTTTCAAACAGATGATTGGCTTTGGATTACCATATCCAAATGGTTCTAACTTTTTTAAATTATTTATTAATTCGTTATCTATATCCTCTGTATCTACAAGTAAATCTATTTTAATATCTCTTTGCAGATCCTTCTCTGTTATTTTCTTGTTAGCATACTCCGTAATCTTCTTTACAAACTCATCCATACTCTTCTCTTTTGCTGTAAAACCTGCAGCTAATTCATGTCCACCATATCTCTCAAGATATTTATCTAATTTCTCCAATGTCTTGGTAATATTAAAACCCTTAATACTCCTTGCAGAACCCTTAATTACTCCATCGTTCTTTGTGGTAACAATTACAGGTCTGTAGAACTGCTCTTGGAGCTTACCTGCGACAAGCCCTATGATTCCCTCATGCCAATTCTCACCCTGCACAAACAGTAGTTTGTTTTCCAAATCTACATCCTCTTTTGCAATATCTAAAATCTCTGTTGTTAATTTCTGTCTTTCAAAATTAATACTGTTTAATTCATTAGCTATCTCAGTGCATTTCTTTTCATCACTACTCACAAGTAACTTAACAGCTTCCATTGGAGAACCTATTCTTCCTGCAGCATTTATTCTTGGACCAATTACATACCCCAAATGGTAGGAGTTAATATCTTTGGGTAATATCCCTGAACGAAGAATTAATGCGTTAAGACCCAATCTCTGGCCTTTGGATATCTGTTCTAGTCCATACTTAACAAATATTCTGTTTACATCTAGAAGTGGCATCATGTCTGTGACTGTAGAAAGTGCAACTAGATCCAAACCGTACTCCCTATCCTCCTCCATCTCTAATTCTTCCCTTAGTGCTTGAACAAGAAGATATGCCACAGCTGTTCCACAAATCTCCTTGTTTGGATATTCTTTCCCAGGGTACATTTGATGAACAAGGATGTAGTCTAAGTTCTCGGAGATATCTTCTGGCGGTTGATGATGGTCAGTAATGACAAAGTCCAAATCTTTTGAATGTTTATTTATTAATTCCTTATCTCTTACTCCACAATCTACTGTGATGAGTAAATCACAACCTAGCTCTTGAGCGTCTTTTATGGACGACTCTGTAAGACCATATCCTTGATCAATTCTACTTGGGATATATGGCACAACATCTACCTTCTTACCAAGAACCTTAGCTGCTTCTCTAAAAAGAAACTCCCACAAAAGTGCAGATGCACAGATTCCATCACAGTCGAAATCTCCATGGATTACAATCTTCTTATCCTCTTTGGCATATTTAATTATCTTCTTTGCTGCCTTACTAACTCCAAAGAGTTTTTTAAACGGTGGGATATTCTCTAGTAACGGTTCCAGATGTTCCTCTTTGTTTTTAATCCCTCTGTTTTCAAGGATTGTTTCTACAAGATCTTCTTGCTTGTTCTCTGGTATTAGCCAATTACTTTTACTTACTAGACTCATTATTTATGTACTTTTCAATTAAATCCCAATTAAAGCCCTTCCTTCTTAAAAAATCTATCTTCTTCCTATCTTCAAAAGTTATCTTTTCCTCTTTAAACTTCTTTCTGTATGTTGCTACTAATACACTGTATTCATCTCCTAGGGTTTCTTCAAGAACCTTTTCAATTATATCCTTTGATACACCCTTTGACACAAGTTCACCGTAGAGAATATTCTTACCTCTTGGTTTGTTCTTAATTCTACTCTCTACAAACATTTGAGCATATTTCTCATCGTTGAGGTATTCATACTCCAGAAGTTTTTTAACAACAAATTCTTCAATGCTCGAGATATCTTCCTTGGATATATCTTCAAACCATTTCCCCTTTTTCTTAAATGCCAAATCTTTTAAATATCTTCTTACTTGGAATTCTGTTTTAGGAGATCTAACAAGATATGATACAGCCCTGTCAAAGAATCTTGCTCTTAACTCAGATGTTAGTATTTCGTTTAGTTCTGTATCTGAGAGCTCTTTCCCTTGGTAGATACCAAACTGTGCTACAACATTCAAAGATATTCCACAGAAGAAATTCTCGTCTATGTACATGTTCAAACGAGAGCTATCTCGCTTCTGAGATTCAAGAGAGGTTATCTTCATACCCTATTTTACTTTAGAGAGAACCTCTTTAACAATCTTGTCTCGAAGTTTAGTATCTTTTTTCAAAACTTCAATTGTAGCTTCTCTTCCCTGACCTAATTGCTCTTCACCATATTTAAACCAAGCTCCAGCTTTTTCTACAACTCCTAAATCTGCCGCTGCATCTAAGATACTGCTTTCTCTGTCTATACCCATTGGGTAGATCATGTTGAAGGTAGCCTCTTTGAAAGGAGGAGCTACTTTGTTTTTTACAATTTTTACTTTTCTTGAGTGTCCAATTACCTGTCCATCTTTTACAATTTTCTCTTTCTGCCTGATATCCATTCTAATGGAGGCATAGAATTTGAGTGCGTTTCCACCAGTTGTAGTTTCAGGGTTTCCGAACATAATGCCAATTTTCATTCTTAATTGGTTTAAGAAGATTATTGTTGTACCAGTCTTACCAGTTATGGCTGTGAGTTTTCTTAGAGCTTGTGACATCAATCTAGCTTGCAAACCCATATGGCTGTCTCCCATCTCACCCTCAATCTCTGCTCTTGGAGTAAGTGCTGCAACAGAGTCCACTACTATGACTGAGAATGCTGCAGATCTAACTAATGTTTCTAGAATTTCTAATGCTTGCTCACCGAAATCTGGCTGAGATATATACAGGTTGTCGATGTCTAATCCAATATTCTTGGCATATGTAGGGTCAAAAGCATGCTCTGCATCTATGAAGGCAACAGCATCACCCTTCTTCTGTGCTTCTGCAAGAATATGTATTGCTAATGTTGTTTTACCAGATGATTCCGGTCCGTATATCTCAATGATTCTTCCCTTTGGAATACCACCAACACCAAGTGCAATATCTAGTGAGAGTGCACCAGTTGGTATCACCTCTACCTTAACTTTTTCTTGGCTACCAAGTCTCATAATGGAGCCTTTTCCAAACTGCTTTTCTATCTGGGATACTGCCATTTCAATTGCTTTTCCCTTTGGACTTTCAATCTTTTTTACTGTTTCTGTCATATGTAGTAATTACTATCAATTTAAAGATACTTCAGAATAACAGAGTACAAGGATACAGTCAAAGCAGTAAAAGAAAGATTTAATTAACCGATAATATTTTTATATTTTTTCTTTAAGAACTTTTCCTAAATTCTCAATAAATGCATTTCTTAGAATTTCATCCTCCCGGATATATCTAGCAATCTCTATTTGAACAGATGGAATTCGCAATTTGGATGCGACATATTCACCTAATGTTTCTTGGTCGTTATCCAAAAATCTAAAAAGATATATGCTTGCACCTTTTAATTGTCCTTTGTTTAATCCCTCAGATATGCTTTGTGCAAAAGCCATAGATCTGTCAAATCTAGTTGGGTAGTAGATTCCAATATCATAGCCCGCACCATCTCGTAATCCATGAATATCTATGAAGTTTTTGAACTTGTTCTGTCTTACAATTTTTCTTATCTCCTGTTTATATGGGTTACCTTTTTCTTTATGGTAATTTGGATCATATGAACACTCCCCTGTTTGTAAAATTCCAGAACAATTTACATCTAAACATACCTTCTCAACGATAGTATCTGTCCATGGTTCACCAAGTTTGTAGGAGCCAGAAAGAGATGGTCTCTTGTGAGAATATGTGTGAGGTGCAGAGAGAAGTATTGGAAGTTTCCCTTCTATTATTTTTACATCGGCAGTATCCATGATATATAAAGTAACATATATTTTATCTGTTGACCACATACTTAAGTTGTGCCAAAATGGACATATATAAATTTTTATCTATTTTAGATGAGAAGATTCATTTCTGGAGCAATACTATCGCTGTTGCTTCTACTTCCTTTAGTAGGAGTTGCAACTCCTGTACTCGCTCAAACAGAAGAGGATTCTGTTATCGCACCTTTTGAAGGATACGATTGGGAGACTGAGTACGATTGGGACGATCTTGCTGACGAGTATGATTACTCCGATCTTACAGAGGCTTCTGTAGGCGCAGGTATACTTGCAACACTCTTTGGTGGAGCAATGCTTTTCGTTTCAATCATTTGTTCTTTGGGCATGTACATTTTCATGTCATTGACATTGATGAAAACTGCAGATAAATTAGGTGCTGAGAATACATGGTACGCATGGATTCCAATACTTAATGGTATCTTACTCTTTAAATTAGGAGACCAGAATCCATGGTTACTTCTTTTGGCTTTAATTCCTGGAATTGGTGCCTTGATATTAGGAATCTTTGCCATAATCGCAACAATGAAGATCTGTGAGAAGAGAGGATATGACAAACTCTTAGGTCTTTTGATGTTAGTCCCAATTGCAAGCCTCATACTTTGGGGAATGCTAGCTTGGGGAAAGAAAAGTGCTTAACTGTTAATTTACCACAAACTGGATAGTGTGCTTTACACTATCCAGTTTCTTGTTACATAAATATGAATACTACTGATGTTCCTGTGTTTGAAAATTTAGGTTTTGACAGTGAAAGATATATTGAATTGCAAAAGGATGAGATGCTTGAACGGCTTACTAGAGTAAACAATGGTAAGTTGTATTTAGAAATTGGAGGGAAATTACTTGAAGATCCTCATGCCTCAAGAGTTCTTCCTGGGTTTTACCTCGATACAAAGATAAAGATATTGCAAAGCTTAGAAACTTCTTTCGATATTGTATATTGTCTAATATATGGAGATATTCTTAAAAATAGGCAATTGAATAATCAGAAAGAGGGATATATTGAATCTGCAATTAATACAATTAAGAGATTACAAGATATTTTTGGTGTAAAGCCATACATTGTAATAAACAATATACAAGATGAGAATAATCCTCTACTAGTAGAAGCGAAGCAGAAATTAGAGGGTATTTCCGACCATGTATATCTTCGCTACCATATAGATGGTTATCCAAATGACACACAGCGAATTCTAAGTAATGATGGGTATGGTAAGGATGAAGAGATTCCAGTACAAAACAAGTTAGTTATTGTAACTGGTGCTGCTTCAAACAGTGGTAAGATGTCCACCTGCTTTGGAATGATATATTTCGACCATCTCAGAGGGTTAAATTCTGGGTATGCCAAGTACGAGACATTTCCCGTATGGAATTTACCACTTGAGCATCCAATCAATCTTGCATACGAAGCTGCTACAGCAGATATTGGGGACAAGAATATCATAGATGAGTATCACCAGAAGGAGTACAACGAGGTTTCTGTAAATTACAACCGAGATATCGATGCATTTGTAATACTTAAAAAACTTGCTTCAGATCTATTACCCCCAGACAATATGTTAAACAATTACAAATCTCCCACAGATATGGGTATGAATCATGTAAAAGAGGCTATTACAAATGACGAAATAATATGTGTTGCTTCTTTAAATGAAATACAGCGTAGAGAGGCCTGGTATCAAGAGGTCATAGATAACGGTTTCGGCGAAGATAGCTGGGTTACAGCCTGTCAGGAGCTCGAAAAGAAAGCACTAGAGTATATACAGAGCAAAGGATACAACCCTACTCTGCATCTCTAACAAAATCCAAAATCTTCTGTTCTTCCTCTGGAGTAGCACCCTCTAACTTCACTTTATCTACCCTTCTAATTAGCTGGTTAAATCTCGTAGTACTTACGGTATCATACTGTTTCTGCAGAGAACCAATTCTTTCCCCAATCTTAAAGAAAGAGTCAGAGAAATTGTCAAACTCTTTTTCAAATGCCTTAATGTTACCAATAATGTTATGGATATTTCCCTGTACTCTGAAGTTCTCGTATGCCTGTTTAATCATTCTAAGTATCGCAGTAAAACTAAATGGACCTGCAAGTACAACTTTCTTTGCCATAGCATCCTGCCATACCTCTGGCATTTTCTCGTAGATATATGAGAATATCATTTCGTTAGGGATAAATAAGATTACAAAATCTACAGTCTTGTCCTCCGGATTAATGTAGTCTCTTGTACATACCTGGTTAATCTTCTCCTTCACATCCCTTACAAACTGTGCAGTATATTTCTCCTTTGTTTCCTTGTCATCTGTTTCAGACATTCTTTGGAGATTTGCATAGGGGAATTTAGAATCTACGTTAATTCTCGTTCTGTCCGGAAGAAAGATTGTAAAATCTGGTCTTGTCTCAGAACCTGCCTGCTCTTTGTTAAATTCGTAATCGTTTCCTCTAACGAATCCAGCCATCTTTAAGAGGTCATCAGCAACCTGCTCACCAAACTGTCCTCTTAACTGGTTGTTTGAGAGTACTTTTTTGAGACTCTCTGTATTTACTGAGAGCTGTTCTGTAACTCTCCTACTCTCTTCTAAGGAGGTTTTTAAGGAAGAGAATGAGTCTATTCTGTCTTTCTCACTTACCTTTACATACTCTTCTAGGTTCTTAATTAGCCTACCTATTTCCTCTCTTTTGTTGTCTAGATCTATTCTACTTTGTTTTGTTTCAGAACTAAGAGATTCTCTTGCAGTTTTAACAAGGTATTCGTTAGCTTCCATGAGGGCTTTGGGTACCAATTCTTCAAGCTTTCCCTCTATTGTTTCTGTGAGTGTTTCGTTGTCATTGCCTCTACCTTTGTTAACAAAGTAGAAGATTCCAACACCAAGTAGTATTCCTCCGACAAGCGCAAGTATTATATACAACATAAATGGAAGATTTCTTTAATTTAGAGTATTCTAATTATATATAACTTGAGGTTTAGTTCCAAGATGATTAAGAATATCCTAACTGGTAACTCTCTTTTCATAAAGAATTTATTACTTACATCTGTATTTGGTGGTTTGATAGGGGCATTAAATTATGCTTTTAACATCTTTGTCGCTAGATTTACTACTTTAGAAATATTTGGCATCTACGGTGCAGTATTGGGAATAATATATCTAATCCAAATCCCAGCTTTATCCATACAGGCATTGGTAACAAAGGTAGTGGCTAAAGAGAAGTCTTTCAATCTTAATTCCTACAAATGGAGTATTTTACTTCAGTTTACTGCTTTGGGAATTGTTTTTGGTTTTCTGTTTCTTCTTTTCAAGAAGAATATTTCAAACATCGCAACGATTCCTTCAGATTTAATTATTTATCTTGCAATTACGTTTGTTCTTGCATTTGTAAGCCCGATATCTAAGGGTCTGCTGTTAGGTAAAGAGCGAATCTTTACTGTTAATCTTTTGCTTTTTCTTGAAACAATCTTAAGGTTTGGAATTGGATACTTTGCCATAAAGACAAATGCTCCGCTTCCTTTGCTCATCCTTTCCTGTGCTATACCTTCTGTCATAACTACATTGGTTGCTCTTCCACTTATCAATTTGAAGGGGGATGGAGAGAAGAAGAGCATACCGATAGATTTGAAGGAGTTGTTCTTAGCAACGGTTAGTTTCCTTCTTCTTACAATTCCATATACCCTAGATTTAATTCTTGTTAATCCAGAGTTTAGAGCACAGTATTCTGGTGTTTCTTTGTTAGGTAAATTGGTATATTTTGCAGCCATAACTATAGCTTCTGTTATGTTTGCAAGGTTAAGTAATTTAACAAAGAAAGCAGAGATTACTAAATCTTTACTAGTTGCACTTTCTCTTTCTGTAATAATTGGGCTTGGTACAACTGCAGTTTTAGTTGTATTTAAGGACAGTATTATCTCTCTTACAATTGGAGACAAGTATCTTGAGGTTGCACCGTATCTTTGGATATTTGGTTTGTGTATGACAGGGTATGCACTGGTATATATGGTAGCGAACTATTTCATAACCCAGAGGTATTATGTATATATTTTTGTTCTACTTGTATGTTCTGTGCTTCAGGTCTATTTGTTTAGTATTAGGAATGAGAGTTTGGAGATGGTGGTAGTCAACCAGGTTATTGTATATCTTGTACTTACACTTGGGACTTTCGCTATGTTAACATTGAATTTGAGAAGGAAGGGATAACTGGACGATATTGGTATCGAACCAATGACCTTCGCAATGTGAATGCGATGCTCTAACCAGCTGAGCTAATCGTCCATACTATTGGGAAGTTTTATTCTCACCATCACCGCTATCACTCTTTGGTGTTTTAACCGCATACATCATTACAAAGAATATCACTAATACAATTGGTAACCCTATTCCAACCAACAAACTCTTTGTAACAATACCACCTAATATTCCAAGAAGAATACTGCCACCCATTACAATGAATGCTTTGTTTAGATTCATAATATTAATATACCACAAAAGTTATATTTTTCTAACAACAATCTTCTTAGCTACAATTGTATTATCCTTCTTTACAGATATATCCTTTACCGAAGAGATATCTTTTAGAACATAATTTTCATCTTCAATATCTAACTTGTACACACCTTTGTTCATGATGAATCTGTATCTACCATTCTTCTCTGTAACTCTTTTGTTAACCACTCTGTTAAATTCAACATCCTCCATAACTACTGATACGCCCTCTATGCCCTTACCCTTGTCGTTAACGACTTTCCCGTATTTACCTGCTGTGCCAAACACAGATCTTAGCAAGAAGAAGAATGCAGGGATATATATTAGGCCAATGAGGAGGTTCCCTGTACTTGGATACTTAGTGTACATGTATATGTAGATAGCCAAACCTACACAGAATATGACTATGTTTAGTATTGGGAATATCTTCTGCAAAATTCTTCTTGTTACAAGAAGAGTCTTGTTCTTGCCACCCATCGCCTTTCTGTCGATTGGTATTGCCAACTGAACATCTGAGCTTGCTCTAGATACAGAGAGTGTCCCATTGTAGACATTTTGGATTGGATAATCCTCTCCCTTAACAAATCTACTTGGGAATTCATATCCTCTCTTTGTTACAGAAATTGTATAGTTTCCTGCCTCCAGATTACCTGCAAACTTTCCAGCACTATCTGTAACTGCAGTCTCTATCAAGGATTTATCTCTACTAAAGATTCTAATTACCGCACCACCCAATGGTTCTTTACTGTAAGAATCGTATACAAATCCGTAAGATATTCTCTTTCTTCTAAACCCTAGTGCACTTAACAACCCAAGGAATGATTGAACAAACATATATGACATTTGAGATAAACTTCCAAGGGCTAACCCAGCACTAACACCTACAGTTGCGATAGTAGCTGCTACTGTTATATTTTGCAATTCGTTTTCTGGCAAATCACTAATTGGAGTATTCTCAAATGTATCCATAACAGAACCCTTTACATTCCCAACGACTTCAGACACATTAATATTCTTAAACACATTGGAGATTGTATTACTAATTGGTTCTTTTACTTCAGATATGTATCCCTGTCCACCAGTGCCAACCAATCCATCTGCAATCCAGTATTTTACTTCTTTCAAGATTACTTGTGATACAGAGACCTTGTTATTTCCTACTGTAACTGTTTGTGGGAATTCCCCTGTTACTTTGACTCCTCCAGAACAATTAACAGAGACTTCTTCAAGAGTTTTTGCTTTTGGACATATTACAAAGCTATTTGTATTACCTTGAGCTACATACATAGTGAAAGGTTTTACTACACCAGAATCACTTCCAAAGGAAACAACAGCCTTACTCTCCTTTGGTACACTTTTTATATATACATTTGACCAATCTCTGTCTTCAGAGAATAGAACTTGCACATCAGCAACTAAGTTCACACCTTCTTTAATTCGAATCTCCTGCTCTCCGTACTGAGCATCACTTACGGATGTCGGAACCACATCTGCATCATCTGTAAGTGCTACACTTATTCCTTGTGGGATATTAAGTAGAATCGCCTTAGTACCAATATATATGATATTACTGTATCCAGTTGTAGCATTCTCTGAATTCCTTGCTCTAACTGAGAAACCATACTGAAGAGATGGATCCAGGTTGGACACTAGTATCCCATTATCTCCCCCATACTCTGCAAATGTTCCCCATCTTTCAATGCTACCCATCTGGCCAGTAGTTGGATCTACATATTTGTTCCCATTCGTTTCCTTTATTGCAAACTGCGTACTGTTAGGGTTAGACAAATTGTTGAAATATACTCTCACACTACCAGAAGATATTCTTTCAACATTAATCATGTTTGGAACTTGAGCATATGTAACAATGCTTTGCGTAGAAGACCACTCCGTTGCTACGCCACTGACATTGAATCCTCTTACCCTAAAGGTATATTGTGTATTCGGAAGAAGACCCTGAATTGAGACATTTCTACTGTATGTAACATATGATGGAAGAGAGGACATAACTCCTACCGTGCCATTGTAGTACAAACCCTTACCTTGATCTTGTATCTGAACATTACTTACTGCAACCTGTGCTAAAGTCATAGTTACAGAGCCACTACCACTGTTTGTAAGGGCCTCTATACTCGTTTGCTGTGCCAATGTTCCACTTCGCATAACAGAAGAAGAGTCGCTCTCAGAGACCGCATTATATGCTCTTACATATCTAGCATATTCCGTATTTGCAGACAGATTACTTTCTAAGCAACTCTGGATATTATTTTGAGCACACTGCAATACTTGAGTACCATTTCCGTCGTAGATTCTAAATCCTGTTTCATTTGTATTAATATCTGTGAAGTTCCACCTAATTGAAGACAAAGTGTTATCTGAAGCACTTGAGGCTGTAGGTATGTAAAGTTTAGTAGCAATTGCTGTAGTTGGAGAATATGTTGTTTCCACACTTTGGTTATTTCTAGCCTTTGCTTTAAATATATACTGTGTTCCAGCATTTAAGCCAGTAACCAAAACTCCATCAGAAGAACCAAAGTCTGTCCTTGTTCCCCAAACTTCAGAAGAGGAAAGTGTGTTGTTTGCAAAATCTACATATTTGTTTGTAGTAGTTTCTAAAATTGCATACTCTGTAGCAGAAGAATTAATGTCGTTTTTGAGACCAACCTTTAGTGATTCTGTAGATCTCGAGACACTATCGACACCCTCTGGAGCAATTGTCCCTGTATATACAGTTATTGGACTACTGTACGCTGTTTCTGTACCACTAGCATTTCTTGCTTTAATTCTAAATTGGTACTCAGTGTTAGGAACCAATCCAATTGCTACATCCGAGCTTCCCTGTATCCACTCGTTTATGCCAGAATCACAGGCAGTACTTAGACAGTCAAGATATACCCCAGAACTACCTTCAGTAAGATTTGTGACATTTCCAACTGTAAATGAAATACTTGTACTTAAGATTGTATCCGCAGATATTGTCGGGACAGATGCTAAGGTATATACGCTTACTGCTTCTGAATTCACTGTCTCAACACTTTGCGCATTTCTGCCTTTTACTACAAATGTGTACTGTGTATTTGGAGATAATCCAGTTGCGCTATCCGAGGTTTCTTTGATCCATTCATTAATACCTAAATCGCATCCTGTTCCTGTACAATCAAAGTACAAACCAGAAGTCCCAAGAGCGATATTTACCAAGGATGAAGAAAGCTCTACCTGCGTAGTAGATATAGAACCTGTGCTAAGAATTGGAGTATCTGAGAGGGTGTATATGCTTTCTGTGGCAGAGTACAAAGTCTCAGTACCATCATAGTTACGAGCTTTCACTGCAAAGGTATATTCTGTGTTTGGAGAAAGTCCGGTTACCGTATCTCCTTCAGTTACTACCCACTCGTTTATACCTTCATCACAGTTAGTTCCTGTACAATCAAAGTACAAAGCCGAGCTTCCCTGTCCAAGACCACTTAAACTTGAAGACACAGATATACTACTTGGTCCTAATGCATCGAGAGATATGGTTGGAACAGATGCTAATGTGTACGCATTTACTGTAGCAGAGTATGCTGTTTCTACATTGTCTCCGTTTCTACTCTTCACTCTAAAGTCATATGCTGTATTTGAGCTAAGTCCAGTTGCACTATCTACAGTAGAAGATACCCATGCATTTATACCTCCATCACATCCTTCTCCTGTACAGTCAAAGTACATTTGCGAACCATTAATTGCGCTGGATGATTGTAAATCGATTGAGCTGTCGGTTTTGTTTCCACCGTATAATATGGTTGGAGCAGAAACCAAGGTATATCTACTAGCATTGCTTGAGTAATCACTGTCTCCATTGGCATTGTATGCAACAACTTTTCTTGTATATTGGGTATTTTCACTTAACCCTGTTTCATCACAGTATGTAAGATTTACTCCCTCACATGTAGCTATTAGATTGTTGTCGGTATCATAGATTTTAAATCCTACTTCATCTGTAGCATTGTCTGTAAAGTTCCATCTAATACTTGTAGTTGAAAGAGCCTCTGCTTGTGTCATTGTTGGAGCGAGTGGTACTGGTCTTTCTTCAGAGCTAACGATCACAGATTGGGATACCTTTCTTTGTGAGTAAATGGCTGTCAAATATGGAGGGACAGAAGAGACACTTGATGTTGTATACGAAGCTGTATGAGTATGTGTTCCACCATATGCCATAGCCATACTTGAAGCATTCTTTGACATTGAAGCAGATGCCCCACCAAGAGTAAATGTCGCACTATGTGTATGGGTCGAGATTCCCTGTGCAGTAAGATTAACTGCAGCTCCTCCTTGTATAAAGTAGCCATTAGCAGCAGAGTACTGAGTCCATCCAAGTGGTGGATTAACGCTTGTCATCGTTATTAATCTCTCATTAAGGGTAACAGTTGAGGAAGGTGCTTCTACATATAGCAATACTTTGTAAGGTGGTAGATTTGATGCTGATGTATTCGAATTTATTGTTGTAGTAGGATGTGTATGTGTATTCTTTGATATTGGCCTAGAGTTTGGGCTTGGAGGATTTATATCAGCACAGACACCAGCAGAAGTTCCTGAAGCTAGTGAAGATAATGTATGGGTATGTGAAGTACTTCCACCAGTAGTACCGTAAGTTGCAGCTCCATATGGGAATTTACCATCAAAAGCAGTCTGTCTTGTCCATCCACTTGGAGTTGAATCTGTAGAGAAAAACGTCAATGCCCCAATATCGGTTAATTCACTTCTTTGACAAAACAGGGTTGAGATGTAGGGAGGTGCAGAATCCGCAGCCCCAATGACGCCTGTTAGAGTATGTGTAGCTGTAGCCCAGTTTGTACATTCCGAGTTTGGAGGGTCTCCACCTGTACCACCAATAGCACTCGCTCCACTGGACACTGCAGATAAAGATCCTCCATGATTATGACTGCTCGTGGATCCCCCTGTTGTTCCATATGTAGCAGAGCCATATACAAATCTACTGTCAAAAGCTGTATTTCTAGTCCATCCTGTAGGACATGAGGCATCTGCAAGTAGTATAAAGTTTCCGCTCCAACTCATTTCTGCGTTTGCTGCAGAAGAATTACCGTAGTAAACAAAGATCTCTTTCCCCGCACTTGGTAGCGACGGTATTCTTACCCAAACCTTTGTACTTGTTGTATTACATCCACCCTCAATCCAGTAAGATAATGGCGAGTTGTCATCACTATCTACAAATCTTAAGTCATCACAATCACTTTGTAATTTACTTCCTGTTACAAGTGCTGCTGTATCAATTCCTACCAAAACATCTTCATTCGTCAATGTCCCTCCACTACTGTTACTCACATCTATTCGTCTTCTAAAACCCCAATCATTACTATACCAAGCAACACCAGTTGTAGATCTGGACATGTACAGATAGAGGGCAATTGGAAAAAGGATGATGATTATTAAAAGAGATATTAATACTAATAACTTACGAGTTGATATATGTTTTACTTTTGGTTTCTTCTCGACCATAGCAGTACATATATTGTATAGAAGATAATTTACAAGTGCAATAGTTTTCCTTGCTAATCCATATACTAAATTGTTAGTATTAAGACAAGAATTATGATAGAAAAGTTTTGGAAAGGATTCGTTTTCTTCCTCCCCCTGTTAATTGGGGGTATTTTGTACTATATACTCAGAACTAACACACCTCTTTATGAACTAATTGGGATGGAAGATGGCCCTTTAGAATGGATTCAATTTTCTCTGTTTTTAATATCCACTGTATTAGCAATACTACTGGCAATTAAGTGTAAGAAAAATGTATTTCTTTTTTCTATATATATTCTCTTTGCTTTGGCTTTACTCTTCATCTCTTTGGAAGAGATTAGTTGGGGAGAGAGGATATTTAATGGAATAAATACAGAGCTTGCTCCTGTATCTATCATGGAGAGAAACATCCAGGGAGAGTTAAATATCCATAATATAGATGCAATACATAGTAAGATCGGCTATGTGTATATACTGGTTGGTTTTGTAGGTTGTTTTTCTTGGTTGTTAGTATATATCTCCAAGAAGATATTTTCTTTAAACAAATCCGTATTGAAAATATTAGAACAGGTCGTTCCTTCCTTTATCTTTTTCTTTTACTTCTTCCCTTTGTTTATTAACCTAATTACTAATTACGGTTTTAGACCACAGGATTATGAGGTTGTAGAATTTGTACTTTCAATTGGAATATTTTTGTATTTGGTTGAGGGATATAGAAAAAGGGCACTAGATTTAAAGGCTGTCTAGTTTTGTATTTTAGTATTTAGTAAAATTAAATATTAAAATATAACTACTTTCTCATGGATAATATGACATTAAAGAATTTCATCTTTGAAGCAAGTACCAATACATATGCTTCTGAAGACAAAAACATTAGAGTTAAACAATCAGACAGCTCTACAACCATAGAATACGAGAAAGATGATTGGAAATACCATGACAACTATTTTGGTGGAGAACCATTTGGTGGAAGAGAGGTAGTGTTTTACAAAGAGAAACCAGTATGGATGATGGTGTACTACGGTGCTGTTGTAGTCAATGAGATTGTCCCAGATGAGTTGTATACAGTCTTAACAAAAGCTCTAAGGAGTTCTACGGTAGATATGCCATACAGAGGGCCCAAGGAATTGGTAGATGGAGAATTTAGATATGTAAATGAATTGCAGGGAGAGGTTGACAACTTCTCTGGGGAAGAGAGAATTTACAAGGGAGATACCCTACTCTATGTAGCAAAATATATTGGAGGATTGTTAGACAAAAGCTAGGACTACTACTTAGTAATAGTCATCGTTATTTTCTTTTTAATATCATCCAATGATTGTTTTATTTTGTTTTCTAACTTAACAACTGCACCTGGACTAGATTCCTGGAAACGGATTTCCTCTCCACAGTGAGGACATTTCATGGTTTGTCCCTTTTGTAATTGGTCAACAGTATATGAGATAGTCCTTTGACAGGAAGGACATTTCTCTTCAATTTTTTGGTTGCTTAACATGATTAAGATCTTTTTAGTTTAGTAAACCTAGTCCAAGAATACCTATAAAGATGAGATACCCTGCAACTAGATAATTAAGGAATTTAGGAAAGATTAATATTAATATTCCGAACAGTATAGACGCAAACGGACTTAAAGTAGCAAATGATAGCTCCATATGTGACCCCCATTAAAATTTAGAATTACCTTACTTTACGTTAAAAGACGGAATAGTAAGATAATAAGTGCAACGACAAGAAGTAAGTGAATTAGTTTTCCACCGAACTTAAGGGAGAACCCCCCTAACCATACAACAACTAATACAATTACAATTATATAAAATATATCCATATTTTTACCTTTCTTTTTAATATATCCTAAGTGAAAAGAGCTACAAGATTACTCTTGTTTCTCACCAGAGAATATATTTATTAATTTAACAATACCCCAGGCCAGAACAGCGTACACAATGATTGCGACGAACACAGCAGGCTCAAAGATTGAGGTTGTGTCTGCGATATCTGTTACTCCTCTATTAAATATCCCTTCGAATGGAAGGATGAAGATTTTTGTTAGATCATAGATGAAACTAACGAAATTACTGGAGATACTTGCACCAGTTAGCTTAAGAAGAAGACGAGCAATTAAGAGTACATCTAGTGTTCCAAAGAGGAAATATATAATATATTCCACTGTTTGAGATGTACTTGCTTCTCTCTTTACCTCAGTAGTAACCGCTTCTACTGGGCCTTCGCTTTGAGTCGTTACGGACTCTTTAATGATCTCTGTCATTTTATTCCTTAAATAAATTAAATAAAACATAGGTTTATTTCTATTTCGGACTTGCAGACTGTAGAGTAAGGATCCAATTCCTTATCTGTTTTCTTGTTTTTTGATTATTATTTCTTGGGGAAGATATGCAACGAGTGCTTTCTCGACAAAACTAGTGAGAGTAGACTCTTCAACAATTGCTTGAACCCTAGCTTGTTTGATAATAGCGGGATTGATAAAAAGCGTTAATCGTTGTTTGTTAGTAGTTGTCATACTTAATATAGTACAACTATGTGTAGTGGTTGTCAAATGTGTAGAAAGATCGAAACTAAAACTCCTTTATTAAGTATGTACTCTCTACTAAATCCATCTCTCCTTTCAATTGAGATATCTCATATATCTTGTCCTCATTGTAATATTTCTTCTTCAAATTCTTAAATTCTTTCTCCGTAATCCATACATTCTTTCCATTTAAGGTACTAATTAACTCTCCTGTTGGGTTAATAATGTGAATTACATAGAACATTTTGTCTTCGACTAACTCTCCTGTATCTTCCAATATCACATGGTCATGTACTATTCTCTTAATGTGCATACTTGAACATTCTAATCCAGATTCTTCTTTTAATTCTCTTCTTGCAGTTTCCAATATTTTCTCCCCATACCTAATCTTTCCAGTTATAAATCCACTGTATCCAAAGTATGGTTCTTTTGTTCTTTCTTGTACAAGGAGATGTTTCTTACCTTCCATTGTCTTAGTAGCTACAATCATGACGGCTATCTTTGGTTGTCTTTCTATACTGGCTTCGTCTGTATCCATCCTATTTGCATATTCTTTTCCTTTTGTTGTTAGAGAGTATTGGGAATTATCTTTCTTAACATACCCATCTTCAATTAATACATTAACATGGTAGGAGAAATGGTCTGTACTTAGTCCTTGTATGTTTAAATCTGTAAATCTGGAGTTGGGATTAAAGAGGAGTTCTCTTAGAATTAGCATTTGTATTTTGTGTAGGTCTGTCATATGTGTATATTAACAGTGTTTAGAGAGATATTCTAGTGAAATTGATTTAACTTGGTGGACGATATAGGATTCGAACCTATGACCCTCTCGGTGTAAACGAGATGCTCTAACCAGCTGAGCTAATCGTCCATATAATATGCCGGGGACAGGAGTTGAACCTGCACGGGAGTATAAATCCCACTACCACCTCAAGGTAGCGTGTCTGCCAATTCCACCACCTCGGCTTACATGTAGAGAGATTTTACCAAACAAATACCTTAAAGACAATTGGTATTACTGCTCAAACTTTAATGAGTCCAATACTTTTAATGCTATATCGTATGATGCTTTAGGAGTATCACTAAAAATATACTGAACATCATAAACATAATCTTTTGTTGCAACTAGATATCCTTTACGCTCTTCGATAAGTGCTGCCCAAGTATATCCCCAAACCTCTCTTTCCCATTTTGTGGTAAAACTTCCCTTTATATTATTTACTTCTTTGTCTAAAGATTTATTCCAATTCGTAAGATAAACACTCTGGACATCATTAATATCTTTTGATCCTGTATTTTTGTATATGTAGACCCATACAGCGGACTCCCCATTACATAATCCTTCACATAATTCTCCTTTTTCTCCAAGAATATGAAAATGGGTAAAATTAACTACTATTTCATCGAGAAAATCTGGATACAAGCCCAACATATCTTTTTCCGTTGTTCCCAGATTATTTGACGCATTCCAAGTATTAACAACACTTGCTGTGTTTGATTTCGCATCATCATTGATAGAAACATTGTATTTCAGTATATACTTTGGTATTTCAACACTAAAGCCATATTTTGGTAACGAATATAATGCCCAACCAGTATTTACCACTTTAGTAGTACATTCAGGACATACAGTACCATCCTTTGTGTTTGTATCAGTATCTACAGCAGTCTCTTTGGTATCTTTAGCACCAGTTATATTAGATAATAAATCTACACCCCTATCTTTAAGAATAAAATATGTTAATCCCCCTAGTAAACATATAATTAGAAACAGTAATAACCCTACAATATACGACTTCTTTCCTTTCTCAGGCTGTGTAATTGGTGTAGGCTCACTAACAACATTTATTTGTTCTTCCATCTTTTAATCTCACTAATTTATATCTCTCCACTCTACTACCTTTTTTTCTTAGGTACAATACATTGTAAAAATATAAAATATCCGGCACAATATATCTGCTAACCTGTACCAAAATAAATATGAAAATTAAAAACATACAAGCAAGAGAAATCCTAGACTCCAACGGTAGACCAACAATATCTACAGAAATTGAACTCCTAAGTGGAGACAAAGGAGTTGGAGACGTACCAAGTGGTGCATCTACAGGTACAACTGAAGTACTAGAGTTACGAGACCAAGACGGACTAGGAGTAACAGATGCAGTAAATATCATAAATACAAAAATAAAGGATTCAATAATTGAAAAAGAATTCAAAAGCCAAGAAGAATTCGACAACCACTTAATCTCTCTAGACGGTACAGAACAAAAAAATAAACTAGGTGGAAACAGTATACTCTCATGCTCCATGGCCTTCTGTAGAGCCACTGCAAACTCCCTAGGACTAGAACTGTATGAATACATATCCATGATATATTCCAAAGAAAATTACAATCCAAAAAACTTTTTTCTACCTTCTCCACTTGTACTAGTAATGGAAGGTGGAAAACATGGAGAATGGGCAACAGATATACAAGAGCTCATGATAGTTCCAAATATGGAGAAGTTTAAAACATTTGAAAATGGTTTTAGACAAAGTATTAAGGTATTCCAAGGTATACGAGACATACTTAAACAGAAAAGATACTCTACAAATGTAGGATTCGAAGGAGCATTTGCACCAAGTGAGATAAAGGGAAACAAAGAAGCACTAGATATTATCCTTCAGGGAATACAGGAAAGTGGATATATCCCAGGAGAAGATTTCAGTTTGGCACTAGATGTTGCAGCATCCGAGATATATGACAAAACGAAAGAGAAATATATCCTTAAGAAAGAGAAAAAGGAATACGATACACAAGGATGGATACAATTCCAGAAAGAACTCTACAGTAATTACCCATTAATGGTCCTTGAAGATCCCCTCATAGAAGATGACTGGAGTGGATGGAGTACAATTACAAAGGAATTGGGAGAGAAATACCAGATAGTTGGAGATGATCTTCTTACAACCAATACACAAAGGATACAGAAAGGAATTGAGGAGAAAGCAATGAATAGTGTATTGATCAAATTAAACCAAATAGGAAGTGTTACAGAGACTCTAAATGCCATACGACTTACAGTAGAGAACAGTATGGTAGCCGTAATCTCACACAGAAGTGGAGAAACAAATGATTCATTCATAGCTGACTTAGTAGTTGGTACTCCTGCTACACAGTGTAAGTTTGGAGGACCTACAAGAGGAGAAAGGTTAGTGAAATACAACAGACTACTGGAGATAGAAAAGAAGTTACTTCTTTAATCCCATTCGCTCGAACATATTCAAAGATACAATCCTCTTTTTCTTTGTGTCTTGTCCTTTGTACAAAGGTACTGTGAATATAAACTTACTACCTTTTCCTAATTTACTCTCTACCCATATCTTACCCTTCATCAATTTCACCAAACTGAAAGTGACATACAGACCTAATCCTGTACCACCTGGCCTTACAATATCAATAGGATTCCAATTCTTTCCTTCGATATAGTTATCTACTCTATAGAATTTCTTTCCCAATTTAGACAATTCATCCTTTGGAATTCCATGCCCTGTATCCTCAACTGATACAGTTACCTTCTCCTTGTCATACTCGGTCTTAACCGTAACACTACCTCTCTCTGTATATTTGATACCATTGTCTATGAGGTTATTTAGTACCTCAATTATCCTTGCCTTATCTGCATATATTAATGGTGTTCTTTTCTTTGCTTTGTTAATTAGTTTCAGTTTCTTCAATTTTGCATCTCTCACATGACCATGAATACACATATCTATCTCTTGGAGAACATCTACCTGTTCACTGTTAATATCTATTTTGTTTCCCTCTAACTTAGCAGATGACAGAAGCGTATTAATTAACTTAATCTCAGTATCTATGGCATCCCTTATCCTTCCAAGATGTCTCTTAAACTCATCTGGATTACTGTCTACATATTTCTGGAGTAGTTCTACATTTAATTTTACAACCGTAGCAGGTGTTCTAAGTTCATGTCCCATGATATCTATCATGTCTCTCTCCTTCTTCCTCGCCTCTTCTAATTCCATAACCTTAATTTGTAATTCTTTGGTCTGTTCATTTACTTTATCCTGGAGGGTTTTATTGAAGGATTCCAATTGTTGATACAAGGCTGCTCTCACCAATGCCATATGGGTACTCTGCATAACGCTTTCAAGAAAATCTATATCTCCAACCGTATATGAATCTTGGTTGTACTTTTCACCAATGATTACTGCACCATTAAATTTCTCTGCTTCTTTCAAAGAGAAGATTATCTCTATACCATACTTCTTCATAAAGGACAGAATTTCATCTCTTTTACTATCAATTATTCTCTTCCCAGCACGCTTGTCCTTTACCAATTCTGAATATATTAAAACTCTGTTACTATTTAACTTCCTCCAAACTCTTAAGGTATTAACAATATCTTGGATTCCAGCTTCCCATCTTCCTTTCACCTGTTCGACCAACACATCATCCTTGCGGTCCAAAATTACTACCGATGCGAAATCGGTGTCAAAAGAATTTGAAATTAATGTAAGTAAATTCTCCGAGATATTTTCCATCTTAACTGTTTCAGCATTTTTACTCTGAAAAACTTTTAGGCTTGAAATTGGATGATACCTTGTATATACAATTTTTTCAGAGAGAAATTGATCTACCCACTTAAATGTTTGAGCTAATATAAGAGAAATTGCACCAGAAACGATTGCAAGTTTAACAATCCCAATAAATGAAAAATCTATATCCCAAAGAGGAACTACCAAGAAGATGACCAACAGGAAAGAGATTAATATGACAACTGCCTTAAGGACTATCTGAACAAAGGAACCAATGAGAACTCTAGTATCAAGAAATCTCGTTGCTAAAATGGAGTATCCAACAATTATTGTCCAGATTGAATTACCAATGGTCCCATACTTGTAAAAGCTAGTATCCCCAAATACCAAAGGAAATATAAAGTCAAAAAGGAGAACAGGTACAAGCATTACGATTCCACCGACCACATACAGCTGCACCTGCCTTTTCTCTATACCCTTAAGAATCTTTATCTGTCTTATGTAGTACCCAACGATATAGATTGCAGTTATGAATTCTGGTAAACCATAGAAAAAATATAATCGACCCATTGTCGCTATACTGTTAAAATCTCCTGAGATATTCTGTGTATCTACTACAACCAGATTTGTAAACCACATAATAATCGTCATAACCAACATATACGATCCAATTAGCAGCAAGAATGTCTTGAATTTCTTCTTTAATTCTTCGGGATATACTCTAGCAAAAAGGATTAGCCCCAAAGTCATAAAATAAGCGGCTGTGTATACAATCTTCAACCAAATAGTGGTATCAAAAAGAATAGGATTTGAGTAAAAGAATATACATAGAGACCATAATCCTAAGAAAAAAACAGAGAAAAAGTAATACCTTTTAACTCTGTTTTTAAAATCAGAAAACAGAACAAAAAGACCAAGCCCTATTTGGGTTATACCCGAAAGTAAATTTATAATTCCAATTAGGTCTGTCATATCTATTTCTTTAATCTAAGAGCACAGTTACATATGTACAAGGGACATTTAGGCGGATTAGGAATCTCTTCCCAACAATTCAGTTCTTCTCTCTTAATCAATTTGTTAACAAGATATGAAGGATAAACATCTTCTCTGTACTCTTCTATAACATCTGTCGTAATTCTCATAGATTTAAGCATTTGTACGATGTACAAGAACTTGAACCTTGATAATAGATAGTGATTCCACCTGTAGAAAAGTAAGGACTCTTCATTATTCACTTTGATTAGTTTCTTAACTACCTCTCCCCTTGGGAAATATTTAGAATTACTGTACAACTCTTTTCCATATGCATACTCCCTCATGTTCTTTGTTAATGATGGAAATAGTGAACAGAAAAGTAAATGCAAGGTATCTAATTTAACAGTATAAAGAGGGTCAAGAGAATCTGCTACAAACACAGCTCCATTCTTTCCTTTTAATTTCATATCATTCAAGAGGACTACATATTCATCTTCCGAGAGATATGCTGTACCGTGACTCGAAAAGAAGCCATCGAAGTAACCATCTGGTTGTTTCTTGGTAAAAGCGACAAAGTCATCTAACGCTATCGTTACATTTTCGTCTTTTCTTGAATAATCCTTTACACTATCTCCCTTCAAGTATGTCTGCCAATGCACTTGGTAATAATCAAGAGTGTTTTGTGTAGCTACAATTGAATGCGGAGAGATATCGACAGTTATTAGTTCTATCTTTTTCTCCGGGAATTTCTTTTTTAATTGGTTGTGAAGCATCAAAGTAGACCATCCAGCACCAGGGCCATATTCAAGTACTCGGATAGTGTCTTCTTTTGGGGATATGTGTTCTACTAGAAAATCAATATTGTTTAATGCTGTTTTTAATGATGTTGGATTTAATCCTTTTCCGAACATTCTCATTATCTCGTACTCATCCCACCTTTCAGCAATACTTACTCCAGACTCCTTACTAAGGAGAAAAAGGAAGTATTCTCCACATTTCTTAAGAAAGAGATTTTTCAAAGATACATTTACTAGTGGGATATCTGGGGCAATTTTGCTATATATTTCTTCTAATTTGAGATCCCTTTTCTTCAACCAATATTTCTGTTTCCGTTCATCGCTTTGAATCATAGTAGGCCAGATTAAGATTATGAATTAATTATATAGACCAATCATTACAAACTCAATCTTGGTTCCCTGTCGACCTCTATTATCTTCTTTCCCTCTGGAATATATTCTCCCCTTTGTATCTTGTAATACCCAGCTATACCTACCATACCTGCATTATCTCCTCTGTACTCTCCCTTTGGATACACATATTCCAATCCATACTTCTTTGCTACATTTCCAATCTTTCTTACAATCTCTTCACTGTTAAACACACCACCACCTACAAACAAACTCTTAATATCACTGTTCTGTTCAATAGCTAACTCAAGTTTAATAACAAGAGACTCAACAATGGTATCTAGAAATCCCCTACAGAAATCATAGACCCATACACTATCCTTCACTCCACTCTCCCTTAATTCTTTTGTCTTGTACAAAGCAGCTGTCTTTATACCAGAGTAACTAAAATTCAAATCTTTGGAATTCTTCATCGGTACTGTAAAAGATATATTCCCACTCTTACCCTTCTTAGCAAGTTCACAGATAATTGGTCCACCTGGATATCCAAAGTTTAACATCCTTGCTACCTTGTCGAATGCCTCTCCTACTGCATCGTCTAGAGTTTCTCCAAGCTTCTTGTACTCTCCAATCTTAGGGGAATATATTAGCTCAGTGTGTTTACCAGATATCAGTAGTCCCAATGCTGGGAATAGTTCTTCAACATTCTCTATACCAACTCCTTTAGAATTAAGAAGTAATCCAGAGAGAAGGTGTCCTTCCATATGGTTTACAGGTACAAAGGGTTTTTTGTATTTAATTGCCAAATCTTGTGCAAATTTCAAACCTACTTCCAAATCTATGGCCAATCCTGGCCCATATGTAGCTACTATATAATCTATATCCTCCATATTCAATCTAGCCTTTCTCAAGGCTTCCTCATACACCAGCGGTATATTCTTCTCATGTTCTCTTCTAGCTATATCTGGTACTACTCCACCCCACTGTGCATGTATTTCTACTTGTGAAGATACAACACTAGAGAGGATATTTCTTCCTTTAAGTACAGCTACAGATGTATCGTCACAGCTAGTGTCAAATGCAATTATGTTTGGTTGGTTATCCTTCATATATCTCTATGCTCCTTTTATCTATTGTTATGTACTTAATTACTACCTTGTACATGGGTATATCCATGTTATCACAGAGAGCAGAGATCTCCTCAAAAAACTTGTCTGCCCACTCAATTACCACGATATTTCCAGCTTCAAGGTTTTCAATTAATCCAGATTTCTCTAATTCTCCCTTTTCCAATCTCCATGTATCCATATGTGCGAGTATCTTACCATCATATTTGTACTCATTAATAATTGTATATGTCGGAGAATTAACAACACCCTGTACACCTAGGCTTTCACCAATACCTTTTGTAAATTGTGTCTTTCCTGCACCTAATTCTCCACTTAATGCTACAACAACTGGTATACCCGTTTTAAGATATTTGTCTGAGAATTCTTTAGCAAGAGATATGGTCTCTTGTGTACTCTTGGTTTCTTTCTCTAGTATCTTCTTGCTCTTGATGAGAGCATTCTCGAACTGTACTGAGCCCTGTCTTAGAACAGAGAGTTCATTCATTGTGGTATCTAGTACTGTAGAGGGAGGGTTTTTTGGTAGTTCTCCCGCATCTAGGAAGAGGTCAATGAGTTCCAAGCTTTTCTTAGGAAGATCTTTTACTAACTTCTCAATGCTGTATGGTGTAGATCTGTAGGAGACATTTGCGGATGTTGCTGTAATTGGTTTACCGTATCTAGATACTAGTTCTTGTGTAAAGGCATATGCGGGTATTCTTACTCCTACTGCTCCATGGGAGGATACTACTGGGCTCTGGAGTGTTCCTTTGCTCATAGATATGACTGTAAGGGGTCCTGGTAGGTAGTTGTCGTAGAGGTTGTTTGCCATTTCATTTAGTTCTACATATTCATTTGCCATTTGTTTGTCGCTTACGGCTATGGATATGGGTTTGGAGCCTCTGTATTTTTTGTATGCGAGTAGTTTAGCTAGTGCTTTGGGGTTAGTTGCATCTCCTCCTAGGCCGTAGCATGTTTCTGTTGGGTATATGATGAGTCCACCATTTTTTAGTGTTTCAATGGCTTTTAGTATTGCTTCTTCTTTGTTTTTGTAGATATCTATTTTTAGCATGGTATAATTATACTAGGAATATGCCAAAATGCCCATATTCCAATACTTTTAAATTGTCAGAAGATATATTATGTCAGTAGTACATACAACAGGAGAGAATTTTGAAAATGAGGTTCTTAAGAGTGAGGGTTTAGTTCTTGTAGATTTCTGGGCTCCATGGTGTAGTCCATGTAGAATGTTGGGACCAATACTAGAAGAGTTAGAGGAGGAGATGGGAGAGAAGGTTAAGGTTTGTAAGGTGAATGTAGATGAGGAGGGTGCATTAGCACAACAGTACGGGATTATGAGTATACCAGCGGTATTTCTTTTTAAGGGTGGTGAGGTTGTAGAGACTATGATTGGTTTACAACCAAAAGAGTCTTTTGAAGATGCACTTAAGAAACACTTGGATTAGTAATATTTAGCGTACTCTGCAGATGTAGAGATGTGGTCTCCACCTGCTTCTTTGGAGACGTACATTGCTTCGTCTGCTTGTTTAATTGTTTTTTCCCATGCTTTCTTTAGCTGTTCTTCTTTGGACATATACGGGGAGAATGTTTTAATCTTTGTAACATGTACTCCTACAGATACAGTGCTAGCGTGTCTTCCTTTCATGTTACCAATGTCTTTTACTAGTCTTCTTGCAAGTCCATATGCTGTACTCTTACTACCGGAGTATTCTTCTACAACAATTACGAATTCATCTCCTCCTACTCTTACTACCATGTCTCTTTGTCTTACAGAGAGGAGTATGGCTTCAGATATCCTTGTAATTGTTCTGTCTCCTGCACCGTGTCCATACTTGTCGTTAATCTCTTTGAGGTTATCTATGTCTATGTAGACTATGCCGATTCTTTTCTCTGGATCTGAGTACATGAGTAGTCTTTTAATTCGTGACCAAAATCCTTCTCTGTTTAGTACTTTGGTAAGTGGGTCTCTCTCAGAGAGGTTTGCTAGTTTCTCAATGTATCTGTCATATTCTACTTCTCTGTCTCTGTTAGATTCGAAGAACTGGATATACAGGTAGAGTTGGCTACCAGCCCAGGATACTGCTACATCTACATATTCTCCGTTACTGTATTTCTTACTTAGTTCCATGTACCTTTTTCTTTGTGCCCCTCCTACTTCTAGCATTCTGTTTAGTCTGAATCTTTCTTCTCTACTGAAGAGTTCGTGTATGGTTAGGGGTTTTTTACCAGCAAGGAAGTCTTGGGTATCTAGGACAGTCTTTTGGATTAATCCTTCGTTATCTATTTGAAGGACTATTAGGCCTATGAATGGTGAGAGGACGTTTTCGTAGATGTTCATAACAGAGATAATAACACATATGTATATATTTACTCAATTAATATTGTTTGATATACTTCTATCTGTATTGGAGTGGTAGCTCAATTGGTTAGAGCATCTCACTGTCACTGAGAAGGTTGCGGGTTCGAGTCCCGTCCATTCCGCCATATTTTGAAATCCGAGACTGGAAATGATGTCAGCACGATTTTTAATAGGATTAAAGTAATTACTTGAGGATATTTATATGGTTCTCTACTTCCTTATCATCATACTTGTGACCGTCAACATCGTGGAAACAGTCTGGCTTAGGCTACACCATAGTAATGAGATGGCTCGAACCTCGAGAGTAGTAGCTTCAATCATTGGTGTAATTGCCGGATTTATTGGTGCAGAACATGGGTATTATGAAATCCTCCAACATAGTAAAACTATTAATGGAATTCTATTTGATGCCATTTCGGGGACATCATTTTTAAATTTACCAACTTCCCAATGGACAGGTTGGCCAGCCATAACTCTTATTCCCAATTTCCTCGTCACTGGGATATTTGCAATACTCGTTTCCATGGTAGTTATAGTATGGGCAGCAATATTCATTCAACGAAAAAACGGTGGCCTGATTCTAATTTTGCTATCAATACTCATGTTTCTGGTGGGGGGAGGCTTTATTCCTCCTTTCTTTGGGATTATCGCCGGAACTATTGGTAGGCATAAAAAAATCTAACAAGAGGATTATGTTCCCATTTATAAACTAAAGTACCGAGGACAGTCTTGAGTAGACGTGTCAATTAAGATTTTTTAGTAATTACAAAATTCTAATATTCTTGATCATTTAGTTTAGCATGGTTCCAAACGTGTAGGTCCCGCCATACTGCATGGGTGCTTCAATTTAAAAGTTTTTTCCGAGGTGAATTATAACCAGTGGGCAATATCCTCTTCCCTATACAAATCAACAACTGTTTCTTTTAACCTTAATTTATCATCTTCAACACTCCAAATTCTGAAAATTCCTTCTACATTATTCATATATTCCCCACTTGTAGCACCCATACTTGGTTCATGGAAGTATGTTACAAATTCCAATGGATCATTAAAGTTTATCTCGTTTTCCCAAGTGGAATACAAACCATACATATCGTAAGCATATGAAGAGATAAACCATTTTTCTTCCTCCTTACCGTTATACAAGAAAGGAAGTAACGTAGCAGTACCATTGTTTAGTCTATATACATAAATCCAATCCTTAGAACCAGATGCCCACTCAGATACAACTACATATTCATCACTACTAGAGTCACCATATGTTTCAGAGAATACTCTTAAGTTAGCCAATCCATGGCAACTACTAAGCTTTTCGCTATCTTTACAATATGCTTCGTACCTTAGATTCCTAGATAATAATTGACCATTGTAAGAGATAGTACAAGGATATGTATCCCCAGGATTTGCTTTTCTCATATCTAATTCAATACAAGAGACAGATAATTTATATCCATTTCTTAAAGTCCAAGAATCCTTAAGTGCAAACTTTTTACTTGCAATAAAGTATTCTGGATCCTCTATAAATCTATCTAATTGGTAATACCCCTCTCTCTCCCAGTATGGGTCCCAATCCCATACAAATGTATCATTCTCACTTACATCTCCGTATGAGCCTATTAATTTAGGCTCAGAGTCTTTAACTCCTAAAATCTTGTCTTGTTTCTTCACTACATAATGATCTCTAAGAGTATCATCAATAAGGTTCACATAGTAACTACCTATTACAAAGATCATTATTATAACTGGAAAAGCGATTGCAAAACCCTTGAAGATTCTTTTGAATTTAACTTCTTTAGAAAGGAATGGGTTGCTACTCATAGTAATAATATACTGGCTTAATTTGTTTAAATCAAATATTGATTTACTAATTAAGGTTTATGTTTAGTATTATATTCTTCTATTACATCTACAGCATTCTTAAGATTGCTATAACTTCTCCAATACTTCTCATCTAATTCACTAGCTATTCTATATTGTTCTACTCTCAAATACTTGTTTAATCATATCTGAAATATAACTTGTGAACCTACTTATCTGTTACAAATTAAAGATGGTATAATTAGAAATGTTTACAACACAAAGCCCGATAATTGATAAATTCGCAAAAGATAAGCCTCAAATTATTTCATTATTGGACTCACTCTTTTTAGAAAAAACATCTTTATATATCGATTACGCAAATGTGCTTGGCCTTACCAAAGACGAAATTGATCCATGGAACTTTGATATCAGAAAGCTTGATAAGTTTCTTAAATGCTTTGACGGTATAAGTAAAAAAAGACTATATTATGGGAAAGATGTCGGAAATCAAGGATCAGAGCTCATTCAGGAGATTGTAGAAAAACAAACAGGTTTTGAGCTAAGAACAAAAAAGGTCAAATGTATAAATATAAAAATTGATATGTCTGGTATCCCCAAGGAATCGACACAGGTATTAAAATCTTTTATTGATATCGTTTTTCTAAAAAAATTGAAAGTCGAAGATATTGAGTATTTAAATAACATCTTGAGGAGAACAAATCGAGAAGGAGAATATATAATTAAAAAACGAAAATGTAATTTTGATGTTGAAATTGCTAGAGATATGGACAGAGATTTAGAAGCAGGTTTTGGGAGTTTTGTTCTATGGTCTAATGATAGCGACTTTGTTGATCCAGTAGAATCATTACTTAATCTTGGGAAATCAGTTACCGTATTTGCACCTAGGGGAAAGGTTACATCTGAGTTTAATAAACTTAAGGAAGAAAAAGGATTAAATATCTTTGACGCAAGTTCTTTGAAAGATATTCTAAAAAGGAACCGCTAATTAAACGAAAAAGGGACCTCATTCGAGACCCCCTTTACCGAGAAGTTTATCGCTTTCACGATAGACATATATTATATCACAGTCCCCCTGTTGTCAACAAGATTATGGGCTTGTAGTTTTTGTTAAAAGGCAAAAGATATTACAAGTGAATATTTAATAGAATTGGGGTATGTTGACCTAGATTATTAACAGTTTTCAGCATATACTAATGACATGACAAATGATTCTCAAAAATTATATTTATTCGAAGATTTAGACGATCCTATTAATCTCAGTCAACCATATTTTACATCCCAACTAATTACATATATTGGCAACAAGAGAAGATTAATTGGATTTATTAATCAAGGGATAAGAGAAGTCAAAAGAAAATTAGGCACCGAAGACATCATCTCTTTAGATGGTTTTGCTGGTAGTGGTGTAATATCAAGACTCTTAAAATATCACTCCAAAAAGGTTCTCTCTAATGATTTGGAAGCTTACGCATACACTATAAACTCGGCGTATTTAGCAAATAAAAACGAAGTAAACTTGAAAGAACTTTCCGAGATTATACAGCATTTGAATACGAAGAAGCTTGAGAATACTGCTTCTGATTATTTTATTACCAAAAACTATTCGCCCCAAAATGATCAGAATATTAAATTAGGAGAAAGGGTTTTTTATACAAATCAAAACGCAAAAATTATCGATAATTTAAGATTCTTAATTGAGAAAGTTGATATTAAATATAAAAAGTATTGTTTAGCAAACTTATTAATAGAAGCATCCATTCACACAAATACATCCGGTGTATTCAAGGGATTTCATAAAAAAAATGGTATCGGACATTTCGGAGGGAATGGCGAAAATGCATTAACACGTATATTAGGTGAAATTAATTTAGACGTTCCTATATTCTCAGATGTTGAAACAGAATACGAAGTATATCAAAAAGATATAAATCAACTTATACTGGATATTCCCGAAGTTGATCTTGCTTATTATGATCCTCCATACAATCAACATCCTTATGGATCAAATTACTTCATGCTTAATATTATTAATGAGGGGAAACCAATTGAAATCCAAGATGGAGTAAGTGGGATTGCAAAGGAGTGGAATAAATCAAAGTATAATAAAAGACGTGAAGCTGAGATATTTTTGGATGATCTATTAAAGAATACAAAAGCAAAATACATTCTTATCTCATACAACAATGAAGGAATAATACCAATTAATAATTTCCAGAAATTGCTTGAAAAGCACGGAAGCTGGACATTATTTGAGCAAGAATACAATACATATAGAGGATCAAGAAATCTTTCAAACAGAGATATAAAGGTAAGGGAATTATTGTGGTTATTGAAAAAGAACTAAGTAAACTTATATTCGATTGCCCTTATCGCAACTATCTCCATCTGCAACAACATTTCCTCAACACTCCAAGTATCATATCTGAAAAGCATAGAGACAGGTTCAAATGGCATGTAATCTTTCTCAACAAATACTTGGTTAAGTGGAAAAAACTCATTCATGGTAATAACTCGATCTCTTATACTTGAACCATCCTTGAAATCATCACCACTTCCGAAACATATAAATGGTATGATCCCTTCGTTTTTGAAAATTGCTCTTATTCCGATAAGATTTTTTCCTAATCTTTCAATTGCGTTTCCCTTGGCTTGTTTTTTTAATCCTTCAATTAGTCTTTTATCGTTAGTCCCCTGTCTCTTCACTTCAGCGACCAATACAAGTCTCCTCTCACCTCTCTTATTCATTGCAAATAGGAACCCCCCATCTGGCTTGATAAAACTGCTTCCCATCTCATATTTAAAATATTTGGCATATTCAGGAAATTGTTGCGATAGTAATGCAACAATGTCCGAGATTAACATTTTTTTCTGATGGTCGAAAACAATCTCAGGATATTTATCCCTTAATCGATCCATTAATAGATGCACAGCCACATCAATATCCTGATCCATATTTTTGGATTTTGAATTTTTGATTGAATGTTGATTTGTATTTGCTCTTAAAAAATCAGAATTAGCCATAGTGTTTCCTTTAAAAAATTATTATATCTTAATTAACAAAAATTTGTTTTTAATCAAAATTATTATTGTAAAATTATACATTGAAGATCTAATTAATTAAACTCTTAAATATTAAACCCATTACAAGAAGTTGTTCAAGAGATTAAACTCGCAATCCTTTTTCGAGCTATTTCTTATTCTAATCGAACACTATTATCCCCTCACTTTCATGAATCTTGTATCTCCCTCCAATATCTTCATTAATCTAGCGGCATGTACTACTGACATTGTAAATTCTTTTTGTAGAAAAGATCTATCTACACTACCATTCTTCCTTATCTCTTCCTTAACTCTTGCATATATATAAGGATATCTTTCTAACTCATCATCCCAGAACTCATTTAATAGATTTCCACCCTCCATATATCCCAAATGAAATTCTTTTTGCATTACCTCTGGTGTTATTCTTGTTCTAGATTCTAGTAATCTCTTTATCCTTGGATAATATGCTCTTCTTCTTGCTTCTTTCTTCTTCTCTTTAGTATGTACCTTACAATCATCATCCTTACAATTAATAAGTAGACATTTTCCACAATCTGGATTGTTACATAGACATTTTCTCGTTTTCAATGTCTTTACAAGTTCATCTACCTCCTCAGAGGATATAAAGGGTACTTGTATCCTTATTACTTCCTCCATATTCTTATAGAGCATATCTCCATTCCCAAGAAAGTCTTCTGCTCCACCTTGATCCAATACCCTCTGGGAATCTTCCTTGGAAGCTAAAGCTCCTGCAATTCTTCCTGGAATTAATTCTCTTAACTTATCTGTGAATACAGATTCGCTTGGACTAGAAGTAGAAAGTATCATGTGTATTCCAACTGTTTTACCCTCCGTAGCAATTCTTGTAAGAATATCTTCTGCCTCTTCTTTATATTTAATTATGAAATCTGCAAATTCGTCTATTAATATTACTAAGTATGGTGATTTCTTCTTCTCTTTTAATCTCTCTTCTATCATTTCCGTTACTTTTGTAAGGACTTTGTAAGAAGTTTCCACATCTGTTATTACTGGATGAGAAAGATATGGGATACCATCATAGATATAAAATTCTACTTGCTTATGATCTATCAGTAATAGCCAAAGTTCTTCCGATGTTTTAGTTTTTAATAGTGTATATATTACAGAATTTAGGGATACTGATTTACCAGTACCAGTAGCACCTGCCATTAATATGTTCGGGATATCTGCGAGGTCTTTCGTTATAATATCTCCCGCCTCATCTTTACCTAAGATAATTGGGATTTTATATTGATCTTTCTTAAGATCCTTCAGGCAATCTTTTAGATATACATATGATCTTTCTTCTTTGTCTTTAGGACTCATATTCGCAACTTTAATAATTTAATTCCACTCTCTTGCTAGTTATTCTTTTCATCTAACAAATTAATCCCTTTACTCCCATCCGGGAACTTTTCAGCTTTATACTTCTCTAAAAAGTAATACTCTGGTAATTGAGAAAGTATTTTAGAATTAACCAAACCCTTTAACTGATGATCACAGTTAGGAATAGTATATGTTTGTATGTCCTCTACATTGGAAGCATATGTTGAGATATATTCTAGTGTATCTGAGCCTATTACATCATCATCAGAGCCTTTAATTAGGAATAGTTGACCTGTATATGATGGTAAATCTTTCTTTATCTTCTCTTTAATATCTTCTATGAAGGGATTAATAGCCAATACTTTCTTTACCTCTGGATACTCCCAAGCTGTTAATACAATGGCTCCTGCACCCGCTGAGAAACCCATTAGCCATATATCTGGTACATCACTACCACATATATCCGTTGAGTGTTCTAAGCAATAGTTAACTATCTTCCTAACAGTTAATTGATATTCTCCTGGTCTATCATTTGGCATTCTAACAAAAGAAGCAATGTTTTTTTCTTGAATATGGTTACCTAGATTTACATATTTATTTAAATATCCCCCTACACTACCCCCTGCTCCCGGAATATTTATTATGATATTGCCTGTATTAGTTGGGTGATACTCTACTGGTATATCCCACCACCCTTGTAATTGTATTCTATCTGTTTTAAACATTTGTTTCCTTTAACAATTCTACCATCTCCTCCGTCAAATATTCTCTTGCCTTACTCCACATCTCCTCATCTAAACCATAATATGCTTCAGATATACTACCTGTTATACAAGCTAATGTATCTGCATCTCCTCCTAGAGATATTGCATTCCTAATACTATCTTCAAAACTATTACTATCTAAGAAACAAACAATACTCTGAGGTATAGTATCTATGGCTAATTCACTCCTAACATATTCATCTCTAATGGTATCTACTGACTTACTTAGGTCATACTTAAACATATCTTCAACATATTTTTTAATATCTTCCTTACTCTTCTTGTTTCTAGCTAGATATATACACATAGCTACTGCCTGAGCACTCTGTATACCCTCTGTATGGTCATGTGTAATCTCAGATACCCTCTTAGCTTCTCTTAATACCTCTTGCTCTGTATTAAACAGCCAACCTACACTAGATACCCTCATACCAGCTCCATTACCTTTACTTCCGTATGGTTTTTTGTTTTTACTTAGTATCCAATTAAAGAACATACCACCATATCCTCTATCTGGATATTTCTCTATCCACTTCATAAAGGATTGTTCTAAGGGAATATTGTTCTTAAGACTATCATAGACAGCAATAGTTAAGACAGTATCGTCTGTGAATTTACTACCAGGTGGAAAAAGTTCAAACTCCTTACTAGTAACCCTATGGCCAAACTCATATGTACTACCTACTATATCTCCAATTATTGCTCCTCTCATATATCCCCATTATACAACACATTTAATATATTCTTTCTTGACTACCTTCTACATATATTCTAGAATATCCTCAATCACGACGCCAAGTTAAGCAACCTAAGGTTTCGACCGACCGTTGATCTTGGCATTTTTTCTTTCTAATGCCTTCTTCAAAGTCTCTATCCTAAGGATATATTCACTATATTTCTTAAAAAGTATTGAATACTGCCTATTAGGAACTAACAACCCCTTTAGTTTATCCCTACTCTCTAGATACTCTACCAAACAATGGAAATCTCCATCCCCAGAGACTAAGACTGCTTTATCAAAGTTATCCATTTCAATCATGGTATGCATTACTAACTCTGCATCTACATTCCCTTTTATCTTCTTTCTTCCCTTAGATGCAATATCTAAGGTAGGTTTAAATATGAGAATATATCCAAACTTCTGTAATGCTGCATACAATCTCTCGTTGGTTGCTACATATCCAATAAACAGGAAAGCCTTCTTAACATTATATTTATCATTTAAATATATCCTAAACTTCTTAAAATCTAACTCCCATCCCCTACTCCTAATCCCTAGATTAAGATTCTGACTATCTATGAAAGCATAATTAACCTCTTTGTGAACCATAAAGAGGTATTGTACTCAGGAAAAATGAACAGAAATTTAACTTAGCTCTACTCCCCCACCATCTTTAATATCTCATCACATAGTTCTTCTATTAATCCACTCCTCTGTACTACCTACTATATCTCCAATTATTGCTCCTCTCATATTGAATTATATCAAGACTGAGACATCTTATCCTTCTTTTTATACTGTCTCTTTTGTCTCATTCTCATTATACACAGGGTACAGACGTGTATGTACCGCCATATATTGAGTTGTTCCAACAAGACCAGTACAAAGACACATACGAATATTAATCTTAAATAATGATATACTTCAAATATGAAAAAACTCATACTAACAAGACATACAGAAAAGGATTTACAAGACCTAAACAAGATAGATACTCCTTTAACAGAACACGGAGTTGAACAAGCAAAAAGCATTGCTAAATTCCTAGAAGATCACCCATACGAAATTGTTTTTACAAGCCTAATGAAAAGAGCTAACAAAACAGCGGAGATAATTAATGGTGATAAGAAGATAAAGATTATTAAATCGATAGTATTCAATGAATACTACATTAGAGATGATGGTGAGAATGTAGAAACAACAAGCATGGGAGTAAGTAGAACATTAACTAAGATATATAGTGTTGCTGATATTTATGATTCTATTCTTGTTGTAGCTCACAACAGTATTAACAAGACTATCTTACAAAGATTGTTAAATATTGGTTATGATGAATCCCAAGAATTCTTTAAGAATTATGGAGATACAGTAGTTTTGAGGTATGACTGGGATAAAGGTGATGACAGATGGTTAATCGAGGATAAATATACTCCTGAATAAGAATCATAGTCTGGTTGTATAGTTGTTTTATGATACCAAGAATAGAGTTCTTCGTCCCTTTTTATAGTGTCTTTTTTGTCTTCTTTTGGGGTCTAGACCCATGTGTCCCGCATTATTTTTTTATTATCCCCCAGTCATTGACTGATTTTCGTATTTTTGATAATTTGTATATCTAGTGGTGATGAAATAAATTAAATAATAGTAAAATGAAAGAAAAATTTTATGAAAAGTATGCGTGGATCCTTTTCCTAGTCATTGGAATCATGGTTCTAGTTGGAGGAATTCCCCATGCATTTGGCTTAAACACAGATCCTACATTAGTACAAATTATTAGTGGAAAAACAATCGACAGTCTAAAAATTTCAAATCCTCTATTTTTTAACTTGTATAATTACTATTTTAGTGGTGGTGGGATATCTGATATAGGTGTAGCTTTCTTTCTCATAATCATCTCTGCAACCGCTTTCAGACAAGGGCAAAAGTGGTCCTGGTTTGCTCTTTGGTTTGTACCTATTTTCTTTGGTAGTTGGATTGTACTTAGCTCTACTCTTCCTCTTGAGGCACGCTCCTCTTTGTACACACCTTTAATAGCATTTATTGTACTAAGTATTATTGGGCTAATATTGCCATTTAGAAAATTCTTTCCAAAGAAGATCTAAATACCCTAATAACAATATTTTTTGGTTCGTAAGGGTTGTACCAGACCCGTATGTCCCGCCATATTTGACAAAGAATTTTATGACTCCTCAAGAATATATCGGAAAAGTTGTTTCGGTTACTGTTGATAGGGAGATGGGATCTAAGCATCCAAAACACGGATTTATATACCCCGTTAATTATGGATATATTGAAGGGACAAAATCTGCTGACGGAGAAGAGCTTGATGTATATATACTTGGGGTATTTGAGCCACTGAAGACATTCACAGGTAAAGTAATAGCTGTAATACAGAGAGAAGATGATAACGATCCTAAACTTATAGTGGTCCCAGAGAGTGTAGAATATTCAAACGAAGTCATTATGGCTTTAACAGAATTCCAGGAGAGATTTTTCAAGAGTAATATTGAGAGAGGTTCTATTTAGATTTCAAGGCTGCAACAAGACCTGTGCGTTATAATTCGAAATCATTAAAAAGATTGAGCTATTTTGATTCTAAGAAATTAAAGTCTCGGAAGTAAGACCTGGTGGATGAAAAGAGTTAAAAAAGAGATGTTTTCAACCCCTCTGGTTCCAATTTGTACACAATATCACACACCTCTTTAAGAAACTTCCTATCATGGGATATTCCAATTATACAACCCTCGAAATCTTTAAGTACTTCTCTAATAACTGGATTTGAAAGAGCACTAAGATTTCTAGTAGGTTCATCTAAAAGTAAAACGTTTTTCTTATCTAGCATCATCTTAAGTAATATTAATTTTGCTTTCTGTCCGTAACTAAGACTCCCGATATTACTATTCATCTCATCCCAATTTAGTTTAATCCTTCCAATAAAGGCAGCTATCATATCAAAATCAATCTCATCTAAATCTCTAACAAGGTAATCCATTACTACATCCTTGTCATCCAATTCCTCCGAATAATTTTGTGGCATATATCCAACCTCAATATCATCCATACCAGCTAGTCTCTTGTAAATTTCTTTAAGAAGTGTCGTCTTACCTACACCATTGGTTCCTATGATACCAACCTTCGTAGGACCATATATGCTTAGCTCAATATTCTTTGCTAATACTTTATCTCCAATTTTGAGTTCATCTAAATCTAATTCCATAATTCTTTTTCCATTTGGAAGAACAGAATCCTTACCAAAAGAGAAATATATTGGATCCTCTGTTTCTAGTTTTTGAGTTTGTCTTCTTCCCTCTATTACTTTCTCCCTTGTTTTGATAACACGCATCTCCTTGTTTAACCTTCTTCTTACTGAAGAATCTTTAATTCTCTCTTGTGCACTTCTAACTATACTTTTTCTATGCCCTAATTTTCGTTTGGCTTTTAAGTACTCTCTTTTCTCTCTTCCGAAATCTTGCTCTCTCTTTTGAATCTCTGTTGCCCTACTCTCAACATATGTCTTGTAGTCAACTCTCTGGAGAGTATGTCTCGCTTTTTCTTGTGTCTTTACATACTCCATATGCAAAATGAGATTAGCAGTAGCCTCAAGTAAAGTTTCATCATGAGATACAAAAATAATGGGAATCTTAGAATGGATAATAAAGTCTTCTAACCATTCTAGAGTTTCAATATCTAAGTCATTAGTAGGTTCATCTAAAAGTAGAATGTCCGGATTGTGAGTAAGTAATTTAGCTATCTGAATCTTAACCTTCTCACCTCCACTTAAGGTCCCTACAAATCTTTCACCTTTTAATATTTCTGAAGATACTCCAATCTTAGCTAACTCTCTAGCAATCTCATTTAATTTCTCATATCTTTCAATATTTACTTCTTCTTCTGGAGAATCTTTCAAAAAATATTCATTGACAGAACTCTTATCCCAATTAGTATTTAATGATTGTTCTAGGTATCCTATTCTTAGATTATTCTTTAAAACTTCTCCTGATATATAGCAGTAATTCTCAATCAGCTTACTGTTATATATAGCTTTAAGTAAAGTACTTTTACCATTACCTTCTTCACCAATGATAGCCATTTTATCATCTTCATTTAGGGAAAAACTTAGGTTTGAAACAAGAGCCTTCCCATTAGTTGTTTCTATTGTTAAATCTCGTAGTTCCAACATAATATGTTTTTATTTAAATACTGTATTTTAACTCACACTAATCTGTTAAAATTCACAATATATCTTTTTTCCCGAAGATAATATCCTTGTATTTCCCCTAGATGGAATACATATTTGAGGTGCAGTATGACCAAAATCCATATTCTGTACAATTGGAATATCTTTATTATACTTTCTTACTATTTCTAATATCATTTCTCTTTGTCCTTCTTTATATTCTTTCTTTTCTTCATCAGAATTCTGTTTATCAAATTCCCAAGCTTTTGGTCTACCTACCAATAAACCCCGTATATTACCCAATATCCCCCTCTCACCAAGTGCTCTGAGAACCCTTCTAACATAACCATGAGAAGGGATCTCTTCGGAAGTTTCTAAGTATATAATAATGCTTTTAAAATCTTCTAAACTTGGAATTTCTATATTATGTCTTAAAAGCTCATCCACAGACTCTACACAACCTCCCCACAAAATTCCTTCGCCATCTTTTTCTCCATCCCAATACCATCCTTCATTCTCTTGATATACTCTTCTCTTATTCAGTAAGCTACTATCATTCCAAGAAAGCCCGATATCGTTATATTCTTTACTCTGTTCTAATTCATATTCTCCATTTTCGAATAGAGCATATTTTAAATATTTTATTGTTAAATCATCCATATGTCCTTGCATAGCAAATTCTGTAAACAACGAACCTCCATAGTAAGCAGGAATGCCACACAACCAGAGATGATTAATAAAGTGCGTATTATCACTATATCCAAAGAATGGCTTTGGGTTATTAATAAAAGGTTCTTTGGGCAAATTCTTTATATATGTTACTTGATCATCCCCACCTAAGGATGCAATAACAGCCTTTATAGATTTATCCTCAAATGCAGAGATTAAATCCTCTGCCCTTTCCTCTCCACTAGCTCCTAGCTTCTTAGTAGCTGGGAACTCTACTGGCTCTAACCCAAAAACTTCCCTTACTCTTTTCAATCCTAATTCGTAAACATGTGGCCAACGACCAGGTGCTGCAAAAGACGGAGAGAGAATAGCTACCTTGTCTCCTTTTTTTAATTTTTGTAATTTCATAATATTATGATTATACACCTTTTTTATACCGTCTCATTTGTCTCATTCTCATTTTACACAGGGTACAGACGTGTATGTACCGCCATTATTTCAAGGTTCCGACAAGACCTGTCCACTATCCTCAGGAATACTTTCTGGCATTGAGTTATTTTAACCTTAAAAAGTGAGTTCCTTAAAACTAAGACCTGGTGGATGAAAAGGGTCAAAAATAGACTCAAATAAATAGTGCTTGGTTCGAAGGTGAAAGCTTGATTTGGTACAGTAAAACACCATTTTCCGTAGGATTGTGAATATTCTTCTGATATAATCATGCTATATGCCTAAAGAGAACAAGTAAATTACTGAGAATTTTGTTAAAAACCCTATAATTAAATGACTTTCATGCAATACTAAGAAAGTTACCTTGGCAAATCGCTAAAAAGTTAAAAAATAACTCTTTTTAATCGTTTCCGAAAAGGATGAAATGATTTCCTTCCATCCTTTCTTTTTAATTCTTTCTTTATTCTACTTAAAGGTATTTCGTCTCCATGGCAATTAAAATATCTCATTATGTTTGGATCTGACCATTTAGGATAAAAACCAGTTTCAAATAATCTAAACCCAAATATTTGACTAAACAAGGGAAGGCGCACTTCATCGTTGCTTAAATCTGGAACTTGAATAGAACTAAACTTCTCTAAAAAAATTTTGGGCAAACATGGGCCTGGACCAAGTGAGGCATAAGGTTCTTTGTTGTATCCGAATTGATCTTTTGCATATTTTAATAATTTCACCCATTGTGTTTTATATGGTTCTTTAAATACCCAAGTCCATATTGGTTTAATGTTTTTTAGGGGATTAAGTGCAGTAAGTCCGACACAATTTTTAGGTATTTTTTTATACAAAACATTTAAAGAATCAAAAAGCAAAAGATCCCATTCTATAACATGTAACATGTCAAAATCTAAGTTCTTCCCGACATCTTTATACCACAACCTTATGCCGAGATCACTGTTTTTCCATTTCCAAAAGTTAGTTTTATTTTTTATACAATAGTTATGTTCAAGATATGGGCTTAGATATTTTTTATATTTTGGAAATTCAGATTCTTCACCACCATATAGCCCAAAAATTTTTATCCCTGGGTTAAAATTTTTTAATTGCCATAATCGATCTCTGCAAATATATGGTTTTTTATGATAACGAAATAATATGATTCTATTCATAAACTAAAAGAGGCTGTTTTCAATTACGCCTAACACCAAATTTAACGCAATTCGAATAAAATAATATGATTAACTAGAAACATTATACTAATCTGATCTTACCCTGTCCATTTTAGCAAACTAACTAAAACGGAATATATTATACAATATGAAAAACAATTACTAGTTCGAAGTCAAAATTACTTATAGTATAAGAAAAAAATCATTGCTGATATAATAGAAATATCATGTTATCAACACAAAGAATAGTAAGGAAGGATTTTGTAATAAATTCAATCACCCAATGTTCCTCTCTATATGATTGTTTTTTTAAATTCGATTATCCTAATACACCTGGTGTAGACACCCGAAGGGAAGACACAAAATATATAAGATGCTGTTATATCGAAACTAAGGGCCTAGGGGAAAACACATTCGCGATAGAAATCGGAGGTATATACTATTTCTCACTAGACTTAAGTCAGAAAACAACTAACTTAAATTATTCATAATTATAATGAATGTGATTTTTGGCTTCCCACAACATGAAAATTTTGATACTGCTCTAGATCTATACATGACAATTAAAAAATATAATAACAATCCAATAGTTTTATACTCATCTAATGAAGGTTTAGGACATTCTTTTGAGAAACTAACTAAAATTAAAAGTAAACGTGTATATACCTGGGGGCATATACATAATTTTGTGTTTGACATGGTAGAAGAGTTATCTAATTATAAATACGACTATTATGTAAATTTAGACTCAGATGTTTTATTTGCAAATTATGGGTTTGAAAAAATTTTTTGCGAACCATTTGATTTTACAATTGAACATACCAAAGATGAAAAACATGACTGGTATCATGGAAGAATCCTACTAGAGAACATAGACCTATACGAAGGAATCCTGTCAGATTTAAAACTAAAAAGAAAAGACAAAAAAATAGTCGGTTCTATATTCGCTACATGTGTTTTCTCCAAGAAGGCTATTGAGTTTCTAGAACAGATATTGCCCATATTAGAAAGATCAGAATCTTACATAAAATTTATGAATTTACCTCTACAAGGATTTGCTTTTGATGAAGTCATTATTTTCAATCTGTTAAAAGATGCAGGATTTACAAGTAAATACATAAGACCAAATCCCCTAGAGACTATTAAAATAGATGCCTGGCAATACGAAGAAATAAAACCAATAGAAACTAAGGACCTGGGAATTATTTACCATAAAATCAACAGAGACATATCTGACTCTGCAAGAAGAGAATTGTTAAATAAAATAGATCTAAATTGAGGTTTCTTAGATTTCTGTGTATAAAAGTTCATTATATAATTTAAGATTGGTATTAAAGCTTTCTTTCTGCTTTTTCTTATCACCCAACCTTATTGGATGCTCAATATGATAAACTCCCGTCGAAACAACTGGAATTATAAAATTACCTGCACAAATAATCTTGATTCCAAAATATGTGTCTTCTAAACCCCAACCCTTAAAATTAGTATCGAACCCCCCTACTTTTTGATAAGAACTTTTCCTCATTACCATATTATGTCCGACTACCATGGATTGTAAGTCAAAGGTTCCTACAATACTTCCATTGCCTAGGTTTTTAAAATAATTTGTTTCACCTAAAATTTCAACATATTGATTTTTTGTAATAGCGGATTTGACTAAAGTATTATCTCGGTCAATATATCTTGAAAGCCTTTTATCGCTATATTCTCTGGGAACGACAAGCCCCTTCTTTATCTTCCCTAAGTCAAAAGAAGTATCATTTTGAGGGAGATTTTTCTTAAAAGAGACAAACAAGGCATTGGGAATTAAAGCACTCCTAAACAACATTTCATGAATATAATTGTTAGCTAATAAAATATCAGAGTCGATAAAAATTAGAATGTCATGTTTTGCCAAAGAAGCACCTACATTCCTTGCATTTGATAACCCCATATTTTCCTTTAAGCGAATGATATTTAATTCAAAAGAATATTCTTTATCTTCTATAATTTCCGCAACTGGTGTTTTGGAACCATCATCGACTACTAAAACTTGAATTTTTTGTAAGGCTGATTTTTTTAGCTTTTGAGAATTAATTGACTCAAGTGTTTTCAAAATCGTTTTTTTTGAATTATATGAAGGTATAATTATGCTTGCACTTGGTACTCCATAGCTGAAATCTGTTTTTAAAGGTTCTGTATCAAGTAATTCCTGAGAAGAAATTTTTTTGTAAGGGCTTTCGAGATTAGTAAAATCATTTGATAGAGAGTTAGACAGCTCTTTATAGTTCTTAGAAAGGTTTATTGGGATTTTATTCTCTTTACAAAAAAGACTAATTCTTGGGTTTAATACTCCAATCTTATCTAGTAAAACTTCATTAAAATCCCTTTTGGGGATATGCTTTCTCTGTTCGTGTAAATTATCAAATTTGATATCAAGAATCTGGGAAACAGCAGTTTTGGAATTTATTTTACCAGTAGAATAATACTCTAATATAGAACCTGGGATTGCCTTCTCTGTTAAGGAAATTTTTTCGTCTTCATTGATGTTGAAAATGAGCTTTTGTCCTATTACTATATCAAAACTTTGTTTACAGATATTGGTTAACATTCTACATAAACTGTAGATGTTATTTGATGGTAATACTATTTCACTTAAAGCTATTCCTATACCTTTCTCTGTATGCTTGAGGGTAGTAACAAGTATTTTATCACTAGATAATTTGATTTCTAACTCTATATAATCTTTTAACTTAGCATACATTATTAAAACATTGTGTATAGATGGTAGTCCGAATTCCTTTGTGCACTTTTCCAGAACCTGTTTGTATTTCTCGGGGCAAAGTGGAGTCCATGTAGAGAGTGTGATTTTCTGAAAAGTTTTATTATCCATTAAACATTTCCTTTTAGGCTTAATTGCGCTATATTATAGGCATGAATACATCAAAATTCAACAGCTATACTATGGATACTACTGATGTGCTAGCACAAACTATTTTTGTGCCTGAACAGAATTTTGATTTAAAACTAGTCTCAACCCCCTTAGTATTCCCTTTTTTAGAAGAGAAGGTAATGCTGACCTTAGATAAAACAGGGTTTTGGAATCCCCTTGGAGGCCATATGAAAAAAGGAGAAACAATAGAAAAGACCCTCTTAAGGGAGTCCTTAGAAGAAGCTGGTGTAGAAATAGGAAATATAGAGTACATTGGATATATCGAATTTACAACATTAGAGTTTAGGTCTGAAAAGAGCAAAAACTATCCCAAAAAATCACATTTACCTATCGCAATCGCAGATATTGTCAATCTATTACAAAATTGGACACCTCTAGAAACACAAGAAAGAAAAATAATGAGTACGAAGGATGCATTACAAAAGCTAAAAATAAGAACAGATAATAACCAAATGTTTGATATTTTTATGTTTATACTAAAAAATTTAAAAAAATAATTATGCTAACTGAAACAGACTTTCCCAAAAATCCTACTACATCTTGGATTATAAGAACATACAATGAATCTAAATGGATTAAAAGAGTTTTACAAAATTTATTTATGCAGAGCAGACTAGATTTTGAAATAATAATAGTGGATTCAGAATCTACGGACAATACTTTGGAAAAAATTACAAATTATCCTATACGTAAGGTTATTAAAATAAAAAAAGAGCAATATAATCCTTCTTTTGCTTTAAATATTGGAATACAAGAATCATGGGGTAAATTTATAGGAATTCTTAGTGCTCATTCTTTACCTACTTCTTATACTTGGTATGAAGATGGGTTAAGAAACTTTGAAGACCTAAAAGTTGCTGCAATATCTGGGCATTACAGTTCTTTGCCAGATGGGGATATTAGGGAAAAATTAAATGATCTTAACTTCGATATAAATAGACTTGAAAGGTGGGAGAATACGAAATGGCTCTCTAACACTAATTCTTTGATCAGAAAATCCTGTTGGGAAGAGTATCCTTTTGATGAAACCTTAGAGGGGTGTGAGGATTATGACTGGGCAATCGAAATGCTTTCTAGAGGCTATAATATAATAAAAGATCCTAAATTTAACGTATTCCACTCTCACGGCGACTTTGGAGCAAAACTTAATCCAGACAGAGTCAAAAGATGGAAAAGGATCTGTGCTGAGATTGACCAAAAGAAAAAACCAAGTCCGAAATTATATCCTAATATTAATCGTAAATAATGATATAATTCAAGTATGAAGAAAATCATATTAACAAGACATACAGAGAAAGACAAAAAACACCAAGATACGTTAGATAATCCTTTAACAGAACGTGGGATAAAACAAGCAAAAAGTATTGCTAAATTTCTAGATAGTCATCCTTATGAAATTGTTTTTACAAGTTTAATGAGAAGAGCTAATAAAACAGCAGAGGTAATTAATGATGGTAAAAAGATAAAAATTATTAAATCTGTGGCATTTAATGAGTACTACATTAGAAACGATGGTGAAAATGTAGAAACAACAGATATGGGAGTAAGTAGATCTTTAGGAAAATTATATAGTGTAGCTGATATATATGATTCTATTCTTGTTGTAGCTCACAACAGTATTAACAAGACTATCTTACAAAGATTGTTAAATATTGGTTATGATGAATCCCAAGAATTCTTTAAGAATTATGGAGATACAGTAGTTTTGAGGTATGACTGGGAAAAGGGTGATGATAGATGGGTAATTCAGGATAAATATACTCCAGAATAGGTACTAGAAATTAAGCATATAGTTGTAACAGTCTTTAGCATGTTTTTCGATAGAGAACAGATGTGATCTTTTTTTTGCTAATATTTCAAACTTGACTCTATTTTTATTATTTAATAAGTTTTCTATAGCTTCCCCTAGTAATTCAGGGTCTCTTTTCTCTAGGATTATTCCTGAGTTACCTATGTTTTCCTTTAAGCAACCTTCATCAAAAGCAATATTCGCCTTACCATTATATATAAAATTTGGTAGAACCCCAGATCCCTGAAAAACTTCATCGTCTGTCATTGGTTGACGATAAGGGAAAATTCCGAACAAACTTTTCTCACACATATATTTAAATTCTTTAGTATTAATCTCTCGATCTATTGTATAAATATGAGTTTTATTTATTACTCTTGTTTTAAACCCAATCTGTTTGGACCAGCCTCGACCAGCGAAGATTAATCTGAAAGGCTTATTCACATATTTAAGAGATTCAATGACTAATTGTGGGTCTTTATAATCAGATGCATATCCTAAAATATATACTGAGGGAATATCCTCTGGGAAAAAGGAAAATTCATCAACAAACTTATTAATATCAGATTCCTCTAATTGGACTTTGGAATGCGTCTCGGGCAAAAAACTTACAAGACCACTATATTTCATATCAGTCTTATGTTCAAAAAAACTTTTAGAAAAAGATCCATAAAAAATGTATCCGTCAAAGAAAGTATAAACTTGGTTTTCAACTTCTTCCCTTGTCTTAGGGTCATTTAAAAATTTCGAAAAAAGATTTCTACTTAAATAATGAACAAAATAGATAGACTTTATATTAATCTTTCTTTGCTTTAATATTACGGGTATGTATTGTTCTATATCATTTTTCCCAAAGTGAAAAGCAACAAGATCGTATTTTTTAAAATCTATCTTATCCACTAACAAATTCATACGTTCCTTAACCCACTCAGACGATTTCCAAGTCCGAGAAGCAACATTAAAAGCTTGGTCCTCTTCGGAACTTCCTTGGACAGTCACATCAAGCCCTTGCTTTCTCAATTCAGTTGCTAAATATTCTACATAAACATCAATCCCCCCAGATGGAGGAGCTATCATTAAAACTTTCACTGTTTTTTTAATAAAATTGAATATAATTGTTCCGTTTCTTCGACTAACCTTTTACTATCAAAAAACTTCATTTGTGAACTATCTATTTGAACCTTATCTTGATAATGCTCTTTAATTAGTGTCTCAAACTCTATAAACTTTATAGGATTGAAAAAATGAATAGATTCTTTTGTGGGAAATTCTCTTAGTACAGTACATTGTTTATTTGCGATAACGGGTTTTCCTAATAGTAAACTTTCCACTGTGACGTAAGAAAGTCCTTCAACCCGTGAAGTAACTAGAGTAACATCACATCTTCTCCAGATGCTTAGCTGATCCTCTCTTGATAAATCCCATACAAAAACGCATTTTGACCCGTATTCTTTGCCCCATGACATAGCTATATCGATTTTTGTTGTATTTAAAACAAATCTAAAATTATCAGGAGAATTAGCAATAATTTTTTCTAAATAATCATACCCTTTCATTGGTGTAGGTTTTCCACACCAAAATATATTAATTTTATCTTTTTTGATAATTTCATCTAACTTTGCAGGCTTTATCTGTGAACAATCATCACTACCCAAGGAAGAAAATCCAGTACTTAAGGTGTTTTTATTTTTCATAGAGAAAAAATTGTCTAAATCTACACCCTCATATATTATTTGTGATTTTTCTACATTATAATAATGTTCAATATCCTGTTTTGTAAAATTACTAACCGAAATATTGTAATCTGCCAATTGAGACTGAGTCTCTTCACTGTTTAAGTAATGAGTCCCAAATAGCAAAGTAACACAACTTGGATTACATCGTATAACCGTTTTAGGTTTCCTGGATTTTCTATTCTTAAGATATTCCAATAATTCAAACTTATAATTTGATGCTTCTATAATATCAACATCTATACCATTCAATGCCTTTGCAACATTTTTTGAGTGGATATTATAATCCTTTTCAAGAGGTACATTTATAACTTTTGCGGAAGTGTTTTTAAATTCTCTCTGAGTTACAACGTAAACATCCCATCCTTTATCTAAGAACCCGTTAATTAGAGCTTTATACGAAACACTGATGCCTCCTTTTTCTTGGTCACCTATATCTTTATGTACAAATGCTACTTTTTTCATAAATTTGTTAACTGTAAAGCTGTTTAGTTAATTGGTAAAGCTTATCCCTATCTACTCCACCTTTGATAGTCACAAATCTAACACCTGAGGCTTTTAATTGATAATATATTATCTTAGCTTGTTCCACAACCTCTGCAGAATTTTCTTCTGTTAAGTATTCCCTTGGGACAAGTAATTCTCCACAAACATCAGGTAAATAAAAATGATAGAGTCTCCCTCTATTTATAGATTCGATGAATAGAGCCAACTGAGTAGGCTCATCAATATCCATAATCTTGTAATCATTACCTCCTGGTTTAATATCAACGTTTACCCATGTTTTAATACTTGAAAAACTACTGGCGACAGAAAACCCACTGTTCTCTAGTCCTCCAGCAGTCAAGTGATAACTGCTACCTTCAGGGTTAATATCCCTATGTTCTTCTAAGAATAAATCCAATCCTGCCTCTTGTATCCCTCTTAATGTTCCTTCTTTTATATTTATCTCCGAAGGTAAATGATGATAGTGTAAATCATTCGTAGTTCCTGATGACAGAAGCATTTGATCGTTAGATAGGAATGAAAAGGCAGAGTTGGGCCTGATTACACTTGCAAGAGAAATAGTGGTTTTGCCTTTATTCCCACCACCCAAACCGCCATATGAGCTAAACACTAGAGCCCTTGCTGAACCATCCACAATAGAAGCGGCATGAAAAGGTACTAAATTGGGATAATCTTTATGATACCTAGTTATTAGAACTTTTCTTATTAGACTTGATAGTGCAAAATGTGTCATAGCGCCTACATTATAAACACGAGTTTCTGGATTTCTTCTATCAATAACTACTAAATAGAAACCTGCATCATAAATTTCGCAATTTGGAGTAATAATAACACCTGGTTCCTGTTTGCCATAGGCATCAATTAATTCAGTGACTAAGGGTTGTAGCTTTTGTTTAATTATACCTGCAGGGTCATGTATAGTATCAATCACTGCTAGGTTGTTATCACCAAGTTCTGGAGATTTAATTTCTGAGCCAGCGAATACTCTCCCAATATAGTCAGCATGTTTTTCCTCAGTATATGTAAAAGCTACTGAATAATTTCCGATAGTAACAAGTTCCTGTTTATTATTTGTAGTTAGTTCTCTTAATTCATCAAGAAGCTGATGTTCAGGACACAATGCTTCTGGAGATACATTTTTTTCTATCATTTAAATTTTTTCTTAGTATTAAACTGTTGGAATCGTAATTCCTTTTATTTATAACTAAATCTGATTCTTATTTTGTTTGGGAAGTTTTAAGAGACTTATTAATAAACCTTGAAATAGACATTTGATCATACCAGGTCTTATAGTAATTGGCAATATTGCCTTTCACTGTTAACATGTTGGATCATACATGCAACATGAAGACTCCAGAGAAAAAACAGATCCAAAATGATTTTGAATTACTAATTAAAGAATTAGATTATTCTAAGCCTATGCTAAATAATGGGTTTATAGCTTCTGATAGATTAGAAAGAGTAAGAAGATTACCCTAGATTAATCCGTAATACCCTTTTTATACCGTCTCATTTGTCTCATTTTAGGTCCCAGACGTGTATATCTAACCATATTCGTTTCCCCAAGGATATTGTTTTATTATATAATCCACTACATAAATTACAAATCATACCCAACATGAGAGAGTTCAGAAAAAACATCTTTATTAGCAATGACAATACATTGAAATCATTTAGCCTAAGAGCCAGTGTAATAATACAAGTTGACGATAAATACCTAATGGTTCTCAACGAAGGTGCACAAAAATATAAACATCCTGGCGGACATATTTATCTAAGTGAATCCTTGGAAGAAGGACTGAAAAGAGAATTAGCAGAAGAGATTGGTCTAAAAATAGAAACGGTAGATACAGAGAAGATATTCTTTGACTCAATATTTAAAAATGGGAATGCAATGATAAACGCTATTTTTCAAATAAAACTAAGTTTAGAAACAGCAAAGGAGTTAGTCTCTCACTCTCCTCTTCCAACAAACTTACTCAAACTTGACGAGCTAAATGAAAAAAATACTTGGGAATCAGAAATTAATGCAATTAGGTATTACGAGGGAAATTTTTAAACACACTTCAATTGTATGTATTTATTCCAACATATATTCCCGAAGAAAATCCTGGTGTAATTTTATTCTTGACATATTAAAATCATTGACCTCTTCAGAGTAATAAGCTAGATACTCAATTATCCTTGAAATCCAATACAAATCATCAAGTTCTCTCTGCTTAGGAGTATAGTCCATAAGCGTATAGTAATCATCTACTGCTTTTGCACCTAAATTAAAATGCCAAATCAACATCCTAATTCTAGCAAAATCATAAATTGGATCACCAAATATTGATTCTCCCCAATCTATAATGCCTGTTATTTTCTTAGTCTTTGGATCAACAAAAAGATTCCTTTGATTGAAATCTGTATGTAATAAAGAATAATTACTTTCATTAATTTCAGCCTCAGAAAATTTTGAGCTGAATTTATCAACACTCCTTAGTATCAGATTTGAATCGAGAGTATCTCTTTTGCATATCTCATTCCATTTAAGATAATTATCGGAACCATCAAATTTTGACAGATGAAAATTCTTCCAAGTTCTTTTCTCCTTCTCACCAGTAAGACAACCCACTCTTTCAGAAGTTATTTTATGTATTTCCTTAAGAGACTCAATCATTGAAGGGATATAATTACTCATCTCCTGCTTAGGAATTGTCTCTAACAGACAATACTTTATTTTTTCCATTACAAGAACTGGGATATTGTTAAACGATGTTTTTAAATACAATTTTGGGACAGGTATCTTTAGCTTATATTTTTCAATTAAATCATATGCTTTTATATCCGCCTTAACTCCTTCTCCAATTTTCACAACATATTCCTTATTCTTTTCATCAATAATAGAAAAAACTTCACTGTCCATTCCTTGGGGAAGTTTTTGTGTTTTTTTAATTGGAATCTTTAGTTCTTCAGAAATCTTATTAAGGATATTTGACATAATAGGATTATATCAAGAACTAACAATTACTTCTTTTTTTACTACATCTTTTGTCTCTCTTTATCTTCCAAATATCTTTGAGTTATCAAAATTTCTTGTATAATGAAACATGAATTATCAAGAGATAAACAAAAGAAACATCGATAAATGGGAAGAAACCCTAAAGTATCTTTCTCTTATCTTAGAAGGTCATAACATCCCCTATTATCTTTCTGCATCTGGATTACACTACATACTAGGTTCTAGTATATATCCATATGATATAGACCTTTTTATGTCAGAGGTTGATGTAAAAAAATGTTTGAGATATTAAAGGAACATACTACCTCTACCTTACATTATTGGGAAGAAGATGGTAGAAAGTATTTAGAATTTCAAGGCATATATAATGATATTCCGTTCGAGATATGTGAATGGGAAGAAAAGCCAAAAAGAATTAAATCTCTTCTATTTAAAGGAATTTCTGTTAATTTAATTGATGAGGAAGAACCCTATGTATAAACACATATCTAAAGAAGACTGGGAAAGAATCCTACAACTTCCACACAACTATTCCGTAGATGCATTGGTTGTTGTTGGTATTGCAAACAGAGAGAAAGAGTTAGAATTCTTTAAAAATATTCTCTTCCAACAAAACTCTGTAGAAGAGAAACAAAATATAAAAGATTCCTTCTTTAAAAATATCTTCGAATTTACCCTTAACGGTAAAACCATCTGGTTTGACATAGTATATGGTGGTGCATACCTCTCTGAGTTGGCACATATTGCATGCTTGTTTGGTTCTAAAAAGAACTTTCTCATTGGTAGCTGTGGAGGATTACAAGACAATCTAAATACAGGAGATATCATCATACCTACCTACACATATGGAGATGAAAGTATTACAAGAATGTACGGAAGAGATGCTAAGGACAACAAGCATTACCCAAACAAAGAATTAAGTGAGGAGATATTGGAAAACATAGATGGAAAATATACAGTACATACAGGACCAATTGTTACATGCCAAGCTATGCTTGGAGAAACACAGGAAGATGTAGAACAATGGAAAAAGGAAGGGTATCTAGGTGTAGAGATGGAAAGTTCTACATTATTTTCAATTTCTAGCAATTTCAATGTACCTAGTACAGCCCTCTTGCATGTTTCTGACAATTTGGTAAAGAATGAGTTAGTAGGAGGAGATATACATACAGCATCTAAGCAATTGAGAGAGGAAATTAAAAAACACAAATACCAGATAATTATTGAAAATTTGTTGAATAGTTAATAAACTGCTCTTCAACAGAACTACATATTTTCAACCAATTCCATACATACATCCTTACCATTCATATACTCCCCTATACTCTGTTTTACCTCATACATTGGTTTAAATACATCTCCTAGTTCATAACCATCATACTTAAAGTACTTTGTAGAAATCTTAACCTCTAATCCTGTATTAGGTAATCTCACTTTCATATATTCGCCATAATGTGTAGGACTACCATGAGGTATATCCCCTATGGATATACTACCCTTTATCTTAGACAACCTTATTGTATTAATTATTGCAGAAGAATATGTATCCTCCCCTGTAAATACAATTACCCTAATATTTTTCTTTTTAAGATATTCAATCAAAGGTTGTAATACCTCAGAATTTCCTCCCTTGTTAAACCTTAAATCTATTATTACCTTCCCTAGCTTAGATTCCTCAATCTCCTTAATTACCCTAGATATTGGGTAGTCACTATCCTCTTCACACTTGTTGTACTGGAAGTAGAAAATATTTTCAAAGACCTTACTCCAATACAATCTGTCATCTACAGATGTCTTCTGTGCAGATATTAACTCTGTATTGTAATCAGAAGGCTCAATATCTACTACTTTGCCATCTTCAAACTCTACAACTAAATTACCTCCATCATTCAATCCCAATTTTTTACAAAGTACTGGCTCTTTTAATTTAGAAGGAAGGTAGTATTTCAAGGAAACGATATTCTCCAAAGGTATTACCTGAGAGAATATATTCTCTATTTCTCCCATATCTTTACCGTGTATCTTAATTACTTTTTTCCCTAAATATCCTTTATATCTTTTTGCGGTTTTTAACAGGTAGCAACCATCTGTTAGATACCCAATCTTAATTGGATAGTTTCTAATTCCGAACACCTCTGCCGAAGAACATAATTCTGTATGTCCATCTTTAAGTTTTGAGAGTAATTTCATAACAGAAACACCAAAATCTTTTACAGACACATTGTCTTCTAAAGACTTTATCTCTTCCTCTAATTCTTCTTTTGTAAGGAATTTGTAAGGTTCGGGATGGTATTGAAGTAAATTTTCTTTGAGGATATTTATATCTTCTAAATATTGCTGTTTAGGAAGGGTTTTCATAGTGGATAATTATATCATCTTAATACTGTTTTCTAATGGATTTCAGATGTGTACATTCCACCTCATTCATATAACAAACCTCTAACTCTTCCTTACTCCCCCATACTTATTAAGTAGTTCCTCAACAGAGAGATACTCTTCCTTCTCCGATGTTCTACCCTTAATCTCTACCCCTCCCTTTTCAATACTAGTTGAGGAAATAATTACTCTGTATGGACAACCTATTAAATCTGCATCCTTTAACTTCTCTCCTACACTTACCTTAGTTCTTCTATCCCACAAAGCATCTTCCCCTATTACTTCAAAAAGCTCCTTAGATAACTCGGAGACCTTTTCCTCCTCACCAATTGTTACAAGATGATACTTAGCAGGAGCAATTCTCTCTGGCCAAACCAAACCCCTCTCATCTGCAAATTTCTCTGCAATTACACCCATCAAGCGTGAAGTCCCTAAACCATAACAACCCATATATACTGGTTTTACTATTCCTTCCTTCGTTGTATACGTCAAACTAAATGGATCTGAGAATTTTAAATTAAGAGGAAATATGTTTCCAACCTCAGAAGCAGATACCTGCTCTAAGTTGTCAAACTGTACCCCTAACTTCTCTTCATTCTCTTTATTAACTATCTCCTTGTTATATGCAATCTTCTTCTCCCTATCCAAATATATTGTGTCCTCACCCTGTAGAATTAATATCTGAAACTCATGAGAAAATTCTTTTGTAAAATCTCCACCCTCTGCCAAAGTTACAAATGTGTCTTGTGCTAAACCCAAATCTTCGAAAAGTGCCATATATTCTTTCTTCATTATCTCGTAGAACTCTAACAAGTCCTCTTCGCTCTCATGAAAAGAATACAAATCCTTCATTCTAAACTCTCTCCCTCTTAACAACCCTGACTTAGGTCTTGCTTCATTTCTAAATTTTGTTTGTATCTGATACAAAACTAAAGGTAAATCCCTGTAGCTCTTGATATATCTCTTTGCTAAAGGAGTTACTATCTCTTCATGAGTTGGTCCAAGAATATATCTAGAAGAATTCAATTTCTTAGAAGTTTCATTCGCGCCTCTTACCTCAAAAAGAGAAGACATGTTTTCTAACCTATCTGTGACTTCCCAATTCTCTACAGGCTGAAGAGATGGCATAAGGATTTCGCCCCCCCACTTACTCATATGTTCCCTTGTTAAATTCTCAATGTTTTTCAAAACTTCATACCCTAGTCTTGTATATGTATATACTCCAGCTAATTCTGGATTGATAAAACCAGCTTTTATTAATAATCTTGCATTTAAAGATTCCTGCTCTTTACTTACATCTTTGAATGTCCCTATTCCACTTGAGAATTCTTTTCTAAACTGAATACTTTCCTCGTTTTCTTTTCTCATTCTAAATGGAAGTTATATTATATTAACGGTATTATATTATCCCATTATGTAAATAGCAAACCTACCCTTAAAAAGTGTATTCGTTCAACGAAGTAAAGACTAATGAGAGACTTCTTCCAGAGATGTTTCAACAAATACTATTTTATCACCCCTATCTTCTTCTCTTCTTTACAAATATTACTCCTATGAAAATTAGTATTGATGCTATTACTAAATATATCAATATCTTTGAAAATTCTACACCCTTAGTTACATGTTCATCTGTTAATATCAATTCTTTTGGCTCTTCTGTACCTGTTACACCCAATACCTCTGTCTCATACTTAACTCCATTATGTTCTATCTTAATGTTATATTTTTTCCCTGTCTCTAAACCCACTACTTTTATCTCACCTTTACTATCTGTAAAGTACTCCTGTCCATCTATTTCAACATATGCACTAGTCAATGGCTCTCCCTCTTTATTTACTATCGTTAATACCTGGATATTACTTAAAGTCCCTGTATTCGTATTGATATTTTCTTCTATTGGTTCTTCTACCACTGGCTCCTCTTCCTTAATCTCTATCACAGGGGGAGGAGGTTTAATCATATACTGTGCTGTTACATTGATATTACTTTTTATATTAAAATCCTGTCTTGGATTTAATTTAGAACCATCACTCCAACCAGTGAACTCGTAATTGTTTGCAGGAATAACCGTTACCTTTACTGATTGACCATTGTAGTTAATTGTTTGAGAAGATAGACCTTGGATAGTGCCATTGGTACCGGCATTATATTTAACAGAATATGTATTTATAGCAAATTGTGCTGTTACAGATATATTCCCTGTTACATTTGTATCTGTTCTTGGATTCGCTGTACTATTATCAGACCATTTAACAAAATGATATCCAGTGTTAGGAACTGCAAGTATCTGCGTACCATCTTCACCCTCTAGTACTGTTTGACCAGTATCCCCACTCAAACTTCCATTACTTCCAGAAGTGTATGAGAGGGTATATTCTATATCGGCCTCTAATTTCCAAAGCTCTTTGCCATGTACTCCATCAATTGCGTTAAAATATAAAGTGTTTCCTACTGCCATGAAATCTCTAGGATCACTATATCCACTCCCCACATTTATATCTTTCACCATTACGGTACCTGCAGAGGTTCCATCACTCTTCCAAAGCTCTGTGTTATGTATTCCATCACTTGCTTGAAAATATAATTTGTTTCCTACTACTATTATGTAATAAGGATCTCCGCTATCACTCCCCACCCATATATCCTTGACCATTACGGTACCTTCAGATGTTCCATCACTTTTCCAAAGCTCCCAACCATTTACCCCATCATCTACGTTAAAATATAACGTATCTTCTATGGCTACTATATCGTAAGGATAACCACCACCACTCCCCACAAGGATATCCTTGACCATTACAGTACCTGCAGAGGTTCCATCACTTTTCCAAAGTTCTGTGCCATGTACTCCATCATCTACCTGAAAATATATGGTGTCTCCTATTACCGTGAGATAGTCAGGATAACCATCACCACTCCCCACGAATATATCTTTGACCATTACAGTACCTGCAGAGGTTCCATCACTCTTCCAAAGCTCTGTGCCAGATACTCCATCATCTGCGTCAAAATATAAAGTGTTTTCTATCGCTACCCTATTGTAAGGATAACCACCACCACTTCCAACAACTATATCCTTGACCATTACAGTACCCACAGAGGTTCCATCACTCTTCCAAAGCTCCCGGCCATATACTTCATCAACTGCTTGAAAATATAAAGTGTTTCCTAATGGTGTGAAATGGGTAGGAAAGCCACTACCACTCCCCACAATGATATCCTTGACCATTTCAGTACCTGCAGAGGTTCCATCACTCTTCCAAAGCTCCAAGCCATTTACTCCATCATTTGCCTGAAAATATAAAGTGTCTCCTACCACTGTTAAATAGGAAGGATTACCATGTCCACTTCCTGCAAATATATCCTTGACCATTTCAGTACCTGCAGGGGTTCCATCACTCTTCCAAAGCTCGTAACCATTTACTCCATCATTTGCGTTAAAATACAAAGTATTTTCAAATCCTGCTAAATAGGAAGGATTACTATAACCACTCCCCACAAGTATATCTTTGACCATTTCAGTACCTTCAGATGTTCCGTCACTCTTCCAAAGCTCCAAACCATGTACTCCATCATTTGCGTTAAAATACAAAGTGTTTCCTACCGCTGTTAAATAGGAAGGAGAACTAGTACCACTCCCTACAAGTATATCCTTCACTAAAGCAGGCTCATTCGCTCCATATATATTACCCATTGGTAATACTAAGATAGGAAATATACACAGGAAATATATTAGTAATTTACATACTTTGTTATTCATAACCTTTACATTACTAGTTCAGAATCTTTTAACCTCCCTAAGTGTAATGTCTCAAAATATTTAAGTCAATGAATTCTTTTATATGGGACGCAATTTGTTCCAGTAGTAATTTTTTAACGAATGGACTACAATTAAATAGAGGGTAATTTATGCAATACGAAAAGACCAACGAAAAATTAACTCCTAAGGAATGGCTTGTAATTGGAGCCCTTTCACTAGGAGTTTTTTCTTTAGGTGCTACCTTCACAGCCTTTGCCAGATTGAACGTTAATGGCAGATTTGTACCCCCCAACCCTACTCAAGGATACTTTCTCTTAGTTATTGCCATAATCACTTTAATAGTGACCATCATATTGGCAGTTAAAATCCTAGGTACAAAGGAAGGACTCAAAGTGTTGGGTAGAGAAGCTTGGCCTACATTCTTGTTTGGTAGTGGTGTTGGTGCAATAACTTCCTTCTTCCTTAGAGCAATCTTTCATGGCTTTAGCTTCTATATAATATTTCTATTCGTTTACGGTATTGGTGTATATATATTCAAGAGACTAAGAGACAAAGCAAGTAAAGGTTAGGTACATATCAATTTCCTTATTCTTAAAACAAAAAAGAGAAGGTACTAATACCTTCTCTTAAACTTGTAACAATACTACTAGAGTTATGCCTCTAATAATTTGATATTGATTGCATTGATTCCCTTTTGTGTTTCTTCAACATCAAAGGTAACAACATCACCAACTTTTAGTTTTCTAACAGCTAGATCACCTTCCAAAGAGTTCTCATGATAGAAAACATCTTTGTCGGATCCCTCTTTAGAAATAAAACCAAAACCTTTTTCTGTTACGGTTTTTACTGTTCCTTGTTCCATAGTAATTATGCTTATAAATTAATTAAAGCTACAAAGAGTACTCAGAAGTTTGTTTATGAAATTCAAAATATCTTAATAACTACAATACATTGTACCAGAGAGTAGGAATAATAGCTAATCATTACCTTTTGTAAAATAAATACACTTCAAACCCATATTAATATGTTTCAACAGAATTCTTACACTACGCTCAAAACGCTTACACAGACTACGTTCTTTCATCTCCAAAATAATTTGACTTTTACTTTTAAAAATCATACACTTTAGTTGGTGAAAACTATATGGTAGGATTTAAGTTTTAAAAACTTCCCAATGAAGATATTTAACAAAATTCCTATGATAACAAGCATATTGGTTGTCATAGCTATGATCGGAGTTCCACTAGTAAATGCTCAAACATCCCCCACTACAGTAAATCTAGGTACAGCTACAAGTTTCGCAGTTTTAGCTGGTACAGAAATTACCAATGTCCCAACCTCTGTTATTACTGGGAATGTTGGTTTAAGTCCCGCAGCTGGAAGTAACTATGCAGGCCTAACAGCTGCAGAAGTTACAGGAACTATCTATGCTGTAGATGGAACTGGCCCTGCAGGTGCTGTAAATAATCCAGGATTACTAACCACAGCTAAAAACGATCTAACAACCGCCTACCTAGATGCTGCTGGTAGAACACCAACTCAAACATTTGTTGCTGTAGATAACCAACTCGGTGGACAAACTTTAACTCCAGGAGTCTATGCTTTTGGTCATGCTACAACTGCCAATCTTACAGCTGCAAGCCCATTAACACTGGATGCTCAAGGTGATCCAAATGCCGTCTTCATTTTCCAAGCCTCATCAGATTTAGTTACTGCTTCGGGTAGTACTGTTCTACTTGTAAATGGTGCACAGGCATGTAATGTCTTCTGGCAGGTTTCAAGTTCAGCTACACTTGGGACAGGCTCTACATTTGTAGGAACCATAATGGCATTGACATCAATTGCAGTTACATCAGATGTAACAATTGAGGGAAGAGTATTGGCAAGAAATGGTGCAGTTACACTAGATTCAGATACCATAACCAATGCAATATGTGCAATCTCTGAATTACCAGATACAAATGGAATTATCTCAGGAATTACATGGAATGAGATAATCTTAATACTCGCAGGAATTTCTACAGTTGGATTGATATTGAGCTTATCTATTAGGAAACCTATCTCTTCTCCAAAAGGTTCAAAATAGAGACTATGTTTCGTGAATGTAGGATAATATAGGCGATTTCAACAGAGACCAATATAATTCGGAGCCCAAGAGCAATAGCTTCAAAAACAATCTTTTCTTTTATTGTTGAAGATTGGCCTTTACTACCAATCTTTGTTCTGATGTCCATTTTGGTGTACAACTAAATAAAGTAATTATTGAATCTGTTGTATTAGTTAATATCTTAGTATCCTCTGAATTCACCTCTGTAATCTCATATACCTTATATACATATTCCTTCCCCTGCCAATATACTAACAGGAAATCATCAATCTCTATCTTATCTAAGTTGTACAAGGTATATGGACCACTTGTATACAGGGTTCTGTGACCAGTAATAACTGTATTTCCACCCTTCTCTGGAGTACTTGTATTTGGCATACGCCACATACCTAAATCTAGGGCAGATTCATCTTCTCCCTCTACTATTGGGGCATTCACATAGATCTTTGGAATAACCAGCCTGTTCTTTAGAGGAATTGGAGGAAGTTCTTTAGCTTTTTCATCCAAAACTTCTCTTGATTTTGTAGATTGGTATGCATATCCCTCAAATTTGTTAGCACTCATCTTAAAAACTATTTCTGGTAAAAGGGGATATATTAGGATATAGAGGGCAATAACAGCAATTATGATAGAGATGATAAGGTTTAGCTTTTTCAGAAGTGTTAAGGTATTCATTGATATCTGCTAATTATATCAGGAAATAAATAACTCTTCTTTACGCTTATCCTCCATTCTTAAAAAATACGGTATACTTTATAGTCTCTACTGTATAATTTTATCTTTATCAAATATGCCAAATGAAACCCAATTAAGAGATTCCCTTGCAATATGCCGTACAAAATTAGCAGTAGAAAGAACCATTCTTTCATATCTACGTACATCTTTAACAATCATTGTTGTTGGACTCTCGTTTATTAAGTTTTTCGACGTTCCTTTCTTAACAATCCTTGGGTGGGTACTAATAGGTTTGGCTCCATTTCTCTTCATTTTCGGAGTTGTACAGTGCAAGAGACTAGAGAAAAACAAGGAATATAAATAACTCACTACGATGGTAAAATTCTTTGATTCAACTACCTTCTTCCAATCTACTCATTACAAAATGTATAATATATAGTTATGAAAACAGAGAAACTTACTCCTGAACTAATTGCACCATGCGGTATGAACTGTGGTCTTTGCTTAGCATATCTTCGAGAGAAAAATACATGCGGTGGATGTAATAGCGAAGATAAAAACAAACCACAATCCTGTATCAAGTGTAGTATAAAGAATTGTGAACATTCAAAAGAAAAGACCTACTGTTTTGAATGTGATACCTTCCCATGTAAAAGATTAAAACAATTGGACAAAAGATACAGGGAGAAATACGGTATGAGTATGATTGAGAATCTAGAAAATATTAAAAAGAATGGTATACAAAATTTCGTAAAAAAAGAACGAAAGAGATGGGCATGCCCAGATTGTAATGGAGTTATATGTGTTCACAGAGGCTGGTGTTCTGACTGTGGAGCTACCCATTAATCTTTGTAAAAAAAAGGAGGCCGTTAAGCCTCCTTCCCGTTTACTCAACTTAGTAAACTATTATTCCATCCTATCGCAGACACCATTACCATTGGCATCTACAAAGTTTCCACCCTTACCCTGTCCACCACCTCTCTGGCCATTTCCTAATCCTAATTCAGATCTTATGGCATTAGCTTCCTCTGTTTTACCTTCGTGAGCTAACTCATATGCCTCTGCAAACTTATTAAAATCCTCCTGAGAATCTACCTTGTTTAAAACTCCTGGAGTTCTACCATCCTCAGTCATAAGTTCCTTCCATCCATCATAATCCTTCTGTTCCATTACCTTCTCCATATCTGCCTCTCTCTCCTCTGTATGGTTTGGACCAACTGCAGAGAAATCTCCTCTGTATGCAGAAACCTTAGACACACCAAACACTGTTAGCACACTCAGTGCTAATACTCCTAGTAAAAGAATTTTCTTACTCATGTTATGTAAAATAAAAAATTAAAATGATGTCTAGACATTCATAATATATATTACGCAAATATGATTATTTTTCTTGCATCCCTCTTCCACGACCTTCCCAAGGACGAATCTCTGTAGCATCAAAAAGTGTGTCAGAAGACATATCCCCAAGCATCTTAATCTTTTCTCCAATCTTTAATGTAACTCTAATCTTTACCAAAGCATCACCGTAATCAACACTCCATACCTTACCATCCAAGTCCCTCAAGAGCATCTCCTCTTTGTCTTGGTTAATTTCTAATATCGTGCCAGAAAGATATCCCTCTTGAGGCCTCATCCATACCTCTTGTCTTAAATCTAGTGCATTGGTGTAGAAAGGAACAGATTCTACGAATATATTATTTAATCTCTCCGAAAGACCAGAGAAATACAACATCAAACCAAAAAGGATTGTAATTCCCACATTAAGCAAGACCTTCTTACCAACTGAGAACCTGTATCCTTTTTCTGTGTTTCTAAAATTGTAGAAAGCTACAAAAAGGAATAACACAGTTAAAAGAATCCATACTACTGGAATTGAAAGAACAAACCATTGCCATATATTCCCTGTTAGAGAGAAATCTACGACAGAGTCATTATTTACTAAAAGGAATATTACTATTGCAAAACCAATAGATCCAAGAATTAAATTAATACCAAACAAGCTCCAAACAAAGGAATCCTTAAGCATAAACTGCCATTTAGGTATAGGATGAATATCCTGTCTCTTAATTTTTTCTAATACTTTTTTACTTATCTTCACCATCTGAATTCATCATGTCTTTTAATTTAATCTTTGCCCTACTAATTAAAGAACCAACTGTACCAGAGGGTATATGTAGTATTTCTGATATCTCATTATAATCCATTCCTTCTAAGAACTTTAGTACAAGAGCATCTCTGTATTTAGTATCTAGCTTAGCAAGAATCTTTTCCACTCTCTTGGCAGAATCTTTCTCCATGTATTCCTTCTCTAAGTCTAAGTCTGATGTCAAGTTTTCGAAGATGTCTTTCTCAGGATCATTTACAATCTCCAATTTCCTTTTCTTGTTTTTACGAAGAAAAGACACTGCCTCATTATGTGCAATCCTATATATCCAGTTTGAGAATTTATATTTTGGATTAAAGCTATTTAAATTTCTGTATGCTTTTATGAAAACCTCTTGTATTATATCCTCTGCATCTTCGGTATTAACATATAACAACCTCCGGATATATCTCATTAATTTCCCCTCATATCTTTCGACCAGATATCTGTAATTCTTAGAATCTTCTAGCGATAACTTAACAAGTTTTTCATCTTTCCAATTGTGCATCTTAGTATTCTACCAAATCTATGGACATATTTAGTATTTTGGGTATAGACTTAATAATTAATATTTATTCTCATAAATTACTATGAAATTATTTAAGTCATACACATACAAATGGTGGCAGATGGGAATATTTAAACTTTCTCTTCTCTCAATTGGTGTTATCTTCGGTTCGTTCTTCCCAGAATTCTTCCGAACATACCTTACACTCTTCATAGTTATTGCATCAGTAGCAGCTATATATATAATATATATATCGTTAAAGAAATAATTTTTTAAATTACTATTATGAAAAATTACTGTAACAATACACCTAGTGGTGCAGTTTACGGACTTGGCTTCATTGGAGCAGCCATATACTTTATATCTACTGCTACTACCTTCTGGATTGGAGTACTTGGAGTACTAAAGGCTATTGTATGGCCTGCATTCTTAGTATATGAGCTTTTGAAATCTCTAATTGGATAAAAAACAGTCTGACTACTTGTACTCATCACACATTAGTAATAATATTTTGTATTAAACTGTCACATACATATTAGTATGACGAAGATATTAAAAAATATCACATATTTTCTCTCCCTTGCCCTACTCTTTACTCTTGTCCTACCAATTCCAGCTCAAGCAGAAACAGTAGTGGAGGACCAATTCTGTGAAAATTCAAACATAGAAAATGTCGAAGGTTACTGGCTCATAAAAACACATACTCCACTTGCCCAGACATTTACCCCAACAAAAAACAGACTTACTGAAGTACTTTTAGCAATTGAAGGAGGAGCAGATGTAAATGTACCAATAACAATGCAGGTATCCCTTGTCGGAGGAGAAGTCTTAATCTCTCAAGTAAAGAACACCACCAGTGCATTAGTACAGTGGCTTACATTCACTTTCGACCCAATAATTCTTGACACTACAAAACAATACAAAATTACCGTAACAACAACCTCAAATACTGCAGATTGGGTAGTCTCTACAGTCCCATGTTACCCTGGAGGAACAGCTTTTGTTGACGGGACGCCAATGACAGATCAAGATTTTGGTTTTGTCACAAGAGGCTACAATGTAACACCACCAGCACCAGCTCCAGTAACCATAGCTAAGCCTGCAACCTTAACTGCGGAATATCTTGGACAGACAGAGGGTGTAAAAGTAGATTGGTCTGCATCTAGTACAGCAGATATTGCTGGATACTATGTATACAGATCTGAAAGTGAGACAACAGGATTTGTAAAAATAGATACGGTAGCAAAACCAACTACTGAATACATAGATCATGGGATAATTGAAGAGATAACATACTACTACCAAGTAAGAGCATACAAGGGAGATGTTAAATCAGTAGCATCCCCAACTGCTAGTGTAGAGGTACCAACTTTTGTAATTGCAGAAGAGACTCCAGTGGAAGATCCAAACCTTGTTACTACCCAAGAAGAGGATAGTGCAGAGGATACAAATACTACAAGTAAATTTGTCGAGTCAATCTCCAACTACCTAATAGGTGGAGCATTTGTACTCTTGGCAATAATTCTTCTGGTCATATTCCTTGTTACAAGAAAAAAGACTCCAAAAGGAGTTAAACCCGATGTAAAGAAAGTTTCTACAGATGAACCACCTGTTAAGATAGAAGCTATTAAACCTGAAGTGAAAAAAGAAGAAGTAATACCAGAAGTTAAGAAAATTGATGAAAAATAAAAATTTGGTAAATCACGATTCTGAAGTTCTCGATGTCATAGATGAAAACGGTAATGTCATAGGGGTTGCCTCTCGTAGGGAATGCCATACTAATCCTCAAATGATCCATAGGACAGCCCACTTTACACTCATTGATAAGAAAAACAATAAAATTCTCTTAACTCAAAGGTCTTTTACTAAGGATTGTGATCCTGGGAAATTCTGTTTTTTAGGAGAACACGCTCTGTCTGGAGAAACACCATCAGAGGCCATGATTAGAGGTGCAAAAGAGGAAATAGGAGTAAATATCACTAACCCTATTCAACTTGGTAAAAAGATATTTTCTTATCAACAACAAACAGAACTTGCTACATTTTACATTGCAGAATTGAAAGATGAAGAGATTGTCTTTGATAAAAATGAACTAGTACAGATACTTTGGCTCAGCCTGGAGGATTTGTACTCTTCAGAGTTAGATATTTCTTCTATTTCAAAATACTGGATAGAGAATGCTCAATGGGAGAAAATTTTTAATTAACAAACCCCTTCTATTCGTATCTTAATGCATTTAATGCAGGTATATCCTTTGCCCTCTTAGCTGGATACCATCCAGTAAATACTCCAACTACTGATGAGATTACAATGATTACTGCCCCTAAAAGAATTGGGATATAGGTTACATCCAACGCACTCTGCCCTTGAGCTATAGCAAGTACAGTTAAAAGCAAACTAATCAATTTACCAATTCCAAATGCAAGCAACAAACCAGCAACACCTCCAAACACACTCATAATGACAGATTCTGCAAGGAACAGTATTGTAACCTCATTAGATTTAAGGCCCATTGTTTTAAGGAGGCCAACTTCTCTGCTCTTCTCTAGTAAAGATACAGTCAGAGTATTGAACATACCAAGAGAAGCCACACCTAAGGCAATTAAACCTAATACCAAAAGAGCGATTCTTAATGTCTCAAACAGAGAGGTTATGCTATCTACCGTATCTGCAACAGACACAGTTTGGAAACCCATACCCTCAATACTACTTCGAACACCTGCGACATCTCCCTTATCTTCAACTACGATCTTTAACTGAGAGACATTGACCATACCATCTACCGCCAGATCTTCTATGGGGATATAGAATGTTGGAGTTTTAGAATCAGAGACGACACCGAAGATTTCAAATTCCGTTAATTCAGATTCAACCTCATAATTTGTCTTATTAAATAACTTACTATCAAATATTATCGTTGCTTTGAACTTCTTCCCTACAGCATCATTCGGATCCAGCCCTAAGAGAGTTATCATAGAAGAATTAACTACCGCAAGCTTTTGAGCATCTTCTGGCAAAGACTTTATATCCTTTGCAATATCCTCCAAAGCACCCAATTCGGAGGATATGGAGACCCAATCTATGCCATCTTCCTCTTTCAATGTATTAAGATCTATCAAACTACCATCATTCGCGGTATCTGCTCCAAGAACATTTGAGAGACTACCAAGGCTAACATCCGAGGCTTTTAAATATACTACTAGTGAACTCTCCTTGAAACTTGATTCTTTCTGTTCAGTATAATAAACATCACAAAGTCCCTCACACTTATCCCCGCTCCAGACTTTAATATCTGTTTTTATCCAGTACCCATATTTATCTCCCCTCTCATTCTTAACAAAATATCCACTATCGGCAGTGTATACTCCACCATATATAAGCTTTCCTCGCAGAGTAGCTTTATCTTTATTTGCAACCAAAGATGATGTTTCAGATGATTCCGAAGCCTCAATATACATTGGAGTATAGTCACTCTCTTTTACATTGAAAGATACCTCTTCAATTATCTTCCCCGAATATACCTCCAACCCACTCTCTGCGATGATTTCATATCTGTCTACAGATACCTTATCTTCCGAGATAAATCCTTGCTTGATTAACTGAGAACTTTTATCTCTCAGCATAAGGTATGTACCCTCAATACAATCTGGATTACTCATCTTACATTTCTTCTTTTCCCATAGAGGGAAATCGTCCTTAATCCAAGGGCTATATTTAACTCCCTTCAAATCTTCTCCAAGACGACCTTTCTCTGAATTTGTATATGTATAACCCCAAACCTCCCTTGCTTCTTGCTCACCCATATCTCTCTTTGTATATCCAATAAGTTGCGACTTTGAATTAGGTTGAGAGTACACGGGTTTCCAAGTTAATGGAAATACAGAATATTTAACATTTGAAATCTCTTTTCCAAAGCTCTTGTTACTAATAATTACAGTTGAAGCTCCCGCAACAATACCTTGCCCATCTTCCCGTGGGGTTTCGGACAATTTCAGATCTCCATCCTTAAACAAAGCCCCTTTCAAAGGAGAAAGTCCAACTTCTTCTAAATATCTAGTATTCACTCCGTATACGATTACATCGGAGACAGCATTGTTATATGTAACTTTAGATACAGAGGTTACTATTGGGAGAATTGCCTCTACTTTGGGAATTTCTTTTATTTTTGCAATACTGTTCGAATCAAATGATAGTAAAGAATTCTGAGATGAACTTACATCTATCTGTTTCATTTCAGATAGACTGGCAACCCTTGAAACAACCAATCTTTCAAAACCAAACCCTAAAGAAAGTAAAAGTATTACAGCACCAAACCCAATAGCCATTCCAACGATTGTTACATATGTTCTATTTCTCTTGTATGAAAGATTTCTCATTGCCAGATAAATTAAATCCGCGGATTTAACTTCCTGTGGTTTCGACGTATCAAAAATCTTTATAACTCTAACATAGAATTTCTCATAACTCTTTTGAAGCGGTTCTAAATTTATCCTTATTTTACTAATCGGTTTATTTAATTTTCTCCTACTACCTCTTCCTAAGAAGTACTTTATGAACACAAAGACGAGAAGTACTAAAAATTTGCAGAAAAAAACAATCTGCTTAGAAATAGTGACTATACTCGGACCTATTTGAGAAAGAAATTCCTTAATTGTCTTTCTTTGTTTTTTCTTCTGTTCTTCCTCTATCATCATCTTTAATATATATCTTAAACTTCTCAAGTGCTTTATCTCCTCGTAAATACTCACCCACTATAATACCATCAGACATGTTGACCGATCTTGTAGCGTAATCTAAAAATTTAAGATCGTGTGTTACCAATATTATAGTGTTTCCTCTCTCATTGTACTCCTTAAACATATCCATAAGCTCTGTGCTAGATTTAGAGTCTAAATTTCCGGTTGGTTCATCTGCAATTAGTAATGCTGGGTTTGAAATTAATGCTCTAGCATACGAGATTTTCTGCTGTTGCCCAGAAGAGAGTTCTGTCGGAGCTTGGTTCGAAAAATCCTTCATATTGACCATTTCCAACATTTCATTTGCTTTTTGATCTTTCTCTTCTTGCAAGATTCCTCGGAGAGTAAGTGGAAAAGCAACATTCTCAAGTACATTTAAAGCTTTTACCCAGTTTTGTTGCTGATATATTAGTCCAACATTTTCTTTCCTAAATTGAGATCTCTCATCCTCGTTGTAAGAATACAAATCCTTTTCCAAAAACATTACCTTCCCTCCAGAGGGTATTTCAAGACCAAGCAGAATATTTAGTAATGTACTTTTACCACAACCAGAAGAGCCGAAGAGAATAATAAACTCTCCTTTTTTCACTATTAAATTTACCCCTTTCAATACCTGGACCATCCCATTACCAACCTTAAACATTTTGTTTATATCAATTCCCTCTAAAATTGTCTCTTTACTTACACTACTCATTTGTACTTGGCTCTACATATTTTATTTTTTCAATCTTTGGAAAAACAAAAATATTTCCATTCTCCTGACATTTTTTGATATATACACCATCTAATGGCAAATTATCCAGAAAGACTACATGAATAACCCCTTCAACACTGCTGGTTTGTAATTCTGTCTGTTTCATTTTAAGGATAGATTCTCCATATTTTACATATCCCAAGGTATCATTGGCAGTTTTCCAAAAAACAACGGCCTGCGTTGGACTGTAAAACGTTACCTCTGTATATTTCTCTAATTTTCTAGCAGATATATTTACAAGGATTATGTATCCGATTAAAAATAGAAGTCCAATGCTAGATGCAAGTATTATTACATTCTTTTTGTTCATTTCTAGTTTTTTCATTTGTTACCTCCTAGGAAAGAGAATATTGATGTTAAATTTTTAATAGCTAAATCTAAGGCGTTTTCTGTTGTTGCGTTTGTTACTATAACTTTATCTATTGAATATCCCTCATTTTCCTCAACATCTTTAGACACTGCCCTTAAGTGGTAAACCTTTGAAGGGGTCAATCCTGAGATTATAACGATATGGTTTTCTGACATATTATTATCTTCCTGTGATTTCTGATTGTAAGTCGCTCCAGTTCCTTCTCCATACTCTATCTGTGCCGTAGAAGGTTCATCTGTCTTGTATGACACAACCAATTGAGCAGTAGCTTCCTGTCCAGAGCCTAAAATCTCAGAAGTTACTTCCAGATCAAAGATTTGCGGTGGTCTTGTATCTGTTGCGGTTTTGAAACTCAATACACCGCTGCTAGCTTCATTTCCCATAAAATCTCGACCCCTAACAACAACTGAATACATCGTATTCGGTTCTAAATTAATCAATATCATTCTATGCTTCCCATTCTTAAGAGCGACATTTACTTCATCTTTCGCTTGTCCTGGATTATTTGATGGATAATAGGTTACTAGAGAAGACACAGGAGTATTTGATTCCCACTCAACAAGCAACGTTGTGGTAGAGGTCCCTGTAACTTGAAATATCTTCGGCTCAATGATTTTAGGTCTTGGAAGTGTTTCAAAGGAGTGAATCTCTCCCTCATACTCTGCACCATCAATATCAAAGGTGTTGATTTTGTAATAATACTTTGTCCCGTCTTTAATATCCGAAAGTTCAACATTATGGACACCTTCCTGTGAACCTGTATATACCTCTACCATTCCCCCAAAGGAGGATGTCTCTCCATAATAGATTCTTACTTTTAGACTATCCTTAGTCGTGAATTCAAGCAGAGCTGAACTAAGTCCAATACTCTTTACAATCGGCTCTTCAATCGATGGTGGAGGATTAGTCTCAAATGTAGATTCTGCAGATATCCCAGTATTTCCATCTTCATCAGTCCATTTAACTACATAGTAGTACAAAGTCCCAGGATTGAGATTATTTATTGTTAATGTATGATCGACAACTTGGTCAGAATTCGATACTTCTGCCTCAAAGTACACACCCGATTCTTCTCCATATGCTACTTTTGAATCTGCAGTTCTACCAGTAATCCAAGAAATTTTAGCTCTCTTAGGAGCAACCTCTGATACAACAGGATCAACAATTAGTTCAGCTGGTTCTATATATCTACCATCTGGATACAAAGAAACAACTTCCGAGAATGCCCCACAGTTATTTGTATTATCACAAGCTTTCGCTTTGTAATAATATGTCATTTGCAATAGTTTACTATCTACCAAGGATTCTCCGCTTGTAAATGAATGATATACATAATTTGTTCCATCAACTGATCGATATATCTTGTATCCACCAACCCCACTCCCAACATCCTCTGGAACATCCCAAGATATTGCCAATCTCCAACTCTGAGTACTCTTGACTGAAACATCCGCAATCTCAACATTAATTGGGATTCCAGGTGCGACAGTATTTGCGAAGAAAGAGACAGAGGCATAGTTACTATAATTAACGTTACCTGCCTCATCCTTAGTTACAATATAGAAGATATTCTCCCCTGGAAGAGTTGCATATGCCCCAGGATTTAAATATCTTAAGCTTGTCTGTGAGGTACTAAATTCCGTAGGTACAGAATTTACACTGTAGAGATATGAGAGGTTAGACTGAGAGCCATAATATGTTCCAACTGCAGGAGGATCCCAATTAAAGCCAAAAGAGTTCGAGGTACTTGATACTGGTGTTACAGTTAAATTCAATGGCGGTGCAGGAGCATTCTCATAATCTACATAAAAGTACGAGACCGTAGCATAAGAGCTATAGTTACCAGCAGAATCTTTTGTTCTTACATAAAAGACATTAGTACCGATTTTGTAAGAAGGAATTGCATCTATAGTTGTAGCTTCAATACATTGATCGATAGAATAATCCCCAGAAGTTGCACCAGTTTTGTAACAGTAATGAGTAATAGGTGCTCCATTTGGAGTTACTGTATCCCATACAAAAGAGAAACTATTTACAGCAGTATATCCAGAAGGATCTGCGCTTAAATTTTCTGGAACAGCTGAGCTAGTTGAATCATATTTGTAAATATACGGTTCCAATGTATCAACAGACAGATTCCCCGCATAATCCACAGCCCTTATTCTTAAATGGTAAATCTTCTCACTAACCAAAGAAGGAGGAATAAACGAATTACTTTCTTGGAAGTCACCATCCTCAAAAGGATCTGCCGAATCGCTTTCACCCCAATAGACATAATACCCAGAGACACCAGAGCCATTAGATCCATCTGTAGATCCGTACTGTGCTTCTGCCTGTGCCCATGAGAAATACGGTGTGGCATGATTATACCAACTATTTGTAACTATGCTTTGCCCACCTTCCTGGCTACTTAAGGAAGAGAAACCCTCTATCCCAGGATTGGTTGGTTCGTCAATATCCTGATAATAATTGATTTCGTAATCGTGTACAACGACAGTCTTCACACCATCTCCAGAGGCTAACGTAAACCGAACTTTGATATATCTTGCAACAGGAGAATTAATCTTGTAAGAGTGAAGTCCATCTGCTTCCCTTTCTCTTGATACACCGCTCCACCCTGTCCATTCGCTGTTATCTTCAGAAGTACTGGTCTCTACAATAATAGAAGTATTATCCTGATCTTGGAAATCTACAATCAAATTACCCCATCGATATACACTTGTTAAATCATGAACTTGAGATGTATATTCCCCATCCAAGACAAAACCGGAATTTGCGGTCTCCATTACATATGTATACAAAGCATCTTGATATGAGTTAGTACCACCACCCATAAACGCATATATTTTGTTAAGGCCATTACTCTCTCCACTTCCACCGGTATATACCTGACCAGGAGTGGAAGGAAGTGTTGACCAAGAGTTCTCAGAGATACTGTATTTAAAGAAATCAGTTGTATTCCCACCTCTTGCACCATACAGATATCCGTCACTTCCATTGGTAAGGAATCCTTCATTGTAAACAACATTTGACAGTGGAGTCATTGCAGACCAGTTATTATCTGCAATACTGTATCTGTAGAATGGATTATTCGCTACATTATCACCCCTAAGAGCATAGATGAATCCAGAATCAAGAGCCAATTCAGAACCCCAGCCATAAGCAATTGGAGAGTTTGTCATTGAGCTCCATTTCGCTCCAGCAGTTCCTTCCGTATCGAATCTGTAAAGATTAGCAGAACCACCACCTCTTTGCAGATATATATATCTATCACCATCATAAATCATTGAGGCACCATTTGCCCCAGCAGCTGGAAGAGGATCGCTGGTTTCCTCTATCCATGTATTTGTGGAAATATCATAAACGAATAAAGCTCTATCATAAACAGTACCCGTCATAAAAATCCTGTCATTCTTGCTATCATATGCCATTGCACTTCCGTAATATGTTCCAACTGGAGTATTCGCTAATCTAGTAATTTCACCTGTATTCTCATTCCATCTGACAAAATCGTCCGAATAGTTTCCACGCAATAGATAGTAATCGCCACCACCAGCTTTAAGAATGTCTCCACCATAACCAATCGTCAATATAGAAGAACCTTCATATTCCCTACTAAACAAACCTCTTGTCGGAATAGTCCAAGAATCTCTTTTTATATCATACCTATACAGGATAGCCGTACCAGTAGCTCTAAATCCATAGAGATAATCTCCTGCCCTCGAAAAAGATCCACCATAGCTAAAACCCATTGGAAGGTTTGCCTTTCTTGTCCATTCCTGTTGATCAATATCATATTTGTACAAGTATGGCTTTGAATCACCACTTGTATAATATATCGAACCATCCGTTGGATAGTATGCTAAAGAGGCTCCGTATGAATCAAATGACGGAACAATTCCAAGTGGAGTCCATTCGTTTGTATTCATGTTATAAACAGAAAAACCTGGTAAAAAGTTTCCCTGTATTGCATAAATCAATTGATTCACAGTATCTATTGTTAATGCACCACCAACATAGACGTTGTTACTTATTGAGATTGAAGGAACTCCAAAATCTACTTTATCCAAACTCTCCCACACATCAGAAAAGGTATCATATCTCCAGAAGAAATCACTGTTATTCCCTCGCAGAATATATATGTATTGTGATCCATCGTACACTAATGATCCACCGTACCCAATGGTAAGTGGGGCACTTGCAATAGTATTATCCCAGGTATTTGCCGAGATGCTATACCTCCAGAAACCAGAGGTATTTCCACCTTGCGCCACATAAATATATCCACTTGGACCAATCACAGCTCCTCCTCCATAGTAAATTGTCCCAGGAGCATCTGCCAATCTCGTCCAGACATCTCCAGTAACAGAATATTCGTAAAATCTTACAGTATTACCACCCTGTGCCACATAAAATTTCTCAGAGCTCTCATCATAAGCAACATTCTTTGCTCCATAGCTTAAAGCCTCTGGAGCATAAGAGAGTCTTTTCTCATTCCAGAAACCACCAGCTACATTGTCTAGCAACAATCCCTCTGCGGAGATTTGAGTATCATCAACACTTCCAGTTAAATCTTCCCCTCCTATAGACAAAGTAATTACAGGACCAACCCCGTTGTATACATATTCAAATGCGGCATATGGGTCACTTCTGTTTCCTAGGCTATCTTCAGAAACTATTCGTAAATAATTACTTCCGACATTAATTCCACCGTAGACAGTATATGAGAGAGTATTTTGAAAAGAACCAACTTCTACTGGATTTGCTTCTGCAACATTACCAAAATATACATAATATCCAACAATCTCCGTTTCATTATCAATAGCACTCTCCCATGTAAAATGTGGATTAATGTATTCATAGGTGGAACCACTCGTCAATCCTACACCACCGACTTCTTGAGAAAAACCTTGAAAATTAGCTGGATTCCCAGGATCATTAATATCTGTAGAGTATGTCAAAGTTATTCCCTTAAGAATGGGTGAAACAGAGTAGTCACTTGAAGAAAGCAGAAGTGCTTTAAATTGTATATATCTATTAGCTGAGGATACTATGTTTCCACCGGAGGTGCTTTCCCATGTACTCCATGTAATATTGTCTGAACTTGTTCGAGTTTGTAATGTAATTGATGCATCCGAAGTTATTGAGCTATCTATCGTTACACTATCCCACTGATCAACATACTCCAAATCATATTTTGCTGACGTCCAAGATCCATAGCTTTCATAATTACTACTTCCCGCATTATATACGAGAAATTCTGGCCTTCCAGCACCTTTAGACACATAAAACACTCCAGCTCCCGAATGGACAATTGACGCTCCACCCCAAGCACCATACTCTGTTGGTCCGAATGGCGCAAATGATTTTAATTTTCTCCAACTGTTTGTTGCTATTGTATACTCCCACAGATCATCCGAGTAATTTCCTGCTAAAGCGAGTATTTTCCCATTACCATCATATGTCGCATCATTACCAAAGTATGGAGAAAACGGTATGTTTGCTAACTGTGTCCATGTGTTTGTACTAATGACATATTTGTACATTCGCTTTACACTCAGTCCAGTGGTGAAATATATATCTGTTCCATCACTTGTAAGGGTAGAGCCATAGCTTGCAGTAATCCCAGTTGGAAGGTTCGCCACAGATGTATCCCAAGTATCTGTAGATATCGTGTACCTCCAGAAAGTAGATGTATTTGCACCTCTTGTTGCATAAATATAGTCACCACTACCAGGGTATGCCAAAGTTGCTCCATAAGCAGTCGTTAATAATGACACAGATAATGTCGTCCACGTGTTGCCTGTAATTGAATATTTAACAAATATGTTGGTACTACTACCTTTAAGGTAGTAAATATCCGTTCCAACTAACACACCACGAGTATCATCATTGAAAGTATTTGGAGCATCTGCCAATGTACTCCAAGTATTACTTCCTATATTGTATTTGTACATATTTGCGGTATTTCCACCACGGGTAACGTAAATATCTCCCAAGTAGTAAGTCATGTAAGAACCGGTGCTAAATCCAACGGCAGGCTCTGTTGGCCCGACAAATGTATTTGTAGCAATGTCATACTTCCAGAATGTATAGGTACTATTTCCTCTAAAGAAATATATATATCCATCACCAGCAACATACTGAACACCACCATATCTACAAACATACGGAGCAGCGGTTAATGTACTCCAGCTATTGGTTGATATGTTGTAATCATAAAATTCTGCAGTACCATTCTGCCTTGATACGTATACATGTCCATTTGCAGACGTGATATCAATATCGTCGTAAAGTGTTGTTGGGAAATTTGCCAGTGTAGACCAAGTATTTGTAGCCACATTGTAAGAATAGAAAGTGTTTGTACTTAATCCTCTTAATGTATATATTATTCCATTTTCATAAACTAAATCTGCTCCACCCCTTAGAGTCAAAGGTGCACCAGCTATGCTAGACCACGAATTGCTAGATACTGTATATTTGTAAAACGATTGGGAGGTATTTCCCGGTGTAGCATAAATATTTGTTCCGTCCGTTGTGATACTTCCACCCTGATAGACTAGTTCTGTAATGTTGGAGAGTAATTCCCAGCTATCATTTTCAATCGAATATCTCGCGAAGGTATCTTGCACTCCACCTAAAATACAGTAGATATACCCATTCAAATAGACAATGTCTGCGCCATAGAAGGCAGAACCAGGAAGATCAGCCAAAGTAGTCCAAGTATCTGTAGCTGGAGAATATTTCCAAAAGAGCAAATCTCCATATCCTCTAACAACATATATATCTGTACCATCAGATGCGAATGTAGCCCCTATACTCAATACCTTATCTGGTGTTCGCCCAGATTGAGATCCCCAATATCCATAAGAATCAATCTTAATCCCTAACCCAGAATCTACTTTTCCTGCATTAAAAAAAGAACCTTCCTCCCAAATAGATTGCTCATTAAGAACGAGCTCTTCCGCGAAAGATTTCTGTGGATAAAATAGCTGCACTAAGAAGAGCGTTAATCCAAGGAGAAACAGGTGGTGTAGTTTGTAGGTAGATCTATTCCTGCTGGGCATTTTTAATAGTCAAAAACTGTGATCACTCATTGTATACACTAGCACAAAAAGTGAGGGGAAAACAAGAGAATATTTTAAGAATACACCCAACTTTTGTCTATAGGCCCTTTTCAAAGAAATATCACATCCAAAGCACACTTTGGATGTCGACAAGATTACGGAACAATACTTATTATGACAATTTAAAGCTTCAATTCACTAGGATGTTTACTACAATCCTTCTTCTCGAAATCCTCTATTAAATGTCTTAGATGTTTCTGTATTTTTTTCAATGCAGCTATCTTTGTATCTACCTCCTCTAACTTGGTACTTAAGAAAGGTATCAAGGATTTATGCCTACACTCTGCAGATTTCATCTGCTCAGCTAACTCTTTAATATTCTTTAAAGAAAACCCAATATTCTGAGCACTCCTTATGAACTCAATCATCCAAACATCCTCATCGGAATACTCCTTGTACCCATTCTCTTTTACAAGAGGTCTTAGGAAACCAAGCTCATTGTAATATCTCAGAGTATCTCTCGTTATCTTTGTCTTTTTAATTATCTCTCCTGATCTCATACCCAATTATACCACTTGACTTGGGGCTGTGCACCTAGGTATATACTAATGAGATATATGAAGAAAAATCTTAAACACCAAACCCTCTACATCCAAGGAATGCACTGTTCCTCCTGTGAACTACTTGTAGAAAAATATGCAAAAGAACAAAAAGGAGTGGAATCCGCAGATGCTTCCCTTAAAGATTCCAAGCTCGACATATATTACGAACATGGGCAAGGAATACCAATACAGGATATTAACAAAGAGTTTAAAGATCAGGGATATACATTCTCAAATAAAAAAATAAAAGACACACCACTACTCTCTTTCAAAAATGGCACCATGATACTCAACAAAGAGAAGACGGATAACATGTTAAAAACAATCCTAGCCCTACTTTTTGTTATAACTCTCTTTGTTCTAATGGACAAACTCCAATTGGCAAAATATATCAATATACAGAACAATACCTCCCTTCTAGCATTCTTCCCTCTTGGACTTGTCGCTGGTATTTCTAGCTGTGCAGCCTTAGTAGGAGGATTACTCCTCTCCCTTACAAAACAATGGGACAATATATATCTTCAAAAAACGGAAAAGCAAAAATTTGTCCCTCACCTCATGTTCCATATCGGAAGAATTCTCTCCTTTGCAGTACTTGGAGGAGTACTTGGTTTAATTGGAAAAACATTCTCGTTTAGTAATACAACCATATCTGCAATACTCGTAATCGTTGTCTCTCTTGCCATGTTCATACTAGCCCTACAAATGCTTAACATCTCCTGGGCCAACAAGATTAAGATAGCATTACCTAAGTCTTTCTCAGAAAAAATTGTAGATGAAAAAAAATTCTCTGGTAAATTCATGCCATTTTCAATTGGTGCTCTGACCTTCTTCATTCCCTGTGGATTCACACTAATAGCTCAGGGAGTAGCACTAACCTCTGGAGATTTCCTAAGAGGCTCTTTAATCATGCTTCTGTTTGCTCTTGGAACACTACCGATGCTACTTGGGATTAGTATCTCAGGGGTAAAACTTAACAGTAAACCAAAATACACAGCAATGTTTAACAAAATCGCAGGGATAATAATTATCTTTTTTGCCATCTACAACATCAACTCACAAATGAATATATTAGGATTACCAAGTATAAATGACATTAAACTCCCCCAAAAAGAACAATCTGTCTTAGCGCAAGGTACAGATGGAAAACAGGTTCTAAAAATCAAGGCAGATGGTTTTGAATATATTCCAACTAGCAGTACGACACTCAAAGAAGGTGTTGAAACTACCCTTGTGGTAGACAACCAAGGAATACAGGGATGCGCTACATACATGGTAGGCAGAGGACTCTTCAATGGATATATAGATTTGAAACCAGGAGAGAATACAATTGCATTTACACCTAAAAAAGGAACTTACAAAATTACATGTTCCATGGGTATGGTCTCCCCAATAACTATAACAGTAAAATAGTATGAAAAAAGAAAATTACAAAATACAAGGAATGCACTGTGCATCATGCAAAGTACTAATAGAGAGCTTTCTTGTTAAATTAGATGGCATATCTCAAGTTAAAGTAAACTATTCGACTGGAGATCTGTATTTAGAATACGATGAGAAGAAAATTGGTATAGAAGATATTAAGAAAACTGTAGATTCCATAGGAGAGTACAAATTGCTCCTTGAGAGTACAGATATGGATATTCTTAAAAAAAAAGAATTGAATACGCTTGAACGAACAATGCTCATCCTCCTTCTTGGTTCAATACCTTTCTTTGCAATGATGATATGGATGACCCTTGGGATGTTTGGTATTACTCCCTCCCTTATGGATATCTTCGGAGAGATATATGGCAGAAGTTTGTTTTACATCATACAGTTCCTCCTAGCAACAGGATTAATAATTGTGGGAGGTAAACAGTTTTTTGTAAATGCATGGAAAGCACTAAAAAAGAGAACCTCAAATATGGATACACTAGTTTCTCTAAGTACTGCAGTCTCATGGCTTTTCTCTACCTTCGTTACATTCTTTCCAACTCTCTTTGCAGAAAATACAGATGTCTTCTTCGATGCAGGAATATTTATAATCTTTTTCATAACCCTAGGGAGATGGCTTGAAGCAAGAGCTAGGTACAAAACTAACGCTGCTGTGAAAGATTTAATAGAACTACAAGTGAAAGAAGCAACCGTTATTGTAGATGGAGAAGAAAGAACAATTCCAATTGAAGACATAGCAATTGGAGATATCCTTCTTGTTAAGCCTGGACAGAAAATACCAACAGATGGTGTGGTTATAGATGGAGAATCTACTGTAGATGAATCAATGGTAACAGGAGAATCTCTCCCTTCAGAGAAAAATATCAATGACAAAGTAATTGGTTCTACTGTGAATATAACTGGTGTACTGAAGGTGAAGGCTACAAAGATTGGAAAAGATACCCTACTCTCCCAAATAATTACTCTTGTACAAGAGGCACAAAGTTCACAACCACCCATACAGAAGGTTGTAGACAAGATATCTCAGAGATTTGTTCCCATCGTTATATTGCTTGCAATCTCTTCTTTTGTATTATGGCTACTTCTTGGCAAAGATTTACAATTTGCTATATATATCACTACCTCTGTTCTAGTCATTGCCTGTCCTTGTGCCCTAGGTTTGGCTACTCCTACAGCCATTATTGTTGGTACCGGAAAAGGAGCAAAACAGGGAATACTTCTTAAGGATGTACAAGCGATTGAAAATGCAAAAGGTATTAAAGTTATAGTCTTTGACAAAACAGGTACCCTAACAAAGGGAAAACCTGAAGTTATTGATACAAAGTTTTTTGAAAACGAATCATCTTCAAAAGCATTTACATACGCCTTAGAGAAGAACTCCGAGCATCCACTTGCACAAGCGATAACGAAATATACAAAGGAAGATGCTACTGATCTAGCAGTAAGTAAATTTGAAAATCTCCCAGGAAATGGAGTAAAAGCAATAATTGGTAAAACAAGAATATGTATATCTAACTATTCATATGCCCTAGCCAATTTCTCTCTAAAGGAAGAACAAAAAGAATACTGTCTGAAACAACAAAATTCCGGATACACCTTAGCCATACAGTTTGAGAACGATGTTTTAACTGCAATCTACTCAATGGCAGATACAATAAAAGATGATAGTAAAAAAGCTGTTTCAGATTTACATGATTTAGGTATTAAGACCATCATGCTTACAGGAGACAATAAAACTACTGCACAGAGAATTGGGAACGATCTGGGAATAGATGAAGTGATTGCGGAAGTACTACCACAACAGAAAGATGAAGTTATCCGAGATGTAAAGGGAAAGTCCGATGGAATTGTTGCAATGGTTGGAGATGGTATAAACGATGCTCCTGCACTGGCAAGGGCAGATATTGGAATAGCCATGGGAACAGGTACCGATATCGCAATTGAAAGTGGTGATGTAATAATAGTTGGAGGTTCACTACTTAAAATTAAGGATCTGGTCCTTTTATCTAGACAAACTATGGCAATCCTACATCAGAATCTGTACTGGGCATTTGGATACAATGTGATAGCCATACCAATCGCAATGGGAGCTTTATATATACCATTTGGGATTCTTCTTTCTCCGATTATTGCTAGTATCGCAATGGCCATGAGTTCTGTAAGTGTTGTATCTAACAGTCTAAGACTCAAACTAAAAAAATAACCCCGTTTTTAATATATACTTAATATTAGGATATAATAATATATGTCTTTAGAACTAACAGACACAAACGAATTAAATACAGAATTCTTCGACGAGGTTTTGGCAATAGAGGACAAGATTCAGTATGTAAAAGATACAATTATTCCACAAATGGATGAACGAAAAGGAAGAACATCCCCTATGTCCTCAGAAGAGATTAATGAGAAATTATTTGGAAAACCAAACCAAGAAAAGACTCCAGAATTTGAAGAACTTAAAGCCGAATTAGACAAACTCCCTGATGAACCAATGTATAATGCAGATTTATTACTTGAAATTTCGGATATCGCATACTACTTTTTACAGCCAAACTACAAAGCAGCAAAGATCGATTCACACCTTCTTTCCCCCGTACGAGACACTTCTAACGCAGCTCTTTTTTGTATTGTTAAATATTCGACAAGATTGAAATATGGGGATGAAGAAAATTACAAAGAAATTGAACACAACACTATGGTTTCCTTCCTTGAATACTTAAAGGCCAGAGACGATTTCAAGTGGCTCCGCGAATAACCCTTCTCTTTTCCCATAAAATTCTCTAACATATATAGTAAGAGAGTATTCTCTTTTAAATTAAATGCCCAAAGTATGAAATCTAACTCAAAATTTACAATTCTTGGAATATCTCTAATATTTCTCTCCTCTGTCCTGCTTGCTCTCTTCATCGCCTTCGGCATATTCCTTTATTCACAATCTCAGTTAATAAATGATACAGAAGATGCAAATTCTTTGTACATATCAGAGGAAGAAGGAATCATCGAAGAAAATCCTGCTGTACCTGAAACAAAAACAAATACAACACCAGAAGACAAGAAAGGCGTCATAGAAGAAGATACCAGTAGACAAGTATTGAGCATTGGGAAAACATTAACAAAGGAAGAGATAGCAAATATTGAAGATGAATACTCTGTCACATTTACCACCGATACACCCAAGAATGGAATATATGTCATCAATACAACAGATGAAACTAATACAAAAACTCTTACAGAAGATTTAAATGCTACAGTGGAAACAGATATTCCGGTGAAAATGTCTGCAGACAAAGTAGATTGGGGGATTACAAGAATTGGGGCAGATAAGATATGGGATAAAAGCACAGGAAGTGGGATAAAAGTTGCAGTTATAGATACTGGTGTAGATTTACTCCATACAGATCTCTCTGCCAACATTTCCACTGGTTATGATTTTGTAAACAATGATGCATCTCCAATGGACGATAACGGTCATGGAACACATGTCGCTGGGATTATTGCTAGTGTCCAAAATGGAATTGGAGTCATAGGTGCTGCAAACGCAGCAAAAGTAATGCCAGTAAAAGTACTAAACAACCAAGGATATGGATATCTCTCTGATGTAGCAAAAGGCATTTACTATGCGGCAGACAATGGCGCAAGAGTCATTAATCTAAGTTTGGGAGCACCATCAGATTCTCTAACTCTTAAAGCCGCTGTTGACTATGCCGTTAAAAAGGGAGTTGTGGTTGTCGCTGCCGCTGGAAATGACGGAGGACAAACATGCTCATACCCAGCAGCATATGCATCTGTCATATGTGTTGTAGCTACAGATACTTACAACAAATTAGCAAGCTTCAGTAATATTGGAGGAGAACTTGCAGCCCCAGGAGTATATAACTACTCCACATACCCAGGCAATTTGTACAAATACATGAGTGGTACAAGTATGTCTACTCCTCATGTAGCAGGTTCTGTTGCAGTTGTTATGTCTCTTTGTAAAGATTGTACCTCCACACAAGTAAAAGATATTTTACACAACACAGCCGTAGATCTTGGTGTTACAGGAAAAGACTCCATCTTCGGATACGGCCTTGTAGATTTAGTTGCCGCCGTAACTTCACTTACTCCTGTAACAACAGTACCCGACACAACAACTACTCCAACAGAAGAACCAACAACAGGGACAACAAATACGGGGACTGTAGTTGCACAGAATATCTCCATAACTGAACCAGTAACAAATACTGCAAATAGATACTACCCTACACAGGAAGGAGACATTCTCGTCAAGTTCTCTCTAGAGCCCCTTTCAGAAAAGAGTACTTTACAAAAAATTGTTCTTTCTTTAAACAACGAGATTCTTTACACAACAACCTCTCAAACAGATGAATATACTATTAAAAAGGAGAACTTAGATCATTCTCAGAACTGGGTAAGAGTCACTGCATACTTCCCAAATAGTAAAAAATCTACAGACAGTATAGTTTTAGATTTAACAAAATTGAAGACAAGTGGAAGAAGACAATCTACCAGCAATGTACTCGGTATATCAACCTTTTATGACTTTGGGCTATTCCTTTTAGGAAGATAATTTGACATAGTTCTCTTCCTACTTTACAATTGAATTCCAAGTAGCATATACATAATATTTAGCTTGAATATATGAAAATTACTTGGACACCCTCCTCTTCCGGTTCTACTAAAACTCCCTACAAATCTTCACCTACCCCCTACAAGACATACCAAACACACATCCTCGGCAAAGACATCCCCATCACAGTATTACAATCCCCTGAGACAAAATCTTTGTTAATTACAAAAGGCAATAAACCAGCAAGATTGTACTTAGGAATGGCAAGAGCAAAAGATCTCTGTAATGCGACATATACCATAGCTTCTACCAAAGAATTTAAGAAAGCAATAAACCATAAATATATACCAGAGAAAAATGCCATCAGTGTCCTACTCATTCGTGAACCACTCTCACAATCTCCATTTATAAATACATATATGGGAAGTGGTTTTGAATCACGCCTCTATGCAGTAATGGATGTACATCATGTAAAAGATGTTAAGGGGTTAAAAGGGATTTCTGGGAGAGTCTGTAGTTACAAAATAGATATACCAGAGAGTAAATCTAAAGAGATACATGAAGATATCCAACTAGCAATAATATACGACTCCATTGCAGGAGGTAGAAATATCATAGCTTCAATAGTTGAACTTAAAAAACGATTTAAGAATTTAGAAAAGATAGTTCTTTTCTCTGTATATTCTACATACCAAGGTTCAAAAAGAATTGCTAGCGTATGTAAAAAGAACAAGCTCCATTGTGAGTTTTTCTGTATGCATGAGTTACTAAATGCAAGTCCATTAAATGAGTATGACTGTTTCTATGCATCTTGGAATATATCTAAGGAGGATGAAGATATCTTAAAGACATTCTACGGAGAGAAATATAACAAGATTTGTATAGGAGGAGATTGGACAGCAAATACACTTGGTAAAGAGCAAGCAATTGATGTTTTGGAATCCCAATTAAAAGATCTGAATATTGAACCAAAAAAATCTTGGTTTTTGCCTAAATAATAGGCCTTTTTCGTTGACATAAAGATGCTTAATAGTTAAGATGATATATCATGTTGTGGTCAAAACTGCCTAAAATATATTTCAAGAAAATTGCTTCAATTCTATTGTCTATTTTTGTTGCAATAGCAGCACTTATGTACCTTCCCCCAGAGAAATCTTGGGCAGCAAGTATGTCTTGGGATGGAGGGGCAAGTACAGCAAACTGGGCAGATGCTCTTAACTGGAGTACAGATACCGTTCCTACTGCAGATGATGATGTATTAATAGATGTTACTACTACTATAAATATAGCAGCATCTACCACAGTAAATAGTTTGGTGCTGGGAAATAGTGGTGGTACAACTGCCCCCATCTTAAACTTCAGCTACAATGCAATCTCAAATGGTGCTCTAATAATAGATTCTGGTAATTTACATATATATTCAGGAGGTAAAATTACTCATACAATTGGAACTAGTGTCGTAGTTGGGACAATCAATATAGATGTTCAAATAGGAAATTTTATCGTAGATTCTGGAGGCCTAATAGACACAAATGGTGCAGGATATGCTGCTACATATGGAACTGGTAAAAGTCCGAATGCAACAACAACTTATGGTGCTTCTGGTGGAGCTGGATATGGTGGCTCTGGAGGCTATGGAAGCGAAACTTTTGTAGGAGGGACAGTATACGGAAGTATAACAAACCCAGTTAATCTTGGAAGTGGTTCTGGAAATACAACAACCGTAGCAGGAGCAAAAGGAGGAGGAGCAATTTACGTGACTGTTGGAGGCACTTTCACAAACGATGGAATCATCCGAGCAAACGGAAACACAGGTGCACTTAGTGGTTATCAAGGCGGTTCTGGTGGTGGTTCTGGTGGTTCTGTAAATATTTCTTGTACAACATTTGAAGGAGCAGGCACTATATCTTCTAATGGTGGCAATGGTGGAGTATCTGGCAGTAGCAAACCATATGCCGGCGGAGGAGGAGGTGGTAGGATTGCGATTAATTACACCAGCAAAACATATACTGGGACAATTGAGGCTAAGGGTGGAAGAGAAACTTTGAATACTGGTAGAGATGGTGGACCAGGAAGCATATTTACAAAGCAAGCAGGAACAGATGGCGATTTGCTCTACGATAATACCGGAACTGTGAATACTCTATCCTCTGCAAAAGGTATGGCAAAAATTATTACAAGCGAATCCTTCGACAATATTACTTTACAAAATCTTGCGACATTAGAAATCTCCTCTGCGGTAACAATTGCAAACACACTCAGTCTTCCTACAAATACCAACTTAGTTGTACAACCCGCTGCCAATATTAGTTATCAATCTCTAAGCTGGGCATCAACCATTGTCGACTATGGTGGAGCAATGCCTCTCTGGGCGGAAGGCGCAAATATGACCGTGCCTGCCGGTGCAACATACGTTGCAAATACACAGAGAACTTTTCACAATCTTGATATAAATGGCGTAGTCACTGGTAATTCCAATACTACTGCAGAAACATACAAGATAAACTTAATAACTACTGGAGATCTAACAATCTCTGGTACTGGAAGCATAAATTTAACTGGAAAAGGATTCTCCGGAGGTGCAGGGGATGGACATGGACAAAACACATCCGACTATTACTCTGCTGGAGGTGGAGGTGGATATGGTGGTGCTGGAGGTGTTGGAAGTATAAGAAATAGTGAATTAAAAACATCTGGTGGTAGCCCATACGGTTTGGAATCAAATCCAACAAATCTAGGTTCAAGTGGAGGATATGCATATAACACTCCATCCGCGAGTGGTGCCGGAGGAGGAGCACTTATACTTTCAATCACAGGTGAATTTCAAAATAATGGGAATATTTATGTCAATGGAAACAATGGCAGCACAGTAGCTTCGGGTCTCGCTGGTGCGGGAGGTGGATCTGGAGGCTCTATTAACATCACCACTGGTTCCTTTACAGGAAATGGAAATATCTATGCGAAAGGCGGCAATGGAGCAGTAGGTAGTTATTGTTCTGGTGGAGGAGGTGGTGGTGGAAGGATAGCCATTCTTTCTCAATCAAAAAGTTATACCGGCACTTTTTCGGTAAATGGAGGGACAGGACATGCTACTGGAGATGTAGGAACCTTGTATCCAACTACTGTATCAATAGTTGATAATTCTACAAGTAACATAACCATAAATAGTTCAACTGTCTCTGCGAATATATCCGCGATTCCATTAAACGGAGTAACAGATACTGGATTTTACTGGGGAATTGCTCCTGAATCACTTAGTACGCAAGTCTCTCTTGGTGCAAGTAATAGCACAGGTATAATATCTACAAATCTAACAAGCTTAACTCCTTCTACTACATACTATTTTAAGGCATACGCGATATACAATGGGGAAACGACATACGGAGATCTTGGTTCATTTATAACTCTAGTAGACAATGCAACACCAACTGCACTAGATACAAATATAACTGGAGAAACAGACATATACCCTGGCAAAGATTTAACCATACAATCGATTTATTCAGATGGAGATGGTGCAGTAGATTTAGACAAACTATATCTACAAATTAACAATCCTTCCGGCACAGATATTGAATACTATGCAACTTCTACGGGAGTTGACCAAACAGGACAAACCCCTACTGCGGTCTCTGGTGCTGGATATCTTTCTAGTATCACATACGACATAGATTTCGAGTCACCTACTGCAAACGACATTACAGTTACATGGTACATCACTCCTAACTGGACATGGACAAGAGATACAACCATAGCATACGGAGTAAAGGCAGTAGATATAGATGCAGCTTCGTCTGCGTATGACTATACTGCCTCAACATACACTTATGAAAATAGACTAGATTTTACTGGAACCGTAACTGCAGTAGATGATGAAAGCAATAATATTCCAGAGAGTAGTTGGACTCCAGCTAGTTTCTCAGTTACATTCTCTGGCATCAAAGTTGTCTTCTTTGGGACCACAGATATATATCCAAATGACAGCGATTTCAATGTTATGCTCGTAAACGATTCCGCAAGCGAATGGTATGACAACACATCCTCAGGAGAAAATATTTCCATTGCTGCAACTACATCTGCAGCTACAAACACAAACGATGAATACATCTTTTCCATCATTAACATCCCAGCAGGTGGTTCAGATGCATCCGCTACAAGCTTCTTTCTAAAAACAGACAATACCGTACCTGTAATCTCTTCCTTAACAAGTTCAACACACCCAACTCAAACAACATGGTACACAAGTTCAGATATCACCATCTCTTGGAGTGCAACTGACAACCAGTCAGGGATATACAAGAGCTGGCGCTTAATTGACAAAGTAGAAACCCAAACAAATGAATATATACAAGCAAATGGGACAGAAGTAGCTGCTTCTGGAACATACTCCACTACACTACCTTCTGAGGGGACTTGGTACATCCATCTTCTTGTAGAAGATAACGAGGGATTAATAACAACCCAAACCTTTAAGATTATGATTGACTCTCTTGCCCCAATCTTCTCCTCCATAACAAGTACTACCCATCCATCTCAAACAATATGGTACTCAAATAAGACCGCCATAATTACATGGAATACCACAGATACTAGCAGCAATGTAGAAGCTGTTTGGAGACTTTTAGACCAAACCAGTACCAGAAGCTCAGCAGAAGTACTAGCTTCTGGAGTACAGGCACAGGCAAATATGACATGGACTACTCCTGACCTAACAAGTGGAACTTGGTATCTACACTTAGTAGCAAAAGATTCTGCAGAGCAAACGACATATGCAAAATATACCTTAAAGATTGACCTCTCTACTCCAGATATAATTGCAGTAACCGGGAATAATAATGGTGTATGGCAAAACACAAACAGTGGACCTATCATTTCTTGGACAGACCCTAACTCTCTGTCAGACAATATTTTTTACATAACCAACAATGGAACAAACCCAACAAGTAGCAACTACGCATACACCACTACATCTCCAACATATGATTTACCAAATCAAGGAGAAGGAGAAACAATAATTAAAGTTAGAGCCATTACAACAGCTGGTATATACAGTATCGTAAGATCGTTTACAATTAGATATGACTCTGCTCCTCCAGCAAATGTAACAAATCTAACAGCAACTCCTTCAGAGACCTCCATTGTACTCTCATGGACAAACCCATCCACTTCTGACTTAAATAGAGTAATTGTAATGAAGAGTGATTCCAAGATTCCTACCTCTACTTCAGATGGTACAAAGATTTACGAAGGCACTAACAACACATACACTGACAGTGGTTTAACAAACAATGCCACCTACTACTACACCATCTTCTCCTTAGACGCACTGAGTAACAGATCCTCAGGCACTACTACACAAGCAACGACAACAACCACTCCTCCAGCTCAGCAGCCTACAGAGCAACCATCTGTGCCAGAAATAACTGAAGATACTACAATTATAAATATCAAAGATTTACCGGAAGAACAGCAAGTCAGTATTACTGTAGATCAGAAAGACACTACACCTTCAAGTACAGGTGAAATTAATATATACACAGGACAATCAATAGACATTGAGATACCGGCATCTGCAATAACTTCAAACACAACAGATACACAGTCGGTGATTTTAGTACTTGGTGGACAAGCATACACTATGGAATACAATAAACTTAGAGACTCCTACTCTGCGACAGTAGACACACCAGCCGTAAAAGGACTATATACAGCAACAATACAAACAGTTTCAAAGGACAAAACCAGTCAATTAGCTATAACAATGACTCTAAAGGTAGCCCCACATGGATATGTCTACACAAGATACTTTGGAAATGAGATTAGACTTTCTAATGCAAACGTTTCCCTCTTCAAAAAGGTAGATGGGAAAGCTGTACTCTGGGAATCAAGCGATTCACAAACAAACCCTCAGGTAACAGGCGAAACTGGAGAATTCAGTTTCTTCGTTGAACCTGGAGAATACAAATTCGTAGTAGAAGTTAAAGGATATACCACAGAAGAGACAGACTGGATTACCGTAGAGGGCAATGTAATAGAACAAAACATACAAATGACTATCTCCCCTCTTATCATTTACTCCTCCATTGCCGCTTTCATTGTGATTTCTTTTGTTATCTTCTATTTTATATCTAGTAGAAAATACAAAAAAATATAACTAAGACATGAGCAAGAAAAAGAAGAAGAAAAAACTGTCTCTTTTAAATATTTTGTTGATTTCTTTCCTCTTTCTTTTTGGCATTGAACTTACCTTTGCCACGGCATACTTCCTTACATCTCCTATCATTGAGACAGTATCCAATATCCCTTTAATATTTTTCACCTTCGATACATCCAAACTCACATACCAACAACCAGAGATAACAGAAGTCGCTCCACTTCCCTCTTTAAATACACTCCCAAAGGAATATCCCACCTTTACAAAAAAGTATGGGAATTTAACCCAGCATGAAAAAACACAACTACTTAGACACTCCGCAACTACGCACAAAACAAAAAGCCCAACAGTAACCGAACTCTACGCAGATATTTACAGCAACAATTTAAATATAATAATACCCCAACAATATCTAGATATATATTTCTTAACTCAATTTCAAGATATTGCAGATGAAATTAAAACTTTTAACACCGGACCCTCTGTGTCAGAAGAATTAGCTAGCATATTCGCAAACGATATGTCCTTCTTCAACGACACTAATGTAGAAGACATCTCTGGTGTTTCAGACTTTTCAGTTCTTTCCAAATGGCTACTTTCTACAAAAGAAATTACAGCGGACAGTAGCTACACAACATTTCTAAACAAAACATACAACCAATACATCTCTGTAGAGAAAATGGAAACTACAGAAGTACAGTCCACTTTAAATGATAAATACACTGGGCAAACATATTTCGACACAGATAAATCTCAACTTTCTAGGATTGACTACATGTTAACCTTCTTAACAGAGGTATATACACAAGCAAAGTTAGATGACAAAGAGATTCTCTCTCAAATTAATACCCTCAAACAGTATACTCAAGAGTTGAAAGATTCTAACAGTGCAGGTATTCCGCTCAAAGATATCCTTGAAAATTCAAAATTGAATATTTTAGACACACAAGAGCCTGTTGAACTTTTAATTCGGACAATTTCAGACAAGACATACCTAGCTCCAATATATACCTTCTCGGAGACCTTTGTCATAAATGATAAAAATTTCAATGAACCATACGATGTAAAACAAGTTGCACAATCCAAAGGATCAACTAGAGTTCCAATCTTTATGTATCACCAAATAGGATATCCTCCGAAGGGAGCCTCTAAGTTTGTCGCGGGTCTCTATGTTACCCCTGAGCAGTTCGAAGAACAGATGGCATATCTAGTAAAAAATAATTACAAAACAGCTGGTTCTTTACAGTTATATAACCTGCTTAAAAAAGGTGGAAATCCATCTCAAAAAACTGTAATGATCACATTCGATGACGGGACATACGGACAGTACAAATATGCATTCCCAATATTAAAAAAATATGGTTTAACAGCTACTTACTACATCGTCTCCAACAGAAGTGGTATTAGGGCTCCTCAATTAAAAGAAATGGCACAAGCAGGAATGGAAATAGCATCTCACTCTGCAACCCATCCTAACTTCATTGACCTAAAAGATTTAGATCAACTAACATACGAGATATATTCAAGTAAAAGTATTCTAGCCGCAAGAACCGGAAAACCAGTATACGGGATAGCATACCCTGGATGTGTCGCAGATAGTCGGGTCTTCTCAAGAGTAGCTGGTGCTGGATACCTCATAGGAGGAAGTTGTGGAAGATCCATAGACCACTACTTAAGCAAAAGACTTTCCCTCTCCCGTGTACATGCGTTTGGAGATATGGAGAGTTTTAAGAAATTACTGTCAGGAGCATATTAATCAGGTATAATGGATATATGAAAAACGACTTTTCTTCTTTAAAAGAATTACATGAATATTACGCAGTAAACAACAACTGTAAATTAAAAGACATCGCCACCCAACCAGTATATGAAATAATCCCTCCATCATCTGGAATCGTGTTCATAGGAGAGGCCCCTGGTAAGAACGAAGATTTACAAGGAAAACCATTTGTAGGTGCAGCTGGTAAATTCCTAGATCAACTACTAAAAGGTATAGGATTCACCCGAGACGATGTGTATGTTTCAAATACTGTAAAATACAGGCCCCCAGAGAATAGAGATCCAACGGATTTGGAGAAAGATAGTTGTAGAGTATGGCTTAACGCAGAACTTCTCTTCATACAACCGAAAGTAATTGTTCCTCTTGGAAGACATGCATTAACAAGATTTGTTCCAGATACAGCAATAACTGCAGCACATGGGAATCCATATTCCCATCCCAGTGGTATTCCCATATTCCCAATGTACCACCCTGCTGCTGCACTCTACAATCCAAACTTAAGAGAGGTATTACAAAAAGATTTTGAAAAGATGAAAGAGTTCCTAAAGAGTGGTGGAACATTACTAGAAAACAGCATAGAAGATTCTTCTGGATTTTCTAGACAGTCAAAGCAGGATATAGATGAACTTTTGAAACTGTAACCATATGGAGATATTCGAACCAGGTAAATATAAAGATATACTTTCAAAAATATTTAAAGAGATTAAACTTCAAGAAATTTGGAAGAAAGACTCTCTTAACAAAATACTTAGAAAATATCCCAAAGATGGTAAAAAACTCTTCCGTCACGATGAATTGGTATATGCCCTTAAAGAATTAGATCTACAAAACAAAAAGATTGAAGAAAGAATTAGATTAAAACCAACAAGAACAAACTCTGGTGTTGCTACCGTTACAGTACTAACTAAACCCTTCCCATGCCCAGGAAGATGTATCTTCTGTCCAAATGATCCAAATATGCCGAAGAGCTACATATCTTCTGAACCAGGTGCACAAAGAGCCCTAACAAACCATTTCGACCCCTATGCCCAAGTCTACAACAGACTAATTGCTTTAAAGAACATTGGGCATAATATTGAAAAGGTTGAACTCCTTGTTCTTGGAGGAAGTTGGAGTGCATATACTCAGGATTACCAACTTTGGTTTGTTACACAATGCTACAAAGCCATGAACGATGTAACAGAAAGCAGTACAGAATATATCTCTCCAAAAGAAGATTACGAATCTGAAGTTTCTTTCTTTAATATTGAGAAAGAACATCTTCGCAACGAAACGGCATACTGTAGAAATGTGGGATTAGTCCTTGAAACAAGACCAGATTTAATTACAGAGGAAGAAGTCATACACCTTAGAAAACTTGGAGCAACAAAAGTCCAAATTGGGATTCAATCTCTAAACAACAAAATACTTAAAGCAAACAACATTGGAAGAAAAGTTGAAGATGTTAAGAAAGCCATACGCCTTCTAAGACTTGCTGGATTTAAGATACATGGACATTGGATGCCAAGTCTTTACAAAGCTACGGTAGATTCAGACATTAGGGATTACAAGAAACTTTGGAAACCTGCATTCTCTCCTGATGAATTAAAGATATATCCTACCTCCATTGTTCCAAATACATATCTGTACAATCTCTACAAAAAGAAAATGTACGAGCCATACACCGAAGACGAATTACTAGAAGTGCTTGTCAGGGTTATGCCTTCAACCCCAAGGTATTGCAGACTTTCAAGAATAATCCGAGATATACCCTCAGAGGAGATAGTGGCAGGAAACAAGAAAACAAACTTAAGACAGATAGCAGAAAAAGAGATTGAAGAAAGAGGTCTTAAGCTACAAGAGATCCGTAGTAGAGAGATACAGGATTCAAATGTAACGATGAAGGATTTGGAGATGGAGATTATTAATTACAACTCTTCAGTTGGAAAAGAGGTATTCATATCTTTCAAAACCAAAAAAACAGACAAGATATGTGGCTTCCTTAGACTATGTTTACCAAATTTCTTTTACAAAAGATTTAACTATATTGAAGAGCTTCGGGATTCTTCCATAATCCGAGAGGTACATGTGTATGGCAAGGTTATGAGCTTAACTGAAGACAGTAGTGGTCAATCACAGCACTTAGGTCTTGGAAAGAAATTAATACAAAAGGCAGAGGAAATATCCAGAGAGAATAGATTCAAGAATATATCTGTCATCTCTGCTATTGGTACAAGAGAATATTACAAAGCAAGGGGATATGACAAAGGAGAATTGTATATGAGAAAGAACATTGTAACTACATCTTAAAAAGGTTAACATTTAATATGAATGAAGAACAAAACAAAAAAGAAATTATTTATGCTTTCATAGATAGTAATAATCTGTATCAGGGACTTCTTACCGATCTTCCTATGCGCAAGTACAAAGGTTGGAGAATAGATTTTGAAAAATTCAAAACATATTTAGAAAGTAAGTATCATGTTGAGAAGCTTTTTCTTTTTATGGGATATATGAAGGATAATGAGAAGATGTATGAAGATTTAAAAAACTTAGGATATACATTAATCTTTAAACCTACAATTTCACATACAGATACAAAGGGTAAAACAACTGTAAAAGGTAATGTGGATGCGGAGCTTGTACTACAAGCAATGATTGAGCTTCCTAATTATGATAAGGCTATAATTGTTGCAGGTGATGGAGATTATAGGTGTTTGATAGAGTATTTAGATAAAATAGAGAAACTTAAACATATATTAATACCAAATCAGAAGCTATACTCTAGTCTACTGATACCTTTCAAGAAGTACATGATATATATGAATCCATTGAGAATAGTAGTAGGAAGTAAACAAACGAAATGAGCGTACAGGGGCTCGAACCCTGAACCTAGCGGTTAAGAGCCGCTTGCTCTACCAATTGAGCTATACGCCCTAAAAAGGACTGAAGAATAATACCACTATATCTACCATTTCTCAATATATTACAGCTCAGAAAGTGGTTCTAGTACCTCTTCCAGTTCTTCTTCTTTTCCATTCTCAACAATCTTCTTAACAACAAGATCTTTAGCTATAACTGTATTATCCTTTACCTTAATACCATCCAAACCAACATAGTTGGTTATGGCGATACCACTATTCAATATCTCTATGGAGTACTCTCCACTATTCACTACAAATCTGTACCTACCTAGATGATCTGTAACCCTCTTGGATACTAACTTACCAAACTCTTTCTCCTTAAGACCAACTATTACTCCCTCTAATCTCTTTCCCTTTGTATTTCTTACTATTCCATACCTACCCTTCTTACCAAACAAAGAAAATACTAACAAAACCAATGCTGGAATATATATTCCAGCTATTAGATAGTTAAACCAAATTCTCGAGGTATACAATGCATAAAGTGAGAACAGTAAACCTACAACAAAAAGAATAACATGCAAACTCTTCCAAACAAACTTACTCTGGGAAATTGTCTTCTCAAAGAAAATTCTAAATGCACCATACTCTACCCTGTCCATTGGTATTGAGAAATTTGGTATCTCTTCATCACGAATTGAGAATTCCTTCCCATGATATACATTCTCCAAGGGAAAATCCTCTTTCCCAAACACTATCTTAGATGGGAATGTGTAATCTCTTGCAGTTACCTTTATGGAATATGTACCCTTGTTTAAATGTGTTCCCCTGAAATACCCATTACCATCTGTGACATCTGTCCATACCAAAATTCCATTTACATTAAATACCCTTACAATGGCCTGAGATATTGGTTCTTTCGTTACAGAGTCATACACATAACCAACAGGATGACCCTTCTTTCTGAATCCAAGAATACTCAAAAGACCGAGAATGAGTTGAATTATGAAATATGGGATGGAATTGAAACTCCCAATCAAGATACCAACCCCTATGGCAACATTAGTAGCTACAGTAGTAACAGTAATATCTTGTAAATCCTCAATATCTATCTTCCCAATCGTATCGTCTATTATCTCCTTTGCTTTATCTACGACCTTGTCTATTGGAGTCTTATTAGGGGGAACTGGACCCTCAGTATGTAGTACATAGAGATTAATATTGCAAATTCTTCTTACATTACCAACCGAATCCACTGCCTCTGCACAGAAGGTATATTCCTCTAGCAGATATCCATTACTATCCTGCTCCAAATCTCCAAGCTTAATTCTCACTTCCCAGATATCTCCGACACTGGTTTCTGTATCTACACAACTATCTGGGGAATCGTCACTTAAAACACACCAAAAACTCTTATTAACAACAGTTATATTATCTTTTACTCTCAAACGAATAATTAGAGTATCTTCTGGATTCCAATCCTCTACAGTATTGCTTCCTAAACCACTAACACTCAAAAGCGTTATATATGGTTTTTCTGAATCTTGAACAGAGAAAACAGTATTCGACCAAGCGCTCTCTCCTCCAGATGTATTTTTTGCTTTTACACGGTAAAAATATATCTGACCATTCTGAAGATTAGTAAATTCATATCCCATTGCACCAATCCAACCACTGTTATTTGTGATTGTTGAAAAATCTGCTTTTGTACTAACCTGAGCATAGTATGTGTAAGGTCCGCTTCCAGAGGTACTCCACAGGATCGTGTTTTTAGAACCAATGGTGTATGGTGGTTCTGCGAAAATTGTTGGGACAGCAACAGGAGTTACATACAACACCTCACAATCTAGAATATTAATATCTAATGGGTCAGTTACATCTCTCGCACACACTTCGTAAGAACCTGGAATCGAGGATTTTACAGAACCAACTGTATGCCCAAGAAGATCTGTCAGAGAAGGTTGAGTTATCGTAATTCCAAGGGAAGAACCATTTATATATATTTCTATATCTCTATTTGCTCTTGGATTACCAAGGCTATCTACAATATCCAAGGTTACCTGAGAACCTTCCTTTATCTCTACGACTATTGGATTGATATCTAGCTGTGAATACAGATCTACATTGATACTAGCATTTACAGTTACACCAAAATCTTGCTCAGGAAGATCCGTTGCTTTTACAAAACCAAAAGGTACAAAAAGACAAAAGACAGTAAGCAAGAATTTTAAGGCAGTTTTTATATTCATTATATTTCTTCTACTATTCTCCTCACATACCGATCTAGTGCATCAGTAAGTATTTTAGATGAATACGGACTATCACCCAAAGGTTTTCCGTTACCTTTACTGTAACAGTTTTTGCATACCAGAGCAAAACTTGTAGTATCTAAATATTTGAGATTCTCTTTACCTCCACACATTGAACAAGAGGAGAAGTCTGAAAGAAAACCCATGTCTTTTAGTATCTTAATTCTCAACTTGTTTGTAGCTTCCAAATCCCCTTCTCTTTTTAGAAGAGATTGTAATCCATCAAAGATACTTGGATATGGGTCATACTCCTGCAGAAATTTATTTAGTATAAAAAGAACTCTCTCAATATTTTTAACCTGAAGTTTATCCATATCTAAACTTCGAATTAAGACAGATTCCGTAAGGACAGGCATTCCCTTTCCTTGGTAGAAGGAAATGTCACTAGTACAAAGAGTTTGCATATTTCCCCTATTCTTACTATTTATTTTCCTTATTCCTTTTGCAAAGAGAGAGAATTTCCCGAATTCCCTTCCAAACACAGTCAGTATCTTATCTGCTTCAGAGTAATTTATTGATTTTATGACTGTAATTGTATCTCTATTCATACGCCCCCTTTCTTGTTAAAACTACATACGGTGTCCTTAGAAGAATTTTCAAATCTCCCAAGAGATTAATTTCTTTAGAGTATTTTACATCTAGTAGAATTCTTTTCTCAAAGGATATCTCGTTTCTTCCAGATACCTGCCATATACCTGTAATTCCTGGACGAATTTTTAATATCTGTTTAACATATTTATTTCCATCTGGGTATGCCTTTCGATATCTTTCTACTTCTGCTTGGTACATAGGTCTTGGTCCTACTACAGACATATCTCCTTTCAAGACATTAAGGAATTGTGGTAGTTCATCTATATCCGTTTTTCTAATGATTTTTCCAATCCATGTTACTCTTGAATCTTCTGATAGTTTCAATTTCCCATCTTTTTCTTGCCATCTCTTCTTTAAATTTTTGTATCTTGGATTCTTTTCAATTTCATTATGTGCGTTAGGAATCATACTTCTAAATTTGTACATCTTAAATTCACCTTTTCTTCCAAGACGAAGAGGTTCTTTAACAAATATTTCTTTCCTGTCAGTAAGGTATATGGCTAGTGTACAAATGAGTAGAAGTGGAGAAAACAGAATTAATACAATTAGAGAAAACAGTATGTCGAAGATTCTTTTTATACTACTCTTTAACATAATTTCTTAGTTTGTACATAAAGATTTCTGTTGCAAAGTTGTCAGCCTGTTTTCTACAGTTATCTGGGTCATATGATGAATCTTTAAAGTTCTTTATTGTTTCAGCAAGAGTTTCTACATCATATTTGTCAAAAAATACTCCTGTTTTTGGATTCTCTTCAGATATTGTTTCAAGAACTCCGCCCTCTCTGTATGCAATTACAGGTGTTCCAGCTGCATTTGCCTCCACAGGGATTATTCCGAAGTCTTCATTTCGCACAGGAAAGATTAAAGCTCTACTTCTAGAAAGGAGATTAATTTTCTCTTCATCTGAGATATATCCCAAGAATTTTATTAAACCCTTTGCATTCATACCCTTAACTAATTTCTGCATTTGCTCTAAATGATCTCCTGTTCCACCAATCTTTAGAGGTACATCTGCCATTGCACATGCTTTAATTGCTAAATCTACTCCCTTGTAAGTTTCAACTCTACCCATATACAGAAACCAATTCTCTTTCCTGTTCATCTTCTTGTACGACTGTATCATCTTAACCTCAACTGGAGGATATATGACATGAGATTCTAGTCCGTAATATTTTTTAATTCTTTTCTCTACTACTTTAGAATTAGCCACTATCTTGTCACATTTTTGTGCAGCTTGTTTGTCCCATTTCTGCCAGAGCTTTTCTAGGAATGTATCCATGAAGAAGCTGTAGAATCTAAAAAGAAATCTGTTCATTCCTTTAAATTGATTCTCATTTTTAATACTTCGTCCTTCTTTCTCCCAGAGAAATTTAGGTGGTGTCATACAAAGATCTACATGTTTAACTCCTTTCGCATGTGCAAACTTAGCAAAAGCGATTGAGAGAGAAACTATGGCTTCGTATCCCTTAAGCTTAAAACTTCTGTAAGCCCATGGCTGAAAGAGGAGATATAGCTGTCTAAGTTCAAATTTCTTTGGAAGGTACTGCATGAATGAGTGATGTATTTTGATATCTCCAAAGAATTCTTTAACAAACTTCTTGTCGTAGTATGCTGTATATACTTCACAATTTGGAAATGCTTTGATGATGTATCTAAGGTGTACCTCTGCACCACCGTGTTTAAAAAGTGGCTCTGCTACTACTGCTACCTTAAGAGTTTCTTCTGGGATATTTCTTTTTTTCTTCCTTGGAGACATTTATTAGGAATTGTTCAAGATTATTTAAGAACTTTGTTTCTGTAAATTTCTCTGCTTGAGAGATTATATTTTGTTCATTATATCTTCTTTTGTTAAAATTCTTAAGTAAATTAGATAATTCTTTCTCGTTTCTAAAGAATTCTCCTGTTACTCCCTCTTTTACAGTTTCTAATACCCCACCCTCTTTGTATGCCAAAACTGGTGTACCGTGTGACATTGTCTCAACAGGTACCAATCCAAAATCTTCTACACCACAGAAGAGTAATACCTCTGCTTCTTTGAAGAAAGCGTTTCTTTCTGGATCTGGTACAAAGCCCAAGAAGGTAATTCTTTTGTCTCTTTTGGCAATCTTTTTTAAATATTTCAAATCTGGTCCTTCTCCAATTATGACTAGGTTAGTATTGGTTTCTTTGCAGGCATTAATTGCCCAGTCTATTCTTTTGTAATCGTAGAGTCTGGATACTACTAAAACAAATTTCTTTGGAAGAGAGTATTTCTTTCTTACATCTACTTTTTTGAAATCTTCTTTTACTATTCCTGGATATATTACGGTGGCATCTTTACCGTATGTTTTCTTTATCTTTTGAGCAACATATTTGGAATTTGCAGTCCAGTAATCTACTCTTCGAGATATACTCCAATCCCATATTCTAAGACGTGTGTTTAATACCCTTGAGAGGGGTCTGTAGAGCCATCTAAGCTTCGAACCTCTTACATTCAGCTCATTGTCCCACAAGCTTCTAGGAGGAGTCATTACCATTGCTACATGAGGTTGGTATATTCCAGTAATCACTCCCTTTGCTGGCCCTGCAGATATGCTAATTACAAGGTCATATTCATCGAAATTTAAACTCTCATATGCCAATGGTGTGAATATTTTAAGGTGTCTTGAGAATCCCTTAGGGAGAAACTTGGCGATATTTTGTACAAAGCTGGTATATACATGATTTGTAATATTCGGATATTTCTTTCTGTCAAAGAGGATGGTGAATATATCTGCATGGGGGAGTATTTTTAACATTGAGAGAAGTTCTGCATCTGCGCCTCCATACGAAGTCATTTGATCTGCTACGATTGCTACCTTGGGAAAAAGTTTTGCTAGTTTATACATGAGCCATTATAGCTCGGGAATGTCCTCTCCATCAAATCCAAAATCTTCTGCTGAGACATCTTCCTCTTCAGAGTCTAACTGCTCAAGAGCTTTAGAGAGCTCTTCGTCTACAGGAACCTCACCTTTAGGAGCATCGTCATGGTCATCATCTGGGAAGATTACATCTAAGCCTTCTCCATCATCTTTACTTGGGTCTATGCCTCCATCACCAGAGATATCGTCATCTCCACCCATTAGTATGATATTTGGCTCTTCTTTGTCTATTGATACATATTCCTCTTCCTCCTCTTCATTACCATTTTTCTTTACTGGGGGAACTTTGTCTAAATATTTGTCTGCTTCATCTCCAAATTTCTCTACTACATCAATGACTTTCATTGGTTTTCCACACTCTGGACATAGTTTGATATCATCAACCTCTTCTCCACAATCAGAACAGGAGAAAAAAACAACATGTACACTTTTTCTTTGTGGTATCATCTCGTCGCTTTTCTTCTTTGTAGGATTTGCCATTGGTGTAATAATAAATTGGTACTATTGAATAGTATATTGTTTAGCCTAAAAGTGTCAATAAACCCATAGAGATACTATTTTAGTCATATTTAGGGAAGCAACATTTTTTGTATTTTTTCCCACTACCACACGGACAAGGGTCGTTACGACCAACTTTATTGTTCTTTTTAATAGTTTTTTGCTTTCCTACATTGCCCGGTCTTTTGTCTTCGTTGGAATTAACTTTAACAGGTATCTGTTCTTCTCTTTTTACTAATCTAACCTTGAAAAACCTTGTTACTATTGATTCATCTACTTTCTTGAGCATATCGTCAAACATTCTAAACCCTTCGTTTTTGTACTCTACAAGAGGATCTCTTTGTGCAAGATTTCGCAGAGATATACCCTCTCGAAGATCTGTCATAGTATCTAGGTGCTCCATCCAGAATCTGTCGAATGCTTCAAGTAGAAGTATTCTTGAGAGTGCTTTCATTGGTTCTACCCCTATTGCATAGATATGTAAGATGAAAGAGACAAGTATTAATCTCTTAAGTTGAACTGCTTGCTCAATGTTGCTTTTCTTTTCTAATTCCTTAAACATATCTACAGATGTTTTGAATCCCATTTTCTTTACTGCAGATTCAAAGGTTTCGTCTGTTAGAAGGTTCGTGATTTGCTGGTATATCTTCTTCTCTTCAGTGTTAGATATCTTCATGTCATCTTCCAATTGAGATGCCTGTAGGAAATCTACATACTCGAATTCTTTCTTAAGTATCCATTTCTCAAGAGGAGAGAGTACAAAGTTTAGAGAGTCTAATTCTTCTACTTCCCATGTATCTTCTCTGTTTAGAGCTAGTCCATCTAAATTGTCTTGTATTCCATCGATGTTTGCATTTAGTACTGTATCTAAATCTTTCTTGAGTGTTTTGTCTGTAACATTGAAGTCTGTCTTTAGCTCAATATCTAGGATTTTTCTTCTTAGGGTATATATGATTTCTCTTTGCTGGTTAAGAACATCGTCATACTGTACAAGATTTTTTCGGATATCGTAGTTACGAGATTCTACTTTCTTCTGTGCATTCTCTATGGTTTTACCAAGTATTCCAATGGAGATTGGCATATCGTCGTCCATCCCAACTTGGGTCATCATTAGCTGCATTTTGTCTCCACCAAAGAGTCTCATGAGGTCGTCTTCAAAAGATACAAAGAATCTGGATTCACCAGGGTCTCCCTGTCTTCCAGATCTTCCTCTAAGCTGGTTGTCAATTCTTCGTGATTCATGTCTCTCAGAACCAATTACGTACAATCCTCCAACTTCTGTAACTCCATCTCCAAGTGCAATGTCTGTACCTCTTCCTGCCATATTCGTAGCTATGGTCACAGAACCTTTCTGTCCTGCTTCCGCTACTACAATTGCTTCTCTCTCATGTTGTTTTGCATTCAATACACTGTGTTTTATTCCCTCTTTTGAGAGCATTTCTGAAAGTACTTCTGACTTTTCTACAGAGGTAGTACCTACAAGTATTGGTTGTCCCTTTGCATTGTGTTCTCTAATATCTTCCACTATGGCTCTAAACTTACCCTCTTGGCTTCTGTAAACCACATCGTTGTAATCTTCTCTAACAATTGGTCTGTTTGGAGGTACAACAATGGTATCTAATTTGTAAATTGAGGAGAATTCTTCTGCCTCAGTTAGTGCTGTTCCTGTCATTCCTGAGAGATATTTGTAGAGTCTGAAGAAGTTTTGAAGAGTAATTGTTGCCATTGTCCTAGATTCTCTCTTAACTTCAACACCCTCTTTTGCTTCAATGGCCTGGTGAAGTCCTTCACTGTATCTTCTTCCTTCCATTGCTCTTCCTGTAAATTCGTCGACAATTAATATTTCTCCATTCCTTATCATGTATTCATCATCTAGATGGTAAAGCTCTTTTGCTTTAAGGGCATTGTCCAAATGGTATGTAAGCTGAGCATCTTCGTAGATATTTTTCACACCCAAGAGTTTTTCTACCATATCTATTCCCTCATCTGTAAGGGATACTGCGTGTGCTTTTTCATCTACAGCATAGTGTTTTTCTTTTTGAAGAGAGTTCGCAAGAGAAGAGAATCTCATGTAGAGATCATTTGCTGCTTGAGCACTAGTTGAAATGATTAATGGTGTTCTAGCTTCATCTATGAGGATGGAGTCTGCTTCGTCTACGATTACAAAATATTTTGGTCCTTGTACTCTTTCTTCTTTTGTTCTAGCCATGTTGTCTCTTAGATAGTCAAAACCAAATTCATTGTTTGTACCGTAAACAACATCACAGGCATATGCTTCATGCTTGGAACATTCCAGAAGGTTTACTCCACTCATATGGTCGTATTTTAGTCTTCCAGAAATCTTTACCTTCTCGTCTCTTTCTTTTATTAATTTTTTAGCATCTGCGCCTTTAATTTTAATAGCTTCTTCATCTGTTATGAATCTGTACTGTTTTCCAGAGTTAATTGCACCTACACTCATTCCTAGTGCATTGAGTATATGTCCAGTCCACTCTGCATCTCTTCTAGCAAGGTAGTCATTTACAGTAACTAAATGTGCACCTCTTCCTGTAATACCGTAAAGATACAAGGGGAGATTTGCTGCAAGGGTTTTACCTTCTCCTGTGAAGAGTTCTGCAACTTTGTTGTCAAAAAGTACATAGCCAGCTGTAAGCTGTACATCGAAATGTCTGTGGTTTGCAACTCTTTTGGAGGCTTCTCTTACAACTGCAAATGCTTCTGGGAGTATTTCATACAGTCTTCTTTTCTCTTTTTCCAATTCTTCTTCTAGTATGGATTCTTTCTTGTTAACAAAGTCCGCTCTGCAGGTTTCTAAATCTGCAAATATCTTTTTTCTAAATTCCTCTGTCTTGGCTCTTAATTCATCTTCTGAGAGTTTAGACATTTCATCCTCGTATCCATTAATCTTCTCTACTAATGGCTGAATCTTGTTTAATTGTTTTTCATTTGAGTCAAAAAGACCCTCTAGGAATTTGATCATTGAAATTGATTATACCATCATTCAGAGATTTTTCATCTTCAAAATATATATTTTTAGTATGTACAAAATATTGTTCTCTCTTCTTTTTTTCTTCCTTTCTACAGCGGCTTGTTCTGCGGAGGTACTGCTAATTTCCCCACAGAGAGAAGAGTATCTGACCGACAGAGTTGTTACTTTCAAATGGGAAAACACAGACACACAGAATGAATATGTGTACAGATTGGATGTTGCCTTCTACCTTAATTGGTCTACATACCTGTTAATACCGGTTGGTAGCAATACGGAGCATACTCGTCCTCTTTCCAATTACAATGTTTTTGCCTGGAGAGTTTTGTATGCTAGAAAAGACACTTTCGATGGTACATATCCATACATGTCTGAGGCTAGGAGATTTAGTGTAAATGCAGATCTTCCACAGGAGGAGATACCTGGGTCTGAACCTGAGCCCGAACCTGAACCGAAAGAAAAAGAGAAATCTAAACCCATTGAAAAGCCACAGGAAAGGATTCAGCCAGTTAAAAAGATTGCAGAAATACCTAAGAACGAGGAAGAACATATGGAGTGGAATACCTCCACTGCTTCTGTTTTGGGTGTAAGTAAAGAAGAAGTTGTGTGTAGATTTAAATATCTAAAGGGTAAGAGTGAGATAGTGTCATGTAAAATTCCATCTCTCCAGCTACAAGAGATTGCTCAGTATCCATTTGTATATGAATACAGTGTAATTGTTAAGGGAAAGTTCTTAAACGATATATCTGTAGTTGTAGATGAATACAGATGCAAGAGAGATGTTCTTAAACCGATCTCTTTGTTTAAATGTGAAGAGCAATTAGTAACTACACATGATATTACTGTTGAACCAAATATCTTCTTCAATATATACCAGGGAGATTCATATATTCCAATCCAGTCCTACACAAAAGATGGTGAGCAATTTACTCTTGTTGCGGGATATTTTCGTAAAAGAGAAAACTTGCGAATGAGGTTTAGATATTCTGTAAATATATCTCAGTTCAATATCTCAATTTCTGGTGGAGGCTCCTACTATTTAGATCCAAAGAATATTTCTAGCTCCAAGAAACCATTCTCTTTTCCTTTTAGTAAGGTAATTGGTGTTACACAGTGGCATGGGGATACTGCATTTCAAAAGCCACATAAGGGTATAGATTTTGGAGCAACAAGAGAGAATGTTTTGTCTGTTTACAATGGTACTGTAGTTGGTAAGGGTTGGGATAGTTACAATGGGAAGTGTTTTTCTGGTGGTAACTATCTTCTGATTAAGCATGACAATGGTATGTACACGACATATTTCCATTTAGAGAAAACATTTGTAAATACAGGAGACAGAGTGAAGAAAGGACAGAAGGTTGGTGTTAGTGGGAATTCTGGTGCTTGGAATTGTCAGAAGATTGGATACCATCTGCATTTCGAAACTAGGAAGGGCAGAAACCAGAGTACACATGTAAATCCTGTTGACTACATTAATACAGATTGGAGCAAGGTTGTTACATTGAATGCGAAGTACATCCCGGGGAGGTTAAGCGGAGACAATCCGCATCCGGGATATTAATTTAGTTGTTTAAGTATGGAATATTTAAAAGCAGTTATATATTTTCTTTCAGTTTTAATCTCTGGTGAGAGAACAGAGTATATGGTTGCAAATATTGTAGATATACAGCAGGTGATCTATGTAGATATTGATACTGCTTTGCTTGTAAATGAGAAAGATATTTTACAACTTGATGTGTTGAGTAGAAAGGTCAAGAAGGTTGGAGAGAGAGGTAGTAACGAATTTGTTGGATATTATGAGGGTTTGGTATTTTGTAGGATTGAGCATTACATAATTGGTAGCGAGGATGAATTTTCTACTAAGTTTACTGTGCTAGATGAGGAAAGGGATGTTGTAAGTGAGTTACAGTTTTTCGAAACTATTCGTCCTCTGTATATTGATAACGATATTGTTATCGCTACAACTGCCGTAGATTTCTTGGAAAGGCATTTCTACAAGATATCCGTAGAGAGTGGAGAGATGGAAGAGATATTTTTAGAAGATTTAGTAAAGAAGAAAAATGTTGTTGCTGTAAGAGAGGATGTGTTTGGTAATGTATGGGTTAGCTACAGTACACGAGATATGGCAAAGATTATGATAGCTACACTTAAGCTAAATCTAAAGATTATGCTGAATATTATTCCTATGAATGTTCCTAGACCTGCTTTTACACCTTGAGTTGCATTTTTATGTGCAAATATTATTTCGAATATTGTTGCTCCGAATAATGGTCCAAGAAACATTCCTGCTATTCCACCAACTAGCATTCCAATTAATCCTCCAATTATTGCACCTGCAATTCCCCAACCACTTCCGCCCATTTTCTTTGCTCCTAGTGCTGCAGCTATATTGTCTGAGAGTGTAGAGAGAAGACAGAGAAGGAAAAGTATAACCAAGATTAAGGGGGTAAGATTCTCAAATTTATCCATTACTGCAAGAATAATTGTGGAGATATATATGAGCCAGATACCAGGGAGATTAATAACGACAAGTACAAGTCCTGCTAGAGAGACTAGCGCTAACAATATGTAAATTATTATTTCTAACATTGTATTATTTTATCATTAATCATTATTTACATAATATACCATATATGGATATAATGCAGATGAAAAGACTTGGCTTCCGAACTGACGCCTTACGGGTGTGCGTTTCTAGATTTACTCTAGAATAGGGGCCAGGTCGCTTTTTCCCAAAACTACTTCTTCTTCTATCCTATCGTTTATGATACTTTTATAAATATTTGAATCGTTTTTCTCCTTTGTATAACTTCTTCTAACGCTACCTACCACAACATCTGCAAGCTGTATTAATATGTCATTCTTTGAGTCTATAATTTTGAAATCAAAAGTTTGTTTATGTACTCCACTCTTCTTTCGAATATATGCTTTGAATTTCTTAGTAAATTCTCTATCTGCCGAACCGTCTAGCCTTATTTTCATTTCCATTCCATCTTTTATATATTTCTCCAAGAAAATTAATAACAGATGATCATATATCTTTGTCTTTGTCAGAAGTTTTGATTCCTTTATATAATTCTTTTTTAGGACAATCGTTCTTACAGTAAATTTGCATGATTTTACTGCATTCAATAATCCAACGATTACCTTCTTGTTACTCTTCCGGAATTTGAATTCATATGTGGATGAATATTTCATTTTCTTTCTGTAGAGAGATATTCTTGAAATCGCCTCAGTCATATCTTCTTCGTTATGGAATATGACCATAGAGATTACAAGGTATTTACTAGAACCTTTGTCTATTTTAAATCCTAAATCTCCAGATTCATCTATGAATATAATCATAGATAGGAGTTTAACAAAAAATATCTAGGTAATAATGAAATTTAATAATTATTTAGCTTTTAACCAGTAAAAATCTCTTATCTGACCATCATGATCATCAATCTGACCCTTCTCTATAATCTTGAAAAGCTTATTATCTTTAATCTCATCCAGGATTTCATCTCCCTTACTGTAATAAAGGATATGGCTTTCAATTAATAATAAACCGTTTTTCTTTAGATGAGAATGAATCTTTTGTATGTATGAGTCAAAGTCCATACCAACCCATTTATGTATCGCCAAACTCATAATTACATCATATTTCTTTTTAGATGCAAACTTTCTAAAATCCTTGTTATATATATTTACATTTTTAATCTTTTCATAACTCTTTAACTTACTACCTATCTTCACAAGATCTGTATTAAATTCAACAATATCTATTGCTTTAACAAATCTTGAAAGGTAAAGAGAGAAAAACCCAATATTTCCACCGATATCCAATACTTCGGTATTTTTAGTTAATCTTGTATCTAATCCGTAAACTTTATATCTACACAATGAGTTTCTTTTGCCCGTAATATTCAATGGCGGATAGCTTTGGTAGAAATCATCTGTACCAAAATCTTGAATTTTTTTTAGGAATTCTTTTCTTAAAGAATGTTCTATCTCTGTGATTAAACCTTTCTTAAACTTCCAATTGCTAAGAAGTAGCATCACCCAATTATTTATTTTTAGATAGATTTTTTGTAGATATTTCATATTTAAGTTTTATTATACACTATCAAATACATTATGGGTTATCTTCGCACTTTTCTCCCATGTATATTCTTGAGAGAGTGTATATGCTTTCTCTACTAGCTCTTTATATTTGTCTTCATTCATGTATATGTCCTTAATCGCACATCCTACAAGTTCTGGGTTGTTTCCATCTACCATTACAGATACTTCTGAGAAGAGTTCTAGATATACAGGGCTTCTGTGTAATATGGTTGGGGTTTTAGATCTCATTGCCTCTATTGGTGCTATGCCAAACCCTTCTGCAAGAGAGAGGTGTATAAATGCGAATGAGTTATTTAGTAGAGAGTATTTGTCTTCATCTTTGTAAAAACCAGTAAATATTACTTTGTCTTGGATATTGTTTTTTTCAATTATGTCGTAGAGCTCTTTAATTTCTGGTTTTGTTTTGTCTTCAAATTTACCTCCTGCAATTACAAAGTATGGTGCTTGTTCTTTGTCTAGAGTCTTAAGAAAGGATACATAGGAGAGTAATGCTCCTTTAGAGTTTTTTGTCTTACTAATACCTGCTCCAAAATATATGAGGTATTTTTTCTCTTTCCAATCTTTAGGTAGGATATTTTCTAGGGATGTTTCTTTTTCCTCAATTTCTACTCCTATGTAAGATACAGATATTTTCTCTGATGGATATTTGGGGTAGTACTGTAAGAACTCTGTTTTAGTGTTTTGAGAATTGGTTACAAGATATTTACATTTCATAGCTTTGTTTAGTGTCATCCAGTATTGTACCTTCCTAATGAGGTTGTGTATTGGGGATTGCTGGGAGTACATATTGAACATGGGAAGATTCATATCGTGGATGAAAAGAACTACTGGCATGCTGTACGAGGGGAAGTTTCTCCAGAAGTATGGGCAGAAGTATATACTGTCTTTTTGTTTTATCTTCTTAACAGCGGGGAGGATTTGTGTAAGGTAGGTTATGTCGTTTTTGTAATCGTTGTCTTTGTATTTCCCTATTCTAATTATTTCAGCATTTGGATATTTGGATATTTCAGTATCTAGGGTTGATTCTTTATTTTCAAAAAGGAGTATGGAATATTTTGTATCTGGGTATTCTTTAACAAGAGAGAGGATTATATTCCTGGTATATCTGCCTGGTCCTGCATATGCCATTTGGTCTTGGGTTGTAGTTGCATCTATTATGATGTGCATAATGGTATATGGTATCATAACTATTATATTATGGATACCACTAAAACAACTTTTTTCCTGTTTTCTCCTCCGTGGAAAAGAGTAAAAATATATTTTTCTACAAGTGAGATACTCAAAGAAAAGCTTTTTAAAAGTTTAGCTCAAAAAACTGTGCCAAACTTCTATACACAAATAAGAGCAAGTCGAATTTTTTGCATTTTCTTTAATTGGCTTTTCAAAAGAGAGAAAGAGATACCAAATACCAAGGTCTTCTTAATCTACGAGGGATATGATTCTACGGTATTTTTCTATGCTAAAAATAATAAGATTGGAGTTATTAGAGAAAAAGATGGTAAATATACCGAAGAAGAATTCTTGGGGTACCCCATTCACTTTGATTTTTCTCTTGATTATATTCCTAACAAAAAGCTCTTGTTGGAAGTATTGCGAAATCATTGGATAGATTTAAAGTCTGGTAAAACAAAAATACATGGAGATTTTACACATAACAATATATTGGTAGATGAGAATGAGAAAATATCGTTCATTGACGAGAAGAAGGTTCAGGCAGATACCTCAGTTATAACTGATCTCTTCTACTTCTATGCATATTTTTTAATACGAGCCTCATTGTATAGACCAAGAGATAAAAAAAGGCTAATCTCTCTTGAGAATGATTTAAACAGTATATATTCTTCAGTTTTTGAGAATGAAGATAGAAAAGTTTTAGAAATGATTAATGGATTGTCTTTAAAGGATTTCAATGTGTGTGATAGTGAATATATATTCAAATACTGGAAGAAAGAGTTCTATGATTTAGTTGAAAGGATAGTAGATTCTAAATAATCTCCTTTGTTCTTATTTCAGAGAGGAGCCTCTTATTGCATTTAGAATTTTTGAAATTAACGGGGCAATTTTCAATGCCTTCAGAATTTTTGTTAAAGTAAATTTAAAGAGACTTTGGATAAAGAATATTGAAGAAAAGAAGATTCCAAAGTGTTTATTGATGATTTTTGTTTTTTCTATATATTGGGCCCATACACCTCTAGATGAAAAACCCGTTTGGTCATAATATGCTATCAATCTATTAACAAATAGTCCTTTACAATGGTTTTTAATTAAGCGACTTTCCCATTCGTAGGCAGCACTTACTTCATAAGAGATATCAAACAAACCAAACTTATCAAAAAGATCTCTTTTAACAAATATTGACTGATGCTTAATGTGTTGTCCACACTTGAAAGAGAATTCAGAGATTTCTTTAAGAAATGTATTCATGGATTTCCCACCAAAGATATTTTTACAAACTACACCACCATATAAATAATCTATATCTTTGTTTTCTTGGGCTACTTTAACAATATCGCAAATAACATCTTCATCATAGAATCTATCGTCTGAATTTAAGAAATAAATTAAATCTCCTGTTGCAAGTTTTACTCCCTTATTCATAGCATCGAAGATACCTTTATCTTTTTCTGAGACCAATATTGATATTTTATCCTTGTACTTTTCAAGAATTTTCATAGTTCCATCCGAAGATTTCCCATCGACAACGATATATTCTAAATTATCCTGTTTCTGTTTTAATACCGAAAGGATAGCTTCTTCTATAACTTTTTCAGAATTAAAACATACTGTTATCACAGATATTTTCATGATGTTTTTGTATTTAAATATGGTTCGTTTTCTAATTATTTTTTGAACAAATTCTTGATTAACAATGCTGGGATAACAAGATATGTCTCTTGGGGGGAAACTCGAAATCTATCTGAGAACAAGAATTTGTAATTTAATGACTTTTTTAAGAGCTTGAGAGTATTTTTTCTGTCTCCTTCTGCCGCATAAGCTCTCGATATACTTAAATACTGTTTTGCATATATTATCTTCTGATCATTTTCACTGAATCTGTTTATTATTTTTTCACTGTACTTCAAAAGCTTTTCTTTTGCTTCCTCTACTCTTTCAGCTTTTCTTGGCTTGTCTACATCATAGATATTTATGAGAGGCTCACTGATTAAAGTAAATGAATTGCCTGAGCATAACCTAATTGCCAGCTCTAAATCTTCATTCACCGTCATTTCTTCTCGAAAACCTCCAACTCTTTCAAAAATATCTTTCTTTACCAAACATGTAGATCCCATTGAAATTGATATCCTGTTTTTTAATATATCTAACAAAAGACTTTCTTTAATCACCGGATGACGAGCGATTTTCTTTTCTCCTAGTACTTTATATGCTCCTGTAAAGCAACCGACATATTTGTCTTCAAGAGAAGATATCTGTCTTTCAAGTTTCTCCGGGAGCCATTCATCGTCACTATCTAAGAAAGCAACATACTCACCAACGGAAACTTTTACCCCTCTGTTTCTAGAATATGATTTTTGTTTATTTACAGAATTCCTGTAATATTTTATTTTTTCATCTATATATTTTTTCACTAAATTCTCAGTATCATCTGTGGAGGCATCATCCACAATTATTAATTCCCAATTCGTATATGTCTGATTAATTACCGATTGAACAGCCCTATCTAAGGTATGGGCTCTGTTATATGCAGGGATTATTACTGAGATTCTTGGATTCTTCATAGGACTTTTTTAAAAAATACATATGGAACATTTAGCAGTATCTTGCACAGAGTATATATCTTTTGTGGAAAAGGAGTATATAGCGACACTAATAACATCCTAGAATACAAATTGAATGAGGATCTTCTACTAAAAAATAATTGGAGAAATTCTTTTAGTGAAATCTTCTTTTTTTCTCGAATTCTACCAGAGAGACCTTTATCATCGTCTTGAGAATATATGGTAGCCTTTGGGTCAATCGCTAATTTATAGCCAGCTCTTTTAGCACGATAGAAGAAATCATAATCTGCATGATAATGAGGAAATCTCTTTGAAAAAAAGCCTGTCTTGGAAAAAACTTCTACTGGAACTACTGTTCCTCTGGCATTCAAAGTGTTTGTATCAAAAATTAAATCTTCCTTGTTCGACAGACTTACATCTGGAGTTGTGATGCCTTTTTTTTGTAAATGCCTTACAGCTATTACTTTCTGAGTCTTGCCATCTGTATCCAGAGATCCTACTATGGTCTTTTCATTTTGAAGTGATGCGTTTAACATCTTCCTTACAAAGTTTTCATCGAAATAGATATCATTGTTGAGTAGCAATACGAAATCATCATTAGGATTACATTTTCTTAAGATATATTGAAGACCGAGATTCATTCCACCTGTCCACCATAAATCCCCATTACCCTTTAGTATCTTAATTCCTTCTTTATATTTTTCTCTTAGAATTTTTGCTGTATTATCAGTACTACCATCATCAACTATAACAATTTCTATATCTTGATAAGATTGTTTCTTCAAACATTCAACACATTCTAATGTCGATTCTATTCTATTCCTAACAGTCATTAGTGCATACACTTTGTTACTTTTCATGATCAGAAATCTCTTCATACAATTTTAAATATCTGTCTGCCTGTGTACTCAATCTGTATTTATTTTGGAAATTTTGTATCGAGTTTTTCGAGAATCTCTTTTTCAACTCCTCATTCTCTAAAATCTCTAACCCTTTTGATGCTAATTGTTCAGCATTTTTATATTCTACAACAAACCCTGTCTCTCCATTAATCACAATCTCTTTTGAACCTCCTACATCAAAGGTAACCGTTGGAAGTCCTACTGCTTGAGCTTCAATAAGAACAAGAGGGAAATTCTCTGCTAAGGATGAGAAAAGGAAAAGGTCAGAGGCTTGCATATACTTATACAATTCTTCGTAATCGTCTGTATATGGAATCTTGATAGTGTCCACGGAATCTATTCGCTTCTCAATATCACAACCTAACTCCAAAAAAACAACATCTCTCTTTCCTCTCATTTCTTTCAAAGTTTCATTCATATATTCGCCACCTTTCCAGATATTTTTTAATCCTCCGTGAGCATTAAAACAAACAATATCTTTTTCCAATGGTAACTTTAATCCTTTTCTTAGTTTGTTCTTATCTTCGTATTTTATATATTTTTCATCTATTCCATTTGGAATTACCTCAATTCTCTTGTCTTGAAGAATACTTTTCTTTACTAGATCAGCTAACCAGCAAGATGGTGTTACAATAATGAAATTTGATTTTTCATATATTTCTAACTTTCTTTTCAGAAGGTGTTTCTCTAAAAACAAATCATATTTTGAATGTTTTTGACTACAGTTACATTTGAAATCAAGATCTTCTCTCCATCGTTCACATCCGAAAGTATGAAAGGAATTCCCAGTGATTGGCCACATATCATGAAATGTCCAGATTACAGACTTGTTCTCTTTTGAGAATCTTTCTAGATTTTGTAAGTTGAAATATCCTTGATGAAGATTGTGAAGATGTATAACGTTAGAACTTTTGTAGAATGGATGAGAGAAGAGATTGTTGTTATCGATGGAAATAAAATCATTAATTTTTAATCTCTTAAGAGTTGGAGTGATATATCTAATATTTATTTTCCCCTTTAGAGTATCTACAGAAGGATCTTGTGTCTTCTTCTCTCCGACAAGCATAGAGGAATCAATCCCTGTCTCTTTGTAATAATTGTGTAATAAATACGAGACTCTTCCTGCACCTCCTACAGAGTCCAACGCATTTATTTGAAGAACTTTCGGAACCATTGCTTTATCTTTCTGTAAATAAATAAGATCCTCAAAACAAACTTTTCTGCTTTATAATCACTTGATTTCATTATATCTGCTAACAATCTACTAGTAGATTCATTCTGAATATCTACATTCCGCTGTGAGGGGGTATCGTTTCTTCTCCAAGAATAAAGACGAAGAGGTATATTTCCTACTTTACCAAATTTCATGATTCTCAACCAAAGGAAATAATCTTCTGCATATTTATATTTGTCAGAGTATCCACCGATCTTTTTTAGAATCTTAGTCCTAACCATTATCGAGCCATGAATAAAACAGTTGTATTCCAACATTTTCAATCTCAGAAAAATATTGTTTCTAGGAAAATCAATTATTCCAACTTTTTTGTCTTCTCCATCAATTATTTTCCCAAATGTTCCAATCAAAATATGATTTTTATGGCCCTCGAGAAAAGCTAATTCTTGCTCAAATCTTCTCGGTTCGCAGAGATCATCTCCATCCATTCTTGCGATGTATTCTCCCTTTGCTAATTTTATGCCTTTGTTCAAACCATATGTTATTCCTGAATTAGTTTTATTTCTTATTATATTTATTCTTGAATCTTTTTTTGACTCTTGTTCGATAATCTTTAAGGTACTATCCGTAGAACAATCGTCAATGATAATTAATTCCCAATTCTTCACGGTCTGGTTCAATATGCTCTTTATAGCCTTCAATACAAATTTTTCAACATTGTATACAGGCATAATTACAGAAATTTTAGGCAATTTTTTTTCTTTTAGATTTTTATCCATGAATTTGGAATTATGTCTTTAGAGAATTTATTTTCATTAACATCTTTGTACCACTTTTCAGGAGCAATGATAAGCTTATTACTGTTTCTTGATAGGAACGCTGCCCACCAGCTATATGTTGAATTTGCAATTATGAAATGGTCACAATCGGACATTTTAGTAAAATCTTCAACTTCTCCATTTGGTTCAACATATTCAATATCTTCCATAACTTGAAAATTCTTTTTCACCCAATCTATATCGTCAGAAAAAATCATAAATTCCGGATCATTTATCTTTTTCTTTATTACATCAATCGCATTAAAATAATATTCCATCGATAGCGTTTCAAAGAGATCCTGGGCTCCTTTATAATTTACATAATCACCCCTGCGAAAATGTATTCCTACCTTATTTGTAATTAATCCTCTTTTCTCAGATATTTTCTCTGAGCCTTTCGACTTTAATTCATCCTTCATTTGTTCTGTAAATTTCTCGAAGTATTTGTACGATTGCCAATAACCTCGAAGGTAAATATCTTTCTCTTTTGCCATTAAGATAGCGTTATACAATTCTTTATCGAAACTTTTTTTCGTACTTTGAAAGGTTCTAGTCTTTGGGGAGGAAAAGAAAATTTTCTTTTTTACATCCTTATTTAAAAAAAAATCGTTCAAGCAGAATCTTCTTGGGGTTGGTACATCAAAAACAATCGACCTATTTTTAAGAAAAGTAATTATCCTTCCCCTTATACTCTTCAAAATAAATATTACATTGTCTTTGTAATACCAAGATACATCCAAAACAAGTTGTTCTTTTCTATATAGTGAGATTGCCCTACCAAAAGCATATTGAAATAGCTGATTACCAAGGCCTCCTTTTATTTCTACAATAACCATAAGTCCATTTCTATATTTTAGATATCTCTTCCTCAAATTTTCTCCTCTCAAAAACATCTAGGGCTCCACCCTTTGTCAGATTTACTATTTCCACTCCATTCCTTTTTCCATATGTTTTTAAGAATCTAAAGATTTCAAAACATTGTGCCATATTTTTTAAAGCTATTTCATTATTTGATTTAGACCAAGCTTTTAATAACAATTTTTTCATTCGTTCTTCTTCTTTATAAAAATGGGCATATTGCTGATTAAAACCACCTTCATCTTTATATTCGTAATTTACAAGAAAGGATGTCATATCTACACCCATAAGATATATTTTTTTGAAGCCCATATACATTGCGACCATTATCGCGATATGTATTATATTCACATATTCTGGGAGAAATTTCTGCAAATTGATATCTCTTATTTCTCCATTACGCCAATTACCATAGTTCATAAAATATATTATCTTTTTATCGGGATAGAGATCTTCTTCTTCTACTAAAGGTTTTACTTTTAATGGGAAAATGCAAGTAGGTTCGAACTTGCTACTTCTTAGAACAGAAAATCTTTCGTCAATTAATGTTTGCGAGTTAGTATCCTCAGAGGAGAAATTTAATGGATCTGCCATAAGATGAAAGCTTGGTTTGATTGTCTCAAATTCTTTAGTCATCATAAGATTGTTAACTGTAAAAACAATCTTTCCTTCTAATAATGAAACGTCTTGACCCTTAAGGGATGGACCATTTCCAAGGATATAACAACTTTGACCAATGTATTTATCCTTCCACTCAATATTTCTTTGAAGAACTTTTCTATTTTTGAGATAGTAACGATATTTTTGAATTTGGAAAATGATATATGTCATAATCTTTCCCAAACCTGGCAATGATTTTAATACACCTGTGATTTTCATTTTTCCTTTATAGCTAATATATGAATACCAAAACACAGCAACTCTTTGGATTTTTTATCTTTAAGTGACATCTTTTCTAAAAATTCCAGGATCACATTAATTGCGAATCTAAATATTGGATTCCTTGAAAGTTTTGTCCCTGCGTATTTTGCCTCAACAAATCTAATTCTTTTTAATTCTTGTGCAATATATTCAAAATAATTTCCATTAAAAGTCATCTCTTTTATTTTGAAGCCATTTTTCTCCAAGATTTCTTCATACCAAAATCTGCTATATCCATTTGCATAATAATAAGGAGCAAAATGTGTCAGAGATGCAAAAGGTGCTGTTAAAACTAAACTTCCTCCCTTTTTAATTATCCTGGAAAACTCTTTAACAGCAAGAGCAGGTTCAGGAAGATGTTCAAATACTTCTATACACATTATTGCATCGAAAGATTCTTTCTCTACCGGAATTTTAATTATATCTGAAACAATATCAATCTTTGAATTGTCCCACTTCCCTGTTTGAAGGCCAACATCATCTGGCCCTCCATTGTACTGTGCAAAATCTTGACTTACGTATTTAAGATTCTTACACAAATATTTATATTTTAATTCTCCCGCTCCAGCATCTAGAATCTTGCTCCCTCTAGGAATTTTCTTAATGGTTTTTTCTAGCCATCGTTCTCTTGTAACAACATTTTCACTTCCAAATTTGCTCACGAAGATAATTATTTAAATTTATTTCCTAAACCAGAAACATCCACAGGCATATTTTTGTTTCTTAACAGTTTTGAGATTCGGATTTTTAATCAATCCCTTTGAGGTATTGTCTGGAAGCATTGAAAATTCCATCAATTTAAGATCTGAGAAATATCCAATTATTTGTTCGTATGAATAAACCCTATGAGCATTAAAGTAAATTGTTGGAATACCAACTGGCACAACGATTAAAAGATCTCCTCCTTTTTTCAAAACTCGCTTCAATTCTGTAATCGCCTTTATATCACCTTCAGGATCAATTTCATCCCCATATCTTCCCAATCCTATGTGTTCAATTGTATGCATACATGAGAGGGATTGAATACTATTGCATTTAAAAGGTAACTTCAATAAATTGGCACCTTTTGAAATCAAATTTGTTAAAGTTACCTTGGCAGGTCTGTAATCATAATATTCTACTGGTAAAGATGCTGATAACATTGCAGGGAAAAAAAGAATCGAAGAGATATCCACATGCTTTGGGGGATTATTTTTCAGAATAATTCTAAGAGCCCATGCTGGGTGATAAAGATAATGTCCCCCATTTGATTGTGTCTTAACAGCATCATTTAGCTGAAGATTCCTATTTCTCCAAGAAACCGAGAATCTATTGTCATTTTGACCTTTGAAGACAACAAAATCATTCACAATCTCAAGAAATCTTTTCGTTTTGCTAATTGGAGATAAAAGAAATTTTTTAATGTTCATAAGTCCATTCTGGATTTAAAAATATTGTCCCATCTGAAACTGGCAATTTTCTTGGTGAGTATTTCCCACCTCCAATAATTTCAAACTGTACACAATGCTCTGCGTAATCGTAATTATCATTTCCATCATAACTTCCTAGCCAAATACTTATGTAATAACTTGCTGGATACAATCTAATATCTTTCAAATTTACACTTACAAGTTTTGCATCAAGCTTTCCCTTAAATGTAAAATCGGAATCTCTATCTAGCATATTGGCAATTTTCAAACCGTCTTCACGCGTAATCACAATAGATGCTGTAAACTCTTTATCCCTCAATAGAGAATCTACTTCGAAAACAATTCGTATATCTTCACCAATTGTGAAAGCTCTAGAGATATTCTTTTTTGAATCTTCTAATCTAACAGACTTTATAAACCAATCCTTACTTCCCTTTCTTCCCGAATAATTGGATAAATCTATTCTATCTGTTTCAGATTCATTCTTGGATAAGTATCTATTAATAACTTTTTCTGTTTCATCATACATGACTATTTTTCCCTCTTCTAGCAGAATCGTCTTCTTACACAATCTCTGTACTGCTCCCATATCATGACTTACAAACAATATCGTCCTTCCTGCTTCCTTAGTAACTTCATCCATTTTTCCTAAACATTTCTTCTGAAATTCAGCATCTCCTACCGCCAATACCTCATCAATTATTAATATGTCTGGTTCTAAATGTGCTGCTACAGAAAATGCTAATCTTACTTGCATACCAGAAGAATATCTTTTGACAGGCATATCCAAAAATTTCTCAACCCCTGAAAACTCAACAATCTCGTCAAACTTCTTTTCTATCTCCCTCTTCTTCATGCCCATGATTGCACCATTGAGATATATATTTTCTCTACCTGTTAATTCCGGATGAAAACCAGTACCAACCTCTAACAAAGAAGATACTCTTCCATTCAACTTAATAATCCCATGAGTAGGTTCAGTAATCCTAGACAAAATCTTAAGTAAGGTACTCTTACCTGCACCATTACGACCAATAATACCAACAACCTCTCCTTCTTTTACCGTAAAATTTACATCCTTTAAAGCCCAAAACTCTTCCTTCTTCGCAAATTTTTTCCCCCTTGCTAAGTTTCCAGGAACCTTAACAGCCTTAACCATCATATCTCTAAGGGTAAGATATTTTTCTCTTTGACCAATGGTATATCTCTTACTTAAATTTTCTACTTCTACTGCATTCTTCATATTTATATTATATCTGCAAAATATTTCTCAACCTTCTTGAAATATATATAACCACTAATGAATATAACCAAAGTTAATAACACAGAAATTCCAAGTATACTCCAGTCAATATTTCCAGTACCCAAGATTAACGCTCTGTGTGTTTCAATTAATCCACTCAAAGGATTGAGATTCAAGATCCACTGATAACTACCTGCCAGTGCAACAGGATATATAATAGGGCTAATATACATCAATGTCTGAGTAAAGAAAGGCAGAGCATACTGTACATCTCTGTATTTAACATTTAAAGCTGAAAACCATAATCCTATCCCTACGCTTAACAGCCAAGTTATGAAAACTACAATCGGGATAAGCAACATACCGTAAGTAAGAGGATAGTGATAATAAATCATTAAGCCGAATACAATTATGAAAGATATTGCGTAATCAATTAGCCCAACAATTGTTGAAGATGCAGGGATTATTACTCTTGGGAAATATACTTTCGTTATTAATTTAGAGTTACCAATCATACTACTGCTAGACTGTGCAACAGCTGCTGAGAAGTACGACCATAATACTAAGCCAGAATATGAGAATATTGGGTATGGAATACCATCTGTATCAATCTTTGCTACCTTACCGAAGAGAAATGTAAATACAATCATTGTTAACAATGGTCTAATTATTGCCCAAAGTACACCAATGATTGTTTGTTTATATCTAACTTGAAACTCTCTGAAAGAAAGAACGCCAAACAACTCTCTGTAACTCCAAAGTTCTTTTAAATCAAAGTTAGCCAGTCCTTTTTTAGCTTTAATTACTGTGACTTCTTTCATAAAACTTTGTTATTTTAACATGTTTTAGACTACTTAACTACTTCAAAAACATACACATCTTTGTTCTTCATCTCTATTTTCTGTTCTAGTTTTAATATTTCTATTCCTAAAAAATCTTGTATCTCTGCATCTTTAAATTTCTCGTTTGAATATTTCTCTTTTAAATCTACAAATATTACTTTTTCAACATCTTTTGACTTTAATTCCTCTTCAAATTTAACAATATCTACACTTCTAAAATTTAAAGTCTCTAATCCCTCTGTCTGTTTTAACATCTTTTTCTTTGGAACCCATTCCTTTAACGACCACTTCCATTCAGCACGCTGGACATCTTCTCCTCGCAGTATAAAGGGTAACCTATCCCAACCAATATCATTAATCCATACTCTTTCATCTTCATCAACCAATTTAACAATCTCCTCACACTCCCGGTTATACCCATACATCAAGTAAGCTCCTATCTGTCCATGGGTATACGAACCCAGTAAAGATGTCCCTGCAGTAAATAAAGATATTCCTATAATTAAAAGATATTTAAATACATCCTTGTTGAATATCTTAGAGAAATACATAACCCACATTGGTATTAAAAACAAAACCGTAGCTAAAATCTTCACCCATACAAAACTGTACTCGAAATATATTCCCAATGCAGAAAAAACAGTTGCAAGAATTAATATCCAGAAATATTTCTTTTCTCTTTGGATATCTTTTAAGAAATATAAAAAGAAAATTATGATTACTGGAGCTACGGGAAGCAGATATCTCCCAAGAGATGCCCTAACGATATATATAACTAGGTATGTAAGGAGAAAAATAGATAAAAATACTAATTCTTTTCTTTTTTCTTTAAACCATCTCCTTAAGTAATCCCAAGAGAGAATTACTGCTGGGACAAGAATGAGGAATGGTATTGAAAGGAAAGAGAATGTCCTAGGATAGAAGATTTTACCGATATATGAAATCAAAATATTTATACCATCTACAAACACAGACTTATCCTCTGTAGAAGATATTAACGGAACGCTCTTCGCCGTATCCTTGTTAAACTGTAGATCCTGGTTGTATGTTGCTGTCTTAGATTCAAATCCCTCGCTCATTTCAGAAAGACCACCATCTATTAATCCAAGTATGTTCGCATTGTAAATGTTTAATGGCACTAGCGACGTTGTAAACATAAGGACTAAGAAGGTAACAGAAGGTAAAAGTAATTTAATGCCAGACAAAAAGATATTTTTTATCGAACCCCATTCCTTTATCAAAATCCATATCCCAAGTGCAGGAAGCAAGGAGAAAAATACATGCTCTTTTGCATCAAGGAGCAAGAGTAGATATATCCCAGAGAGCCATTCACTTCTTTTGCTAAGTATAGATTCTAGGATTAGGAGTACAAAGAAAAGTGCTCCAATATCTCTGTAGAAAGTTGGGACATACATTAGGAATTGGTAACTACAAAAGAGTAATGTAACACCTAATAGAGAATACATTAATCTGAAGTTAAAATTTTTCCTTAGGGTTTTAAAGAATATAACACCGCTAAATAATCCGAAGAAGATATTTACTAATGTAGCTACAAATACAGATGGACCTGTAAATATATATATTATTCCTACAAGTAATTTACTTAGAAAACCATGAAGTCCCACACCATAGTTTCCAATCCACATACCGTCTTTAAGTAGAGTGGAAATCGTTACTGCTTCTCCGATATATATATTTTCATCTACTAGCGAATCTCTTAGAAGTCCTAGAACCAGGAAAACCAAGAACCAAACAAAGAAGAAAATGTGGGGGATATACTTTTTAATCTTTAACATCAAATATATATACTATTTTATTCTTCAATTGTACTTCTTTTTCTAATTCTAACCAATCAAATGTTTGGAAATTGCTCAGAAATAACTGCCCCCAGAATTCCTGATTCTCCACAGTAGAATAAAATACAACTACCTTTTCAATATTTTCTTTGTAAACATTTCGTTTGAAAACATCCCAATCTTCAGAAGAAATTTCAGGCTCATACGAAGGGAGAAAATAATAGCTGTAATCTTCTTCGTAAGTTTTTAATAGTCTATCCTTTGGGAAATATTCTTTTAGATTCCATTTCTCCTCAGAGGAAAAATACAATTCCTGTTTAACAACTGCAATTAAATCTTGGTTAGCAAAATCATTCCCCCAATATTTCTGCTTATCTGGAAGAATTTTTGAAGTCTCCTCTACCTCTGTGTTTTTTCCCCATGTTATATATCCATTAATTTGCCCCTGTGTATATGAAAACAATAAGGCAATTCCCAAGGAGAAGAGAGAGAGTATGGATATAAATATACCCTTCAATAACTTTAACTTTGGCTTAAGCAAAGCTAGTATTAAAACAATCAGAAGGAATATCTCAATTATTATTTTTGGTAATATATACGAAGATTCAAAGATAAAACCTAAGAGTACAAATATCCCTGTCCCTATTAATAACCCATTTTTCTGTTTGTTCGAAAAATCACTGAAGAAGAATATATAGACAAGTATTATTCCAATAAACGGTAGTATCGGAAGGAGATATCTTCCATGGGATGTTCGGATAATATAAAAAAGTAACCAAACCAGGATTAAAAGAGCAGAAAATACAAATATACTGAACTCTTTCTTCTTTGCCTTAATATATTTCCAAACAAGTAATACACTAGCAAACACAACAGGAAAGATAACAACTTTAGGAACTGACAGAAAAGAAAACGATCTCGGATACAGGACTTTGCCAAGATATGCCATAACAAAGTTATATATCTCAATCAATTTTCCACTTCCATTCAAAAGAGAGACACTACTGCCTCCTTCAACAAGATTCTCTGAATTAAAATCTGTACTAAAATGTTTTAATGTGTAGGTTAGATCACCATCTACCAAACCGAAGATGGATGCTAAGAACATATTTACTGGGATTAAACCAGTTGTGAACATTAGAACTACCCATACAAGAGATGGGAAAAAAACAATTACACTTGTTTTAAATACATCCCAAATCTTGGCAAAGAACTTTGTTTCTTTAGATGATATTAGTAACCAAAGAACATAGAATATTACAAAGATTAAGAATACATACTCTTTTGAATCAAGTAACAATAGAAATACCAAAGACATCCAACCTTTGTTCCATTTTTGAACAACTCCATATAAGAAAACAACAATCATTAGAAGAGAGGGGATATCCCTTAAATACGTTGGCATTGCTAGTAAAAAATGGAAACTTGTCATCATGAAGATTGTTGCAAATGTAGCAAACCAGGAGTTCTTAAATGTAGATTTGAGCAATTTGAAAAAAATGAACCCTGTAACCATACCTAACAAGATATTGTATACAGTAACAATATCTATGGAAGGACCTGTAAGAAGAAACAGAAGAGCAGGAGGTAATTTAAAAAGAAAACCATGTAATCCTACCCCATAATTCCCTACCCACTCACCATTTCTTAATACCTCAGACATTAACCATGTCTCCCTGTAGTACAAGGCTTCGTCATTCACCATATCTCGGAAGTATGCTAAAACAAGCATTAACACAAAATACAAACCCATGAATATATAAAACACAATATCTGGATTGCCCTTAATTTTTAGCCAAGCTTTTTTAGCAAAATTCATCATAGGAATGACTTCTTAGTTATTTTACTTCTTCTTCAAGGTAGTTCACCCACCATTCATTAATATCTTTTTTGTCATTGAGTAATTTCTTCAATTTCTCCTGACCTTTTTCCGCTATCTTCCGATCCTTTAACAATTCATCTATCTTCTGTTTAGTATCCTCAATCATAGTTTCTCTGTTTGTTAAGGAATACATAAGATCATATCTGTTCTCCATCTCATCGCTAGAACCAGAAGTAAGTTCACTTGTAAATATGGCATGTACCCCCATTACAACACATTCACATCCCATTGTTAAACCATCTCCAACGAATAGCTGTGCAAACGACATAATGCTGTGAAGTTTTGTATGTGGTACTTTAATTATGTATTTACTAAACTCCTCTGGTAATTCCTCTTCCGAAGATACCAATACCCTTCCATATTTCTCCAGATGTTTAATAATCTCCATCTTCTGTTCATTTGTGAATCCCTTGTGTCCCAAGTCATGGCTAGCATTCCATGCCACAAATCTTACGAAAGAGAATTTGTTTCCCTCTTTCATATTCACCAATTTCAAGTCTTCTGGATTGGCTTTGAAGTAGTGAGGATGTAGGTAAAAAAGTTCTTTGAAAGTTTCAATCCTCATTTGTTTCTTACCTAAATCTTTTCTGTAGAACATTGGAGTAAGAATCTTGTAGGAGAAAAGTTTAGAAAAGAAAAGAGATTCTACGGATCTTTCAGTGTCACAGTATGCGATATTTTTCTTACCAATTAAAAATGCAACAATTGCCATCATTGGAGATGGTCTACCAATTAATACATCCGTTTTAAACTTGATAGCTTCTACAAGATGTTTGTATGTAGAAGTGAGCAATATCAATGCCTTGTCGAGCTTGTTCTTACCTGTGCTATTTCCAACAACTGTATATTCAATCCCATACTCATCCAGTATTTCCCAATTTCTATCCTTTTTTACAACCAAGACTTTTACATTGTGTCCTCTCTTTTGAAGGAGATTGATAATATTATGGAATTGATGAGCCCATGCAGGATGGGAGATAGATATTAGAACATTCATTATTCTTTTTTCTTGAATTTAGAGTAGTAAATCTTTTTTGTAATATACAATGTCTTCTCTTGGTTGTTAATTATTCTACCAAGAATATCTGAAAGCATTCCAAACAGCCACACTATTATACCAAGGGTAATCAGATAAAGGCCTGTGAACCCAACAAATTTGTATGGTGAGAAATCTCCAGTATTTAACCAATGCATACCCAAAAAGATGACACATGCCAATCCAATTAAGAAAGGAACTAATCCTAAAATTCCGAAGAATTTAAGTGGTGCAAAATCTCTAAATACACGTAGTATATTGAATGCCGAAAGAGAGATAAAACTGAAGATTGAGGAAACAACCCTAGATTTTCTTCCCTTAAAATATTTTATGCTTATCGGTACTTGTCGGATATTTAATTGCTTACTTGCAAGTAACTGGAATGCTTCCTGGGTATATGTAAATTTATTATTTATGTTCATATGTAAAAGCGCATCTCTGTTGTATGCTCTAAATCCACATGTTACATCTGAGAATTTCTTTTTCGAGAGAGAACCTATGACAAAAGCACCGATTCTGTTACCCCAGTATTTTCCCTTAGACATAAATTCTGGTCTTCTAATTTTCTGACTTTGAGGATCTACAAATCTATTTCCAGCTACGAAGTCCGCTTTACCATCTAGTATTGGTTTAACTAAAAGTGGAATTTCCTCTGGTGCAAATTGTAGGTCACCATCTATGTTTACGGCAATGTCTGCTCCCATCTTTAAGACTTTGTCTACAGCATATTGGAATGAATATGCCAATCTTTTTTGAGAGAGGTTGGAGTAAACTACAGCTCCTTTTTCCTTTGCTATTTTAACAGTATCGTCAGTACTCCCATCGTCTACAACCATTACCTCTATATCATCGATGCCATCAATTTTCTTTGGGATTCTATCTAAAAGTTCACCGATTGTTTTACCTTCATTTTGACAGATTGAAAATACTACTAACTTCATATTTTTATATTTAAAGATTATCTACCGATACCTCTGTATATTATACCGAACTTTTCAATAGCGTGTTTTTCTAATTTATTCATTCCATCTACAACTACCTTAATATTTGGATATTTCTTCAAGGATTCGTTCAATTCTAAGAATGGTTTGTGTGCTGTACATAGAATTACAGCTTCACTTTGTTTGAGTGCTTCTTCTAAGGATTTAACATTGCTCATCTTTGGAATGTGTGGATCATACACTAGAAGATCTGCACCCATCTTTTCAAGGATTTCTCTGACTATTAGACATGGGCTCTCTCTTAAATCTGCAATGTTCTCTTTGTAACTAAGTCCCAGAAGAGCAATTTTTGTTCCTTTTATAGATTTCTCAACTTCATTTAATGCATCTTGTAGACGATCTACTGCATATTGTGGCATACCATTGTTTACATCTCTAGCCATTTTCAAGAATTTGTGATCAAAACCACTCTTGGCAGCTCTGTTGATTAGGTAATATGGATCTACTGCTATACAGTGACCACCAACTCCTCTGCTTGGCCAGTGTGCCATGAATGCGAATGGTTTGTTGGAGGATGCCTTTATTGTCTCTATGAGATCGATACCCATTGCATCAAATGATCTAGCTAGTTCATTTACATATGCAATGTTGATATCTCTGAATGTATTTTCAATAATTTTTGTAGCTTCTGCTATCTTGAGTGATGATACTTCATTTATCTCACCCTTAAGGAAAGATCTGTAAAATTCTGCCACCTCATGTACTGTATTTGATGGATAACAACCAATATTTCTGGGGATATTGTATACATTCCACTTTGGATCTCCTGGATTAATTCGCTCAGGACAGTGAGAGAGGATATATTCCTCTTTCTTAAGTCCTGTCTTGTTTTTCTGAAGTACTGGTTCAACAACTTCTTCACATGTTCCTGGATTTACTGTGGATTCTAAGATAACTACAGAATTTTTCTTTAAGTATTTTGCAACTACCTCTGAAGCTCCAATAACTGGTGTGTAGTCTGGTGTGTGGTCATCAAGAACTGGAGTTGGAACACAGATTATGAAGTAGTCGGAATCTGCGAGGATATTTTCATCTGTAGAGACTTCTATTTCAACGGTTTTTAGATCTTCTGCACATATTTCATCATCTATTGGGCATTCTCTCTTGGATATCATATCTATTTTTTCCTTACTTAGATCATATCCACATGCTTGATATTCTTTATTTTTTGCTATGGCACATAAAAGTGGTAATCCAACGTAGCCGAGTCCTATTACTGTTACTTTTTTCATTATTGAGAAAGAGAGTAAAATAAACTAGAAAATTATATAACCTTCTCCTATGGGTTTCAATCTGATATTAATCCTCGTTGGGATCGTATCTGGTATTCTTTGCAAATCTGTATGAAAAGAACAGAATTATTACGTAAGAAATTGAAGATAGTACAGACCAAGATACTAGACATAAATATAGATCTTTGGTCACAAAACCAATTACAAAGGCAACTATAATTGATAGCAGATGAATTCCTTGGAAGATGGCATTATAATCCTGCTTTCTAACAATATATAAAACAGAGTAAACGGGTCTTACTATGAACTTAATAAAATACATAACAGAAAATATCCGTATAAAATCTCCTACTTCACTCCATCCTTCTCCAAGCAAAGGTGGAATAATCATTGGAGAGAAGATGAATAAAAGAAGGAAAGGAACTATGCCCAAGAGAAACATTGCCTTTACTGTCTTTTTAAATACATCAAAGCATGAACCCTTTGTTCTAAATTGTTCTGAAGCCTCCTGTCTAAAGACATCTCCAACAGAGGATGTTACCAACCAGATTGGAGAGCCAAGTATTTTATCTGACATTGTGTAATACCCAGTAGTTACAGTTCCAAATACTTTGTTCAAAAGAATATTGGGAGACATATTTGCAGTCATACTCAAGGTATCTGCCAACAAGGAATACTTTGGAAATTTGTAATACTCTTTCATTAATTGCCAATAAACAGTAACTTTGAACTCTTTAACTAACCAGTATATAGGCATCTTAAGTCTTATTATCATTAAAATATAACTAACCCCGTATCCCAATAAGTAGGAAAGAATTAGTCCAACCTCTGTATATCCTAAATAACCAAACACTAATCTTGAAATAATTAGTACTAATGCTTGAATTATTATATTGGTGGTTAAAATCTTGAACGCTTTTGCTCTTAAAGCATAATAATATAAATCTTCGTAAAGACCAATGAAGAGCATGTTTAGTATTACTATCCAGATATATTGTTCGAGAGATGCAGTATTCAACACCCTGAAGAACGGCCCACCCCAGAGAATCAAAACGAGAGTAAATATTATTGCTGTAAATACGGTTAGAAAAGTTGAAAGAAAGAATAAACGTTTTGCCTTATCATCATCTTTGGGAAGAATAATGGATAAACAGTACCTACCATTAGAAACCATCGCTACGATAGCAATAATGGTAGAAAAAACCCCAAAAACACCAAATTCACTTGGGGAATATATTCTTGTAAGAAGTGGAGTCAGAAGGATTGGTATCGCTTGTGCCACAACTCTTCCGATTATCATTATCAATACATTTTTCTTATATTGGCTCCCCTTAATATATTTTTGAAGCAATTCCTTAATATACTTGAACATGTTATTTATCTTCCAATAATTTTGAATATATCTTGACTATTTTTTCATTTGCTTTTGCCCATGTAAATTGTTGACCGTACTGTGCAATGTCTTCTTTACTCCAACTCTTAGAAAGACCTTTTTCGATTGCACTACTTAATCCTTTTGGATCTTTTATATCACAGACAAACCCATACTTAGGAGCTTCCAAAGTCTCTTCTACTATCCCAACCTTTGTCCCAACCACAGGAGTACCACACGCCAAAGACTCGAGTAAAACTACAGGGGCACCCTCTTTTAAGCTTGAAATTACAAAAAGATCTGCCGCATTCATCCATTTTGCAATTTCAGCATGTGGCCTTATCCCTTTCAAAAATACTCTGTCTTTTAGTTTATACTTTTTTATTGAATTTTTTAATTTGAAATCCTCGTGTCCAGCACCAATGATATACAAATCTACGTCAGCATATTCCTCTGACAGCAAAGACATTGCTTTGATTAAATAACAGAAACCTTTAATTTTTATCAGGTTTCCAGCGGTTACGCATATTCTTTTCCCATTATCTAAACCTAATTCTTTTCTAGCCTCAATTTGTTCTTGTGGATAAAATAACTCTGGAGAGAAGCCATTGTATACAATATCTATTTTCTTTTCATCTTTTACAATTTTCTCTAAAAATTTCTTATTAAAAGAGCTTATTGTTATAACCTCGTCTGCATAATCCACAACTTCTTTTATTTTTGAATTCCATTCTTTATCCTTAAAGGGAAGAGAATATACATCATATCCATGTCCAGTTACAACAAAAGGAACGCTGTATTCCTGTGCAATCTTCATCCCTGCATAACCAGCAGACCAAAGAAAATGTGAGTGAACAATATCAAACTTCAAATCATTTTCCTCAACAACTTTCTTTACAGCTTTATAATGAAAGTTCCCAACCAGCTTATATATTGGACCATAAGGGATATAGCTTACAGGAGTTTTAAATACCTCAACATTATCTGGAAGATCATGTGTATCTATACAGTTCTCTTCCCTATACTTTTGAAGAACTTTTAGTTTTAGAGCATTGGCAATTACTGTTACTAATTTGTATCTAACTAATACATATACCTTGTTAAAATGTCTCGAGGCTTCCTCTATCTGGTCTTTTTGGAAACTTGTATAATTATGTACTATATAAAGTATATTTTTATCTTTTAACATTTTCTTTTTAATTAGTTTAATTCATATAGATATACTTTATGTACCCCCTCATAATATCTATTTGGGATAATTATATATTTACAAAAAGGGATATCTTCAGAATGACTATCCATTTCAAAGAATTTATCCTCTTCCCTATTACAATGGACAAAGTAATTATGTCTAAAATCAATCTCTTTTACAAATTTTAGGCGATCATCTTTTAACTCAGGATTATCGCTTAACAAATATCCTCGGAAATCTTTAATTGTGGAAATGTCTCTTGTTGGGAATATCTTAATTCCATAATAATATTTGAGAGGAAACGCTATCTGGTTGTATGAAACAAATTCATCCCTATCTATGAACACGACGGAGTCCTTAACAATATCTGATACCTCAATAAAACTATCCTTACTTGCTCCTTCAATACTTCTCATTTGTAAGTAAGAAAAATAACCCAAATACACGCTCATTAAAACAATTGCACAGATAGTTAGAACTCTCCATCTCTTCAACATACTAACAAGGAATATCGACAAGAGAATTGTTGCAAATGGTATTACTTCACTAAATTGATACCTCGTAAAGTAGTAATGATATGGAGTATCTCTCATCACACCCCAACAATATATTAAGAATATTAACAAAGAAAAGATCAACAAAGCGAGTTGGACATTCATCCTTTTCTTAAGATAGACAACAGAGATTGGCAAAAGAACAAATCCAATTGGAGTAAGATACAGAAGCCCAACCAAGAAACTTAACTGTTTTAATGCAGAAAGACTTTCATTTGAGAACAATGTATATCCTCCATCAATTAGTATCTCTTTTATGTAAAAATATAATTCATAGAAGATTAGAAGAAGAAATACAGTGATGAAAACAATCGCGATGTTCTTATATAGAAATTTCAGTATTGTTGAAACTATCTTCGCTACTTTCTTGAAGAAAAATGTTGCAAATAAACATGCAACAACAATAACAAGAATTCCAAGAACCCCACCCCAACCTACATACTCTATTAACTTGTTTCCCAGAATTTGGTCAAAAAGATCTGGAAGAGCAAAGTAGTAGAAAAGATAGGAACCAAGAAGAGAGAGTATCCATACCAAAGAATATGCTCCCAAGAATTTGAACAATCTTTTGTCTTTAGCAAATAAAAATACTAGAAGTGGAATTAAAATAATTATTGGAAGTAAAAACAACCCACTCATTCTTGTGTAGAAAAGTGCATTAGCAAAAATAATTGAAAGTAGTAAAGATATAATGTTTATCTTTTCCTCTTTGTATTCATTGTAAAACCTGAGTAGATAATAAAAAGAGAAACAAAGAAATGTTAAAGAGACAATTTCCGTAAGAGGTGTTTTAGAAAAATATAAATGTATAGGAGAAATTGCCATAAAGAACGATGCAAGCAATGCAGTCTTCTTACTTCTCCCAGAGATCTCATAGGTAAGAAGATATACCCCAATGATTGATAAAATACTAAAAAGTGTTAATGCATAAACTCGGTTATCTGAACCAAATAGCTCTCCAAATACAGACATCCAAGATGGAAATGCTGGATAAAATGGCATAACATACTCAGAATTATTCGAATCTTTTATCTCTATCCCCAAAAATGTATTGTATTTATCATAAAGCTCCTTAATCTTCTCTGGCATAGATTCTCTGAAATAGTCCTTTATGTATAACCCATGATTAATCTCATACTGCTTTGACATAGATACATATGTCCCTTGATCTTGTCCTCCTGTTAGATAAAGGTTTGGTGAGAATCTAATAAACAATGCTAGAGCTAGAATTACAAGAAATATCCAATGAAAACGATTATCTCTTTTCTCAATTTTAATCTTAAGAATAATTAGTAGTGCTACTACAAAAAAAGTCGCTGTGAGAAGAGAAATAATTGGAACAAACACTCCCAGAAGAAGATATCCCACATTAAAGAGAGTAATTATACCTATCAAGAGAAAAAACAAATCTAGTATTGAGAGAACTCTTTTATTCATGATTCAGGTACTATAATTTATTATATATCTCATCAACTTTTTTCATCACCTTCTTCCAATCATACCTCTCTTCTACCTTCCTTCTTCCCATACTCCCGACCTCTTTTCTTTTACTTTCATCTTCCAGTAGCTCTACAATCTTTCCCGCTATCTCTTTCGTATTCCCATATTCCAATAGATACCCATCCTTACCATCATCAAAGATTTCTTCCATCACATCATTGCTACAAGCCAATACTGGTTTGGAATATGCCCAAGCCTCTAAATATACAATACCAAAAGAATCAGTCTTAGAAACCATAGAGAATATATCTCCTGCATCAAACAAATCCCATTTCTCTTCTTCAGAGATATTATCAATATTTAAAATATTTTTTCTGTATTTCTCATCTAAATTCTTTAGATATTCATCAAAATCCTTACTACTTAAACCAGCAAAAACTAAATCTACCTGTTTTCCACTATCCCAAACCCTCTTCATGGATTCTACTAGATTGAAACTCCCTTTCTCTACTGTCTTCCCGCCCATTTGAAATACAATTGGATTTTTTAGACCATATTTCTCTCTAAACCTTTGACCATTACCTCCCATTATCTTGTCCAAATACACACCCTGTCCAAGGACTACAAATTTATCTCTGTCTAATTCAACTCCATTCTCTTTACAGAAATCATAGATTGCGTCTCCCTCTTTTGTTGTATTCAAGATTATTCTACTTGCATGTTCAAAAAATGGTACTGCCGTTTTTTTGTAATATTTCTTTCTTAGCGGATCTTTGTCATCTACTCCAGAGTGAAAAGCTGGAGCAATGATATATGGGATATTTAATTTCTTGGAAATTAGATATCCCACATAGAAGATGAAATAGTAAGGAGAAGAAGATACTGTTACACAATCGTACTGTTTTATATTTTTTATCTCATCTAACATCTTAAAAGCTGTTGGACATGTAGCTAAATTTGCTAATTTGAAGTTAGGGAATGAATCAAACAAGACTCTTAGTATTTTATTTGGGTACTTGTATTTGAATATTCCTTTACCAATTGGGAATCTCTTTACATTTACTCCTCTAACAATCTCCTCTTTCTTTTCAATCCTCTTCCCATCTAAATCCCAAAGAGTTTCAGAATCTAGAGCATCTGTAGTCCAAACATCTACATCCAATCCAAGATTGCTTGCTAAATATTCAGAAAGAGTCCAGTAGAAACGCTCTGCACCACCCTCCCCAGGATAGTATCTTTGTATTATGTTTAATACTTTTTTCATTTGATTTCATTATACCTTAAGTATGTAAATATTTAAGAGTATTTGGTACTATATATGTATATATAATCTGTTACTGCCTTTAATATGAATATATTAAAAAGAGTTTTCCCTCTTCTCTTTGTGTCAATCTTCTTTCTTCTCCCCTCAAAAGCAGAAGCTGCACAATTCTTCTTTAAAGACCAAACCGTAAGTCAAGAAACAACAATTGAGGAAGATGTATACCTAATTGGAAGTAACTCAAGTGTGTACGGTGTAATTGACGGAGATCTTTTCGTTCTCTCTGACAAAGTCATAATGGAAGGTACCGTAACAGGAGATATGTATGTGCTTGGCTCTGAAGTTACAATCGATGGAAATATCTATGGTAATTTAGTAGTAATTGCCGGAGAAACAAGCATCTCGGGAGTTTTGAGTAACAATGCCTGTGTCTTAAGTGCCACCCTAACATATGATGGACAAGCAGGAAAAGATCTTCTAACAGTTTCAATGGAATCAAAAATGGCCGGTTCTATCGGAGATGATTTGAGAGCATTTGGATATACCAATTCCATAGAGAGTGTTGTTAAAGGAGATGCTTTGGTTATTGCAAGTCAATACAGTATTCTTAAAGAGAATGTAACTGGAAATATATATAATACAAATACATTAACAGATATTGCCAAAGAACAGGGTGTAGATTTCCAAGCTGAGAAGGAAGCCAAAACCGCATATGCAAAAACAACGGATTACAGTTTTAAAATATTGAGTGCTTTCCTTGGATTTGTTGGCCTCTCTATTGTTGGATATATCTTAATATATCTCTCACCAGTTAAAACAGGACAGATTGTAAACAAGGTATCTGCATCTCCTACTGAATTTCTTAAGAGTTTTGCAGTAGGTGCGGTAATTCTACTTTTAGTACCACTTCCTCTATTCCTCCTTGCACTTACATTGGTGGGAGTTCCACTAGCTATCCTTGTACTAGCAACATTGGTATTCTTAACAACTTTTGGAACAATATATGTTGAGAGTGCACTTGGTAAAGAGATACTTGAACTTTTTGGTACCAAAGAGTACAGACCATACAAAGGACTGCTAACAGGAAGAGTCTTAACTACGCTTATGTCCCTAGTCCCAATATTTGGAGTATTCTACAGCTTAGTAATATCTTCCACTGCAGTTGGTGCAGTTGTAAGGATGAAAAAAGAATCTTTCGACAATGTGAAGAAGATTAACAAGAAAAAGAAGAAATAACAAAAAGAGGAGGCATTAAACCTCCCCTTCTCAACTACATATCGGATATTTTACTTAGCTAGCATTTCATCAATTAAGGTTCTGAAACTCTCAATTGGATATGCTCCACCTATGAACTTACCCTCTACTGTTCCATCATCCTTTAGAATTCCTACTACAAACCCTGGTGTACCTGTTACACCTGCTGTTGTTCCATCTGCTTGATCTTTTGTTATCTCTTCAGCGTATTTCTCTGCATCCATACAAGCTTTGAACTTAGATTCATTAACACCAAGTTTCTTTGCTAATGTAAATACAGCATCCTTACTTGTAAGACCGAAGATCTGTTTATGATAATCTGCATATACTGAATCATCCTTTAACTCATCAATACACTCACCACCCATTGCTGCATCAATTGAGAGACCCCCAAAGAACTGGTAATCTCTAAATACATAAAGAATCTTTCCTGTATCAATGTACTCACTCTTAATTAGTGGAAATACCTCGTCAGAATGTCTTTTACAGTAACTACACTGGAAATCACTGAACTCAACAACAGCAACCTTCACCTTACTCTTGTCTCCAAGGTATGGATCATCATCTATTGTTGTAGAAGTTGCAGTAAATTCATCTCCCGTTGTTGTATCTGGTGTTCCTGTATCAGTTGGATCTGTATTTTTTGCTTTATTTGAGAAAAATATCCCTACTGCAATTAAAAGACCTGCTAAAACTATTGCTATTGGAATAGCAAAGTTATCTAGATTGATAACTATCTCGCCATCATTCTTTTTCTTTGTTTTTGGCATGTATATATTAGATCAAAATTTAAGATAAAAGATATTATACCATGGGCAGAAACTTTCCAGAATTAATTAATTCATAATTATTGAGAAACTTCCCAATGATATACTTTTCTTCCATGACATTAGAGAATATTCATCGAAAATACGTCAGATATACTGAAGAGAAGACGCTCATACAGAAGAAGATCTTTTTTCTTTGTAACCTCTATTCTTCGGTGAGAAATAACTGCACAATATCCAATAAGTCAGTATCCTTTAGTACCGTTATGCTTAAACATCTCTATGATAGAAAACCTGCCGAAGAGTACGACAAAATTCTCAGATATATAAAAGAGTCTGTGAGGCATCCAGAGGAGATATACAAAAACAAAGAAAATAAAACCGGTGGATTTTGTTTTGTAAAAAGTTTTCTAAACCAGAAATACTTTACTGTTCTACAAGAATCTGATGCTGAACAAACCAACTATATCGTCACTTCATTTAGAATTAGAAAAGCGGAATATTTAAAAGGATATGAAAAAATCTGGGAGAGGGAGAGCGACAATCTCCATCGTAATACTTAACAGTATCCCGCAGTAGAGCCTTTCTGCATTTCTATCCCAGATTTGTTAGCTGAATTATACAACTTTCAAATTACTACCTCAAATCTCCTAGACAGTATCCCCAAAAATAAATATAATAAAGACGTGGGCAATATAGAGACTACTAATAAAAGACTATCCTTTATGGATATTATCCTCTTTCTCATTTTCCTTGCCCTCATAGCAATCCCTGGATATCTCTGTTATCAAATATTCTTTGTAAACAACAAACCCGAACAGCAAGAAGAAGTAAAAGAAGAAACTCCAGAAGTCATAGAAGAGGAAGAAGTTATTCCAGAGGGACCACATTACGAGGAAAAGATATTCGCCATCTCTGGTCAAATTGCATATATTGCTGCACCAACAAATATAGATGAAAATGATCCTCCAAGAATCGTTATTTACAATCATGGTTCGAATACTAGAGTTACAGAAAATCTTAAAGATCCATTTATGAAGGATCTACAGATATATGGAGAAGAATATACGAAATCCAATTTAATCTTCGCAGCTTCCAATGCTCATGATGAAAACTGGGGAAACACTGCTTCGATACAGGACAATCTGAATATGGTTGAGTGGATTAGGAGCAACTACAGTACAAGTAGGGAAACATTTGTCATTGGTTTCAGTATGGGTGGTCTTCCTGCCATGCACTATGTAGCAAAATATCCTACTGATATATCTAAAATTGCGCTACTTGCACCTACCACAAGATCATATGAATGGAATAAGAGTAATATTGCCATCTTGGATGGTATTGATATCCAGATATGGCATGGAGTAAAGGATGTGAATATTGGGATTACAAGTTCTAGAAGTTTTGTAAGTAATATGGCAAAACTTGGAAAAGAAATTACACTAATTGAATTAGCAGGGAAAACTCATTTTGACCTAGATACAGAGTACAGAGAAGAGGTTCTAGACTTCTTCCTCAATTAAATCATTCACAATACTATTCATCTCCTCTTTACTTAATTCTCTTCTATGGTCTGTCTCATCCGGAATTACAGTACCCTCATACACAGGCTTAATATGTAAATGGTAATGATGAATTGTTTGACCTGCACTCTCCCCATTGTTTTGACAAATTATGAAGCCAAGTGGAGAAAATTTCTTTTGTATTTTAGATACCATCCGTTTACTTACTTTGTTTACTTCACAAAGTAACTCCTCTGGGATATCCGAGATCCCTTTGTAATGACCTTTGGGTAACACAAGGGTATGTCCTTTACTTAGTGGTTTTATATCCAGAAAGGCAAAAATGTGTTCATCCTCATATACCTTGTATGAAGGTATCTCTCCCTTAATAATTTTACAAAATATACAATCATCCATAGCTATTACTCCTCTACTACAATAGCAGTTGCAGGGCATGCTACCTCTGCTTCTTTTACCTTTGCAACTATTGCATCATCTGATATATCTTTACCTTTGTACTGCTCTTTAACATCTACACTTCCATCATCCTTCATTTCAAATACTTCTGGACATATTGCTACACAACTTCCACACATAATACATTTGCTCTTGTCAATGGATACTTTCATTTTTCTTCTTCTTAAACTTAACTTAATACATTTTTACAAATATTTCCTACTTCTTCAAGCTCAATTGTCTTAAATAGATTCCTAATCTCTGAATTAGATGAGAAATACCGAGTACACCCATAACGATTGATAACTCAACATGCCAGTACAAGATATCGAATTGGATATCCAAAAGAGATGGTTTCTTAATATCTAGAATCATTATTATCCCGAAACCGAAGGCTGGTATTAATAATGTTAAAAACAGAATACTGTTCCAAAATCCATTGAATTTTACTACATTAATTTTTCCTAACTTATTACTTTTCACCAAGGCATATGTACCCCAATACAGAACAATTGATATTAGCAATGGTATCACTAGATTATATTCTTTTGGAGTAGCGGTTATAATTTCTTTCTCAATATTCTCAGTTACTGGTTCTTCCGTGATAACAGGGGCTATTTCCCGTATCTTGTATTGTTCCAGAAGAGCATAGGAAGATCCTTCGTGGTCAACACCCTCTCCACCCTTTGTTTCAAAAGCAGTAGTTATATTTGTTCCACACCAGCTACGAATATCCAAGTATTGATCATGAGATATTAAATATTTTGTAATGTCATATACACCATTATCATATGTGACCCAACAATCAGAGACAGTGTCATGCGAAGAAACATCCTCTACCGTATACGCTTCTACTTTTCCCGTTAGAAGTAAAAAAAACAGAAACAAAGGAATTATTAGCAGGATTACATTCTTCATATTTATATACTTGAAATTAATTTTTTTAGTTGTAACATATTATATATATTTAAATTAAAATACCAAACTCATATGAGTAAGTTACTCGGTATTGTTCTTTCAGTGGTCCTAATAGCAGGTGTAGGTGGCTACTTTTTAGCTACTAAAGCAAATGCTGCAACACCAGCAGATCCTTTATTTAGTTTAGACACTACATTCGAAAATGTACAAAGATTACTAACTTTAGACGATGTAGCCCAAGTAAATCTTGAACAAGCAATTCTAGAGGAAAGACAGGAAGAGATAGAAACAATGTTACAAAATGAAGAGTGTACCCAGGAGCAGATTCAAGAAGCAATGAAATTAATGACACAGCAAAGAACAAGAGCATACGAGAGATTGGGAGAGGTAGCACAGAAACAGGAAGAGAAGGGAAATGTTAAAGCTGCAGAAGCAATTTCAGAAGCACAATCAAGATACTTAGAACATCTAGACACACAATTAGATACTGCTCAAAAAGCAGAGGCTAAATTTACTGGATTAGATAGTGCTACAACAGATGGAATGAGACAAGAGATTGAAGTAGAGAAAAATGCTTTGAAGAATGCTGGTGTAGATACACAGAATCAACAGCAAAATCAAGAGCAGAATACAGATAACAGTAATAGTGACAATGGAAACGGATCTTCAAATGGTAGTACAAAAGGAAACAATTAAACCTTTTTAGTTAAGTATTCGTTAAGACATCCCCTTGGAATACAGGGGATGTTTATTTATATCCCTCTGCCTGCTTCTTGAATGCATTCGCATATCTTTTATTCATCTTTAACAATTCAAGATGAGAACCCTCTTCTACAATCTTTCCCTCATGGATGACAATTATCCTGTCTGCATTTCTTACTGTAGAGAATCTATGCGAGATAATTAGAACAGACTTATTCTTGAAGAAATTATATATCCTGTTAAATATCCTATACTCAGATTCAGCATCTATCGCAGAAGTCGGTTCATCAAAGATAGCGACAGGTGCATTCCTGTAAAAAAATCTTGCAATGGCAATTTTCTGCCTCTGACCAGTACTAGGTCTAATACCACCTCTAAATCTCTCACTCATTACCGTCTTGTATCCCTTCTCATACTTCTTTATGAAATCATGAGCATCAGCATTCTTTGAAGCCTCTATTACTTTCTCTTTATCCATCTCCTTCATCGACTTACCCATATAGATATTCTCTTCTGCTGTTAGTTCCCCATAGAAGTTGTACTCTTGGAAAAGAACACCTAAATTCTTGTACCAATCATTAATCCTTATATCCCTAAGATTAATACCATTTATCAATATCTCACCCTCTTGAGGATCATAGATTCTACATAGGAGCTTAACCAATGTTGTCTTACCTGCACCATTCTCCCCAACAATAGCAAGTTTCTCTCCAGCTTCTACTCTCAAAGAAAAATTCTTAAATATATTTCTCTTGCTATTAGGATAGTGGAAAGAAAGATTCTTTACCTCAATCACAGGAGGTAGTACAAATCTTTGTAATTCTTCTTTTCCATCTTCTACTGCTGGTTTAAGATCGAAGAACTCGTAAACCTCCTTCATCTTCATAACCAAATCTCTGTAAGAGACAATCTCAGAGAAGAACCATTCAATTCCATCGTAGAAATTATTAATCGTGGACATATAGAATGTAGTGTCTCCAACAGATATCTTCTTTAGTAACAATTGCTGGAATACTTGAACGTATCCGACTACCATTACAAAATTACTCAAGATAGCGATAAAGAAACTACTCACAGAATCCTTTTTCATTATCTTCATCAAACCTCCATTGTAGTATTTGAAAAACTCAATGAATTTATTACTTAAATAGTTAAACGCCCCTGTAATTGAAATTTCCCCAACACTTGTGTGATCACCCAACCTACCCGCAATCCAGTAATTTCTTCTTCTTTCTACAAGATGTTTATCATTTGTTTGCCAGTCAAATTCTCTTTTGAAGAAATATCTTCGCTGGAAATAAAAGACTATTGAGGTTAGGAATATTAAAGGCATAATCAAAGGGATTGTTTTTAGAAGAAGAGCTCCTGCAACAATTGCTTTAACAAATGCTGCAATAATCCTCACTACATTATTCCCAACATCCATTATTGAATAGAGCCAATCTCTCATTTTCTGGTTAGCATTGGATACATCTGGCAATTCCAATGTCTGTGCACCCAAGAAATTTACTTTCTCGTATGCCATACGTTCTAAATATGGATTTGCAAGTCTTCTTACAATCCTGTTAGCATAATTTCGTAATTCGTCTAACGCAGTAAACGCTAGATTAACAACAAGTAATATTAAGAGAAATGGAATGATATCCTTTACTTCTGCACCATCATTTGAAACAAGAGAGATGAGTTTGTCTATTAACTTTGCAAATATGAAAGTATTTACTAAACCACGGAGATTACGAACAATTTCAGTTGAGAGAATAACTACAGCAGCAAAGGGAGAGATTCCCCAAGTAACCTTTAAGCTCCAAAGAGATATTTGCAAATATTCTTTCAAAGGGATAGTTTTCTTCTTTTCCATAAGGGGATAGAAAATATTACAAACTTCATATTATCACTAAATTTTGAAATCTCCAAATTCTACTGATAATGAAACAAATCGGGGTGACACGACTTGAACGTGCGACCTCACGCACCCCATGCGTGCATTCTAGCCAACTGAACTACACCCCGTTACGCAATTATATCAAGATTATTTAATTCTTTCTCTAATTGTTTAGGGTTAACATACTGGATTGTATTGAATCCAAATTCCTTCGCTTTCTCAATAATCTCTTCCTTGTCGTCTATCAAAACCATCTCTCCTGGTTTGAAATCTACCTTCGTCATCAATATCTCAAATGCCTTATCCTCTGGTTTTACCAAATTATACTCACACATTGAAATATATTTTGAGAAAATATTTAGGAAACCGGTTTTATTATTCTCGGAATGAAGAAATTGCAAAGAAGAATTTGTAAACAGAACAAGCGGAATATTCTTTAAATGATATTCTTTTAAAATACCCAAAACCTCCGTGTTTATCTCTCTACGAACAGAATTGTACAACACATCATAAAAGTCAGAGATGATACCCCTTACCATTAAAGATCTATCTCTAATATAACCTGATTTGGACTCGTTGTTGCACTTAACTTGTATACCTTCTTAGAACCAACGATGAAGTTGTATGTACTTGCAGAACCCGCCCTACTTGAATCTATTGTTATGCCAGCAGGTAGAGTTAAACTCTTTGCTGCATTTACAACCCTATCTAATGTTAAAGATGGGAACTTAATAGAGAGAGTCTCATTATCTAGATACTCTGCAGTTACAGATGGAATTGGATTTTCACCATCAGCGGTTACACTCCAAGCAAATTTGAGAATTCCTCCTGAAGAACTATATGAGTAACTCTTAACAGTCGCGTTTGCTATCCCAGATATATCTTGAGCAGTTGTAGAAAATTCTGTACTACCCAAATCCATTTCAGATGTTACTTCCCCTGGATATTTGACATCTAAGATTACGACTAATCGTCCATCTCCACTCTCTTTGTAAAGTTTGAATACTGTGCTCTTTGCAAACCCAATATCATAGATTACCTTGTCTTCAACACTCGTAACAGCATGGTAAAGTCTAATGATACCCTCTTTGTTAATTGCTCTCTCTTTTTGGAATCCTATACCACTCTTATCTGTCTCTATACTATTTAATTCTACCCTTATGACTCCAGTACTAGCATTGTACTTTGCAGTTACATATGGATCATCTGTACCTGTGGTGGAAAGATTAAAAGAAAATCTATGATATCCTGTTTTACTCTCATCTGTAATGGACTCAATCGTGAACAAATCCTCTGTTGCTACCCCAATTGTCTGATCCTTTGTCGAAAATCCTGTGAAGTCCTCTGTTTCTGTAACAACTTCCTCCTCTTCTACCTCCGTATCACTCTCTTCCTCAATAGTTGTATCTGGGATATTCGTATCTTCTACCTTTGGCTTTTTAAATATGAAATATGCTCCTGCTCCTAAGAGAAGAAGTATTACAAGAATGAACAATATTTTCTTCATAATAATACATTTACATTTTATATATTAATATATTACCACTATTTCATTTTTGTTTAAAATGGTGATACTATGGTTATATATTTTAACCAAAACTGCCATGCCCAAGGAGATAAATATATCTGACAACAAAGTAGAAATAGTCCCATCAGAGAATAAAACACCAGAAATCACAAAAGAAAAGAAAAAACTTGAAGAAAAAGTCCTTGAGAAATTACCAATAAAAAAGAAAATCTCCAACAATATCTTAATCTTTTCAATTGTGGCATTCCTAACTCTGTGTGGTTTAGGATTTTTCTTCTATTTTGGGATATACAAGGTAAAACCAGTTCCACCAAAAGATATTATTCCTTTCTCTGAGGATTTTGTCGCATCGATAAATAGCAATGCCCCGTTTTCTAAATCTCTGACATCCCTTCAAAAACCTTCAGAACCAAGAACAGAAGTAAGCCCACTCAATGGTGTTCTTTTTACAAAAACAGAAATGGACAAACTAAGGAAAAGAAGACCTGTGGCAGTTATGACAAATAACCACTCACAAGCACGACCCTTGTCTGGATTGAATAGTGCAGATATCGTTATTGAGGCGAATGCTGAAGGAGGAATAACTCGCCATATGGCAATATATTGGAGTGAAGCACCAGAAAAGGTCGGTCCAATTAGAAGTGTACGACAGTATTATTTAGAATGGGCAAGCGAATATGATCCTCTATTTATCCGCGATGGCTGTGCATCGTCTAGTGATCCAAGAACAAATGCCTGCTCAAATATATGGCTGTATTCAAATATTAAAGATTTAGCAACAATCGGCTCTTGGAGATGGAACGATGGAAGAAGATATGCACCACACAATGAATACAATTCTGTTAAATATGCCTGGGAATATGCTAGTAAAAACAACTGGAACACCTTCCCAACTGATTTTGAAGCTTGGAAATTTAAACGAGATGCAGATATCGCAGACAGAGGAGATAAGACAGTTGTTAAAATCGCCTTCCACACCAGATTACACAACAGTGGCTTATACGATACTATGTGGACATATGACAAAACTACTAACAGTTACTTCAGGAAAGTTGGAGGACAGGCAGATATCGATCAAGAGACCAATACTCAAATCAATGTAAAAAATGTTATTGTTCAAACAGTACGAATGGTTGGCTCTGGAGATTCGAAAAGTCACTTAATAATTACTACTACAGGAGAGGGAGATGCAGTGATACTAAGGGATGGGAAGATCATAAATGGTAAATGGAAAAAGAGTACTAGAACCGATAGAACTTCTTACTATGACAGTGCCGGAAAAGAGATAGAATTTAACAGAGGAGAGATATGGATAGCGATGCTTCCACATTCTGACGGAAAATTTGATATAATTGAGCAATAATATTAAGCAGGTTGGGGAACTATGCTAAAGAATCTTTTTATATCAAAAGTCAGGGTTAAAATTCTTAACCAATACATGACAAATTTTACCGCTTCTTTTCATGTTCGTGGATTAGTTAGAATCCTTGACGAGGAAATCAATGCAGTAAGAAGAGAATTACTTAATCTTCAAGACGCAGGTATTCTTAAATCTCATAAAGATGGCAACAAACTAATCTACAAGCTTAACAAAGATTGCTCCATACTTTGGGAACTACGATCCATGTTTTTCAAAGAGTCGAAGATCGGAACCGCTATATTAAAATCCACATCTTCAATTGAAGGTATTAATGTAATTGTTCTAACAGATAGCTTCCTTAAAAGTGAACATGCAAGCCCAACAGACGTAGATTTACTTTTCATAGGTACTATGAAGGTAAAAGATCTCTCAAGTGCTATAGCACAAGTAGAAAAAGAATTAGCAAGAGAAATTAGATTTAGTGCAATAAAGAGGGAAGATTTCGACTTTGCAAGAAAAAAGAAAGAACCCTTCTTGATGAATATCCTAGAAAACGATAAGATAATTCTGTTCGGACAGATATCTGATTTACTCTAGAATGAAGTTACTAAAACTTAGACTCAACTTAAAATCCCTTCTCAATTACATATTTGTAATTTTAATCTCCTCTGTATTCGTAGCTACAATATTAATAGCTCTACCTCTAACAGAAGAATATTTAAACAATACTCCATACAATCTCCTTACAAAAGATTCTTCCTACTGGTCAAAAGAATATGTCTTAACTCTCGATACCGAAGAGCAAAAGGATATTGAAAAAACAAGAGATATCCTTTTTAAAAGATTAAAAAACTTTGGTATTGAACAGATGTCAGTCATTCAAGATGATGGCAAGATAAAAGTCGAAATAACAACTTCGAAGGATAAAGATGCAACAGAACAGTTAATAAAGAACACCTTCGCAGTACAGATAGTCACTCGAAAAGATGATGTTAATTATGATGATCCAGAAAATCCATATGCATATCTCCTTGCAACAAATTACAATCCAACGGATTGGGATGGAAAAGATTTCAGAAATATATACATAACCAAACTTCAAAACAGTACCGGAACAGAATCGTATTTTGCCATATTTAAGCTCTGGCCAACAAAGAGTGTTGAATTTAACAAATTTCTTACAGAACACGAAAATCAAACCGTAGGAGTAAGTACAGATGGTTTCGTTTCCCCAGTACAGGTATCAACAGGTACAAACAAACTATTTGCTGCACCTGTATCAACTGAGAATCCACAAGATATTAAAATAATCAACATCCTTTACAATTCAGGAAATATCCCTGCCAACATATCACTTGCTTCCGAAAAAGATATGACTCCGAATATCCCTCAAACAAATTACGTAATGGTTTCTGTTTTAATCTTTGCTGGATTACTTCTATCATACATATATCTATTCATTTCAAAGAATGCTCCAAGTACAGTTTTAATAAAATCTCTTTTAGCTACAGTTCTAACCATTTCTTTTTATCTTACAGTTCTTAAACTCCTACAAATTCCAGTAGATACATTCCTTCTACCAATAGAAGCAATCTTAGCAATGGTATTAATTCGTGTAATATCTGAGAACAAAGATTCCGTAATATATGTGGATATCATTCTGTTTGCCGTTTTAGCTATTCTTACATTCTTAGGATTTGGATATATTTCAATTGTAGCAAGGGATATGATTCTTCTACTAGCAATTTCAAAGATTACCTTGTTACTCTCTGGATGGTATATAAATAAAGTAAAAAAGATATAAATATGGATATATTTACAACAGCATGGAACAACTGGACAAATTATCAGAAAATATTAACTTTGATTATAATCGTACTTTGTTATGCAATTGTTCCCCTTTGTATATATCTTTTTACAAGAAGTAAGAAAATCTCCATATTCTCAATTGTGTCTCTTGCCATCTCTGAAGTTTTAACAGTTATTTCCTTTGTTGTTCTTAGATTGATCTTTGACATCTGGATAACAGAATTCTTCCTAATCTCTCCACTAATTGTAATCTTTGTAAATATCTTGAACCTTGGAACACTCGTTGGATTCTACAGTTTAAATTCTAAGAATAGAGCATTTACATTTGAAATTCTTTACAAAGAATTCCTAAGGGATACCTTTAAACTCTCTTTTGTATTAATCGCACTGTTCTGTCTCTGCACAATCTTCGTCTCTTCAACCCTTCTTTTTCTCTTGCTCTCCTCACTTGTTGTAGCAGTAATAACCATTTGGTTAAATTACATTCTACTTCCAAGAATCATTTACTAGTATGGTCATTGTAATAGCCGGACCAACAGCTTCAGGCAAATCCAAAATTGCACTACAGTTAGCAAAAGATATCGATGGAGTAATTATCAATGGAGATTCAAGACAGATATACGAAGAACTTCAAATCGGAACTTCAAGACCAACAGAGAGTGAGTTTGAGGGGGTCCCTAACTACCTCTACGGTCATGTATCCGTAGAAGAGGAATACAACATATATAAATACCAAAGAGATGTTAAAAAGGTTCTAGAGGCAATTCCTAAAGGAAAAGTTCCTATCATAGTTGGAGGCACTGGGTTGTACATCGATTCCGTTATCTACAACTACACATTACAAGAGAATGAGAGCACAGGACAAGAAAGAAAAGAGTTAGAGAATCTCTCCGTTAAAAAATTACAGTCATTAATAGACAAAGAAACCCTTAAAAGCCTAAATGAAAGCGATATTGTTAATCCTGTTCGCTTAAGAAGAATAATTGAAAGAGGAAAACTTGGTAACCAAAGAGGAGAGAAATTGAATTGTCTTTATTTCGTCATAGATGTAGATAAGAGACACTTGGAAAAAAATATTAAAGAAAGAGTTACACAAATGTTTGATAATGGATTACTTGAAGAGAATATTCATCTTAGAGATAACGGCCTTAACAATTCTACCGTTTCAAAAATAATTGGTTACAAAGAATTCCAAGAGTATTTTGATGGAGAAAAAACTATTGAAGAGGTTAAATCTGAGATTATAAAAAATACAAAAAGATATGCAAAAAGACAAAGAACTTGGTTTAAAAGAAACAAAGATGCAGTATGGGCAAACAATTATGACTTAATCTTAGAAAGTTCTACTAAATTCATCAGAACTGAATAATTATCTTCAGAACTTTTTATTAATTTTATGTCATTTACATAAAATTCAATCTTTCCAATATCCAAACCTTTAGCTACAATTGTTAAATCTTTACACAAATTAGAATATTCTTCGTTTGAGAGATCTTTGCTTACCCTACCAAGAGTTAAATGAGGAACAAAATTACCCTCATCCTTCAGTTTTAGAACTTTTCTCATATCTAGAAGCGTTGTTCGCATTACATCTCCTCCATCTTTGGTATCTAGATATACCAATTCCTTGTATTTCCTAGATATCCCTAGCTTAACAGTATTGAAAGATACTTTAAACGGTTTGAAGGTGAGTGTCTTTAATCTAAATCTCCAGATTAATCGTTTCAGAAATGACAGCTTCTCCCCTACATGTAGCACAGTCATATGGTATGTTTCTGGTTTACTCCATCTAACAGGAATTTGAAAGTCGTCAAAAACCCTACCTACTTCACCAACTACCTTTCTTATCTTGTAATTGGTATCTTCATCTGGGAAAAAACCAAAGAAAAAACTCATTCTAATTACTTAGAAATTTTATCTATGCCACCCATAAATGGTCGAAGTATCTCTGGAACGGTAATACTACCATCTTGATTTTGGTATGTTTCCACAAGAGCTACCATTAATCTACTTGTAGCCAATCCTGAACCATTAAGTGTATGTAAATATTTAGGTTTACTTCCATCTGCTGGTTTATATCTCATATTCCCTCTTCTTGATTGATACTCTTTTACATTTGATACTGAACTTACCTCGTAATACATGTCCATGGAAGGGATATATACTTCAATATCATATGTTTTTGCTGCACCTGCTGCACAATCTCCTGCAGCAAGCTTTACTACTCTGTAGTGTAAACCTAATCCAGCAACAATTGCTTCAGCCTTTGCCACTATCTCTGTAAATGATTCTTCTGATTTCTCCTGTGTAGTGAAATGGTACATTTCTACCTTGTTAAATTGATGCACTCTTATTAGTCCTTTCTCATTTGCTCTGTAGGTTCCTGCTTCTCTTCTGTAGCAAGGTGTGTATGCAAAGAATCTCTTTGGAAGATCTTTCTCTTCCAACATATCTCCTTTGTAGATATTGGTTAGAACTGTTTCAGCAGTTGGTACTAAACAAAGTCCGTCTTGTACCCAATATACATCTTCTTTGAATTTTGGAAGTTGTCCTGCAATATATGCTGATTCTTCTGTTGCAAGATTTGGAGGTATTACCATTTCATATCCATCTTCAATATGCTTTGCAATGAAGAGATTGATTAATGCCCATTCTAGCCTTGCTCCAAGTCCTCTGTACATTGCGAAATTGTTTCCAGCTATCTTTGTAGCTGTTTCAAAATCAAACATTCCCAATTCTTTTCCAAGTTGAGCGTGATCTTTAATTCCAAAATCAAAAGTTGGTTTCTTGCCAACCTCTTTAATAACTTCATTGTTTTCCTTTCCCCCACCTACTACATCCTCTTCTGGGAAGTTTGGAAGTACATCCAATTTCTCTTTGAGATCTTTTTCAACAATTCTCAATGATTCTTCAATCTGTTTAATTTCATCCGCCTTCCCTTTCAATTCTGCTACCAAAGTTTTGAATTCATCACTCCCTTTCTCTACTTTCGCCATTTTCTCGTTGAAACTGTTTTGCTCTGCTCTTTTAGCGTCAAACTCTGCTTGTAAATCCTTTCTTTTGTTGTACAAATCCACTATCTCATCTAGATGAAGATTCTCTTTTGCAACTCTCTTAAGTAGCGCTTTCTCTACATACTCTCTCTCCTCGATTATCTTTTTTACATCAATCATTGAAATACATTCTCAAATTATATCTTGGTACTAATCATTTATTATATTCTCCAAACTTGGTATTATCAAGAATATGAAATCACAGACAAAAGAATTGAAAAAAAGAATTGAAAAAGCAAAAGATATTTTGCTACTTACACATAAAGGTCCCGATCTGGATGCCTTTTGCAGTATGTTAGCTACATATGCCTTTCTGATAGAGAATTTCCCTAAAAAGAACTTAACAATGATGGCAAGACAGATGCCTACCATTAACATGCCCTTGATGAAAAATATTAACGTAGTCGAGAAGATTGAAAATCCACAAGCCGATTTAATAATCGTTACAGATGCCTCCACTCTTTCGTTATGTTTAGAGGAAGGCATAGATACTCTTGATAGTTCAAACATTGTATATATTGACCATCATAATATTGAGGTTAAAGATCAGGCTGTTTTTACCATTAATGAATACAGAAGCTCTGCAACTGAACAGGTGTATGTAACATTCAAAGATATGTTTGGAAGAAGACTCAAGATTACAAAAGATATTGCGGAGCTTATACAGTACGGAATTGTATCTGACACAGGAAGATTCCTCTACTCTATGACTAGTTCAGATACCTTTAGAATATTCGCAGATGTTAAAGATATCTCTCCCATAGATCTGGAAGAGTTTGGGCACAAGAATTCAAAATTCCCAAGAGAAGCAACTCCTGCTGTTATTAAATACCTACACTCCCTAACCATAACAGACGATATGGCATATATGTATATTGATAGAGAGGATGTTGATGAGGTAGATATTAAGCAGAAAGGCGTAAATGAAGCACAGAGCTTTCTAAGAGACAGATATATTCGAAATATCCAAGGAGTTCACTGGGGCTTCATAATTAAACCAGATTTTGACAAAGAAGATAGTTGGTATGTTTCATTTAGAAGTACAAAGGGATACCAAGATGTAAGCGTCATAGCAGATGAGTTAGGTGGAGGTGGACATATGTATGCTTCAGCTGTCCCTATGACTGGTAAATCCGCAAAAGAGGTCTTAGACAAAGTTTTAGTAGCTGTATCTAACCACCAGAACTAACATAGTTCCGGATATTTCTGTTCCAAATATTTTTCCCGACTATTACAGTTGCTAATCCAACCAATAATCCACATACAAGGATAATATAGCTTCCCTCACCCATAAAGGTTTTTGCAGGAACAGTAGTTAAAAACGCAATTGGAAGTAATGTGTAGAACAGTATTTGAAAAGTATTTCCGAAAATATCAATGGGATATCTCGTAATTCCCAAAATCTCCTTGGCAACTACAAGATATCCATTCCTTGGATTAGAGATGGTGAAGCTAGCGAAGAGAAGATAGATACCATACCAAAGAATCAAAGCTATACCAATTGAGAGTATACCCCAGAGAATGTCTGTGTAAATTAAATTGTTCCATTCCTGATACATATACCACCCAATCAATGTTAATCCAGATATCACCGTTACGAAATTGTAGATAAAGAAATCACAGAAAGATGCAAACCATGCGGAGGAGATTGGTTTAAGAAGATAGAAATCAAATTCTCCATTAATTACTTTACTCTCAAGGTTAAAGAGGTTTACACCAAACAAAGACCAACCCATGTAGTTAAGAAAGTTCCATATACCCATAACTAGATATGCTTCATTCTTTGTCCATCCTACATATATTTCGTTATCTCCAAAGACTGCGTTTAGAAGTAGTACCTGTACTCCAAGAATGAATATTGTCCTAAGAAATCTTACAAATACTTCTGTTCTGTATACATAGCTTCTTCTAAAGCTAGCTTTCACTATGACTAACCATACTTTTATGTAATGACTAAATACCTTCAGCTTCATATTTCTTAATAGATAACTTAAATGCCAGTTTGTATACAAACCAGAGAACAATTAACCAGATAGCTGCAATTAAGAACCCAAGTCTTAAATCGTAAGAGCCAAGTCTTCCAGTTAGTATCTCAACTGGAAAAGATAGTGTATATCTAAATGGTAATAACTGAAGTCCAAATTGGAGCATGAATGGTAAGAACAGAAATGGAACGTACTCTCCTGAGAGAAAGGCGGCTATGTTGTAATAGAAGATTTTAATTCCCTCTGTTTCTTTAATCTTAAATGATATTAATGTAAGGATATTCCCAAGTAAGAAATTTATTCCAAATCCTAGTACAATAGCTACTAGCGCTAAGAATATATGGTATGGATTAAATCCAAATATTAAGATGTCGAATTTTGAAGCTAGTATTACACCGAATACAAAAGCTGGAAGAAAGATTACAAATCTTAAAGCATTGGATGCCAGATTCATCCCTAGATATTCTGTTAGATAATTGAATGGTTTGAGCAGGTAGTTAGAGAATATTCCCTTTACAATATTTCTTAATCCATACTCTGGAGTAAAATCTGTGGTTAACTTACTTACAAGTAGAAGTAAAAGGTAATACGAAACTACATAGGATTGGGATATGTCTGTACTTGCTTTGGAGGCTGCTATCCATACAAAGCATAGGCCTACTATCTTTATAAAATCTGCTACTACCCATACCAATATCTGTCCTCTGTAAGAGAATTCTTTGGAAAGATACATTACTATTTCTCTATTTAGTATCTTCTTGAATTTTTCCTTCTTTTCTTTCATTTTCTAATTCTTTTACTTTCCACATAAATATTCTGCTTCTGTCTTTGGCATTTGGATAGTCTATAGCAAAACTGTATGCAATTTCTAGTATAGCCCTAGGTTTTTCTTTTGCCCATTTAATATACATGGTAGCACGCTCTTTGTCTCCTAGTTTTCCTGCAAGTCTTAGTCCGTATACTTGGTATTCTGTAGATACATATTTGTGTTTGTTACCAAAAAGTTTGTTAGGGTTAGTTGCTAATTGTTTGGTATCTAGAAGAGATGGTTGTTTTTCATCTACTTCTTGTTCATTATCTTGTTTTAGTTGGTTAAGGATGTCTTTTATGGAGTCCATATAGATATGATAGCAGAAATATGTCTGTTGTTTTACATTGACCTATAATATCAGTGTGTACTATAATTTGAACCGTTCTTTTAAAAAGATTTTTGGATATAACAAGACAGTAGTGTCTTACTGTGGTGGAAATTTCGCCTGTGAGTGTTGTTTGGTTTTTAGGGTCTTCCCTCCTTTTCCCTAGGATTTTTCCTTACAACACTCACATCTTGTTATCATTTCCCGCCCTTGTAGCTCAATTGGCAGAGCGCTTTCCTTGTAAGAAAGAGGTCATGGATTCAAATTCCATCTAGGGCACAAAAAAACCAACCCTTGTCTTGCACACTATGTGCTATTTACAAAAAGACAGGGGTTGGTAACAAATTTAGATTTCTAACAGTTCCAGTATTTTTTCTTTTTCCAAAGCACAAAGGAAAGTTGCCAGTCTAGGACCACGATCTGCTGAAATAAGAAGATTGTACAAATCTTTATAGAAATTTCTTTGTTTCTCCTTTAATTCTTTCTCATCACCCACTACTCCTCTCTTTGGGATTTCATATAGCATTTGAGTGAGCTCTTCTAGAGATAATACTTCTGTCTTTGCGACATAGTCTCGTATTTCCCTTACAAAAAGTTTATCTTCTTCATCCATCGTTGAGAGATATCCCTTATTTATATCTTTACGTACATTTATCATTTCACTTGGATTGTAACGCTCTAACCAAAATCTCGCTTTTTCTAATCTCTGAGCGACAGAATTTTTATCATATCCAAGACCCATTCTTTGCAGGAAATCAACAACTTTTTCTAAATCCCACTGTAAAATATCCCCAAATGCAACAGCTTGTCTAAATGGCATATTTTTACCTTCTTTATCAAATTCTTTGTCATACTCATCATATTGCCTATAAATCTCCGTATCAAATGCCAATTGAAAAGTTTGTGTAGGACTCTTCCTCAGGTATAACCACTTAAGTAAATCTGGCTCGTAGATGTTTAGTAACTCTGCAGGAGATACTGCAAGACCAGAGGAACCTGACATTTTACCATCCAAGCCTCTCAATCCTATAAATTCATAGCCAACAAATACTGGAGGCTCTATACCAAATACCTTTTTTGCGATTCTACTTGAAGCATCAAAACTCCCTCCTGGAGATGCATGGTCATGACCTCCTGGCTCAAAAACTACCCCCTCTGCCTTCCATCTCATAGGCCAATCAACCTTCCATTGTAATTTAATATTCTTTGATTCTCTTAAATCCACTGTCTCCTCTTTTCCTGTATCGTTACATCGGTAAGTCACATTATAACCATCACATTTCAGGACCTTTGTATTATCTTTATTTGTAAAACGAGAATAAACAGATAGTGGATAATATTCTTCAATATACTTCGCTTCATCTATACCTTTTTCTCCTTTTGCTTTATCACTCATTAATGATAGAAGTATTTCGGCGATCTCTTCTCTATGTTCTATTGCATGCAAAATAAGTTCATCATATCTGCCAGATTTATACTCTTGTGTTTGATAGTGATATTCCAACTCTATTCCCAGTTTTTCCATAGATTCCTCGAATTCCTTTTGAAAATGGCGTGCATAAGATTCAGTCTCTCCTGTTGGATCAGGGACCTCTGTTAATGGTTTCCCAATATGTTCTTGGAATGATTCCGGAACATTTGCAGGAACTTTCCTAAAACGATCATAATCATCCCAAGAAAACAAGAATCTGGTTTTTAATCCCCTAGAATTAAGTTCTTCTACCAATGGCACAGATGTCATAACATCTCTGAAATTCCCAAAGTGAACAACTCCCGAAGGGCTTATCCCTGCGGCAAAAGTGTAAACCTTCATCTCTGGGAAATTCTTCACTATCTGATCTGCGGCTGTACCTACCCATGAAAGCTTCATTTTTTTCTCTTGGTCACTAAAATTACATTGACATACATACTGAATAATCATTAGTTTACAATAAATAGGGATGATACTACAACCAACCCCCTATATCAATATAAAACACCGTGTTTGTAGATATTTAAGCGTGAAGCTACTAACCTCTTCTTACCAATTTGATATTCTTATTTATTGCCAGAACCCCTTTCCCTGTCTTTTTGAAATACAAATCCTCTTCTAAAGAATACCCTGGATCTAGAGAAACTAGTTTGTACTCCCCTGGTGTTACCAAGAACCTGTACTCCCCCTTCTCACTTGTAACTCTCTTTGCAGAGAGTCTTCCAAATTCATTCTCAAGTAGACCAAGCTCTACATCTTTTACTAAGTTCCCACCTTCATCTTTAACTTTTCCAAATTTATATTTACTCTGGCTTGAGAACAGGATATTTAACAAAATTATTAAAAGATACACTCCTAAAAGAATTGCATTTATTTCATTTGGGTTCTTAACGTAGGAGTTAATGGAGAAAAGTAAACCTGCAACGACTAATATATCTATCGTGATATTGAGAACATTTATCAGAATATTCTTCATACCAGATGATACACTCTGAGCAATTGTTCCCTTAGAAGAATCTAACGGTATTGAGAAATTTACTTCCTGAGAAGATTCGTAGTGGAACCTTCCTCCATGGTAAACATTCTCGTATGGGAGATCACTTGGAGATTGTATGATATATGACGGAAATTCATAATTAGCTGCATTAACATCTAATTTGTAATTCCCACTTTCTACATAAAATTCAAATATTCCTAACTTGTTTGTTACCTCTGTAGTTTTTAGTGTGTTCTTTTCATCATATACCCTTACTATTGCTCCGTTTATTGGTTCTTTCGTAATTGAATCGTACACTACTCCATATCCTCTTTTCTTTTTCTTTATTTTAAAGATACCGAGTATTAGAGAGGTAAGTTTTAGAACATAGCCTTGAATGTATGTGCTACCCAAAAGGATGTTTATACCAGAAGATGTAGCAATAGCAGAAATCGCTGTAGTAGCTACTAAAGTTGACGTCTCCTCTGAAATTGGAGATTGATCAAAGATACTCTTAACTTGTTTACTCGTATCTATTACAAATTTCGCAACGTCCTTGTAAACCTGGGAGATACTTTCAAAGACGGATTCCTTCTCTTCCTCTCCATCTTCTTCCCCTGGATTAGTCGTCGGAGTTTCTTCTGGAATTTCTTCCTCAGGGGCTATCTCTTCCTCAGGAGCTATTACTTCATCTGGAAGATTCTCATAGTTATCGCTTGTGCTAGGAGTACCGTCGTCATCTCCTTCTTCATCTATTACTACTAAGTATTTATATGATATCGCTCCTAGGTCAGAGGTGGCCGGTATCTTCCAATATGAATTTCCGTCTACAGTGGCCATCACCAAACTACTACTCAATCTATATCCACCAGAACATGAAGTTGCGATACCTCCCAAAGTCGTAATATTAGGACAGACCCAGACACTATTGTCATCTGGATTTCTAGGAATATACAGATAGAAGGTACCATCTGTTCCAGGCGCAGATGATAATCCACTAACAACACTCATTCTGTTTACTAAATCTACATCTCCAGCAACATTTATCCATGATCTATTTGTATCTAAATCTACAATTACATTTGCAAGAGCAGTTTCTATTGCACCATCTACACTGTACAAGATTATTTCTCTATCAACACCATAAAATACTAAAGACGGTACAGACACATCTAAATCTGTTAACACATCTATTCCTAAGAGACTGCTATCCAAATCGGTTATACTAACAGGATCTTCTCCGTCATCACCAGGTACCTCGGGAGGTCCTTCTGGTGTTGTCTTGATAAATTTCGCAATGAAACCATCTTCGTAGCCAGTTGATGTTACCTCTGCAATTCCATCATCATCAAAATCCAATCCACCACTATCTCCAGCTTCGCCATAGAATCTTCCGACAAAAAACATCTCATCCTCGGAATTAAACTCTACATTCTCCATATCATACATATCAGAATAAGCATTCACCAATACAGTCCATGAATCTATATATTGACCTGCAGAGTTCAATTCTACAAAAAAAGGATCCCAACCTGAAAAAGCGGGTTCTGCCATATTAGTGACACTTGAGGATGGATCTAAATCCATTAAGTTCGCATAATTTCCAGCTATCAAGACATCTCCATATTCATTAACTTCCAGGGCTTGAACATCAACATCATCATTCGCATCAAATTTCTTACCCCACAGATAATCTCCAATTGGATCTAGCTTTAAAACAAATGTCGTATCTCCACCATTTGAGGTAATTGAAGCATCCCCTTCTCCAGGGTCCATATCTATTCCACCAGAATATAATATACTCGAGAAGAATATATTGTTCGAAGAATCTACAACCATATATGGGGCAGTTGATATACTACTCATAAATTCATCTGCGATATCGAAGATTTTTGTCCAACCATATGATCCATCGGCGTTAAGCTTGGAAACAAAATATCCCTGTTGATACATGGATGCTTTAATATCTGCTCCAACTGAAGGATCATAGTCAACCTCTAAGCCTCCGAATACATAACTAGCGAAGATAACATTGTTATCACTATCTACATCAATCTGGTGCCAATCATCGAAACTTGAATTATTGGTATTCTCAATGGATTTATACCAAAGAGAGTTCCCAGAAGAATCCAATTTGTCTATCGAGATTGTAGGATTGACCTGGACATCTCCTAATTCTCCAATTACATAGATATTATCCGCTCCATCTACAACTATATCCGCCACATATTCACTTCCTACTTCATTCCATGTTTTGGACCATTGATACTCACCAAGAGAATTTAATTTAACAAGGTAACCATTCTTAGCTCCCACGGGACTCAAATTTACCACAGCAGCAGAGGGATCAACATCTATCGTGGCACTGAATGCACTACCATAATATACATTTCCTAGACTATCAGCATCAATCCTTCGAGTTCCATTACTTTCATTTATGAACTTAACCCACTGAAAGACCAGATTATCATTGAATTTAACAATAAAATTCCCCGTTCCTGCAGCACTCCAAGCCTCTCCAGCTCCTGGGTCAAGATCTATTGGACCATTTGTATAACGTCCAAGGATATACAGATTATCCTCCCCATCGAAAGCAGAATCATTTATGGTTATATTTGCAGATCCAGAACCACCATACGAAACAGATGAGTTATATTGGTAATATGTTCCGTCTAAATATGGATTGTAAACGGAAACTGTATATGTCTTACTCGTCACAGTATCTTCAGCTATCACATCTATGGTAAGTGTGTTTGTCCCAAATTGTAATGGCATTGTATATGTTTGGCCAGAATCGTAGGCATAATCATTGACAGAAATCCTAGCATCACCAGAAGATGAAGCTGCAACTACTGTCGTATCTGTCTCTGTTGTTTCCAAGATACATACATACGTGATTTGTGAGGCACTAAATACAGGTGCTAATGTACAATCCCCAAGCGTAATACCTGATAGCGTGGCATCATTAGAATACGACTCTCCAGGAACTCCAGGGGTACCTTCGTCTCCAATACCAGTTGAATATATAGGCAAGAACATGCTCAAGAACATATCGTAGTAATAATCATAATCCACATTATCGAAACCATGCTTTATATATGTACCCGAAGATGGATCAAAATCGACATCATTAACATACATTCCAAAGGCATACAAGACATTATTGGAATTAAGAGCAAGGTTATCCATTCTACTAAAGTCTGTATCTCCACCTTCTCCACCAAAAGCATAGGTCTTCTTATATACTCCAGATTCATTCAATATCGTGATAAAAGCACCATCTTTTCCTGCTGTATAAGTATCTCCTCCGAAATTAACTGTCCCTTGAAACCAACCTCCTAGATAATAATTGTTTAGATTGTCTGCAGCTATTGTGAACCCTCTGTCACGATCGATTCCACCAAAAGTTCTTGTCCAACCATATGAACCATCCGCATTTATTTTAGTAATAAATGCATCTTCATTAGTCAAAGACGCTGACGATCTAGTATCATCTCCTCCCGTTGGGTCAAAATCCAATGTCCCTTCAAATTCTCCACCTAAAATAATGTCTTCATTTTCGTCTAAGACCATATCTGCTCTTAAGTTGGCCCCCGTAACACTAGCACTGAAAGGTAAAAGCGTTCCGGTAGGATCAAACGCTTTTACTTGGAAGCCACCACCAGAATTCCCGATATCTACATATACATCTCCGGTTGTATTTTTTACTACAACAGGCAAAAACACTGAGTATGCCGTTCCAAATTCATAAGCCCATTCGAAGTTTCCACTTAAATCAAATTTAGATATAAATTGTCCTTTTGTAGTTGAACTCCTTACACCTGCTCCTGGATCTAAATCTATAACATCTGCAGGATACTGTTGATTTAAATATCCGGTTATATACAGTGCATCTCTTGTGATATCTTGATCCACAGCTATCTGTGTTCCATTATCATATACGTCTCCACCAAAAGTTTTTGTCCAACCATAGGTACCGTCTGCGTTAACTTTCATTACAAAAATATCTTGCTGTGAATCGTGGGAAGTTTTCGAATCTGTTCCACCTACAAAATCAAATTGAACTGTTCCATTAAAATCTCCAATTAGATACATGTTATTATCACTATCCGATGATACTGCAACAACATTCACTCTGTTACTTAAATCGGGTCCCTCATTCCCAATTGCAAAACCAAAAAGGAAAGCTCCAGTAGGAGAATATTTCGCTAGGAATGAAGTTCCAGAAACGACAGACGAGGAAGATGAAAGATCTAAATCTATATCACCTGCAGTCCAACCAACATCATTTTTTATCTGCCCAACTATTATTACATTGTCATCGCTATCAACAGCAATATTTCCACTTTCGTAAGTAAATGTGTCACTCTGAAGTACCTTTGCCCATGCAAAACTTGCTCCAACAATACTATCTACAGCAAAAACAGGAAAGATAAAATTTACTGAAAAAAAGATAAAGCCAAGAACTCCAATTGTAATAGATAGAACAAAAGATAGAATCTCTCTAGTGGGCTTTTTCATACTCTTTCCATATTAAAGATTCCTTCTTCTAATGTCAAAATTTTGCCCTTATTTAACAAATTTCTCATATTTAAATATTTAATATATAATTCAATATTATTAACTTCATCAGTTGTCCAATGGAAGATTTGCTACAAAAAGTAACCTCGCTGTGTAAAAGAAGAGGAATAATATTCCCAAATTCAGAGATATATGGCGGTATAGGAGGATTTTTTGACTACGGTCCTGTAGGTGTAGAGATGAAGAACAACCTCAAGAGATATTGGTGGAAGAATATGGTCGACAAGAGAGAGGATATCGTTGGGATAGATGGAGCCATAATTACACATCCCAAGGTATGGGAAGCTTCTGGCCACATAGAGAACTTTGGAGATGAAGTTGTTGAATGTAAAAAGTGTCACCAAAGATTTAGACCTGAAGATATAACTGACAAATGTCCAAATTGTGGTAATACAGAATTCACTGAACCAAGATCATACAATCTTCTTTTTGAAACAGAGGTTGGTGTCTTGGAAAACTCTAAGATGAAATCTTACCTCAGAGGAGAGGCTTGCCAAACAATATACTTAGATTTCAAAAATGTAGTAGACAGTACCCGACAGCAGATTCCCTTCGGTATTGCACAAATTGGAAAGGCATTTAGAAATGAGGTAACTCCTAACAGATTAACTTTTAGAACAAGAGAGTTTGAACAATGGGATTTACAGTTCTTTGTACATCCAAACGATATGGAGAAATGGTTTGAATATTGGAAAGAGGAAAGAATGAAATTTTACAAAGAGCTTTACAGAAAACAAGAGAATTTGAGACTTACACAACATCCTAAAGATAAATTGGTCTTCTACGCGAAGGATGCTTACGATGTAGAATATCTTGCTCCATGGGGATGGGCAGAGAATGAGGGTATCCATTGGAGAGGAGATTATGATTTAACACAACATGGTAAATTCTCCGGAAAAGACCTGTCTTACTTAGATCCTAATACTGGTGAAAGATATATTCCTCACATTGTTGAGACTTCTGGAGGTGTAGATAGAACATTGCTTATGCTTCTGTTTGATGCATATGAGGAGGAAACTCTTCCAAACGGAGAAATGAGAACTGTTCTTAAGATACATAAGGATATAGCTGCATACAGGGCTGCAGTATTCCCATTGGTGTCTAACAAGCCAGAGATTGTACAGAAGGCTAGAGATATATTTGCAACCCTCTCAAACGACTACAAGGTCTTGTGGGATGCTAGAGGGAATATCGGAAAGAGATATAGATACCAAGATGAAATAGGAACACCATTCTGTATAACAGTAGATTACGAAACACTTGAAAATGGTACTGTAACAGTTAGAGACAGAGACACAATGGAACAGAAACGAGTAAAGATTGAAGATCTAGACGAGGCACTTAATTAACAAACCTCTAGTACCTTGTACTCTACGGTATTCTCATTAATCGTCAATTTAACAGTTTTTCCTACCTTTGATTTCATTAATGCTTGTCCAAGAGGAGATTCATTTGAGATGTAGTTCTTCGAAGGATCTGCTTCTACAGAAGACACTATCTTCATCGTCATTTTCTTACCTTTGAAATCAACTTTAATCTCAGAACCAATATCTATCTTTCCTGGATTACATTTCTCTTTCTTTATAACCTTTGAGTTACTTAGTAACGCTTTAATATCTGCTACTTTTCTCTCAAGTTCAGCCTTAATCTGTAAAACCAAACTTAAGCCTTCGGTATCTTCGCTTACATCTTCTCTTCTTGCTTGCTCTAGGCTTTCCATAACCTCTTTCTTTTTCTTGCCTTCAAGGTTCTTTAACTCTTTCTCAAGGTCTTCTCTTTTCTCCTTTGTTAACAATACTTTCTCTGTCATATGTATACTGGTTAGAAATTATCTAACTAACGGAATATAGTATATGTTATTTGTATATACTAATCAACAATTTTTGATTATTCGGAAAACATAATGCTGTC
>Ga0209416_1000030_pt1 | contig 177499 bp, 182 predicted proteins | sample RifGroF1_FD_184001 | JGI IMG/M metagenome (GOLD analysis project Ga0209416, IMG submission 184001) | Groundwater microbial communities from Rifle, Colorado, USA - Groundwater F1 (SPAdes) (version 2) | ecosystem: Environmental > Aquatic > Deep subsurface > Groundwater | place: Rifle, Colorado... | reverse complement strand
CCCATCAGACTCACCCGCACCCATTCAAGCGGCGGCCGACGTGTCCCCCGCACGCGTATCCGTACCCACATCCCCCAGCCTCAGAAGCCCCCGACTCACCCACCCGTCGGCCAGCTCCCCTTGGGGCGTAGTAGCCCCCGCACCATAAGGAGAGAGGACCCAACCCCCAGAGATAGCCGTCTCCCCTGGAGGCGTTCAAGTACCTCTCAGGGACCCAAGCTGTATTGAATCCAATGGGCCCGGCTCCCTGTCCCTCGCACCCATAAGGAGAGAGGCCGTAGCCAGGAAGGGGAGTTGTGGCGCCGCGCCATAAGGAGAGATTGGCAGCGTCCCTGGCTCCCCCGAAGGGGTAAGACAGGGGCCTGACATTCGGTCTGGGCAAGGAGAGGCAGGCACGTGAACCTGGGGTTGGCGCGCCGCTGGCGTACCCGGGTGGCCTCAAATAGCTCTGGTGTAGCGCGGTTCGGGCTTGGCGCGTAAGCGTCAAGGCTGGCCCGCGCGGACGCAAAAAAGCCCCCGGCAGGGGGCTCTACGAGTTCGCGCCAGCAGGGCGCGAGCGAGGCGTATCAGTCCTTCCTGGGGTCGGCCCCCGGCACCACGAGCTGGACGAGGACCCCCACCAGGATGGCAAGAGCCGCGACAAGTTCCGGGTCGATGTTGAAGTCCACGTGTGTCTCCTTTAGACTGTTCACCATCATTTTACAAGAAACCACAGCCCCCGTCAAGAGCGGCGTGTCACCCCGGGAATAGCCTGAAAACCGGAGGGGATACGGGCATTCGGGCACGTACCAGACCTGTGAGTATGTTCCAGCAGAACAGCAAGCCTCTCCCCGGCTCAGGCGGCAAAACGTATATTCCAGCCCCACCCCCACCCCAAGCCTGAGCCCCTACTTCTACCCTCGGGGAGCAGTCCGAACCCCTACCCCCGGGTAGCAGTCCCACCTCTTACCCTCGGTCAAGCGCGCTGAAGATTGGCATCAACAAGGGGCCGAACGCTCACCCTCAAGGCGGACGTGGAGCACTTCTACCCACGGGTTACAGCAAAGGCCAACCCCTTCAGCCAGGCGCGCCAGGCCCGTCGCCCATGGGGTGAAGTCCAGCACTTGGCCCTCGGGATGAGCCAAAGTTCTACCCACGGTTGGGGCTGAAGGTCTACCCACCGTAGGGGCTCAGGCACGCGTGCCCACGGGACGGGGGCGGGGCTCATACCCTCGGTGGGCGGGCTGGAGTTCAAGCTGGTTTCAAAGGGGGCGCGGCGCGCTTTCACTCGGGGCGGGCGTAGGGACTTCTAAAGGAAAGGAGGGCGGGCTGATAAAGAACGTGGCGGGGGCGGGGCTGGGCCCCCGAAGGGCCGGAGGGGCTGCGCCTGCCCAACGGGAGGGGGCGGGACTTTCAACCCGGAGGGAGAGCGCCCCAGGGAGAAAGGCAAGCCCACTGGTGAGGCAGGAGAGCGTGGCTAGGGGACGGGGGCGGGGCTCCCACGCGTCCCACAACAGCAGCCCAACCACCTCGACGTCCCCGCCTTCTGGCCTGTTCCACCTCCTTTTCCCGCTCCCCACAGGGTTCCCGACCCCTTCGGAGCACCGGCGGCGCCCCAACTATCGGCTTGGACGGCGTGGCACCCCGGGAATAGCAAGGAATCCGGCGGGACTCGGGGAACAGCCGACCTGTCGCACCAGACCTGCGAGGGTCGCCGAACGAAAAACCGGGGCCCCCTTGGGGGTGGTTTGGCGTGAGGTGGCACCGGAAAGAAGCGGCGGAATTTTGCCCCTCGTGGGAGCTTCCGCGCCGGCGGGCGCCCATGCCCGGAAAAGCGTTATACATCAACAAGTTACGGAAACCGCCGCCCCGGTGCCTATACCCGGAGAATCGCCAAATAGCCGTTTAGTTGGCAGTTGGTGCGCCAACCAACGCCCTGCTAAACGCTACTAATCACACTTTTACGCACATCTTTGAGCGCAGTTCAAGCGACGCCGAGCCAGCCAAATGCCAATCCCATATTTCCGCAATGATGAAGACGGCCGCAAGGTCGCGTGGGCCAACGAGCTCAAAGTGCTCAATGTTCTGCGCGTATTCGGGCACTTGCGCCGTTCGGAAATCGCCACGGCCTGCTGGCCCCGGTCCTCCGAGAAGAGTGCGTACGAGATGGCAGCGCGCACGGTGCGCCGCATGCTTGATGACGGGCAACTGCTGGAGCGCATCAATTCGCTGGGCGGATGCTCGCTGGTGCTCTCCCCAAAGGGGGCCGGAGTGCTGGAGCTTGCGGGTACGCCGGCCGAGGCTGGCTACAAGCTCGCGTTTGACGGGCCTCAGTTCTTTCACAGGACCTTGGGGACGAACTACCTGCTGAGCAAGGGCAAGCACGGCCACGAGGTGTTTGGCGAATACGCCATCATCAAAGGCATGTCACCGGTCAACCGGGACTTTCTCCGCAAGAACCACAAGAAGGTTCCTGATGGCTTGATTGTGTACTCCTCCGAGGTGATGGGGTACAGGGAAGGCTACCGCGGCGCGGACTGGGTCGAGGTGGAGTCGGCGTACAAGAACTACGAGGACTTGGCGCGCGTCTTGGCGCTGCTCACGAAGAAGCCCGAGTTGAACGAAGCGGGCACGCTGACCCTGAACAAGTTGGTGTTCGTGTACGACAGCCGACAGCAGCACGACCGCCCCATCTTGCGCGCGGCGCAACAGTTCCTCAAAGAGCACCCGCACCTGGAGGCGGAGTTTTTCCTGGACGCAGTTGTGCTGGCCAAGTGTTTTGTGGACCCACCGTTTGCGTACCACGGGGTCGTCGAAGAGAGCGCGAAGTCTGTGCTGGAGAAGGTTCACTTCCAGGACCAAGCTGACGATTTGGAGCGCTGAAGCTCACGATGCCTAAAACTCCGCGCTACACGTTATCAACATGACCACAGTAATCCTCGCAGAAAAACCCTCGCAAATGCGAGACATCGCAAAAGTCATTGGCATCAAAGGCTCGCGCGACGGCTACATCGAACTCGTGAACGGCTGGATTGCCACCCACGCGGTGGGCCACTTGCTTGAGCAGGCGCAGCCTGAAGACTACGACCCCGCATGGGGCGGTCGCTGGAACTGGAACCAACTTCCGATGCTTCCCACCGCGTGGAAGTCGGCGCCAGTGAAGCGCACCCTGGCTCAGTTCAAAGTCATCAAGACGCTGCTGGCCAGCGCGGACACCTGCATCATCGCGACTGACGCGGGGCGCGAGGGTGAGCTCATCGCGCGCGAAATCCTGGAGTACGTGCGATTCAAGGGCACGGTCAAGCGATTCTGGACCAGCTCCATGGTCGAGGCCGATGTGCGCAAGGCGCTGAACAATCTGCTTGACGGCAGCGCCACCTATCCGCTGTTCGAGGCCGCACGCGCCCGGGCACGCTCGGACTTCATGCTGGGGCTATCGGGAACGCGTGCCGCTTCGCTGGCAGCCAATGTCCGCGGCGACTTCTTTGCGCTGGGCCGGGTGAAGACGCCGACGCTGGCCATGGTCGTGCGCAGGGACGAAACCATCGAGGCGTTCGGCGCGAAGAAGTACTTCGAGCTGGAAGCCACGGTCACCACCGCCAAAGGGCACACCGTCAAGCTGCTGCACGCACGCGCGGAGGAAGACCGCATTGTCGACAAGAAGGTCGCGCAGGGGTTGCTCGAAAAGGCGCGCGGTGCCAAAGCGCCTTTGAAGGTGGAGAAAGTGGCGGAGTCGGAATCTGCTCCGCTGCCCTACTCGCTCCCCGCGCTCCAGAAAGACGCCAACCGCGTGCTGAGTTTGAGCGCGCAGAACACGCTCAAAACTGTGCAAGCCTTGTACGAGAAGAAGGTGCTCACTTACCCGCGTACCGACTGCTCCTACCTGGCGGAAAGTCAGGTCGCAGAAATCGACGGCGTGCTCAATGCGGTGCGCGCGTCCCTGCCCGCCCAGGTGGACGAGCTGCGCAAGGTGGGCGTTACCGTGCGCAAGAGTGTGTTCAACGACGCAAAGCTGACGGACCACCACGGCATCATCCCAACCGCTCAGGCGGCCGTCGGACTCGCCGGCGTTGAGCTGCAGGTGTACACCCTGGTCGCGCACCGGTACATGCAAGCCATCGCACCGGACTGCAAGTTCACTTCCACGCGGGTGAGCATGGACGCCAACGGCGTGCCGTTCCGCACCACGGGAAAAACCATCACGGACCCAGGCTGGACACGGTTCAAGTTGGGCGCGGACGAAGCAGCGGAGTAAGCGCAGGAAAGCGCTCGCGGCCACCGCTGCGCTTGCGCGCTGAGGCATGCACGCCGTCACGCGGCTGCAACTCTCCTCCCGTAAAAAAAGCCCCATGCATTTCTGCACAGGGCTTGGGAGAATCAGGGTAGCAAACCTTCAGCTGGCGACAACGGCGCGAGGTCCGCGCTTGCGAGCGGCCGACGACGCGGTGACAGCCGTTTTGCGAGTGGCCTGAACTTCGTGCAGGTTCGCCACCGCTTCAGCGAGGTTGGTCTCGTTGACCGCTTCCGTCATCAGGGTCTTCTTGGTCGCCGCTTCGTAGAGCCGCACGAGTGCGAACTGACTTTCGAGGCTCGACTTGCGCTGTTCCGCGGTGACCAGAGGTCCCCACTTCGGGTCAGAGCACATGAACTCGAATGCACGGCTCACTTCTGCGGCCATCATGGCATCGCTCTCGAAGTAGTCCGCCGGGGTGAGCCTGCCCGCGAGCATCAGCACCGTCACGCGAGGCACCATCAGGTAGCGCGCGCAAGCCATGGCGAAATCGTCCGAAATCTGCGGCACCTCACGGTTGCCGTTCCTCAACTGAGCGATGTACCCGTAGGTCACCCCCAATTCCGCGGCCATCTGCGTGAAGTGATGGCCTCGGCTGTTTGCGCAGGCGGTCAACGCTGCGAGCAAGAGCCCCCCGGGCATGTCCAACTCGGCCTCCGCCAAGCTTCCGTTCCACGGAGTCCGGGTACGGGAAGGCTCATCGGTAACGCTGCCGCCAGTGCGGTCTGAAATGTCATGTACCTGTGATGTCATAGGTTCCTCTTTCTGGGAGTCAATGCTCCCACTTGTAATGGCAGAGGCCGGTCGCCGCGATATGCGACTCCTTGGCGCTCTCCTCCTACCTCGTAAAGTAACGCTAAAAAAACGCCTTTTGTCTGACCCCGCACCCTGAGAACAGCATACGCGCATCGACTCCAAGCGTCTAGCCTCTACTGGCAGCTTCTTTTTCAATTTCCTACCTGCATCATATTGTACTCAATACCGCGGGCATTTGCACCAGCACGCAGGAATTTGGGGGGGACATCCGAGGCAGACCTCCTTGAATACCTGTTGCTATACGAGGCAGGTTCATCAAATTTTCTATCCGGAGGCTCATCATGGGTGCTTACATTTCTCTCGCCGGCCTGTTGATTCAGGTGCTTTTCCTCGGTGTGGTGCTGTCTGTCGTTGGCGTTTACACCAACCGCATCATCAACAACGCTCGTGCTTCCCGGCACAGCCTGTCGAAGCAGAAGAATACGCTCTCTCATGCTGATGCCGCTCGTGCCCGTGCTCATGCACGTGCCCGTCGCGCTTCCGTGTGAAGGTCCCCACTCTTCATCTTCATTCACACGAGACGCCAACGCGTCTCGTTTTTTTACGTCCTGGGTCTAAACAAAAGCGGGTTGCTATACGGAGTTGAGCTGTTCGAGCTCTCGCTTTCAACCCCGCGGCACTTTTTCGTGCCGCACATCCCCCAAGGACAAACCATGCAAGTATTTGGCAACATCGCTACCGACCTGACCCGCCGCACCGGCAAAGAATCCGGCAAGACGTTCTACACGTTTCGCCTGGCCGAAAACAACGGCGAAGGCGCAAACGCCACCACCACCTGGTACGAAGTCGTTGGCTTCCTCGATGAGCTGGACGCGGACCTGCTCGCTATGGGCCAGTTCGTGAAGGTCACGGGCCGCATCGAAGCCGAAGCCTACTCCAAGCGCGACGGCTCCCCTGGTGCCTCGCTGAAGTTGGTGACCGGCAGCGTCGTGTACGTGCCCAAGAAGGAACCCTCGCCCCAAGGCGCCCAGCAAGGTGCAGCACCGACCCCGGCTCGCGCCGCGACCCCGGCCCGCGCTCCTGCCGCACCTCCCGTGGCCGCTCAGCCTGCAGCACGCCAGCCGTCTCCTGCCGAGCGCGCAGCCGCTCAGGGCTTCGACGACATGGATGATGACATCCCGTTCTGACAGTTACGAATGATTCTCATTCTCAAAGGCCCTGTTCGCAGGGCCTTTTTTTACTGATAGCCCGGTCCAAGGCCTTTCGCGGCGGTCTAGTTCCGCCCACCCAGCGTGTGCTTCTCGCCACCCGCCAAAGTATTTTCGTCTAAAGCTCTCGCATAGAGACGTTACTACACTGCTAGTATCTTTTAACGTAGCCATAGCAGATTACTGAGATATACTGGCTGTATCGTTTTCAATCACCAACAGACCTTACCTCATGCGTCTCAAAAAACTTGCCCCCAAAGAACCCGTCGTTCGCGTCACGCTCGGACTGCGCACTTCGACCTCGGACCAGCTGGAGGCCTATCAGGCTCAGTACCTTGAGGTGTACGGAGAACCCATCGAACGTTCGAACCTGGTCGAGCAAATGCTGCTGGACTACATGCTGAGCGACCGGGACTTCCAGAAATTCCTGGCCAACAAGGCGGCCCCTGCTTGAACTTGCCGATGTGGCCATCGCTGTCGCCGGAGAGTCTGCGGTTCACGCTAGCGCTGCCCGGCGCGACCCCTTCGAACAATGAAATCAAGGGGATGCACTTCGGGGCCTACAAGACGCTGCGCACGGCGTGGCAACTCCGGGTCTGGGCTGCGTTGAACGGCCGCCGGCCTGCCAAGCCGCTTGTAAAGGTGTTCCTGGCCATTGACCGCTCCTGCTCTGGCGCGGGCCTCGACTGGGACAACGCGTACGGCGGCCTAAAGCCCATGCTGGACTGCCTGGTCATGCCCTCGACACGAAACCCGAGCGGTTTAGGACTCATCCTCGATGACAACCCCAAGTCGATGCCCTATCCGCCGTATCTCCAGCAGCACACCTGCCCCCAAGGGGCCGACAGCACCGTGGTCCGCATCTACGACTTGACTTCTCTGCCTTCTTGAACCTCCACCTGTACGCCCAATGACCGAAAAAGCCAACTCCGCCGCCGCATCCTCCAAGACTGCCCCTCGTGCTCGCCGCGCGGTGGTGCCGCCGAAGCACGTGACCAAGACGATGAGCGTCTTTGACTACCTCTCGCAGTGCCAGCCACCCTTGGTGGACAAAATCATCGACATCGCCTGCTCGCAGACCCAAGTCCCGCCGGACTTGCGCCCGGACGCCCGTCAGGAAATTTCGCTGATGTGGTCCCAGATGACCCCTGACACGAAGAAATACAAGCCGGGCCAAATCGCGGCCTACGCCCACCAGATGGCCCGCCACGCGGCCCTGCGTTCGCGCCGCGACCTGGGGTCTCCCGTGCGTCTGCCGGGTTCGGCCTTCCGCAAGCGCAAAGACGGCTCGAGCTACGTAACCCCCGGGGTGCTGGCCGCCGCGCTGGACTGGAATGAGATGGAAAACTGGTTCCAGTCCGACGAAGCTGGCAACTCTGCCTCGGCGTTGGCCCTGCGTGAGGACTTCGGAAACGTCTCCCTCACCGAACTGGAAGAAGCACCCTCGCCGGAAGACACCGAAGAGGCGCTTCAAGCTGAGCGCGTGGAAGTGCTCACCTCGAACAAGGAAGTCCTGACCGACCGCCAGTTCCAAATCATGCACGCGCTCATCGAAGGCTCGTCCTACGAAGAGGTGATGGCAAAGCTGGGTGTCAAGCGCGGGGTGCTGATGCGCGAAGTCGCCATCGCCAGCACGGTGCTGGGCCCTATGGGCGAGTAACCCCTGCTGGCTACACCCTGAAAGCTGAATCCATCGTGAACATCCGTCCCCCCTTTCTTCTTCTCCTCATGGCCACCTTGGCCGGCTCGGCCGTCGCCAAAGACCTGGGTGTCCAGGGCTCGGTGTGGCCCATCCTTGAGCGCGACATGCGCGAATTCGTCGTCGAGGCCGCGTCGAAGACGGACTGGGATGCGATTCACGAGCAGCGCAAGGAAAGTGCTCGCACGTACGCCGACCGGTTGCCCAAACGAGTGTGGCCCAAGGTGGAGGGCACGGAAACATTTTGGATGGACCCTTCCATCGAGCTCGCTACCGACATCCAGGCACCTGTGAAAGGCCCGGACGGCAAACTGGTGTGGGAAGTCTTGTTCACCAAGGGAACCCGGGTCAACCCCCTCACGAAAGTGCGCCCCAGCGTCGCTCAGCTGTTCTTTGACGGCAACGACCCGGCACAGGTCGCCTTGGTGGAAGAAGTCCTCAAGGCCGAGCCCCTTCGCGTGGTGCCTATCGAGGCGGGCCAGGGCAGCGTGCTCGAGAGCCGCAAACGGTTCAACCGGCCGGTGTTCCACGCCACCGACGAAGCCGTTCAGCGCTTCCAGCTGCGGGGCCTTCCGACCTTGGTCTACACCGGATTTGGCGCCAGGGCGCTCTACATGGGCATCACGCAGTACGCCGCCCCCTACTCCGCCACCGCCGTCCTGAGCACGTGGCCCGAGCTCCGCAACCCCGCGACTCTCGCGAAAAAGCCAGGCGCCCAATGAAACTCCTCGCCAAACTTCTCTCCATCGCTGCGCTGGCCCTGGCTGCGCTCTCCCCTGTCCATGCCCAGTCGGGCGCCGCCGGTTCCGCGGCCGCTGGGGAAGCTACCGGGCAAGTGCCGGTTCAGCACCTGTGCGAGGGGAAGTCATTCAACCCCATGTCGGACGTGGACTGGAACTACATGTACCCCATCACCATCGCCGGGTCGATGATGGGGGTGGAGAAGAACGGTCCCCCTGTCCCACTCATGATGATGATGCCGGCGGTCTGCACCTGCCCGACGTATTTCGGCTTCAGCATGGTGGGCATCGGCATCACCTACTGGCAGCCGAACATGCTGTTTGAAATCGAGCGCCGTCCGGGCTGCTCGACCTCCCTCGGTGGCGAACAGGTTCTGGACGGGTACGGGCTGCTGCACTCCGAACAGTCGGAAAACCACCTGAACCAGGGCAAGGGCGCCAATCGGATGCAAATCCACTATTGGAACTACCCCCTGTTCAGCATGATTGAGGGCATGGCCGTCATCAACTGCCGCAACCCCGCCAACTCGTTGATGGGCTACATGACGGAGTTCGATACCTACTGGAACCAAGACGAGCTCGGCGCCATTTTCTCGCCTGAGGCCTCCATTTTCGCCAACCCTGCCTCCGCCCTCGTGTGTGCGGTGGACGCTGTCGCGGCATCTCTGGGATACACCCTCGACGTGCTCTTTTGGTGCTCGGGCTCCTGGGGGACGGTCTATCCGCTTTCGGGCAACTCGTCGCACTCGGGCAACCCCTTTGCAATGAACAACTCGCTGGCGGCCAAGTTCATCTATCGCCAGCATCGGCTGGGCCTGCAGATGCAAACCATCGGGCCTACTGCGGTCTGTGGCTCGCACCCGAACCCCATCTGGATTAAGAGCCAGTACCGCTTCAACCAGGTACTGCCGATTCCGCGCCGTGGCAAAGCCGTGGCCACCGGCGGAAACGGCTGGCTGCAATTCCCTCCCGTGCACAACGTGCCCACCCAAGAACACACAGTCAACCTCGTCTGGCAAGGCATGCAATGCTGCCTCAAAGCAATCCCATGAAACGCACCATCCTGTCCCTCGCGATTGCCGCTTGCACCTGTGCCTCCGCATTGGCGCAGTCCCCTGAAACCCCCAAAGACCAGGGCCCGCTGGTTGAGCTGCCGCCCCACATTGCCGAGGGGGTAACCCCCGAGCAAATGAAGGCCGCGGAAGAAATGGGCTCCCAAGTCATCCAGGACATGTTGGGCGCCTACCGCAAAGCCACCCCGGAACAGACCAAAGTAGCCGAGGACGCTCGACGTCGGGCGGACAGCATTGCGGACGAAACCATGCAGGCAGAGCGCGACTCGGTCCTGGAGTTTCTCGGCATCGACCCTGACGCCGAAGCCGGGCTCTACGTTTTCGTGTCGTGGTCCATGCCGCTGGAGATGCTGCGCTCGTATTCCATCGAAGCCATGTGGTCGGGCGGCACGCTGGTGTTCCGCGGGCTGCCGCCCGGGGAGGACCCTGCCAGCTTCATCACCCAGAAGCTCAAGAACCTCGTCTACGGCAAAGGCGCTGCGGCAAACATCTCCATCGACCCGCGCCTGTTTGACGCGTACCAAGTGACATCGGTGCCCACCGTGGTGTTCACGAAAGTACGCCAGGACATGCAATGTCAAGGGGTTGAGCGAGTGCCCGTCGCGCTGCCCGACGGCAAGTCGGCCATGTACGACAAATGCCCGGCCCTGGACCCCGCGGAATACTGGAAGGTGTCTGGAGGAGTGACCATGAACTACGCACTCCAGTCCTTCATCGATGACGGGGCCAAAACCGCGCAGCCCTACCTGGACGCCCTGGCCCGCGGATGGTCCCAAGGGAAAGTGCCCGGCAAGGTGCAGAGTCCTTTCGTGGGCGAGTGGAAGGACGTGCTCTCTCCGAGCGAGCAAAAAGCCGCGCGGCAGGCCACGGAAACGCTCATCCCGACGGCGGTCGAGGGGCGCGCGACGCCGCCTCGTTGACCCGCAAGCGAACCCTGCAAAGGCCAGCCACCCGGCTGGCCTTTGCCTATACGCACATATCCTATCTTTTGTCAGCCCCCCAATGAAGACGAAGCTCAACCTCACCCTGTCCGGCCTGGCCCTTGCCTTGGCTCTTTTTGGTGCGCTGTCCGCCACAGCCGCGGAGAGCGGCGCGGGCTCGGAAGACTCCAACGCCGCCATGGTCCAGCAGGGCAAGGACGCGGGCGCTACCGCCGTCAGTGCCAACCAGTCCGGCAAAGTCGACGAGACCGGGAAATCCACGGGGGAGACTCAGACGACCAGCGAGCAGTCGCAACAGGACGACCTGAAGAGCTTCCAGAACATGACGGGTACTCAAAGCGCCGAGATGAGCTCGTCTCCTGCGGAAGCCGGGGGCACTGCTACCGCAACGGTCAGGACCGAGAACAAATTCCAGTTCAACTGCCGCCTGGCCCGGCCGGGAAGCTTGTACGGGGCGGGGTCGGTGTCATTTCGGTTGAACCAGTGCCAGCTCGTCGCGCCCAACAGTGGGACGGTGACCACGGCTCAGTTCAGCATGTGCGACAAGGCGCAGCGAGCGGACGTCTGCTCCAAGCCGGCGGACTACAACAAAGTCGTTGACCTGGTCAACGGCCATTTCACCGCACACGCTCTCGGGCAGGTGGGGCTGGGCTGCAACAGCACCGCGCAGTGCGAAGTGACTTTCCAGGGGGTGACCACCACCGGGGGCAACGACGCCACTTTGCGCGCCGACGCAGAAACCACCACACAGAACTCGGAAGTGGCTTCGAGCTTCCAGGAAACGGCAAAAAGCCAAGAGTACGCCGACACAAAGGCGGAGACGCAGGGCCGATTGGCCAACTGCGCGGGCACCGCTGAAGACGGCGAAGAGTGCCAAGTCAACAAAGGCATCCAGGAGGGTGCCCCATCCTCGACCTGCTCAGACGTCCGCGAGTGCCTCCGCGAGGCCGTGAACGTGCAGAAGTTCAACCGCACCTGCGAACGTGCCTTCCCGCTGACCCAGCGTGAAATCAAACGCGTGTACCACGCTGTGAAGTCCTGTGAAGTCAGCCAGGTCGCCGACGGCTCGTCTCCGCCCACCAGCACTTGCTCTGCCGCCGAAGTCAGGGGATACACCCGCGTAGGGGCCGAACGGCCCTCCTGCGAGGACGCCGAGAAAGTGTGTCCGACGCCTCCCGTTGGAACCCCTCCACCTGCGGAGGGGGAACCCGCCTGCGCCGAATCGCAAAAGGTTTGCCCGGTCAACCACTACACCGAGTTTTGGGTCGACCTCACCCAAGTCACGGAGTCTGCTCCGGTGGATTCACCCACACCTGCCAAGAACAATACTTGCGACACCCGCATGGACAGCGGCTCGCGCTTCCACTCCTGCGCCGCCTGGTTCGGCCGCACGGTGGACAACGGCGCATGCAGCGTTCAGTTCACGGACGACTCGGGAGCTTCGGTGCACGGCGAAGGCGGGCAAATCGACTACAGCCAGCGCGAAGGCTGCGGCTTCTGTACCCAACCCACCGAACAGCTGACCTGCTACGGAACACCGCCCGAAGGCGCGGTCGGGGAAGTGACCCAGGCCGAAGACACCTGCTCGGCCATGGACCTGAGCGGCTGCGCCTTCTCTCACGGCACCCCCTTGCGGTACACCTCGGATGGCGGCCTTGTCGTGGCGCAACGTGAAACCTACGCTTGCGAGAAGATTTCGCGCCAATGTGTGGAATGGTCCGCTACCGGCTCCGACGCTGAGTGCACAAAGCAGGAGGCCGCACAGGGCACGGATGACCTCGCGTCGTATCGCTCGTCGTCGGGCGAAGCCTTGACGAGTGCCCTCGTCACTTCGGCTCAGCTGGATTCGGTGGCTGCAGGCCAGGAAAACGGAAACTCGGCTAACAAACCGGGCGTCTACAACGGCCGCGACATGCGCTGCCGCCGGCCGGTAGGCGCGGTGGACGAGCGGTTCACCCCCAATTGCTGCGCGGCCGACTTGGCGCGCCCTCCGGAAGGTTCTTCGGGCGAAGACGCCTGCACTTTGCCGGAAGCGGAGCTGGCCGCGGCGCGCCGTTCGGGGTATGCCCACTTTGTGGGAGAGTACTGCTCCCGCCGGTTCAACGCGCCGGAAGACGACACCGCGCCTGAGGATACGTCGGTGAATGCAGGCGACCGCTGCATCCGTCAGACCCAAACCTACTGTGTTTTCGACAGCGTGCTTGCACGGTTGGTACAAGAGCAGGGGCGCCCCCAACTGGAGTCCCTAGCGGCTTCGAGCCCGACCGCAAACGTGCAGAAGGCCACCCTGCGGTTCTCCTACCTGGACAACGAGCCGGCGAACGCGGCGGACAAGCCGGGCACGTGGAGCCCCGCGGTGACCGCCAACGGAGTGACCCTTCACGCTTACCAGTGGCCGCACTACTGCGCCACGACGGAAGGCGCCATGAAGAACCGGGCGAACAGCCCCGATGCCCCCGACTGCCCGGCCACAGTGGCGCTCTGGCTGGCGGCCTGTGACCTGCCCGGCGGCGCCTGTGGCGCGCTGCCCGCGGACCCCTCGGATGGCGCTCTGCACTGGAAAATCTCCGCCGTGGACCCCTTGCAGCACGCCACCCATGCGGTGAGCAAGCTGGCCGTGGTCACCGGGGCATGCGACCCTGCGAACAATGGCTGTGAGTACGAGCTGGCCGCCTGGCCTGCGGGCAAGGGCGGACGGGCGACGGTGACCCGTGACCTGCGCTGGACCCTCTTTGCCACCCAGGCGCCGAGTGCGGCCAACCCCCCCGCTGCCGTCAGCACCAGCAGCGCTGTGGGTGACATGATGTTCCGTGGTCACCCCGCGGCGGCCTCGGCCGGCGCAGGCTTGCCGCCCACTGTCCGACTGGACCTGTCGCGCGACGGCGGCGCGACCTGGCACTCGTACACCGTTCGAACCAACCAGCCAGCAGCGCAGCAGCACCTGCAGGACGACATCTACGTTTCGGGCCACTGCGATGTCGCCAAGAACGCCTGCGAGTTCCGCGCAGTAGGCACAACCGCAGTCTCCGCCAAGCCCTGGGGCCCGGCGATTGGGCCCGATTGCTCCGGCTTCACCGCCGGCCAGCTGGCGGTTCTGGACTTCTCGAAGATGGACCTTGACGAATGGACTTCGACCGTCTTGCGTGAAAACGGCCGCTCGGTTGATACGGAAGCCAGTCGCCAAAACGGCAAGGCCGAGGCCCAAGCTGTGAAAACCAACTACGAGAACAACCGCGTCGAAGCAGCCAGCCCGACCTCCGGCAACTTTGCGCGCATCGTGCCCGCCGAAGGATTTGGCCCGTTCACCGCCACCTTGCAGGTCAGCGGCTACTGGCCCGAGGTGACCGGCGTACCCGAGCGGGATGTCGACAAAGTGGAGTCCGTGACGGTGAACTGGGGCGACTGCTCTGACCCGCAGACGCTCAGCCCGTCATCGACGGGGGTTGGCTTCGAGGCCAACCACCTGTACCAAGTGCCGAACGCTGATGCGCACTCTTGCCTGGGCGGAAACCTGGAGCGCAACCTGACCCACAAAGTCACGCTCAACGTGCGCACGTCGCGCACGGGTGCCCATGCTCCGACACTCAAGGTGGTCAACGTCTGGTCCAGCTACGGCGGCAACAACCAGAACAACGCCATCGAAAACGAGACCCTTACGAGCAAGCCCGCAGGCAAGTAATCGGAACGGTCCGTTCGCCCCAAGGCCTCGTCTGCGAAGACGGGGCCTTGTTGTTTAGGCGGGTGCGCCACCCGCCACCCGGGCCCATGCAGCGCGCTTGCCCAGCTTTTGTGCGGCCTGAATGCGTGCCAGGGCGCCCGCCCGAGGATGCACGCGCCCAGACTCCCACTTCCAGATGGACAGTGACGAGGCCTCCACCAGGCGGCCCATTTGGTCCTGCGTCATGCCAAGCTCTTTGCGCCGGCGCCCAAAAGCCAGGTGGTCGAAGGGCTTTGAGGTCCCGGAGACGGCCGGCACCTCGGCTTCGGCCTGCGCACGAGGGGCTGGCGTTCGAGGCAGCTTGGACTTCACGGCCCGCAGCTCTCGCTTGAGTGCCGCGATGTCCATGCGGTTTGCGTGGTTCGATTTGCGCAAGGACGCCAGCTCTTCCTTCAGCTCTTTGCGGGCAATGCGGGCAATCTCTTTTTTCAGGGAGTCGGCAAAGGTAGTCATGCCGGAATACTACTCGGTGTCAGGGGCCCTCGCAAAGAGAAGGCGGTCTCCGGCTAAAGCGCGCTCGCTAGACAACAGGTCCTTTTCAACTACCTGACCTGTCATGTCCCACGTCCGCCGCCCTTCCGCCGCTGAGCTCCAGAACCTCATCAACACAGAGAAGCGCCCCTTGCTGTTGGCGTTTTCCGCCGAGTGGTGCGCGCCTTGCAAGGTGTCGGCCCCTCACGTGGAAACCTTTGCGACCAAGCACCCCGAGGTCGTCGTGGCCAAGCTGGACGTGGACGAGCTGCAAGCGGTCGCCGCCCGCTTCCTGGTGCGGTCCGTGCCCACGTTCATCCTTTTGCGGGAGGGGGCCGTGCACGGCATGCGCACCGGCGCCGTGACCGCAGCGACCCTGGAGCGCCTGCTCGACTGATGGGCGGCGTTGGCGCACGCGCGCGGTCGAAGAGCCCCCACCACCGCATCTTCGGCTCACCGGTCCCGGGCGCTATACGTTAGACCTCCTTCCCTTACAAGACCCAAATCACATGCTCGTTGGACGTAAAGACGCCTGGGCCCTCGCGGGCGTGGCCGCAGGCATTGCCAGCGCCAGCCCCTGGTTCGCAGGCAATGCCGCCATCCTTCCCGCGCTGGCAGCTCCCGCGCTGGGCGGGGCCTGGTTCGCGCACCAGCAAGCACGCAAATGGCTCGACCGCACCGACTACGACAGTCGGGAGGGATTCATCCTGCGCTCCGATGAAATCTTCGGCGACTTCCTGTCCGACAAGTCGGGCCTTCGCATCGGGTACACCAAAGACAACGGCCTGCCCCTGGACATCGCCAACGGCTTCCTGCAGCGCCACACGGCCATCATCGGGCAGTCCGGCGTGGGCAAGACAACGTTGGGGGAATACCTGCTCTGGCAGCAGATTACCCGCGGCGGCGGCTTTGTGTTCATCGACGCCAAGCTGGACGCTGCCACGCGGGACAAGCTTGCGCACATGATGAAGTTGGCCGGACGAGGTGATGAGTTCTATGTGCTCAACGTCGACCAGCCCGAAAACAGCCACAGCTACAACCCCATCCTGCGCGGCGACTCCGACGAAGTGGCGTCCCGCCTCTTGAATCTGTTGCCCAGCGCCGAAAACTCCCCCGGTGCCGACTTCTACCGCCAGCAGGCCATGTACGCGCTCACGGTGCTGACTGGTGCGCTCAAGTCCGCCAAGCGCCGGTACACCTTCTCCGACCTGGCCATCTTGCTGCAGTCCGACCAGGCGCTGGAGTCGCTGCTGCGCTTGCCGCTCACGACCGAGTCGCGCATGACCCTGGAGGTGTTCCTCAACCAGTTCCGAAAGAAGGACAAGAACGGCACGGCCATCGACGTCAACAAGGTGAAAGAGCAGCTGGGCGGCATGTCCGGGCGCATTGCGCAGTTTGCCCAAGGCAAGTTTGGCAAGGTGTTCAACACCTACACCCCCGAGGTGGACCTGACCGACATCGTGACGAACAACCGATGCCTGTATGTGATGCTCCCCACCATGGGCAAGGACCAGGCGGCGCTGAACCTGGGCAAGATGATTCTGTCGGACCTGCGGACCGCGGTCTACAACGTGCAGGGCCTGCCCGCGTCCAAGCGCCCGAATCCGCCGTTCCTCATCTTCGCCGACGAGATGGGCAGCTATGTGATGCAAGGCATCGCGCGGCTGTTCGAGCAGGCGCGTAGCGCGGGTATCTGCATGATTCCCGCGTTCCAGACCTTCGCGAACTTGCGTGCCATCTCCCCCGATTTTGAAGACATCATCATCGGCAACACCTGGAACAAGGTGTTCTTCAAGTTCGCGTCAAAAGACAGCCCCGAGACCGCGGCGGAAATCATGGGCAAGACGATGAAGTACAGCAAGTCTTTGTCGGTCTCCGAGAATGAAGGCAGCTCGGCCAACAACCTCCGTGCATCGCCCCAAGGCAATGCCTCTGCGGGCGGGGGCTTCTCCGAGTCCTGGCGCGCTTCGGAAGAGTACCGGGTATCGCCGGAACACTTGAAGTCCATGGGCATGGGCGAAGCCGTGGTGATGAGTGGCGCGCGGGTGTTCCACATCCGAACCCCCATGCTGGAATTCGCAGGGCCCGTGGCTGAGTTCAAGAAGACCCGCCACCCCACGTTCCTTCCGGCAGACGAGCAGTGCTTGAACCTGCACGAGCGCTACAAAGAATTCCTGATGTCGGCGCAAACCGGCGAGGGAGAGACGGCCGGCTTCAAGGTGGAAGCTCCCGCCCCCTAATCTCTACGGGGCAAGTCGCTACACGCGCCATGAACACCATCCTCTTCATCGCCGCCGGCGGCGTGCTCACGCTCATCGTGCTGGCAAAGATTCCCGGCCTGGAGCACATGGTGCGCCCGGTCATCGACCTGGTGTTCACCGCAGTCAAGGCTGTAGGTGAAAACGCGGTGTCGTGGGGCATCTGGCTGTTCAAGATTCTCTGGAGCTGCCACATCGAATTCGTGCGGCACCTCATCCTGTCGGCCGAGGTCATCGACCCCTCTACCGAGGTTCGAGCGGCGACAGAGGCCGGCGGCTAAAGCGCGGTCGGTCGCTACACAAAGGAGGGCCTCGCTGCCCTCCTTTTGCTTTCTGGGCGCGCGAGTCCATCGCAGCTAAATCCCCTATTCGACCCCCTCTTTGGCCTTCGCTATACGTGCTAGGCCATCTGGTCGTTTAGGACACCTCTTTCACTCTCTCTATTGGAATCATCATGCATCCTTCTGAACCCCTCAATTTCACCCTGTCCCCCCAGTCCGTCTCTGTCGACGTTCTCCTCGAAAAGTACGCCAAAGGCGTCGAGGCCTCCGTGCCGGAAATCCAGCACCGCGTGGCTCTCGCCCTGGCAGAAGCTGAAGCGCCCGACCTGCGTGACACCATGTTCCTCGCGTTCCTGGAAACCATGCAGGCAGGCTTCATCCCCGCCGGCCGCATCATGTCGGCTGCGGGCACCGGCACCTCAGCCACCCTCATCAACTGCTTTGTGCAGCCGGTGGGTGACTGCGTGTCGGGCATGGATGGCGACAAACCAGGCATCTACAACGCGCTGCAAGAAGCCGCCGAGACCATGCGTCGCGGCGGTGGCGTGGGCTACAACTTCAGTGCCATCCGACCGGCTGGCGCGCATGTCAAAGGAACGGCGTCTCGCGCGTCCGGCCCTCTGAGCTACATGAAAGTGTTTGACGTGTCGTGCAGCACGGTGGAATCCGCCGGTGCCCGCCGCGGCGCCCAGATGGGTGTCCTCACGGTCACGCATCCGGACATCGAGCTGTTTGTTTCGGCCAAGCACGACGCCAAGGAGCTCACCAACTTCAACGTGTCCGTCGGCATCACCGACGAGTTCATGCGCGCGGTGGAAGCCAAAGGCATGTTCGAGCTCACGCACAAGGCCGAGCCCTCGGCTGTCCTGAAGGCTGAAGGCGCGTACCAACGCGATGACGGTCTGTGGGTCTACAAGGCGGTGGACGCTGAAGCGCTGTGGAACAAAATCATGGAGTCCACGTACGACTACGCCGAACCCGGCGTGCTCTTCCTGGACCGCATCAACAGCGAAAACAACCTGCACTACGTCGAAGTTCTCAATGCCACAAATCCTTGCGGCGAACAAACGCTTCCCGACTATGGCTGCTGCTGCCTCGGCTCCCAGAACCTGACCCAGTTCGTGAAGAACCCGTTTGGTTTCAACGGCAAGCCGACCTTCGACTTCGAAGGCCTGGAGCGCACAACCGCGCTGGCGGTGCGCATGCTGGACAACGTGCTGGACGTCACTGTCTGGCCGCTGCCCCAGCAAAAGGCTGAAGCCGACAGCAAGCGTCGTGTGGGTTTGGGTATCACTGGCCTGGGCGACGCCCTGGTCATGTTGATGCAGGCCTATGACAGCGAAGAAGCTCGCGCAACGGCTGCCAAAATGATGGAGACCGTGACCTACGCCGCCTACTGGGCGTCGGTCGAGCTGGCCAAAGAGCGGGGTCCGTTCCCGCTGTTCGACGCCGGCAAATACCTGCAGAGCGGTTTCGCCAAGCGACTGCCCAAGGACCTGCGTGCGGCCATCCGCAAGCACGGCATCCGCAACAGTCACCTCATCTCGATTGCCCCCACGGGCACCATCAGCCTGGCCTTTGCCGACAACGCCTCCAACGGCGTGGAACCCGCGTTCACGTGGGCGTACACCCGCACCAAGCGCATGGCAGACGGCACCAAGCAGGACTACCAGGTCGAAGACCACGCCTATCGCGTCTTCCGCGAAATGGGCGGGGACACCAAGAACCTGCCGGCCTACTTCCGTGGCGCCATGGACATCGCCGCCATCGACCATGCTCGCATGGTTGACGCGGTGAAGGACTACGTGGATGCGGCCATCTCGAAGACGGTGAACGTGCCCACGGACTACCCGTACGATGACTTCAAGGACCTGTACATGCAGGCTTGGAAGATGGGCCTCAAAGGCATCACGACCTACCGCTACAGCGGCAAGCGCGACGCAGTGCTGTCGGTAACCCCGACGACACCTACTCCCGCTGCCGCCCCCGCGCCGGAAGTGATTCGTCTGGACGAAGGCGACCGCCGTGTGGTGCTGAAGGCTACCGTGGCCCCTGTGCTGTCGAGCCTGCGCTTCCCGCGCCGGCCGGAGCTGCCGCAAGGTGCTGGAGCGTGGGTTTCGGGAACCATCGGTTCTCGCGACAACAGCTTCGTCACGGTGGTGTCGGACATCGACGGGAAGCCGTTCGAAGCCTGGGTGACCGGTGCGCGCCCCCCGCGCGGACTGAGCGCCACGGCCAAGATGCTGAGCGTGGACATGTACACGGCGGACAAGGCCTGGGCCCTGCGCAAGCTGGGCATGCTGAGTCGCACGAATGGCGAATCGATGGAGATGGTGGACCCGGCAACGGGCGAGACCATCACCGTGCCCTCGCCGACCGCGGCTGTGGCGCGCCTGGTGCAGTTCCGTTTCGAAGCTTTGGGCCAAAAGGTTGAAGAAGGCGAAGCCTCTCCGATGCTGGATGCGCTGATTGCTCCGCGCGAACCCAAGACCGGCCCTGACGGCACGATGGCATGGGCCGCAGACGTCCTGAACCCGGTGACGGGCGACGACTTTGTGCTGATGCTCAAGGAACTGGAAATGCCTGACGGAACGAAGCGCCCGTACTCCATCTGGGGTGCTGGCAAGTGTCCGAAGGGCTTTGACGGTCTGTTCAAGGTGCTGAGCCTGGACATGCGCGTCGTGGACCCAGCGTGGATTGGCATGAAGCTGCGCAAGTTGCAGAAGTATGCCGAGCCGCAAGGGGACTTCATGGCCCGTGTGCCTGGCAGCGAAAAGTCGCAGGCCTACCCCTCGACGGAAGCCTACGTGGCACGGCTGGTGATTCACCGCTACGCCATGCTGGGCATCCTGACGGAAGAAGGCTACCCGGTCCAGGAGATGGGCGTGGTGCAGGCACAAGTGCCGGCCACCGCGAGCACCACGCTGGCCAAGCAAGGCGGCGACGAGTGCCCGGAGTGCGGTAACCACACGGTCATCAAGAAGGACGGTTGCAAGTTCTGCACGAGCTGCGGCTACGTGGGCACCTGCGGCTAAGCCCCGCCGGCAGCGTCAAAAAAGCGCTGCTTTGATTCCTCCGCCACGAACTTCGGTTCGTGGCGGTTTTTTCGTCCGTAGCTCAGTGAGCTGCGCAGACGGGGGAAGAGCCAGCCATGCAAACAAAAACGCGGAGCCTGATAGCTCCGCGTTTTCTTGAGCGCTAGAGCCGTGGCGGGCCCGCGTTCGGCAGGGAACTGACTGGTCAGACGTCCCCGTGGAACGGCGAAGAGTAAGCGTCCGAGGGGTCCAGCGTGAAGCCATTGGCCGAGTCCAGGGACATGGGCACATCGAAGTCTGGTCCATTGTCGTAGGTGTCCCCGAAAGCTCGGCCATAGATGTCGACCCCTGTGTCGCCAGCCATCGGAATTCCGTCCACGTTGAACGCAGCAGCGGACAAGGCCGCAGCGGCCCCCATGGTCCCGACCATGCGGTAGCGTTCTTCAGCCTCGTCTTCCGTGTCAGCCGACTGGACCCAGCGGGTAGCCGCCGCGTCCAGGCGCTGCGCGTCGAGGCGCTCGAGGTCCTCCATGCCCATGCGGCCGAGCCAGACGAACACTGCGAAAAGCCCCAGGGACAGCCCCCCAAACATCCAGCTCCCTGCGAGCCCCATTGCGCCGGCCGCCGCCGCGACGACAAAGATGGTCGTCCCCAGCCCGTTGTGGCGAGGATGAAACGCACCCCTGAAAAATCGACGAATAGTTTTGAACATGATTTGTATCTCCTTAGCTGCTCTGCAGCTCACATACCTTGGCGAGTGCTCCGGCCACCCGGGCCACTCGGTGAATCTCAATCCCGGCAGGCGCCTTCTTCAGCACGCACTGCGCGGGGACAATGGCCTGCTGGAACCCCAGCTTGGCCGCCTCTTGCAATCGGGTCTGTGCGTCAGGCACTGCCCGTATCTCTCCGGCCAGCCCCACCTCCCCAAACACCACGGTGCGCTGAGGCATCGGGCGACCGGCCAGTGACGAATGTGTGGCCAGCAGCAGGGCGAGGTCTGCGGCGGGCTCGGTTAGTTTGACACCCCCGACGATTTTCACATACACATTCTTGTCAAACGACACCACCCCTGCATGAGCCTGCAACACCGCCAGCAGCATCTGCAGCCGGTTGGTGTCCACCCCGCTTGCCGAACGCTTGGCATTCGGCGTCGGGGTGTCCTCCACCAGGGCCTGGACCTCCACCAAGAAGGGGCGGTTCCCCTCCATGGCGGCCAGCACACAGGTCCCGGGTACGGGCTGGTCGTGCGCCGTCAGGAACATCGACGATGGGTTGGAGACTTCCTCCAACCCGTTGTCGCCCATTGCGAACACACCGAGCTCGTTGGCGGCGCCAAAGCGGTTCTTGAACGCTCGAATCATCCGGAACGGCGAGCCTTGTTCCCCTTCGAAGTAGAGCACGGTATCCACGATGTGCTCCAGCACTCGAGGCCCCGCCAGTACACCCTCTTTGGTCACATGGCCCACCAGAAACACCGCGGTCCCTGAGCTCTTCGCCATCCGGGTCAGCTGTGCGGCGCACTCCCGGACCTGGGCCACCGTGCCCTGGGCGGACTGCAACTGGCTGGAGAAGAGTGTCTGGATGGAGTCCACCACCAGCACCGCCGGCTTTTCTTCCTGGGCCAGGCTCAGCACGCGTTCCAGCTCCACCTCCGCGCACAGTCGCACGTTGGCGTCGCCCAGCCCCAGCCTGCGGGCCCGTGTGGCCACCTGGCTCTCCGACTCTTCGCCTGTGGCGTAGAGTACTCGGTGGTCCTTACCGATGGCGGCGCAAACCTGCATCAGCAGGGTGGACTTGCCGACCCCAGGGTCTCCGCCCAGCAGCACGACAGAGTCGTGCACCAGGCCGCCACCCAGAACGCGGTCAAACTCCGGCACCCCGGTTGCGATGCGAAGCATCGCGGCGTCCTTGGCGTCTTTGAGGTTGACCACCGGGGAGCGCGCCCCTGTCCAGCTGGCAAGCCGGTTGGAAGACTTCGCGGGGGCGGACTCCTCAACCACGGTGTTCCACTCCTGGCAATGCGAGCACCGACCGCTCCAGCGGGAGTGCACGCCACCGCAAGAGGTGCATACGTAGGTTGATTTCGAGGTGGCCACAGAATCTATCAAGTTGTTGTGAATTTAGAGTCATTTTAGCATGAACAGCCCGGTTTGTAAAGTATTTAAAACCGAGAAACTATACAGACGCTATATGCCTACAACACCCTGGAGAAATTATTTTGGCTGACGAAGCAGACCTCGCAAACGAACAAGCGGACCGATGGCTGGCCCGCGCACTGGCTACGGCCACGGCCCAAGGCACCCGCCTGGCGCCCAAGGGGGAGTGTCACTACTGTGAAGCCCCGTTCAACATGAAAGACCCGCAAGAAGCCAAGAAGCTCTACTGCGACTCGGACTGCGCCGCAGACCATGAAAAAGAAGAGCGATTGAAAAAACTTCGCTGAAAGTTGCCGGCGTATAAAATCGGGTGCTATACGAAAAGTACGGAAAGCGCTTGACAAGGCGCCACCCTTCCCCTAAACTGCAAATTCACCAACACAAACGGACCCTGCAATGACCCGCTCTCTCGTCTCATCCTCAGCTACCGGCCGCGCCACCCGCGGTTTGGGCTTGGGTGCGACTGCGGTTCAGCTGCAGGGCCAATGCCCCTTTACCTGTTATCAGACCAGCTATTTTGGTTGGCAACTGACCACCCGGTAATCCCTGACGACCTTCACCCGTCAGGATTACCTGGACGGGACCCGAAGGCTCAAGCTGCTCCGCAGCCCCTCTTTCAAAGCCCGTCCGAGAAGCCCAAGTGCTTCTATAGCGCCATCGTGCGCAACCGCCTCGGCGGACGGCTCTTTGACAATTTACACCCGGATTCACTGCGTCTTCGCAACGGCGCCAGTGCGTCCACTCTTCAAGCCCAGCAGGTGTCGCAAGACCGCCTGGCTGCGGCTGAGAAGAGGCTTACCAAAGCCTCTTCACCAAAGCACCCGGAAACGAGGCGCTTCGGTGAAAAGGTTTCCGCGGGAATAGCTCAGTTGGTAGAGCGCAACCTTGCCAAGGTTGAGGTCGCGAGTTCGAGTCTCGTTTCCCGCTCCAATTGTCTAGGGGAGTCGCCAAGCTGGTTAAGGCACCGGATTTTGATTCCGGCATTCGAAGGTTCGAGTCCTTCCTCCTCTGCCAATCGATGAAGAGTTGCCGGCGCAAGCCGGCGTAGTTGGGGCCGTGCCCCTGTATTCCTGGAAGCGTGGCAGAGTGGCCTAACGCGGCTGCCTTGAAAACAGCAAATCTCTCACGAGGTTCGAGGGTTCGAATCCCTCCGCTTCCGCCAGGTTGTGGCCTCCTGTAAAAGGCCACCGCGGGGGCTGCCCCGTACACCTGCCCAGGTGGCGAAATTGGTAGACGCGCCGGCTTCAGATGCCGGTGTCCGAAAGGACGTGAGGGTTCGAGTCCCTCCTTGGGCACCATTGTTTTCCGAAGGACGTTGCGTGGATGTGCTGAGCATTGGTTGAGCTCAAGAGACTGTAAATCTCCCGCATAAAAGTAAGCCTGTGTAGGTTCGATTCCTGCCGCATCCACACAACGTCTTTGGCCTCGTAGCTCAGTTGGTAGAGCACCGGACTGAAAATCCGGGTGTCGCTGGTTCGACTCCAGCCGAGGCCACCAGCCATTCATGTAACGCTGTGCCGCGCCAACGCCACAGTCCATCCATCTAGAGGGGTAGCTCAATTGGCAGAGCGTCGGTCTCCAAAACCGAAGGCTGTGGGTTCGAGGCCCACCCCCTCTGCCAGATACCGGAGCGCCAAACCCGGCTAGCCCAGTTCGACTCTGGGTATCACCTCCAGCTACTTTGCAACCAGCGGGGGCAAAGCAGCACCTTTTGCCGAATTTTGCACTATACAAAGTGTGCCCCGTTGTGGCGGCACACTACCCAAAGGAGCCTTCGTGCAACTCACCCCCCTCAAACCCACCGGCGCCTTCGTCGCCGCGTCCTGGGCCACCCTGTTCATCGGTTCCCTGGGCTACCTCGTGGGCTTGTGGAACGCCGACATGGCGCTCAACGAAAAGGGCTACTACTTCACCCTGCTGCTGTTCGGGCTGTTCGGTGCGGTGTCGCTGCAAAAGTCTGTGCGAGACCGCCTGGAGGGTATTCCGGTCACGGGCATTTACTACGGGCTGTGCTGGGTCGGAATCGGCGCGGCGCTGGTCCTGCTGACAGTGGGGCTGTGGAACGCCACGATGCTCCCGAGCGAAAAAGGCTACTACGCGATGTCCTTCCTGCTGGCCCTGTTCGGCTCAGTGGCGGTACAGAAGAACATCCGTGACCTGGCGCAGTTTCCGTCCTCGAACGAGGGCGAGGTTCAAGGCAACGACTGAGGGGGATGTCCCCTCCATGGCGGCATAGCAAAGCGGTTATGCAGCGGATTGCAAATCCGCGTAGTCCAGTTCGACTCTGGATGCCGCCTCCATTTTCCGGGCGCCGGGCCAAAAGGCTAAAACCGGCGCCCATACTGTGTATTGCCGTGGTGGCTCAGTTGGTAGAGCACTCCCTTGGTAAGGGAGAGGTCGCGAGTTCGAATCTCGCCCATGGCACCAAAATTCGCTTGCGCTTCGGCGCGGGCTCTCCACCCCAGTCCTCGCCGGGGTGTGTGTTCTCAGAACGGCTGCGTATGCGGTCGTTGCGCCCCACCGCGCTTTGTCTGAAGGACGCAGAAGTGACCTCCCCCTGACTGGGGGCTCAGCATGGTCTCGGTGAGGCGTTACGTGCCCGAGCACGGCCCAAAAAGGGCGACTCTTCGGGCTGGCCACGCGGCCAGGTGCGGAGCCCCTTGTCACCAAGGAGGCTGGCACGAAGCCAGGGGCCCGGCAGGCGGGCTCCAGGGGCGGTGGCCCCTCCTGACACGCATCACTCCGCGCGCGGCCCCCTGGGTTGCCCTGGAGCGGCAATACGCACCGACACGCCCGGTGATGGATGCCTCCGATGGAGTGCAGGTCGAAGGAAGGCGGGGGAGCTTGTGCTTCCCCGCCCCTTCTTAATTCGGGTCCGCCGCCAGCTTGGTCGGGCAGTCCAACTCCTCCACACGTTCTACCCTGAAAATCTCGCACGCGCCGGCCCCGCTGTCGGCTCTCGTGAGAGACGTCCTTCGCACCAGCCGAGGGTTTTCGGACTCGATGTCCACCAGGGTTCCCCCAAATCGATAACACCGCCCGGCCTCAACGCGGGCAATCGCGTCAGCCTGGAACACGTCCGCCGGAATGATGTGCACGTTGGCCATGGTGCGCACCAGCTCTGAGGTCGGCACGGGAAGGCTCACGCCACCCGGATAGCGCCAGTGAAACCAGCGGCCACTTTGCCGGATGGTCAACACGGCTTGTGCGTCCGGCCGCGCCGCGCGACCCCAGGCGAGCGCCAGGTCGACGGGCACCACATGGCCCAGCTCGTCCCCGGTGATGAGCCCGTCGTACCCCTTGCGGGACATCACAAGCGCATCGAGCTGGTAGGCCGCGCGGGGGGCCAGGAAGACGTGCTCCGCAGCGGGTATCGGGGGCACGCTCGACAGCGCGGTCTGCATCGGAGCTTCATCGGAAAACTGCGGCGGGTCGGCCAGCGGAATCTCGGGTCCGCCGCAGCCCGTCAAAAGGACCGCGACCGTCAAAGCCGCGGCCAGGGAGAAGGGAAGAGCTGAAGCCGGCATGCGCATGCTCTGTCTAGCCACTGCCCCGCTTACCGACTAACGCTGCGGAGGATTCGAGCGCTATACGAAAGGCCCTTCTTCCCTCCCACATCTCCCCATGCCTGAACAACAACTTCCCCTTGGCACCCACTACGCTGGCTTCTGGATTCGCACTGCGGCTGCCGTGCTGGACTCCCTCATCCTCACTCCTGTGCTGATAGTGCTTCTCCTGCCCCTGTACTACATGGGGGCCGCCGAAAGCAAAGGGGCCTTGTCCACGCTGAGTTTTGGCGTTCAGTACCTGGTGCCCCTGGCCATCTCGGTGCTGTGCTGGCTGCAGTGGCGGGCGACCCCGGGAAAACGAATTCTTGGGCTCGAGGTGGTCGACGCAGATACTTTCGCCAACCTGTCGGTCGGCCAGGCCATTGGCCGCGTGCTGGCCTACTACGTAGCGGCCCTTCCGCTGCTGCTGGGCTTCCTGTGGGTGGGCTGGGACCCGCAGAAAAGAGGCTGGCATGACAAGCTGGCCAATACGGTGGTGCTGCGGCGCTGACGCTTCCACTCCGGCGGAACCAGGGGCTCTCCCTATACGGGGCAGAGCCCACTTTCTTGAAAGGAACTCCCATGCGCCGAAGCCAACTGGATATCTGGATGGACACGTTTGTGCCCACAAAAAACACGCTCAATGACCCCGACGCCGAACGCGCCCTGGATGGCTGCATGTTCGAAACCTTCGGACCGGAGCTGGAGCATGTGCGGACGGTTGCCAGCGCCCGCCCTGGGTGCGTCTGGACCCTGCTGGAGTCCCACGACACCGGCAAGCAATACATCGGCTCCGGTATGCACCTGGTCAACCGCGTGGGCTACTTCATCACGGAGAAGCCCCTCGATGAAAAAGACCCTGTGCATGTCCGCCGCTACTTGCAAAGAGACGTGCTGTATTGACCGACTTCGCGGAGCAAGCGGAATCGGGTTCCCCCTTCCGTACCCCTCATTCCTGAGCTGCCCCCGGCAGCTCTTTTTTGTGCGCACGGCAGCTCTTCGAGCCGCATCGGCGCGGAGGTGGGCGACCACAAAAAAGAGCCCGCGGATACGGGCTCGGGGGCGATGAGCGTGTCGTGCTCAGAACAGCGGCTGCTGCTTCATGCTTCGGCCCTGCAGCAGCCAGGAAACATCGATGTCTTCTTCCAGAAGGGTGGCCACCAGCCGTTCTCGCGAGTCGTCGTTCTTGAGGTTGAACACGGGTATCGAATTGCGGTGTGCCAGCACGATGGCCGTTGCCGTCCCGCCGGTGCTCCGTCGGCGCTGTTGCTCGGTCTCGCAACCGTCAGGCGTCCAGCAGACCAGAAACTCCGAGGGACTGTCGAGCGCCTGGCCCAAAACTTGGTAACAACTTACCGAGTGAAGCTTGACGGCTCCCTCTTCCAAGGCACTCCAAAAAGGATGCAGCGTGGCGGCTAGCGCACGTGCGGTAGCGTCCACCCCGTAGAGCGGAGACGGATGGTTGCTGTAGCCCTTCCAGGGGAGATAAATTTCACAATCGGCCCCAACGTCCCGGGCCCCGGCTTCGAAAGCGACGTCGGCGGAGGCGGGGCCCTCGAGGGTACCCGCGGCCGCACCAGAGCGCAGGATGTAGCGAGGGCCCAGCGCAGCCGCCAGGCGAACCATTTCGTTGCAGACATCGAGCGGGGCCTTTCGCGAGCCCACGCCGGTATAGTAGAGCGGTCGATTGTACATGCTGAGGTCCTTTGCGGGGGTGACGAAGGACAAAAAGCAAAGCAGCAACCCGAGAGCTGCTGCTTTGATGTGCTTTACTGTAAAATTCGGCTAGGGTTGTCGCTTGTCGGGGACATTGCTTAATTTTACAATGTAAAAAATGGTTGCGAGAACTGGAGTTGAACCAGTGACCTCCAGAGAATGAATCTGGCGAGCTACCACCTGCTCTATCTCGCTCCTCGTATAGCAGGTGGTTTTATACGCCCGGCGCTGGGCTTACATCATGCCCTTGGTGGCCATCAGCATAGGCAGAACGGTCTGCCCGAAAATGAGGGCACCAGCGATGGATAGGAACAGCGCCGCCAACAGGTTCACGACGGGGACGAAGGAAGCCAGGCGCTGGGCGTAGATGGTCCGGTACTGGTTGGCCAGGGTGCTCAGGGTGTTGGCAATCTGCTCCCGGTCGGTGGCGCAGCTCAGGGCCGCGCGGTCGGTCGGGTGCATGGTCTTCATCGCCGCGGGCCACGGGCGCCCGGTCTTCACCGCGGCCTCCGCGGCTTTCAAGTCGTAGCGCAGCGCGCCCCTCGGCGCACCCTCTGCGGTCAGACGCAACGCCTCCTCCACGCGCACGCCCGACCGAATCAGCAGGGCCAGGCCGTAGAGCACGATGAAGTTGTTCTTGGAGAGCACCAAGTCTTTGTAGAACGGCACCTTCAGAATGATTTTGTCAGCGCCCACCGGCATGACGGCGCGCCCGACCGAGGCCAGCAGCCCCAGCACCACGCCGGCCACCAGCAGCACCGCCATGATGATGCCGGTGTACATCGCAAAATCGTTAATCCAGTCGATGTTCACGGCACCGTCTTTGTTGGCCGCCTTGATGAGAGGGGAGTCCATGATTTTGGGTCCGGCGTACAGGGTGGAACCCACTGTCAGCAAACCAGCGAACACGAAACCAAACACGCCCGACCACAGCCCCTTGGAGGCACTTTTCTTGATGGCGTGCAATTCGTATTCGAACTCGGCCGCGTCCTTGATGGCGCGCCAGGACTCGCCCGAACGGGTGCCCGCTTTGATGAGCGCGATGGTCGCTACGGGGAAGCTCGGGGAGCCGATGCGCTCGAAAGCTTCCGGCAGGTCCAGGCCCGCTTGAACGTAGGAGAGCATCTGGCCCGAGACCCGAGAGATGTTGCCGCCGAACGTGTCCCGCAACAGCTGCAGCGATTCGGAGGTACCGACACGCGAAGAGAGCATGGCCCCCAGGCGCGCGAAGAAAATCTGGCGCTCTGCAGGGGTCAGGGCGTTGCCCATCGAAAAGTTGGTCTTTCGCTTGAGCGTCACCACCCGACCGGAGCGCTTGAAGGTCGCTCTCGCTTCGGCTTCGTTCGCAGCCTGGATGGCTACGGTTTGTACCCGGTTGCCCCGGGTAACGACTTTCGCCTCGAAGCGCTTCAAGCTCATGCGGCGCCCCCTGCTTGGCCAGCATCCCGGCGCTCCTGAATCATGCGTCGGCCTTCTTCGCCGAATTCACGGATGACTTCCCGGTCATCGGTCTTGCCCGCCTCCCACTTGCCCACGGCGTCTTCCAGCATGGTGGGCCAGTTGGACTTGCCGTCCAGGAGTTCGAGCACGTCGTCTTCGCCGGGGAAGTAGGCGCACTCGGAAACAATTTCGCGGCTGCTGTAGCCCGATTCCCTGCAGGCGGGGCAGCCCACGCCTTTGCAGTGGGGGCAGGTCAGGCGAAGCAAGCGCTGCACGAGCACCGAGCGCAGCACCCCGCGCAGTTCGCTCGGGGGCACGTCCAGGTCGCGCAAGCGCTGAATGGCGCCGTGCACCGTGCGGGTGTGCAGCGTGCCCACCACCAAGTGGCCGGTCTCCGCGGCCTTGATGGCGTTACGGGCCGTCTCTGCGTCGCGAATCTCGCCCACGACGATGACGTCCGGGTCTGAACGCATGAACGCGCGAATACCCCGCGCAAAGTCCAGACCCAGCTGAGGGTTGGCGTTCACCTGCACCAGGTACGGCAGGCGGTACTCCACCGGGTCTTCCAGGGTGTCGATGGCGTTGCCGAAGCGGTCCATCTCTTTGAGCGTCGCGTTGAGCGTTGTGGTCTTGCCCGAACCGGTGGGTCCGCAGATGAGGCACAGGCCGTCAGGGCGGGAGACGCCTTTGCGCCACTCCGCCACACGGGTGATGCCCAGGCCTTCCAGCGAGGGGTGGGCGCGGTCCGGGTCCAGCAGTCGGATGACGATGCTCTCCGAATTGCCGGTGGGAATGGTGGCCACCCGCAGGTCGACCAGCTTGCCGTTGAACTCCTGCTGGAAGCCTCCGTCCTGGGGGATGCGGCGCTCGGCCAGGTCCATGCGGGACAAGTCCTTGATGCGCGCGGCCAGCGTGTTGTATTCGTCCAGCGTGCCCTCGTGCGCGTGGTGCCGCACGCCGAGGTATCGAAAGAACACGGTGTACGAGTTGTAGCGGGGCAGGATGTGGATGTCGGAGACGCCTTCGTTGAGGGCGCGTCGCAGCAGCTTGTCGACCAGGGAGTCCTCGTCCTGCATGGAGGCGCGCAAGGCGTCCAGGTAGGCGTCGACTTTTTCAATCACCGCGCCCACGAACTCGAGCTCGGCCTCGGGGTAGTACGGCTGCAGGGTCATGCGGGCCTGTCGCTCCCTGGAGAGCGTGGCCAAGTAAATCTTCTTCTCGGTCTCGGCCACGACCATGGTCTTCAGGTCCAGCAGCACCTGCTCAGGTACGCGGGCGGTGAAGGCCGACTCGCCTTCGATTTCTTTGGGGCTGGTGGCGAGGATGGCCTTGAGCAGCCCCCGGCGGTTGAGAAAGCCCCCGCGCGTCAGGATGACGCCCAGCTTCTCCTGCGTGACGGCCTGCTCCGCCAGAGCGGCTTGCAGCGCCTGGGGGGAGATGAGATTGTTCTCAATGAGATAGGCCTGCAACGACTGCGGGGTGGTCGCTACACCTTTTGCGAGGTTCTCAGAAGGATTCGGTTTCGAGTTCGGCATGGGACGGCATTGAGGAAGTATTTGCCGTATAGCCCGCACGTTTAAATCCCACACGCTACAGAAAGCCTATGGCACCGTTGTCTCCACAACTTGACCTTCAACTCGAGCTCGACTCGCTGGGCATCCTGCGTCAGGTGCTTTTGCCGCCCTCTCTCAGCTGGCTGCAAGCTCCGGACAAGCAGCTGCTGCTCGACCTGCTCTTTGCGGCGTCCGCCGGGCTGTCTCGCGCGTACATCCACAAATGGGACCACAAGCACAAGGAATGTTCCATGCGCCTGTCGGTGAGCAGCCTGGTGGACTGGGAGACCGACAAACGTGGCCAGCCGGTGCGCATGACCCTGACGTGGCAAGGCGAGGAAGTGGCCAAAGTGCTGCTGCAAGTTGCCAAGCACGAGACCCGCCCCAACCGCTACCGAAAACCCGAGCCCGTCCCCGCGGCTCCCCCGCCCCAAAGCGCCTGACCCCAGGGCCTGTCTTGAACAGGCCTTTTCCTATCCCCCTCCTTCAGGAACCCCATGATTGCCCACGCTCTCTCCCACTTCACCATCGCCCACCAGTACGTGATGCACTCCCGCTTTGCTGCGGCTGTACGCCCCTATCGCGTGGTCGGCGCGCTCAGCCCCCAGGTGGAGCTGTTCCTTGACACCACCCCCCTGCCGGAGGCGCAACACCACCAGGTGGTGCTCAGCGCGCGCGTTATTACGAAGGATGCGCAAGGTGCTGAGGCCTACCGTGTAGAAGCGGCCATCGAGGCCATCGTGCTGGTGGGCGCGGGCATGAGCGAAGAGACCCTGGACACGGTTCTGCGCGTGGACACGGGTGCCGCCCTGCTGGGCTCCATGCGCACCCTGTTGTCCACCCTGCTGATGGGCACCGGCTTCCCTGCACTGCTCATGCCCCCGTTGGCCGCGGCGGCGATGGCCCGCCTGCGGGGAGCTCCCGCGCTGGAGCACGAGGCCCCCGAGGCCCGCCTGGCCGCACCGGAACCCCAGGAGGCCTGACATGCATACCGCCTTGTGGGTGTTCATCGCCGCGGCCATCGGCCTGATGCTGTTCTCGACGCTGCAGGAGGACCTGCCGAACGAGCTGTCGTTCCTGAAGATGCCCGAGAACGCGGTGGTCGTGACGCCCGGCGGCGGCGCCACCGGGCCGGCCGTGCGCACCAGCTTGCACCAGGGCTGGGAGGTCCAGCAAACAGGGAACACCCTGTCGGCTTCGCGGGCCTTCCGCGGCGTGCTGGAAGTCAATGGCCAGGTCTACGACACCCCGCAGCTGGGCGTGCTCTGCCATGAGGATAAGCTGAGTGTCCGCATCGACTCGCGCATGGCCACCACCGGCATGGCAAAAACCCCCGTGGCCCTCGGAACCGCCGAGCAAGACTGGGACAAGGGCGCGGCCGGCATGAACGTGCTCGCGCCGAACCCGTCACAGGTGCTGGCGCTGCTGCTCAAGGCGCAGGAACCGGTGGGCGTGACGCTGTCCTACCGGGAGCTGGGCAAGCAGACGGCGTACGTGGACACCACAGGCCTCCAGGACATCGCTGCGGCCATGCGTCCGGGCTGCCGGCCCTGACCCCGCTTGCAACGCTGCCAGCCGCCCCAGGGCGGCTTTTTTGCGCCCTTGACAAAGACTCCAGCCGGAAATGAAGAAGCCCCGGGGGTACCGGGGCAGAGGGAGCGCGGAGACGGCTACCAATTCCCCCGGATTCGAGGGAGTTGGAGCGCGGGCTCAGCTGGCGCGCGCGGGCAGCACCTTGGCACGCACCGCGGACTCCAGTTCGTCGAACAGCGCCACGTTCTCGCGGATGAACTCGCAGGAGTTGTCGCGCCCCTGGCCAATCTTCTCGCCCTTGTAGGAATACCAGGCACCGGCCTTTTCTGCGATTTTGTGCTCCACCGCCAGGTCCAACACCTCGCCAGCGCGGTTTACCCCGGTGCCGAACAGGATGTCGAAGTTGGCGGTCTTGAAGGGTGGCGCCACCTTGTTCTTGACCACCTTGACCTTGGTCTCGTTGCCGATGGCGTCTTCGCCCTTCTTGATGGTGCCGGTGCGGCGGATGTCCAGGCGCACCGAGGCGTAGAACTTGAGCGCATTGCCACCGGTGGTGGTCTCGGGGCTGCCGAACATCACGCCGATTTTCATGCGAATCTGGTTGATGAAAATCACCAGGGTGTTGTTGTTCTTGACGTGACCGGTGAGCTTGCGCAGCGCCTGGCTCATCAGGCGCGCCTGCAGGCCCGGCAGGCTGTCGCCCATCTCGCCTTCGAGCTCGGCCTTGGGGGTGAGCGCGGCCACTGAGTCGATGATGACCACGTCCACCGCACCCGAGCGCACCAGCGCGTCGCAGATTTCAAGCGCCTGCTCGCCGTTGTCGGGCTGGGAGATGAGCAGGTCGGAGATGTTGACACCCAGGTTCTGCGCGTACTGGATGTCCAGCGCGTGCTCGGCGTCGATGAAGGCGCACTGCAGGCCCTGCTTCTGGGCTTGTGCGATGACTTCCAGGGTCAGGGTGGTCTTGCCCGAAGATTCCGGGCCGTAGATTTCGACCACACGCCCGCGGGGCAAGCCGCCAATGCCCAGGGCCACGTCCAGGCCAAGGGAGCCGGTAGACAGCACGTCCACCTGCATCGAGGTGTCGCCGTCGCCCAGGCGCATCACCGCGCCTTTGCCGAACTGTTTTTCAATCTGGGCCAGCGCTGCGGTCAGCGCCTTCGTTTTAGCTTCGTTCATCCATGGTCCTAAAATTTAAACTTAGCACACTGCCAGTTTTGTTTAGTATACCAGATACGACGCACGGTCGCAACAAAAGAAAAACCGAGGCAAGCCTCGGTTTTTCATGGGACACGTCTTTTCAGGTCGCACCAGGTAGGGCGTAGGCCCTACGCTGATTAGAACTTGAAGAAGAAGTCGCGGGCGGCGCCAGCGGTGCCAGCGCAGCCGTAGATGAAGGTCTGGCCGACCGCGTTCACGGTGGCGGGCAGAGCGTCAGCCAACGGGGCGGTCTGACCAGCGCGCTCTTCGACTTCGTCGCAGACTGCGTCTTCCACGCCAGCGATGACGTAGAAGCCGTCGGCGACATCGGTGGTGCCGTCCACGCCGACGGGCAGTTGAGCCAGCACGTTCGGGGTCAGGTCGGCCAGGGTTGCGACGGTCACGTTGGTGGCAGCAGCCAGGGACACGCCACCGGCAACTTGCTGGCCTTCGTTGATGATGCGCGAAGCTTCAGCGCCAGCGCGGCCTTGGTTGAATGCGTCACCGCCGTAGTACAGCGTGGCCAGGGCCAGAGCAGCAACCAGAGCGATGGAGATGATGGTGATGATGAGGGAGAACATTGAGGAAAAATCCTTGAAGAGTTGAAATCATCCGCGCCGACGTGGCGAGGATACGTTGTATAGTCACGTCGTCCTAAAATGAACGCCAAGATTTATACGTTTAATCCGTGGCCCTAAATTTAGCCTTCAAGGCGTCCTACGAGTGACCTCCTATGTTCGACGAATTATCAGAACGGGCCGCATAAGACAAAGGCCGCCTCCTTGTGGAAGCGGCCTCATGCGGGGCAACAAAGGTTCTCGGCCGTGCGCCGCTATTTTTTCGGAACCGCCACCACAGGCACGGCGGGGCGAGCCTTGCCCACCTGGCCACGAACGGTCAGGGTGATGCCCGGCTTCTCACAGCCCCCGCCCACACAGAAGTCCGTCACAGGGACCCGGCACAGGTTCCAGGCTACCGAGGCGCGCACCAGCTGGGGCTCTACGTTGCCCGATGGGTCGAGCGCTTCATGGGCGACCACTTGGACACCCGCGGTTTCAACCTGGTAGCCCAGCCGCTGCAAGCCTTGAGCACAGGTATTCATGTCCACGTAGGGGGCCATGGTGACCGGTGCCGGGGCTTCGTCGTTGGGCAACACCGCAAACGCCACCGCCATCAGCCAGGCCAACGCACCGGTGCCAATGAACAGCCCGCCCACAAAGGTGTTGAATTTCTGTTGTTGAATAGGGTTCATGGCTTACTTCTTTGGCTGGCCGGCGGGGGCTGTGGCGGGGAGGGCCGCAGTGGCGGGAGCCTCGACCGCGGGCGCCAGGGGCTCGGCCGGGGCTTTCAGGTCCTCGTCGCTGTATTGCTCCGGCGGCTGCCAGGCGCCGTCCTTGTAGCGAAGCGCTTTCACGTGCTGCATGGACTGCAGTCTTTGCCACTGGCTGAGGGGCAGGTCGTGCGCAGCGACGCGCTCGACGGGCTGCGCGGGTGGCGGCGCGTAGCCCTGGAGGCGGAAGAAGGTGCCCGAGAGGCCGGCGGCCACGGCCCCCGTGATGAACAGCGTCAAACCTGCCCACAGCATGCCCTTGCGACGCGGAACGCCAGGGGTCATCGCCTTCTTGGGGCGCAGCCATTCGGTGGGCTTTTCGGTGGTGCTTTCCGGAAGCAACACGGCAGAGATGCCTTCACGCTCGCGAACCACTTCCACCAGGCGCTGCGCAGTGGCCAGGTACACGACCTGAGGCTCTTGCGCGTTGAAGGGCCCCGCGCTCTCGAGGTACTTGGCGATTTCGGGGCCGTAGGCCTTGCCTGCGCCGCCTTCGTGCACTTCGTAGATGTAGCCCTGGCCGTACTTCGTGGCGATGAAGAAAGACAGGCCCTCCTGCACCAGGTATTTATCGGACAGGCCCATGGCGTATTCCAGGGCGTCGCGCTCCGTCACTTCCGGCAGGTAGCCCATAAGCACCTGAATGGGCAGAGCGTCGAGGGCAGGCCCCGCCCCTTTTTTCGCCTTCGCCGGCTTGGCGGTCACAGGCGCGCCCGGTTCGCCCTTGGGCTTGCGGCCAAAGAAGCTCTTTTTGACCGGCTTTGCCGCAGGCGGGAGGTCCGCCAGGTCGTCCTTGGGGCGGGTCACGAGCACCGCGTCCTCGACCAGGCCCTCGTCGGGCGTCGAGTTCACGAAGAGCCCGGTTCCTTCGGTGTTGCTCATTTGGACTTGCCCTTCTTCTTGCTCGCGGCCTTGGGCTCCTCCGGGTCGGCTGCGGTCGGCAGCAGGTCCAGAGATTGACCGGATTCCGCCGACAGGACCTGGCCCAGCCGGGTCACGGTGGGCCGAATCACGATGAACGTGGTGTTGCGGACAACTTTGAGCTTCTGCGACTCCAGCGCAGTCTTCTGCAGGTACAGGGGAGCGCCACGCTCATCACCCACGGAGTCGTAAGTCAAGCCCCCGACCACCACGGTCTGACCGGGGCGCACGCGCAGTTTGTCGGTGAAGCTGCGGTCGGCCGTGGAAGGCTGGGTCAGCGTGCCAATCTGGTTGCCCGCGGACAATTCGTTGAAGGCGAGCACCGACTTGATGGACAGGTCCAGCGTAATCGACACGCTGTTGGCGGCCGCGTCGTAGGTCGGCAGCAGCTCCACCTTGATGCCGTCCTCGGCCTTGGCCGTGGTGGTCGAGCCCGTGGACGAGCCTGCCGTGGTGTTGGCCGTGTTGGTGACGGACACCGATGCGATGTAGGGCACTTCCGTGATGGACTTGAACGACACCTTGTTGCCGGTGACGGTCTTCAGCACCACGTTCTGCTTAGTCTCGGTCGTGCCGTATTTCTGCAGGAAGCCGAACATGCCTTCGAAGCTGAAGCGGTCCATGAACACCGCCGCGCTCAGGTTGCCCGATGCCAGCGACAGGGCCGTGACTGCCGCGGTCTTGGCCACCGCCCCGACGTCACCCTTCACGAGCGCCGCGCCCAAGTCTGCGACCACGCCGGTGGCCGAAGGGGTTGGCGTTCCCGTGGTGGCTCCGGTAGTGGCTCCGGTGGTCGTTCCCGTGGTGCCCCCGGTTGTCGTTCCTGTCGTTGTACCGGTTGTGCCCCCGGTGGTTGTTCCGGTGGTGGTGCCCGTCGTTGTGCCGGTACCCGGGGTAGCCGTAGGAGTCTTCCCCGCCTGCCAGGCCGCCAAATTGGCGGGCGTGCCCATGGGCTGCGCAGCGATGCTCAGCTGGTCCCAATCAATGCCTTGCTTGACGTCGTGGGACAGGGCCACCGTGACCACTGCAATCTGCATGGTCACCACGGCCGCGTTGGACGTGAAGCGCTCCAGGTAGGTGCGGACCTTGCCGAACTGCGTTGGCGTCAGCTCCATTGAAGCCATGCCGGCCTGCCAGCTCACCGAAGAGCCGGTCAGGCCCAGGCTGGTCAGCCCCTTGCCCAGCTCTTCGCCGAAATCCGATTCCTGCGGGATAGACACACTGATTTTCTCCAGCGCGGACACCATCACGGTGCCTTCGTGCCAGGTAAACCAGGTGTCGGTGGCACGGCTGAGTGCGGAGATGAGGCCCCCCAGGGTACCGCTGTAGCGCGGCAGGTAGAAGGTCCGGTCGGCGGCGGCGGGGTCCGCGATGATGGTCGGCACGCCCAGGCGGCCCAGAATGGCCACCACGTCAGAAATCTTGGCGCCGGGCTCGAGCTCGAGGTCAATCTTGCGGTTCTTGAGCGACTCGGGCAGGGACTGGGGCGTCACAAGGACCACGGAGGCCACGCCTTCGGTGATGACGGACGGGTCGTCCCATCCCGCCAGGCCTTCGGCCAGCTTGCTGGCGGTGTCGGACGTGACCGGCGACTTCTTGTCGTGCTGCATCGGGGCCATCGCGGAGCAACCGGCGAGGAATACGGCGACGCCCATCGCGAGGGCAGAGAGTTTCAAACGGGGGCTCATTTAGCGGGCTTCGCAGTTGAGGGGGGAATGGGCGGGGTCGCGTTCAGTCCGCTGGAAGCCGCGGGTTTGGCAGGAGGGGTAGCGGGCGGAGTCGGCGGGCGCTTGGTGTTGCGGGACGCTGCTGCGGCCTTGGCCGGGGTGCTGTCACCCACCATGCTGGGCAGTGCGGGCTTGGCCGACTCAGGCATGAGGGCGCCCTGCTCTGCTTTCGTCGCGGCCATCTCAGGGGTCACCGCGACCCGCCGGACCTTGGGGGTTGCGCTGGAAAAGACATAGGTCTGCGTGACCGAGCCCCGGTAGACGTATTCCCCGCCCACGCGGCCAAGGCGGGTGGCGGGAATTTCTTCATCGGCAGGCGGCTCCGGCTCCGGTTTGGGCAGCAGAGGCATGGCCGGGGTCGAGGCGGAGACGACCGCGGGGGCGGGCCCAGGCTTGGCAAAAGGATTGGGGGTTTGAGCGCTGGCCGCAGCGAACACGCCGGCCAACGCCACCAGGGTAAACAAGCGTTTCAAATGATGCTCCATATGAGAGGGGTAGCCAATACGTTTTAAACACGCGGCGACGAGGCCGGGCGCAAGACGCTTCCCAGCAGGTCCTCTTTGGTGACACCCGGAGGGGTGGCGGCAGAGGTGAACAGGGGGCCGGTGACCTGCACTTCGTACATGCTGTCATCGGCCGGGAGTTGCGCCAGGTATTCCTCGGGCACGTCCACCACGATGACGCCGCGGAAGTCCAGCTTGCCGGCCTTGACGTTCCAGACCGCTTCCTTGGGGGTGAGCGCGGTGTCGCCGATTTTGGTGACCAGCCAGCCCTTGGCATGCAGCGCGGCCATCAGCTCGACGGTGAAGGGCTGCAGGCGGGTGCGTTCTTTGGGGTTCGGGGCCAAGGCCCCGCGGATTTCCTGGGTCAGCTTGGACATCACGGTGTCGCGCAGCTTGATTTCCAGCAGGTAGGCGCGCCCGCCCACTTTCCAGGCCACCGCCGCCACGCCTTTGGGCAGGCCACGGTTCTGGAAAGGCAGCGAGGGCAGCGAGCGCACGAAGGCATCGAACACCTGCTCGGATAGAGGCTGGTCCGGGTTGGTGCGAGCGGCTTCCAGCACCACTTCCTTGACTTCTTTGACAGCTACTGCACGGGTGTCTTCGGCCTTGAACAGCAGCTCGCGAGCCAGGCGCGCGGTAGCCGCGTCGCTGTCCAGCTCGGGCAGGTTGCGCGGGGTGCTGTGGTACTTGACCGCCAGCATGACGGCATTTCGGGCGTTTTCGGGGAGGGCGAACCACGACTCCAGCGTGCGCAGGATGCGCGCCGCCTCGGCGTCCTGGCTTTTTGTCAGGGCCCAGACCCCTTCCTTGTCGCAGGTGTAGGCGTTGATTTTTCCCAGCTCGTGGGCCGCGGTGACCAAAGTCATCAGGCCCGGGTGGTGCGGAGACTCCAGGGCTTTGGTGGCCAGCATCAGGGTGTGGTCCAGCAGCGAGCCGCTGATGCCGTCGCCTGGGTAGGCCTTGGGGTGGGCGGAGATGGTGCCCAGGATATCGCTCAGCAGGCGCAGTTCCTTGCCAGTCATCTTGGACAGGGCGTCGTCCTCACCTTCGGCTTCCAGGGTGATGTCATCCCGAGGAAACTCCAGCGGCTTGGGCAGCTCGCCCACTGTCAGCGTGGTACCGCGGTACTCACCGTGGCCGGCTTCGCGCTCGTCGCGTTCCTGGCTTTCGCCCCGGGCACGGCGCCACATGAGCCCGTACCCCAGCAGCCCGGACAAGGCGCTGCCCACGAGAAGCGGGAGGCTCCAATACAGCAGCACCGAACGCTGTACCCGCAGGGCGTTGAGGATGCCCGCGTCAGTCGGCACCTCCACCGGGAGGAAGGGCATCAACTCCTTGAGCCGGACCAGGGCGGCCACGTTGACCGAGGGGTCCTGCAGGGACCACCACAAGGTGGTGGCTGCCATCCAGAAAATGATGACAGTGATGAAACTTTGAAGCAGTTTAGGGCGCATAGGGTTCCAGGCAGGCCCGGTTTTAGAGCAAACCGGCAATCAGGGGCTACGGCAGGAGAGGGTCTCTTGCCGCGATGAGGCTTTAGGTGTAGCAACAACGGATTCAAATCGCCCTCCCCCGAAAAACGGCGTGTCGCTACATGAGTTTCGAGCACCAAAGTCGCGAAGCCTAAACAAGCTATTGCCGCGTTTTAGATTCTGGTGCTATAATTAACGACACCAACAGCTCACGAGGACCTTATGACCACTTTTGCACCGACCCTTGCCCAAGCCCCTGCGACCGCTTCCGCCAACACCGGCGGCCAAAAAGCAGCCTACTACTACAAGTTGTTCCGCGTTCGCCGCAGCGACGGCCGCGTGACCACCGTTTCCGTCAACCCGGTGCTGGTCGCTCAGGCCTGCCAGAAAATGGGCGGACTCCAGGCCGTGGGCCAGACCGTGCGTACCGCCGCGCTGACCTACGAAGACGGTGCCGGCAAGAACTGCAGCAACTTCGTTTCGCAGGCGCTGCGCGAAGCCATGTCGCAGGCAACGGCTGCCCGCCAGGCCGCCAATCTGGCCGCCTCGGCCATGCAGCTCAACTGAGTTTTTCGCCTCGCCCAATGACAAAGGTCGCCCATCGGGCGACCTTTTTGCGTTGTGCCCGAGCTCGGGCGGGAATCAGCGCGTCGGGAACAGCGAGACACCGGGCGGGAGCTGCAGCGGGGGCAGGCGGGCGGGCATTCCCGTCACAGCCGCCGATTCGGTGGCGACGGCGGAGGCCATCTCGGGGGGCACCGCAGGGCTACGGCTGGCGGCGGGAGCGGCCGGCTGCTGGGGCACCCCGTCAGCTGCGCTGCCCTGCCCGCCTGCACCACCGGCCGGCACGGCGGTTCGTGCCGCGTTGCTGACGGAGGCGGTGCCCGCGCGAGGAGCGGCGGCCATGCCGGAGGCGTTGGCGAAACGGGCGATGGTGGACGAGCTCACCTTGTACGACTGACCATTGATGACCACGGTATCACGGTCAACGATTTTGACGGGGCCCAAGGGAGACATCTCCCCGTCGGCGACCAGCAAAGTGGAGCCGCCGAAATCGAGCATGGCTGAGGGAACCGCGCCCACGGTCATGACCGACAGCAGGGTCGGACGGGGAATGACGGGCTCAGGCATCACCGCCACAGGCTCCGAGGCACGGCGTTTGGCTTCGGCTTTGGCGGTTTTCTCGGCTTCTGCCGCGGCGCGCGCGGCAGCGCGACGGGCACGGGCTGCTTCTTTTGCATCAGCGTCCATCTGCTCGAGCTTGATGGCCTCTGCGCGCGCGCTCAGCTTGGCGGTGGTCACCTCGGCTTGCTTGCGCAGCGGCAGGGCTTCGATTTCGCCTGCCAGGGTCACCTGCTTGAGTTGTTCCTCCAGCGCCAGGGTCAGCATGCGCGAGGACTCGATGCGAGCCTGGAGCTCTTCGCCCGTGAGGGGCTTGCCGGTGAACGGGTTGACTTCTTTGTTGAACTTGCCCGGGACGGTGGACACGACGGGCAGCGGGGCCGAAGTTTCAACGGATGCGTCGGCAGAGGCCTTGGCGGGGGCTGCCGTGGCTTTCGCAGGAGCCTGCGCAAATGCGACGGAAGACGTCAGGAGAGCGATGGCGAGAACGATGGGTTTCATGTGGTCTTCACTGGTAGAAAAAAGGGGCTGGCGAATATAGCGACAGGGGTTGCGAATCAGTAGTTGCCTACAGCGACCTGCAGGGCGTACGAGACCGGAGCGCCGGGTGGCGTGGGTACCCGGGCACGCAGCAGTGCGGTGTACGGCAGAGCGCTGCTGCCGGAGGTCCAGGGGGTGCGGACCGTTGTGCCGTTGGCGGCGCCCGTCCCGTTGTTCACTTCGATGGTGTTGTTGGACTCCCAAGGCGTGGCGGCGTCAAAGCCACCGACACCCACAGGCGCCAGCCAGCTGCCGACCGGCTGCCAGGTGTTGCCGGAGGTGGCCACGCCGCCATCGGCAAAGTAGTAGCGCGTGATGTCCCGGTCTGCGTACGCCAGGTAGCGCGCGGTGAAGAAGTTCTCGTAGGCCTGGGCCACCCGGTTCAGGCGGCTCAAGGTGTCTTTGAGTTTCGGGGCCTGGACGTCCCGGCCCGTGACCGCAACGCCGAGGTCGTCACCCGCGACCGACAGCACGCCTGCCGGGGTCAACGCCGTGCCGGCCTCGAGCACGCCGTCCGGGCCGAGCGAGACCACCGCGATGTTGCGGTACCAGAGTTGAACGTTGTCGCGGGTCTCCAGGATGGGGTTGGAGATGAAAATGCACCACGGGTTGGAGTAGCCGTCGATGGACAGCTGCTGCGGGAACTCCGAGAACAGCATGGAGTTGGTGGCGAAGGCGTCCATCTGCGAGTCGCAGCGCGGCAATCCGTCAATGCCCGGGGCCGGCACACTGTTGGTGAACTCGGCGAAGCGTCCCCCGACCTGGGCCTCCACCTCCATGGCGCGACGGTCGTACATGGCCAGCATGCCGTTGCGAACGTCTTGCAGACGACGCTCGGTGTCGAGTTTTTGCTTGAAGCCAATCCAGGGGGTGATGGCCCCCATGGCGACCAGAGAGATGGCTGAAATCAAGGCCAGTGCGATGAGCACCTCGACCAAGGTAAAGCCACGTTGTTGTGGGCGGTTAGACACGGGCGAGCTCCTTGCGCAGGGCGGGGACGTCGTAGGTCGCCAGCGCGGCGTCCTCGGCGGTGATGGAGCCGTCTTTGACCAGCTTCACGAGATGCCGGTTGAGCAACTGATGGCCGCGGCTGGAGCCGGTGTCCATCGCGTTGAACAACTGGTGGTTGCGACCTTCACGGATGAGCTGACGCACGTCCGTGGTGTTGACGAGCAACTCGACGCCCAGCGCGCGGCCTTTCCCGTCTTTGCGGGGAACCAGCACCTGGGACATGATGCCCAGCAGCACCTGCGAAAGCGTGCCCTGTACCCAGGCTTGTCGCTCGGGCGGGAAGAAGCTGCTCAAGCGGTCAATGGACTGTTGCGCCGAGTTGGTGTGCAGGGTGCCGAACACCAGGTGACCCGTGTTGGCCGCGTCCAGCGCGGTCTTGACGGTCTCCGGGTCGCGCAGCTCGCCCACCAGCAGAATGTCCGGGTCCTGGCGCAGCGCCGAGCGCAGGCCCGACTCGAAATTGCTGACGTCCCGCCCCACTTGGCGCTGGTCCACCGCGCAACGGCGCGAGGGGAGCAGGTACTCCACGGGGTCTTCGATGGTGATGATGTGGCCGTCCACCGTGCTGTTGCAGTGCTCGAGCGTGGCGGCGAGGGTGGTGGATTTGCCGCTGCCCGTGGCGCCGGTGACCAGCACCAGTCCGCGGGTGGCGCGCACCATTTCGTAGTAGGCGTCGGGCAGCTTGAGCGAGTCCAGCGCAGGGATGCTGTCCGGGAACTGGCGCAGCACCAGGCCCAGCTTGCGACCGTTGGACATGAACACGTTGGCGCGGAAGCGGCGGGCGCCCAGCTTCAACGCGGCGTCCAGGTCACCGGATGGCAGCATCTTGTCCAGCAGCTCCTTTGCCTTGATGCCGGTGTGCGCCTCGTTGCGCTCGAAAAGATTCAAGATGTCGGCGCGTGTCGAGACCGTCCGGTCCTCGGCGAACTCCAGCGAGCCGGAACGACGAAACCGCACCGGGGCGCCCTCCTGGATGTGGAAGTCGCTGATGGAGTTGTCGGTCCCAAAGGAGGTGATGATGTTGTAGAGCATTTCAGAGCTGTTGAACGGCTCGGACGGTCAGGTAGTCCCCGAGAGGACGACGCGCCCGGAAGGCCATGGAAAAAGGAGTGGTGCCGGTGTTGCTGTCTTGCAGATTGCTGACCTCAATGGGCTGGCCCCAGGCGGTGTAGAGCTCTTCCGCGGACAGCCCCATGGCCTGCGCAGCGAAGGTGCCGGCCAACGGGGTATAGGCGTCAAAACAGCCGAGGTCCATGCTCCCGGACACGGAGCACACGCCCGAGGGGCGGCGGAAGTAATTGATGTCGATGCTGTGCTCGGGGTCCTGCATCATTCGCGCCTTGAAATAGGACTGCGCCTTGGCCGCGACCTTCTGCATGCGGCGCAGCGTTTCGGCGGACAGCTCGCGCTGCCGGTCCAGGCTGCTGTAAACCCGGAACTCCCGCTCATCGCAGGGCAGGCCGGGGTCGGAGCAGCTGATGAATTCACCCGTGTTCATGAAATGCGCCAGATTCGGCGGATTCGAAACGTCGGTCTCGGCGGGCAGGTAATAGGCCACGTACCGAAATGCGACGTTGTCCGCAGCGGACACCATCACATTGGAGAGCACCAGCTTGGCGCCCTGTCGAGGAGACACTCCGGCCAGGCGCAGCACGTCGGCTGCGGTGGTCGTGTTGCCGGGCCCCGGGCTGTCCAGCGCGGCAGCGTTCTGGTCCCAGACGGTTTCCACGCTGGTGAGTACCTCCTTGAGGTACTTCTGTTGAGTCGCCTTGAGGGCGTTGGCTGCTTGCTGAGTCAGCAACCCTGAGAACCCCGCCAGGAGCGCAAGCGTCACCATGGCGGTCAGGGTTACAAAAATCAGCAGGCCAAACCCCTGCTGGCGCGAGGGACCTGGCCTGCGCATGCTCAGTGCTCCGGCTTAGCGGGTGGCGCTGTACAGCATGTCGAACGTACCGGGCGTTTCATCGGCCAGGTTCGACGTGGTGCGGCAGCGGTCGTTTTCAGGACGGCCCAGGTTGCCTTGACGCTCGTCGGTGCCGTTGCACTCGATGAGGGCCTGCTTGATGATGTCTTTCGGCACGTTGTCGAAGCGCACGAAGTACTTCTTCATGCCGTCGATGACGACGTGAGCCGGCAGGGAGATTTCCACTTCAGCGGAAATCTTGTCCACGCGCAGGTTGCCCGCGGCCGAAGTTGGGTACTGCGACAGGTATGGGCGGGCCCAGGTGTTGCCGAAGGTGCGGCCGCATGCGTTGTTGGCGGGCACTTGGGCAGCAGCGGTGTCAAACAGCGCGCTGGGGTTGTTCACGAAACAGCCGGTGTCGATTTTGAGCTGGATGTTGGCGTCGCCGATTTGCTTGGCCACGGAAATCATGACCTGCGCTTTGGTGCGCGAACCGTCGAAGGAGTTGGAAGCGAGCAGCGCCAGCACCGACAGGATGGACAGGGCCACCAGAATTTCGATGAGGGTGAAGCCGGCCTGCAAGGCGCGCTTGCCTTTCGCGGGTTTACGCGAGAGAGCGTTGGAGAGAAGTTGCTTGAACATGGAAGGTCCCAAAGGTTGAGTTGCTTTGCGTATAGACACGCGGTTTTATGCCTTTCGGCGGCGAGAGGTACCCCTGTGGCGCCTCGGCTTTTTTTCCTGCTCTTGCGAGCCCGCTTTACACAAAGCGACCCTTCGAGGGGACAGCCGGTCAGGCTGTTCGCGCTAAAGGCTGGAGGGTTCCCGGTGTGGCAGCAGCCGCGCACAAGCAACGGACAACTGTCCAGTCGTTTACAAGGGTCAACAATTGGCCTATTGCTCAGTCTTCACGCCGCTTTGTTTACAGCGGTCTTGGTATAGGAACCGCCCACGCATTTCAGCTTCTGCGAGGGGGTCCGCTTCAAAATCTTCGGCGCCCGGCCACACCTCGAAAGGCTTGCCATGGATGGATTTATCGGCTACAATTAATTAGCTATTATGATGTAATTAAGTAATACGAAAGTATTACACATTGCTCATTACAGAGGCAATCATAGGGTAGTAAGTAAACATAAAGACTACCATGATGCCCAAGCCCATTCCAACCACCGAGAAAATCTTGGCATTCTCCTGCAGCACGGAGGTCAGCACCGAGACGTCCTCCTCCAGGTTGCGGCACATGTCATTGATGCCCTCAACCATGTTGCCGGCGGACGCTGCGGAGGCCACACCCCCAATGATGAATCGGGGGAAGCCCGCCACCATCGTTCCGTCTTCGATGGAGCGCCCGGCTTCGACGAGCTGGGCCAGGCGGCGGAAGGCTTGTGCCGAGTCCTCACGCTTGGCTGCGGCGGACACCACGGCCGCGGCTTCGCGGGCAGGCACCGCTGCGTCGTAAAGCATGGCGAAGCTGTTCCAGAGCCGCGCCTGGTCGGACTTGACGTTCAAGTCACGCAGCACCTTGATTTTGTCGAGCAATCGTTTGAAGTGGCTGCTTCGCATCCAATAGATGACCGCCCCGACCGCCCCAAAATAGAGGGCCGTGGAGAGCATCGAGCTGATGTGGAAAATGCGCACGAGCTCAAAGTAGGCCTGCAGGATGGGTGAGAAGTTGAGCTTGAGACCCGTCTGCTTCAGGAACGCCAGCGTGGCAGGCGCGATGAACATCAACGCGGCCCAAACGAAGAACACCATGAAGATGGCCATGATGGCCGGCATGCGGAAGGTGCTCTTGATGGCTTTGGCCAAGGTTTCGTTGCGCACGATTTCCTGCCCCAGGGCAATGAACGATTCACCGGTGCGCCCCGCTTCCGCGGTAGAGCGGATGACCATGCAGTCCCGCTTCGGGAAGCCCGCGTTGAGCATCGCCTGGTACTCGGATTGGCCGTCCATGATGGACTGGCGCATCTGCATGATGCCCTGGCGCAACCGGGGGTCGCTGACGTACTCGATGGCGGCCTCCAGGCCGTCCACCATGGACTTGCCGTTGTTGAGGCGTCGACCCACGGTCGTGTACAGGCGAGCGAGCTCGGCCTGGTTCATGCCCCGGTGGACCCACCCGTTGAGCGATTGCATGGGGGCAACGCCAATCTTCAAGGGCTTGAAGCCCCCGCGCTTGAGTTGGGCTACGGCCAAAGCCTGGCTCTTGGCGTGCACAACGCCTTCCAGCAGGTGCCCTGCAGAAGACTTGGCCGCGTACTTGAAGGCGAGTTCCATAGATAGTTTCAGGTTTCACCGGCCTCGTCGAACGAGGCCGGGTAGGTTCAAGGGTCAGACGTGACGGGTGGCGACGCGTTTCAGTTCATCGGCGCTGGTCAGTCCCAGCGTCACCAGACGCAGGCCTGAGCTCCACATGGTCTTTGCTTCGGGCATGCCGTGGCGTGCGATGACGGACGGCGCTTCACCTTTTTCGAGCGCTTCCCGAACACCGGGGTTCATCTGGAGCAACTCGTAAATCATGCGGCGGCCGCGATAGCCTGTGTAGTCACAGTGTTCGCATCCGTCACCGACTTTGAAGGGGGTCGGGCGATTCAGGATTTTCCCGAGGTACTTCTCTTCGAACAGCTCGCGGGTGTCTTCCGAATCGTCTTCGACCTTGCAGTCCGTGCACAACAGGCGCAAGAGCCGCTGCGCGAGCACGCCCAGCAGCACGGAGCCCAGCACGTCCAGGTCAATCTCGAGCGACTTCAAACGCGCGACGGCCATGACGGCGTCGTTGGTGTGCAGCGTGGCAAAAACCAAGTGACCCGTGTTCGCCGCACTCAGGCAGATGTTGGCCACGCTCTTGTCCCGGACCTCACCCACCAGGATGACGTCAGGGGCGTTTCGCAGCAGGGCTTTCAGCCATTCGTTGTACGACTCGCCTTCGTCCGTGCTGTCACGGCGCGGTTCGAACTGGAGCCAAAGGCCGTGTTCGTATTCGATGGGGTTTTCGATGGACTGGACGCTGCGCTCGACCGCATCGATGCTCTTGAGAATGGCGTACAGCGACGTGGTCTTGCCCGAGCCCGTGGGCCCGGTCACCAGGAAAAATCCCGTCGAGGTCTTTGAGATACGGGCGATGGCTTTGTAGGTCTCGTCGTCAAAGCCCAGCTTGTCCAGGTCGGTAGCGGCAGAGTTGCGGTCCAGGATACGGATGACGCCGCTTCGCACACCGCGGGACTCCGTCAGTTCCAGCCGGTAGTTGAACCGCTCGGCCAAGTCGGGGTAGGCCGCCTTGTCTTCATCCGAGAACTCGACGATGGATTCTTTCGGCTTCGCGCGCAGGTCGTCCGCCTTGACGTTGTCCTGCACCAGCTTGTTCAGGATGCGGTCGTAGAGGGTCAGGTCGATGGTGCGGAAAATCTGGCCCACACCGTTGACCTTGAGTCGCACGATGCCGACGAATTCCGAGCGGTAGAGGTACAGGTCGGAAGCGCCCATGTAGCAGGCGTGTCGCAGCATCGTGAAGTAGATATCCCGCACCAGGCCGATGGCCCGGTCTTCGGCTTCCTGGCGCCGCGCGCCGCTGAGCGTGCGCATGAAGCTGTCCACCGCGGTGTCAAACGCGACTTCCGTGTGTGCGAAAAACTTGCGGTAGACCGACTGGATGGTGTGCTCACTCGCAATCACCGCACGGCTTTTGTGCTGGTGGAAGTAGTTGCGTGCTTCGTTGATGGCGCCGACGTCAGGCACGGCCAACAGCAGCACGCCATCGGGGGCGAAGCCCACGGGCACAAATTTCTTGTACTCCAACAGCTCGACCCCGCGAAATGCGGCACGGTTGAGGAGCTCCGCTTCTTCGGCGGAGAAGTAGTCCAGGCTGGACTGGCGGCTGACCGCCTGTGCAACGCCCTCCCCTGACAAGAAGCCGAAGTCACGCATGATTCGCGCGAGCGGCTCTCCGGTTTGGCTTTCCCGCCGCAGGGCCACTTGCACGTGCGCCGGGCGAACACCCAGGTCCAGCAGAATCGTGCGCATGTCCGCAGACGAAAAGGACGCCGCGTGTTTCGGCTCCACCGGATGGCCGGGGGCCGCGGCCTGCGGCGGGACGGCAAGCGCTCGAACGGGTTCGGGGGTCAAGGAAGCGCTGTTCGCGGGTCGTTGTTGGCTGGCTGCCCTCTGACCGTGGCTTTCCCCGTTGAACGCGGAGACGTTCGCCGCGGTTTTCGCAGGGGATGCGGGTGCTGGTGAAGAAGAAGCTGGTCGGGTACCGACCAGCCCCATGTCACGAAGCGAAAATGCCTGGACCTTGTTTTTCATGTGCCGTTTCAGTTCGAAGTTCCGTAGATGCGAAGGGACAGCTCAAACGTACGGTCAACGACCTTCAATCGAGTCAGAGCCACCGGCCCTTGCTGCAGTCCTTTGACGAACGCGAGCAGTCCTTCATATGAGCTATAGGCACCGGACATCGTGACCTTGACGGAGCCCACGGATGTGCCAGGAACGGCTTCATTCAAGGTCTCGACACTCGCGCTGATACCGCCACCTTGTTTTCCGGGAGAAACCTGACTGATGGTGACCCCGGTGGCCAGGCGCAGGTTGTAGATGTCCAGCAGCGCCTTGCTCAACGACTTGTCCAGCGCCAGCTGTTCTGCGTCAGGCACAAGGACCGTTTGCAGCTCTTCGAGAGCCGCCACGGCCTTGCCCGCGTCCGCGCGGGTGTTGGCGGCCTGCAGCTGGGTGCTTTTCGCTTTTTCGTGGAACTGCTGGCCAAAGTAGCCGCTAGTCAAGGCGATAAGACAGAAGACCACCGACAGTGTTTTGGCATTCAAAAGTGATTTGGACGGCATTCATGCCTCCGGTAAGGTTCATGACGGATTTCGAGCAGCCCTCAGGAGCGGACTGGTCGATGAGAGATTTCACGTGGTCCAGCTCCACTCGGTCCAACACGCTGGGCGCACCACCGCCGGACATCGTCCGGGACAGGGGAAGCTCCACAAGGTGCACGGCCGAGGCCAGCGAGGCTTCCAGGCTGACCTTGGCGCCCGGGACCCACACGGCCTGCGCCGTGCCCAGCGTCGCGCCGGCGTCCAGGGCTTGCGTCTTGGCAAAGCTCACCAGGGAGCCCTGCAGCAGCGCGTCGGCCTCTGCGAGTGCGCGGGACTTGTCGCTCATGGCGGAGCTCAAGGCGGCCTTGGCCGAGCCCAGCTGCAAGTGCCCGTAGCCTGCGTAGCCACCGGCGCCCATCGCCGCGGCCAGGGTAGCGAAAGCCATCATGCGTTGCGCGGCCGACAGGGGCATGCCCAGTACGGTCGGCTGGCTGGGGTAGGCTTTGAAGTGCTCTGCCGCCCGCAACAGGTCCTCGTTCTTGGCGAGGACGACCTGCGTGCTGTCTTGGTTCAGGCGACGCGCGGCGACGAACTGGGACAGCACAAATCCGAGGTCCCCCGGATTGACCGTCACCTGCGGCGCGCCAATCTCGCCCTGAGCATTGATGTGATACAGCACCACCAGTCCAATGGAGCCATCGGCGTCCATCAGCTGCAGCCCGCCAATGCGGTCCTGTCCGTTCGCGTCGGACATCGGCATCAGGCTTTCCAGCACCAGCAAGCCCGGACCCACCTGCAAACCACCAAAGGCGGTTACCCGCGTGGTGGTCGTGGCGTAAACCGCATGCAATGCTTTGGAGGCGTTGACCATGCGAACGTCTTCGCCAATCTCGGCGATGGCGAGCGCTTCCGCGGCCTTGTTGCTCAGCGGGATGTCCGCGGAGAAGCGCTGGTCCTTGGGAGAGAAGGAAAGCAACGTGCCGGCCTCGCCCATCTCGACCGCAGCAATCCCCTCGCGGGAGACCTGCCAGGCGAGCTGACGGCCGTCTTCGAGCTCCACGAGCACCGCCACCGAAGTGGACTTGCGTCCGGACTGCTTGGCTGCGGGCTTCGCGGCCTTGGGGGCTTTGGGCGCCTTAGGAGCCTTGGCCTCCTTGACGGGCTTCTCCGCCGCGTCAACGGGGGCGGCGTTGGCCGGCTTCTTGGAGCCAAAACGGCCCAGCAACGAGGACGCGGCAGGCTTCTCGGCTTTCGGTTCCTGCGCTGCGTCAGCGGACGCCTTGCGGGGGCCGCCAAATCGCTTCAGCAGGCTGGCCGAGCTGCTCGCCGGGGCGGCTTCAGGTGCTGCGACGGGGGCTGCTTCGTCAGAGACCACTGTCTCGTCACGCGGCGCGATGAACAATCCCTTGGGTTTCGCTGCTGCCGGCTCTTTGGGTTTACGCGACCCAAAGAAGGCGAAGCCTTTTCCCGCCGGAGCAGGGGCTGTGGGTGCGGCGCCGCCTTCGGGCTTTTCAGCTCGTTTGGCGAAAGCTGCCAGGCCTTTCGCCAGCGGTGCGCCGCCAGCGGGAGACTCGGCCCCGGGTGTTGGTGTAAGTTTTTTGATGTGCACAGGGGCCCCCTGATTACAGGGATTCGCTCACGACCGGGTCAAAGGCCGGCGCTTCGATTACGTTGGCGCGCAGCAGGATGACCACTTCTTTGGAGACCGCCGCACGTGCAAGGCCGCTGGGCACCTTGGTGTCTTTGGTTTCCTTGTTGTAGCGGATGCCGCCCAGGATGAGCGTCTTGCCCGACTCGGCCAGCACGCGCATGTAGGTCTGCTTGTTGGCCTGCACCGGCGCTGTCACCATGCCGCCCAGGAACGTCTCGAAACGGTTCACCGAAGAGAGGACGGGGACGAGCGTGATTTGCACGGTGCTGTTGTTGACGACGGAGGGTACCGCCGAGAACGAGACACCGTCGATGGCGAATGCCACCGTACCGCTGACGGTCGGGGCTGCGCCGGCGACGGTTGCGGGGGTTTGGGTCACCGAGCCCATGTACGGCAACTGGGTGCCGTCAAAGAATGTGGCCGGAACGTTGTTCAACGACAGCAGCTTGGGCTGGGACACCACGTTCACATCGGTGAACTGGGCCAACGCATCGATGATGGAGGCCGAAGAGGACGAGACCCTGAACGTGCTGACACCGCCACCCACCGCGTTGGTGGCCGACTGGTTCATCACGTTGGCCAGCGCGCCAGCGTCGCCTTGTGCGGCCTGGTACAGCGACGTAGCCGCATTGCCACCAATCATGCCGCCGCGCAGCACCTTGCCGCTTGCAGCGGACAGCACCTCGCCCCACTGGATGCCCATGGAGAAGCTGTTGTTGAGGGCTACTTCAACCACTGAGGCTTCGATTTCGACCTGGGTCATGGCTTCTTTGACGAAGCCCTTCATGAACTCGGTCACCCGGCGCAGGGAATGGGCATCGCCCTTCACGGACACGTGGCCCGTGTCGGAGACGAAGACTTCGGCGTTCTTGCCGGCCATGTCCTGGAGAAATTTGGTGACGCCCGTCGGGTTGGAGCCTTCGGTACCCGAAATTTTGAACTCGGACTTCATGCCGCCTGCCGCGCTGCCCCCGCTCGCTCCGCCGCTGCTGCCACCACTGGACGATGCCGAGGGGTCACCCCCGATGTCGTACTGGGCCTGCAGCTTGGTGAACAGGCTCACGGGCAGCCGGAAGGTGTAGTTCGCCACATCGGAAACCATGATGGTGCGGTTGTTCTTGTCGATGACCGCGACGTAGCCTGCCAGGAACGCAGTGGTGCGAATGGCTTCTTCCGAGGTGGCGTCGGTGAAGTTCACCGTCACCTTGCGGGTGGCTTCGACCATCTGGCCAAACGCGACGGAGTAGCCGGCCTGGCGGCCCAGCTCCGAAAGAATCGGGGCGAAGGGGGCAGACGCTGCGCGCAGATTGACATCGCCTTTGAGCCGCGCAGCGTCCGTGCGACGGAATGCGCTTTGAGGCTCGTTGATTTCACGAACGGCTGCACGGGGCGTGGCGGATTGTTCAAAAGCCTTGACAGCAGCCGATGCACGGTCTGCGCTCTTGGGGGCGAGGTCAGCGACCGAGGCGCAACCCACAAGGGCCAGGGTGCCGAGGGCGACGAAAGAGAGACGAAATTGCATGAAGGCTCCAGTTATTCCCGGTAGTCGCCGGGGCGAATCACAATGTGGTTATCGACGGTGTAGATGTCTGCGGAGATGCCCAGGGGAGGCAAAACCTCTGAGAGCAGTGCGGGGAGCGAGCTGGCCTCATAGGTCAGTCGACGGTTGGCTTCGAAGCCTCCGTTGACCTTCCATTCGTGCGTATAGCCCCTGGCCTGCAAAAGTCGCTTGAGACCGTTCTCCAGCGTGTCGCCCAGCTCGATGACGAGTTGGAACTCAAGCGCTTGGGGGACTGCAGCAACGGGCAGGCTTTGCCCGGTAGCAGTAGCCGAGGCAACCCCACTTTCAACCGCAGCTCGGGGGGCCGCGGCAGCTTCGGTGGCCTTGGCTGCGGGCTGTTGCTGAGCCACGGCCTCCTGCTGGGCTACCGCGGCTTCGTGTTGAGCGCGCAGCTGGGCGGCCAGGGCCTCCTGGGCCGCTGCGGCGCGGTGACGGGCAACAAAGGCTGGGTCCTTGGACACAACGCTGAGCGTGCCGTCGGTCACCTGGACGGTCACCGCTGAAAAGCGACCAAGTGCTTTGTTCAGAAGGGAGACGTCTTGCTCCAGCGACAGGGACAGCAAGGTCACAGGGCCTTCCAGCTGAATTTCGGGGGCGACCCATTCCAGCCGAACGCCAAAGCGGGTAGCGATGCCCTGGGCCACCCTGCGCACAGGCGGCTTGTTCAGCGCGACGGGCTTCGTGTACGAAAAATCCGCGGTGGATTTGAGCACCGGAGGAGGGCTTGTTGCTTCTGTCTCGTCCCGGAGGGCCACCATTGATGGCGTCGGGTTCACCAGGAAAACCGGCAATGCGGGCAGTTCAGGCTTCGCGACAGGCGCCACGAGCTGCAAGGCAGGGGCGGCCTGCTCGGCCACTTCGACCGGCGCCGGAACGACTGCGGCAACTGCTACCGGCACGGGGGCAGTTGCCGGCGCTGCGGAGGCCGCCGGGGCGGGAGCGATGTACGTCAGCTCCGAGGATGGCGTGCCTGCAATGGCTTCGTTGCGCGCGGCGACTTGTGTTGCGCCCGGCTTGCCCCACACCACCAGGCCCTCTTGGGGCAGTCGGTGAGCGGCGTTTTCCGGGTTTTCCTGCAGGGCCAACAACGCGGCCAAGCCGGCGGGGCCTGGGGCGACTTCGGGGGCAGCGGGGAGGGGGAGATTTTGAGCGGCAACCGCGAGTGCGGTGAATGCGCTGTCCGCCGTGAGGGTGCCATCTGCGCCAACGTGAAAGCGGGCGGCCTGCGTGGGGACTTCTGCGGCAACTGCAGCCTGGGCGGGTTGCTCGGCCTCAGCTGGTACCTGCGCGGCAGCTACGGCAACCGCTTCGGGGGCGATAGCCGCTGCAACTTCAGCAACCGCCACAGGGGCAGTTGGCTCAACAACCGGGGCGGCGGCCGGCTCAACGGCGACTTTGGCCATCACTGCCGCAGGAGCGGCTGCGACAGGTGCTGCAACCTCAGCAACCGCCACAGGAGCAGAAGGCTCAACCACCGGGGCGACGGCCGTCTCAACGGCGACTTTGGCCACCACTGCCGCAGGGACGGCTGCGACAGGTGCTGCAACCTCAGCAACCGCCACAGGAGCAGTTGGCTCAACCACCGGGGCGGCGGCCGGCTCAACGGCGACTTTGGCCACCACTGCCGCAGGGACGGCTGCGACAGGCGCGTAAGGCTCAACAACCGGGGCCGCTACCGCCGTCTCAATGGGGGCGGCAGGTACTTTTTCCGAGGAAGGGAAGCGCGGCAGGGGGGTGCTCGCCGCTTGCATCGTCTGCGTGCGCACAACCGTCTCTTGCATGGCGACGTCGACAGGGCGAATCATGGCCGTGCGAGAGTCCCAGTCGAGCAGCACGGAAAGCCCTTGCGCCGTGGCGGCTTGGCTCAGCACGTCGGTCCACTGGTCGCCTGGCTTCCAGGACAGTGCCGACGGCAGCACGGCGGATTTGTGAATGAACATCCGCCAGCCGGTCGGCACCAGCGACTTGAGCGCGGTGCGAACGGGCACTTCGATGCCATAGGTGGTCATAGGGGCGGCGGCGACGGCGGGGGTACCCTTGTGCTGCAGGCCGGCCGCGGCCAGGGTTGTAGCAGAGGCACCAGCAGACAGCCCCATCACCAAGGCAAGCGCGAGCGTTCGTTTCATGCGGGTCGTAAAGTAGAGAAGGTCAGACGCGTATAGCGAGGGCAGGTTTATATTCGCGGGCCTCGACAGAAAGCGTGTCCGGGAATGTAAAAGGGCCCCTTTTTACGGGGGCCCTCTCTCTCTTTCACTTGAAGAGGTTAAGCAAGCTTTTGCCTTTGTCATTGAGGGAGTCTGCCGACCCCGTCAGGCCCGACGAGCGGACAGCTCCGATGCTCACCATCCCATCCGCTGCCGCATCGGCCCTCACCTGGCTGCCGGAGTTGCCCGCAGTCCGGGCTTCGACGCCATTCCGGAGGACTTCGCGGGAGTTATCGACGTCCACCCCTCCGTTGTGAATCTGAGTGTCAGCATTCTTTGCAAGGTTTCCGTAGCCGGCCGCCGCCGCGTCAAAGGGAGAGCCGCCACCGCCCGGTCCGACCGACCGACCCACGTCTCCGGCCACGCGGTCCATGTGTCCGCCCACGCGGTTGTCCACATCGGATTGATGGGCCCCCATGGCGGACTGCATGCCACTGGCGCGGTCCACTGCACCGGCAAGGCCGCTGGTTTGCTCGGCCCGCAAACTCATCAGGTCGCTCATCTCGCTGTTGTACGTCTGTGCGCTCATCCCGCTGTTCGCGGTGAACCCGCTGGATGTCTGCAGCGATTTGGTCAGCGACTGAATGATGGCGTTGTTCTCGCTGATGGCCGACTGGAACGCGCGGCTAATCTGAGCCGACTCATCCTGCGCGCTGCGGGTGGACTGGTCGGAGGTAGACGCGTCCGTGGTGGCGTGGCTAAAGGTGTTGGTGAGCCCATCCGCTTTGGAGTGCTTGATGCTGCCGCTTTCGTAGTTCGTGGCGGAGGTGTACCCCGCCCCTTGCTCTACCGCTTCGGAAACCGAGTCTTTCACACCGCTGGACTTGTTTCGAGAGGCCTGCCCCCCAAGGGACGCAGAAGCGCCCATCCCGCCTCCTTCGTCGTCTCCCCCGGCTCCATTCTTGCCCTTTGATTTGCCGGCAGGAGTGCCGACCTTGCCCGCGACAGTGGCCCCGTAGCGCGTCTCTTCTCCCGCGTCCGCCGACTGGGTAGCCTGGCTCTTATTGCCCAAAGTCTTGTTGGCAGTCTCCGTATTCGAGGTCCCGCTTGATGTGCCCACGGAATCCATGTGCGAAAGGGCTCGTTGCGCGGCCATTTGCGTTTGGTGCGACACGCCCTCCCCCCGCGACGCGCTCTGGAGCGCGCTCATGCTCCAGCTTTTGTTCGCGCTGGCGGTCAGCGCTTCGCCCATGGTCTTAGCTTCCGACAGCTGGCTTTGCAGTGTTTCTGTCGACTGATTGGAGCGGGTTGCCGCCCCGCCGTTGACGGTTGTTGACGAGCCCCCCAAGCCTTGGCTCGCGTCCAGGGCTCCCGCGTTCAGCCCGGCTTGGACCGGCTGGTACCCCACCGCACTGGACATCTGGGTCGAGTACTTGTTCATGGAGGTGTTGTCCATGCTCAGGTTGCCCATACTGATGTTTCCGGTGGCCGCGGATGCGCCGGCCTGACTGGCAAACTGAGAACCCACGCCCGCGGAGATGAACTCGGTGAAGGCCATGGCTCCCTTCACAATGCCCCAACTGAGCAGCGGAGTCATGGTTCCCAGGAATCCCGCGGCAACCATCAAATCGCTGGTGCGTTCGGAAATGAGGGCCGCGTTGGACATGGTGATGCCCCCGTCGGTGGCGACGGCGCCCGAAATGCTCTCGCTGCCAAACACCAACATAATAAAGTTGATGATGCTCAACATCGGCTGCCACAGGGTGAGCCAAACCAGGACCTGGGCGTAGTTCAAGAAAATCGCCTTGCCCATTCCAGGGATAAACAGCGCGACCACGATGAACGGCGTCAGCGCGAAGATGAACGCCTGCAGCACCGTGAACACATAGCCCATCATGTTGTTGAACACCGCAAAGCTGGATGCCCAGGCGGACTTCTGCATAGCCTCGGCTTGGGACACCGCGACTGCCTGCATCAACTCGTTGTTGCCGGTATGAATTGCGGCTTGCCGGAATGACCCGTTCATGGCCCCGGTCATCGCTGTCTGGAGCGTGAAACCACTCGGGCGCGAAAAATTGGCGCCAATCATCCCGCCTGGCGCGGACGCCTGGCCCAACATGGACGACATCGCGGTCTCGAAGGGCGTCATGATGCCTGCGCGGGTCCAGGCATCAGCGCTGGCCTCCACCAAGCGGTCCGCGTACTTGTTCAGGTCCGCTGCGATAATAGACCAAGCGGTGGTGCAGCTCACCAGCACCCCGGTCGCTGCGTACTGCTTGTGGTCGGCTTCTGTGCCCCCCAGGTCGGTGGCTTCCGCCGCCGCCGTCGCAACCCACGCCCGGTCATTCGTGGAGTAGGGGTAGTAGGGAACAAGAATGGCTTTGTTCACCGCCGACGCCAGGGTGGCGGTCATGTCGGTTGAGCGCAGCAGGGCTTCGGTGCCGTAAATCGGCGTCTCCAGCCCAGTCATCAGGTCCTTGCCTTTTCCCTCGAGTTTCCCCAAGGACATCGCCGGGACCACACAATTGGTGACGTAGCTGCTGAGCGAACGCTTGAGCTCGGGGCTGGTGATGCGGTACTGCGTTGCCTCCGTCATCATCTTGCCAAACAAGTTGAACTGCCCAACCGCACCCCCAGCCATCTTGAACTCACCCGGCATGCTGTAGTAGGTTTCGATGGCTTCGGTGAAGTACATCCCGATGGCTGAGGTCAGCGCAGCCGGAATGACCACGATGGCTGGGGCTCCTGTGACGCGGAATTCATCCGAGGACCCCGTAGACGCAGGTGCGCGGGCCATGTCGTTGATGACCACGTTCGACGTGATGCCTGTTGAGGCGAAAAGCACCCCCCAAATCATCAAGAGGTAGGTGAACATTTTCAGCAGGTTCTTGCTCGGGTCGAATCCGGCAGCAACTGCCAAGATGACGAACCCGAGAGTGGCCAGCACGAGCAGAAGGCTCCTGAATCCTGTCTCGCCCGCCTCCGGAACCATCAGCATCTTGATGCCGTTGAGGATGTCGTAGACCACACGACCGTTACCGTAGACGTACATGTCCCAGTCTGTCGCGCCAGCCGGGGCCGCGTCGCCCGCGGCGAAGACCAGCCCAGGCAGCAGGGCGGCCAGCAGCACCAATACAAACTTCAAAATGGAATTGTTAGCAGTCATTGGGAAAGCTCGATTAGGGGGCGGTTGCTCGGCTGCCAGTCGGGGACAGGGCACCGTTCAGGGCTTGTGACAGCTTTCCTGTCGCCAAGAGGTCCGTGCTCATGACCTGGCGCTGAATAGCCTGGTTCACTTGACGAATTTGTTCGGTGATGGCTTCCTGCACCGCCAGGTTCTGTCCCATCAGCTTCGTCCGGTTTTCATTCTGCAGACGCAGTGCCCCGATGAAATTCAGAATTTCCGTAGCTTGCTGAGGGGTGATGCAAGTGGTGCCTGTTGAGCGGCCTTCGAGGCGAAGCATCTCTTCAAAGAGTGCGTGGGTGAACTGCTCCGCAACCAGCACGCTCATGGCGTCGAGCAGGTCGTCGGCCGCTGCGGGGTAGACGGCTGCGGCGTTGATGGCTTGGTACAGCGGGTAGGGGGCAGCGTTCACCAGCTTGACGATTCGTTGCCCGGTCTCATCCGAAAAACCCAGTTCGCCGTCGCGGACTCGTTTCACCGCTTCGCGCAAGAGCTCGTTGACTTGCAGGAGAAAGCCACGCCCGGTGAATACGGTGGAGGCGTCCGCGAGTTTCAAGTAGGGGCAGGCCGTGAAATCTCCCTTGTCACACGTCCACAGCTGGACGGGGCCGGCGGACGCCTTGTCGCTGCCCGGAAGAAACGTATTGCAATACCGCTGAATCCGGCCGGTATACGTCTCAGCACCGGCAGCCCCCCCCGTCCACCCCAGGTTTGCGCCGCACATGAAGATGCCGGTCAGGGTCCGAGTGTCCAGCTTGGATGTGCAGAAGTGCTGTGTCTTCTTGGCGTCCAGCATGACATCGCCGCAGCCCACTCCGTCCGGGAAGTCCCCCGAATGGTGCAGGTCAGCACCCATGAGGTTCATCAGCATCACTTTGCGCACGTTGGCATCGTCCGAAATCGACCCAAAAGTCCCTTCTTTGTCCATCGAAGTAAGCCGGGCCCAGGTCAAGTTTCCGTTGCCAACGCTGCACTGAAACTCTGCCTTGGAATTCGCCGTCTGCGCGCCGGATACCCCGCCTTGACCATCCGAGGCCTTGGCGTCCCATTCGGACATCGACTTGTTGGCGTCTACCAGCGTACGGCAGAGCGACCACGAAGACTCCTGGGTGTCCGAGGCGCCACCTGAGTCGGATAGCATGCGGGCGCAGGTGTTTTCCTGGTTGCCCTGGTTGGACTCCCCGCCCATGAACGCACGGCCGTAGGATTCGCCGATTGAGCAGGCGTCCTTGGCAAGCTTGGCGGCCATCTGGGCGGCGGCCTTGAGCTCCTGGATAACCGCTTCACACATCGGGCAGAGTGATTTCATCACCAGAGAGGCCACGAAACCCATGGCTGCTCCAGAACCGATTTTCTTCAGCAGGTCGGTGAACTCGGTACCCGAGATGAACGAAAAGCCGCCGAAGTGGGCGCTGATGCCGTTGCACCCCGCGTTGATTTTCGGAGGGGTTGCGGAGAAAAGCACCGGGGCCACGTCAGCCCTCGGAACGCGCATTTCGAACCCGCCACCAGACAGGCCCGTTCGGGCGCCCGAGCTGAACTTGCCCGGCGCATTGGTCGACACAGCCGAGCCGTCCCCCAACAGAGCGGTGAAGGCCCCATCAAGGTCGGCTGCGACCGCTCCAAACGGCTGGAGCAGCAGGGCTGCCGCCAGGAGGAAGCTGATAATTTTTTTCGTGCTCATGTCAGGGCTCCGAGTAGGCGAGGAGGAGAGTTCCGTGGTGGCGGCGCTGCGCCGACGGGCTCTGAGGATTGGTTTTCCGGTATAGCGACAGGCCCCCGCAGGAGGCCCGATTGGCGGACAGGTCAGCGGGAAGGGGCCGGAGCACCCAGCATTCGCGCGATTTCTTCTTCGGTCGGGAGCGTCACCGCTTTGCCGGGCTTGAGGCCCTCGACTCCCGCGGAGCCGCCAGCGAGCTCAGTGCCAGCGAAGCTGACCGAGGGCTTACCCCCCTCACCGTTCTCCACCCCGGTAAGCAGGGCAGACCGATAGGCCGCAAAGAATTGAACCGCGCGGGTGGTCATGCTTTCAACGTCGACCGCACCGGTGGCGATGCGCAGCCACGTGTTGGGCTTGACGTAGAGAAACACAGCGGGAACCGTTGCGACCTGCAGCGCCGCCGCCGGTGCGTCCGTGGCGGGCGACGTCATGCACCCGACTTCGAAACCCGGCATGCAGGTCTTGTCCAGGGCAGCGTTGCGAACTTCCAGTCCAGTGCGCTGACTCAGACCCTGAAGCACGGGACCCATCTGGTGGCAGAACTCGCAGTCTGAGCGAGAGAAGTAGACGAAGAATCCTCCCTCGGCCTTGACCAGGTTGAAGATTTCCCTCTCTTTGCCTTGCCGAACATCCGTCATGAGCCGCAAGCCAAAAGCAGAAATCGGCGAGGTGACGGTAGGGTCGAGTTCAGGGTTCTGCACCATGTTGTACCACCACAGGTTGGTGGCCTCGGCCGTGCGTTCCAGCGCCCAGCGCATGTAATACTGAAAATCTTCCACGGCCTTGGGGTCGTTGCGGGCGAGACTCATGCGCTCCATCAACCGGTCACGCTGCAGCGCCTGAAACTCGAAGTCTTGGCCCGGGTCTACAAAGCCACAGTCTGCCGACCAGGTGGCCTTGGACGTGCAGCGCTTTTCTTTAGGAGGCGGGGGCAATTGGGAGGGGAGCTGTGGGAGCGGGGGCTCTTCAACCTCAGGCTCTTCTTTAGGTGGGTCCTCAAAGAAGAACCACCCGCGTTCAGGGCGTTGACCACCGGCCAGGTCCGCGGAAGGGTTGTTGGTCAGGGCACCCGCGGTTGTTGCGGGGGCCGGAGTCGGCTTTGCCGCCGGGCTGCCAGGCAACCCCGGCTGCGCAAGGACAGGGCCCGCCAGCACGGCGATGCAAGTGGCGAACAAAAGGGCGCCTCGACGCAGTGCGCGGCACGGAAGGGAGGGGTGGGTAAGGGAGGGCATTGTCCTGTCTAGCACCCAACGTTTAGCCTGCAACCCAACAAAAAAGATGCCTCCATGAAGGAGGCATCCAGAATCAGCTCAAAGCGACCAGGTCCTGGGCCCGAGCCGCAGCAAGCGTGTCCGCTCGCAGCTTCGCGAGGTTGCCCTGCTCGTTGAAGATTTCAGCGTGAGCCATGGCGTCGTTCAGTGCGGTTTCACTGCTGTGCCCCGAGGTGCCGTTCTGCGCTCTGTTGGCGGCTTCGCGCGCTTCAACCTGAAGATTGCGAATGCGGAACAGCAGGCCTTCGAACTCGAGCACAAAAGAGTGCTCGTTGGGGAACCGAACGTCCGTGATGACAAAGTTCTGTTCCGGTTCCGCGTCCAGCTGAGCCTGGACGATGTCCAGCCAGTAGCTGTCAACGCCTCGTCGGCGCCGGTACTCCGTGCCCCACTGCTGCATCACCTCGCGGGGGCTCAGCGGTGTGGCCATGTCCACGTTCTGTTGTTTGAGTTCCTCCAGCACACAGGCCACAAAGGCCGGGTCACTGCAGTTGCGCAGGGCCAGCTCGGCCTGGGGCAGCTCCTTGCGTTCGACGGGGCCTTGCGCGGTCTGCACCACGGTGCGGTCCCCTAAAAACGCCACGGTCACGCCAAAGGCTTCCGCCACTTCTTCGTAAAGTCGTTGGGCGAATGCGAGGCGAACAAAGCCCAGCTCCTTGCACAGGAACGCCGCGGCGGTGTCCTTGCCTGCGCCCTTGGCGCCCATCAATCCAATAATCTGTCGTTTCACTAAGTGCCTCCTGGTTAGGTCATGGCGTATAGCGAAGCGTTTTTTAATTTCGAGCGCGCGTAAAAAAGCCCGGCAGTTGCCGGGCCTGGAGCGAAGCGCGAGCGCTTCCGAACTCACTTGTTGGCGTCAATCCACTTGGAGAGCAGTTGACCGTTGGCTTCGACTTCAGGCGGAATGGCGATGCCCTTGCGCTCGGCGATGCTGCCGGCGAACTTGAGCTGCTTTTCCGTCGGGCGCAGGGCCGCGTCCTTGTGGTCGTCGATGAACTGCTTGCAGGCGTCGAAGCTGGCAGAGACGTCGTCGGGAAGAGCGGCACCGATGCGCTTGGCAATGTTGCTGGCGTATTCCAGCATCTTGGGGGTCGGGGCGTTGCTGCGTTCGCCGGAATTTTCGGACATGCGAGAGGACTCCTTATAGGATGTTGAGGTTGTGGATGCCAGCCCCAAAGGAGGTGCGGCTTTTAGTCTAGCGACGAGGGTTTTAACCAGCGTCGCCACACGATTTTCGAAATCGGCGCCACCGCCCTTTTGGGCCACGACCGCCAGGTCTGCTTCCCATCGAGCGGTCTCCGCCACGTCGGTGAGCTCGGGCATCACGCCAGTAATCCACCCGATGAAGGCCTTGCCCTTGTCGGTGGCCTTCAGGTGTTTTCCGGACTTCACCAGGTAGCGGTCGTGCTTGAGGCCTTCAATGATGGAGTCCCGGGTCGCGGCGGTGCCCAGGCCCGAGACGTCTCGAAGCACCTTGCGCAGCTCCGGGTCATCGGCGATGAATTTGCCGGCCCCCCGCATGTCGTCCAGCAAAGTGCCTTCTGTGTAGTAGGCGGGCGGGCGGGTGGTCTTTTCAAGGACCTTGATGGAAATGACTTCTGCCAGCTCTCCGTCTTCAAGCGGGGGGAGTCGGGTTTCGGCGGTGGCCATGGCGGTCAATCCTTTGTCCACAGAGGCCAAGCCTTGTGGGTAATTTGTTCGAGCGGAATCGGACCCAGCAACCTGGAGTCCAGGCTGTTCTTGTGGGCGGGGGTGAGCACGACGGCGAAGGCGCCGCCAACGGGGCCGGTCTTCAATGCGTCGGAGGGCAACGGCCGCCCTTGGCTGTCTTTTAGAGCGAATTCGGCCAGGCGAGGACCTACCTTGGCGCCCACCCAGAGCCCGGCCTCATCCACCACAAGGGGGGTGCCGGGCAAGGCATGAAGGAACTTGCAAAGGCGGCTCCCCTCCGGGAAATATCGCCGGGTGGCGGCCCACTCGGGCGCGTGATACTCAAAGCACACGATATCGCCCACCTGTGCTTCGCCGGGAGCCAGTGTTTTTGTCAGATACAGCCCAGTGGGCAGCGAATGCGTCGAGTTGTAGCCCAGGGAATATGGGCTCAGCCACTGTGCGGCACCCAGTAGGCTGGCAGCGGCCAGCCAGAGGGCGAGGCTGCGCAGCATGGGCTTGCGGGATACCGCGCGCACTACAGGAGCGCGGCTCACGGAAGCTCCATCGTGGTACCGGAGGCCGGACGCGCGGGCCGCCGTTGCACGGGCGCCGCGCCCAGGTTCTGCAGTAAGGTGGGAGCCATGTCCAAGGTGTAGGCCGCGGCGTCTGACGTGGGGACGTTGACCGGCAATCCCAGCTTCTTCAGCACGTCGTCGGTGATGTCCCGTGTCTGCCCCTGCACAACCGCTTGTTTGAGCATCACAAGGGTTCCGTCTCCGGCCACTTCCCGGATGGCGTCACGAGTGCGCTCAGGTACGTTGAGCAACAGCTCGTTGGTGCCGCTTACGTCCGCGTTCTTGCTGAGGAACGCGGAGGCCACCGCACGCTGAGCGTTGGTGTATTTGATGACATCAAAACTCACCACCTCCACCGTCACGGGCGGGGCGAGAGAGGGGACAAATCGAATCGCAAGGTACAGCACGGCCAGAACAAGGGCCGAAGTGAAGCCTACGATGGAGACGATGGAGCCGACCCCGTCCTGACCCGAGGGAGGGGCAGTTTGGGGGTCGACGATTTCAAGCGAAGAGTCTGGCATTTATCCGCCGGGTTTGTTGGTTCAGCTTTGCGGCTGCCCCCACATCCGGGCATAGTCCGCCATGGCCATCTTGTCGATGGCCTCTTCCAGCGTCAGACCTTGTTCCTGCAACGTTGTCAGGGCACCGATGTCTGTCGCCTTCGTTGTGAAGGTGTAGTAGCTGTGTTTATCCGTGACGAACCGATACAGCCCGGACCCTTGCTCGCCGCGGACGAAAACCTCCGAGAAGCCTGCACCCGAACGAACCGTGCGAATCAAGGCCACTGTCGCGTCGTCGCTGGCGATGCGTTTGTTGGCCACCGCGAACTCGACCGACTCGGGGCGCTGGTACAGGATGAACTGCCAGGCCGCGTTTTCGATGGCGGCGCGCGCCGCGGGAGACTTCTCGAAGTCTTCAAACGACTGCGTGATGACGCCCGCGATACCGTTGTACTTACGCATCCGGCGGAAAGCGGTTTCGATGAACTTGCCCGTGCTGAGGCCGCCCATGAGGTCCCAGGCTTCATCGATGGCCAGCAACTTCGGAATACGACGGTCCGAGAGGTACATCTCTTTGGTCGTTTGGAACATCATGAGCTGCAGCACGACGGCCTGAAGCGCGGAGTCCTGCTTGAGCTCTTCGAGCTCGATGACAACCAAGGGCTTGTTGAACTTGACTGTGCGGGGGCCCGAGAACCAGCGCTTGTACCGGCCATGAGAGTACGGCTCGAGCTGAATCGCGAGGTCGCGAGCGCGGGAGTCCTCCTGTGAAGCCAGCCAGCCCACCACGTGCTCGAGCTCGCAGGACACCCCTTTTTCGTGCCAGGCCTCGCTGATAGCCTTTTCCAACAGCTGGTACTGGAATGCAGGGGTCCGGTCTTCCGGCGTCAGGGGGTAGGCCATCAGGCGCAGCAAGTCCTTGAGCATGGGCATGAGCTCATTGAGGGCTTCTTGCGTCTTGATGTCCGTGAAAGGGTTCAGCGAGATGGGGCTGTCGGGCGAGAAGACCAAGTTTTCACCACCCATCACTTCGCAGAACCGGTAGTAGGACCGACCCACGTCAATGAGGCGCGCGATGCCGCCTTTGGACAGGAAGTCGCAGACGATTTCGTTCGTCAAGAACGATTTGCCCGAACCAGATGCGGCGACCACCACAAAGTTGTAGTTGATGGTGGTTTGCAACAGGTCAAACGAGGCGACCTGGCCACTGCGGGAGACCAACAACAGCCCGCCCTTGTCGGCGCCGGTACCGCGCCAGTCACCCTGAATCTGCACCATGCTGGCAGCGTTGACCGTGGACATCAACCAGGCGCGCTGAAGGCCCCTGTTTGGCGGGTCCATGGCCGGGGTGTACTGCAGCGGCATCGAGGCCATGAACGCCGGCAGGGCGATGTTGGCTTCTTCCGAGATACGGAAACCCGCCCGGCGGAAGAGGCCCTTCACATACTCAGACTGCGAACGCGCCTCGTCGGGGGGCGTGTACAGGTTGATGCCGGTGTAGGCGCGAACCAGCTGGTGGCCGCTTTGCAGCGTGTGCAGCAACGTATTCGCACGGTCCTTGCGCTCGTACAGGTGGCCCATCATCGACCGGAACCATGCCGAGTCACTCATGGTTTGCTTGTTCAGCATACCCAGGGTGGTGACCAGGGCGTCCTTCGCGTCGTCCGGGTGCAACACGTGCACAGTGGTGTAGGCCCAGTAGGGGCACGTGATGCGCTCGTCCCAAGCCTCGGGGTTCCCCAGGGTGCGGGCCATGGCGGGCAAATACATCTCTTTCGGGGCCGCGTCCACGGTGAGCACTGAGACGCTCACGTCTGGGGTACCCCCGCTTTCGGAGAAACCCAAGCGACCGTCGGCCTGCATCGAAACCCGAGTGTTACGGGCCAGGATGTCCTTGTGGAAGGGGACCCCTGGGGCACTCTGCAAAATGCGGTCGGCCGGCGTGAGGTGTGGATTCAGCAACTCGCGAAGGAGGTACTTGAACCCTGCTTCGTCCATGCGCACCGAGTCCATGCCTCCTGCTTTCAAGGCGCCTTCGATGGTGCCCCGTGTGTCGAGCACGCGCTGGCGGTAGGTCGCCAGCTCGCGGTCGTTGGTCATGGAATCGCCGTACGGGATTCGCACCGCGACGTACCAATGCATCATCCTGCCATGCAGGCGGGTTTGCGGCAGCATGGAGGGGCCGGTCGCCGTTACTTCCATGAAATCCTTGCGACGCTCAACCACCTGACGCAACAGGGAATTCGTGTTGTTCTTCAGGCGAGCGTTCGCCCACGCGTTCAGGAAGCCATCGACCTGAGGAGCCACCAGCTTTCCGAACTGCACCACGGAACCGGGAGGCACTGCATTGAACACCGCTTCAATCTGAGCTTCCGTGTCAACGCCAGCCACCATCAAAGGGTTGATGGCGAGGATGAAGCCCATGGCGGGGGTGTCCCCGTCATCCAAATAACACAAGTTGCTCTCAGGGTCGAAGGCCCTGTAGGAGAACAGCTGAGAAAACGACTGGCGCTCAGTCAACCGAAGCGCCTCTTGCTTCGTCGGGTGAAGCGCACCAGGGGGGTCCGGACGCACAAACGAACCGACAGCTTTCGCGATATTGGAAAGGCTAAATTGCACAGGAAGTCCTCAGGCAGAAAAGAAGGAACCAAGCGGCGCGCGATGCGCCCGCACTCAGTTGGTCAGGCGTTGAAACGGCTGGGTCACGCCATTGCTGGTGGCCGGCTGTGCCGCAACAGCGGGCTGGCCATCCGCGGTCTTGGCCGCGGAGTCAGCCGGTTTCGATGGCTTCTTGGGCGCCTCCAGGACCGGGGTAAAGCCCAGCTTGTCCGGCTTGGCCGGCCCAAACGTGGCCTGGCTGCCCGCGCCCGACGTCTTCATGGAGCCGTAGTTCCACTTGCCCGGGGTGGAGAAGTAGGTGTACTCGCCAGACCGAAGATTGCCGTCCGCGTCCACATAGGGGGCGACCCAGACGCGCATCACCTGGGGCTGCTCGAACACGGGGTCCCCGGTGCGCGGAGGCTCGGGGTACTCGGAGTTCTGCCCTGCAAACACCGGGCGAGCTGCGGCGGCGGGGGTGCGGCCTTGCACACGAGCGTCGAACACAGACTGCACTCGAGGAGTGCCCGCAGCGTTCATGCTGTTGGACGCCGAATAGGCGTCTTGGACTGATGCGCACTTCGCAGCGGCAACGTCGTCGAGCGGGCACTCGTAGTCAGGCTTGCGAGGAGCGGACGAGCACGCGGCCAGAGCCAGGCCAGCGGCCAATACGAGGAGGGATTGAATGTGTTTCATAAAAAATAAGGACTCCGGTTATTCAGGGCGACCGTCGAGTTGCCGGTCCAGGGCCTGACCCGTCACCGAGTCGAGCACCAGGCCCAACAACAGATAGCGAGCAGACTTATCCGTGTAGGCCACGGTGCCGTTTCCAAGGCGCAAAGCCACCATCCCCGGGACGCACGAGGGCCACGCCGCATCGAATCGTGTGCGAGGAAATGCCCCGCGCGCCGTGTCCAGTGCTCGTGCGGCATCGTCGAGGGTCAAGGTCGCAGAACAAGCCGCAGCCGGCGAGGCTGCGGCAGGTGCGCTAGGGGGCGGAAGACCGTCCATACGTTCAGTTGGTCGGAGTAACCTGGGGAACGTACTGGCTCTCCGAATCCGCCCACTCAAGGCGAACGGGGGAGGTGAACACAATCGTGCCGGTTCGACCCACGTCGACAGTGATGACCGGGAAGATGCTCTGAGCTTCTTTGAGGTAAAACTCCGCCAACTGCGCGGTTGCTGTCTGCGCGCCGGCCAGGCCGGAGGAGCGAAGCGCAGCGGACCCGGTGATGGAAGACGTGGTATCCCCGGTGCTGAGGTTCGACATCACAGTGCCTTGGGCCTGGCCCAACGCACCCGACAACCCCTGGGCAAATCCGGCAAGCAGCGCCTTGGCCAGACGAGGCCCTTGACGGTCGGAAATGAGCCCGCGCAAGCCAAGCTTGCCATCACTGTCCACCAGGTAGCCCTGCACCTCGGAATTCAAGACCATGCGGTCCTTCTTGTCCACGCAAGAGATGCGGGAGATGCGGGCGTACACGCGCTCCGCCGACAGGTCCCCGTAGGCGGTGCCCAGCACAAAGCAGCTCTTGAGCCGGTACTTGCTCGACCCCGGCAGCGTGGCGTGGTCTGTCAGGTTCATCAGCACGGGGAGCGGGTTGCTTTGGGAGGCCGACGACGTACCGGCGTCAACACCGTTGAGCAGTGCCACCGGCGCAAAGCCAATCGACATCTGGCCGGCGCTCGCGTTCTTCGCCAGGCGCAGTTTTGCCGTTGCCGGTGCCGCCGATGCGGCCACGGAACCCGGGGCTACCGGCGCGTCGAAGGAAAGCGGCGTGCTGGAGCCAGGCGAGCCCATCGTGCCACCCATCGTGCCACCCGTGGCCAACGGGGGCAGCGTGCCCAGGAGGGGAATCTCCGGCGGAGCGGAAGGGTTCCCGGGCAGGAACGCAGGAATCGGAGGGGAAGGCGGGGTCGCACCCATGCTCGGCAAGGAGCTGGTGTTTGCTCCCAGGGGGACGGGGGGAGGGGTCACCCCTGCGGGTGGAGCCTTGTTGCGCCCTTCAGCCTCAAGAGCTTTCAGGCGGGTCACCTCTTCACGCATGCGCTCCAGGTCCGCTCGCAGGCTTTCCTGGTCCGTCGCGAAACGGGATTCAAAGGCAGCTTTGTCCGCGTTCGGCGGGGTGACGTTCACCATGCCGGCTTCTTTTTCCACCGCTACGCGAGTCGTCGGGGCGGGAGCAAGCACTGTCGCGCCAAACACCACCACGCCGATAGCACCCGCGCCCAGCAGCATCCAGCGCTTCTTGACGTCCTTAGGGGCAGACAATGCGCCGCTCAAGCCCGCTGCCGCGGGCGTGAGTGCCTTGGGCTTGTTCATGAACAAGCGCAGGCCTTTGGTTGGTTGGTCACTCATCGCCCATCTCCTCAACCACAAACAACTGGGGGCTGTTCGTCTCATCGACCACGTCACCGTCCACCATCACCGCAGTGATACCCGGGCGATAGAACTGGGGCGGGGACACCACGCTGGCTTGTCCGGGAACTCCAACAAGGGAGAACACCATCACACGCTTGGAACCGTCAGACCAACTCGAAAGCGGAACCACCGAGAATTTGTCAAAGCGGGTCAAACCAGGCAGAGCCACCGGTTCGAAGCCTTGCGGCGCCTCCTGAGTGGCCACGAGCTGTTTGAGCAACTCAATGTCTTCGCCGCGAGGAGCCGTTGCAGCCGCTGCGTCCAGCGCGCCGCTGGCTGCTGCTGCGGCGGGGCGAGCTTTCGCACGAGCGCCGTTGACTGAGTGCACCACCCCCGGCACAGCGCGGGGCTGCACGCGCAGCTGAACCACCTGGCCGTCAACCAGCTCCGTCACCATCTGGACCGGCTTGTCAGTGCCTTTTGCAAACTGCAGCATGACCTGGGAGTTGTCCGCGAGGTAAATCGGCGTCCCCAACACAGGTGACTGAGCCGGGAAATACACGCGCTTGATGGGTCCCGGAAAGGCAAACGTGTTGAGCTCATAGTCCGACACGGTCACGACACCAGGAATGGGGGCTTCGAGGACCTGCCCTTTAGGGGCGGCGCTGGTCGCCTTCGGTTCGGCCATGGCCGAACCGGCCATGAGCGTCATCACGGCCGCTACGGCCAAGAGGGATTTATTTTTTCTCATCGAGGTCAGTCTTTTGGCGAAGGTCGGACACATGCAGGAACCCTTTGAACATCGAGTACGTCACGTAGTACGTGACGGCGGAGCGGACAGACTCCTTGCCGCCTACCCAGCGCAGCTGCGTACCGGTCACCTCGACTTTTGTAAAGTCGGAGCTGACCTTGACGTCTTGCGGGTAGAAGCTCTGGGTAACCGCCCTGCGCCGAAACTCTTCGGCCTGTGCCAGAAGGTTCTCGCGCTGCTGCCCGTAAAGGCTTTCGGTCAGGCGGTTCATGAACCGCTGATGCTGGTGCAGCACGTTGTCAGGGGTGAAGTTGAGGATGAGGCTCAAGTCGCTGAGGGCGGCGTTGGCCAGATACTCGTGGCTTGTTCCACGCAGCTGCCCGTTGAGCGGAACGCTCATCTTCTTGTCGGAGCTGGCCAGGTCGTGCGGAACGAGCACCACCGGGAGGTTTCGGGACTGATACACCATGGAGGCTGAGAGCACGCCCGCAACGATGGCCAGGGAAAAAGTCGCGAACTTCCAAGCCTGTACGGCTTTGAAAGCGTTTGAACTGAGGTCGATAAATTTGTCGGTCATGCCTGTACCTGTTGGCTAGTCGATATAGTCGTTAAGCCACGCGGGTTTAAATTTCTTGGTCAGCGCCGCGTCGAGCTGGAGACCGTGCGCCCACATAAAGTGCTGCATGGCCCCACGCTTGGCTCCGCGCTTGAGGTAGCGCGCACCGAAGAGGACGCCCATGCCTGCGGCGAGGCCCAGCAACCAGACGTTTGCGATGATGCCGAAGCCCATCAGACAAAGGGCGAGCACAAATTCCAAGGGTTCCCAAAACATGATTGGGATTGGTGATTCGAGGTCGTATGCCGGGACAAGGTGCGCTTCCGCGTCCATAAAGGGCCTTTCTGCCGCGTGTCAAAAAAGAGGGGCGCGGGCGCCCCTCCGGGTGGGGGAGGCCGGCTTAGACCAGGCCGCCGTTCAGCATGATTTGCTGGATGATGTCCGGGCCCCACTTGAGGAAGGCTGCGCCGGCGATGCCCGTCAAAGCAGGCATGGGGCTGTTCTTGGCCACACCAATGGCGCCGCCCATCAGCAGCATGGTGGTGGCCAGGCCAATGCCCAGGCCGCCGTTGGTCCACGACGTGACCGTGTCGTAGAACGTGAAGAAGGTGTCGTCGGATGCGACGTCGCCTGCCAGGGCGGCCGAAGAGGCCAGAGCGGCCGCGACGAATGCGAGGGCCGGCTTGGTGATGCGAGAAAGGGAGAGTTTCATGGTGAGCTCCGGGTTTAGGGGTTTGTTTAGCGCGCCGGGCCGTTACCCTGGCTGCTTCGTATAGACACCGGCTTTTTATTTAGTCGGTGCGGCGGGTTGGGCCGTGACCCAGGCATGCAGCGACCACCATCGCTGTGTCACATCAGTGGCGTATTCCCAGCCGATGGCTTTGCGAACAGGGGTCCAGTTGTTGGGTCCGATGTTGTAGGCCACGGTGGCTTCAAACCAGTCTCCTTTACGGAGGTAGTTGGACCGCAGGATGTAGGCTGCTGCCTGGATGTTTGTGCAGGCGTTCCCGTAGAGAACAGAAGCGGGAATGCCCTGCTTTTGAAAGTGAGGGACCCAGGTGGTGTTGATTTGAGCCAACCCACAGTCGCGCGTCCCGTTCGAGTTCGCCCGGGAACATTGCCCGGTGCGTCCGTTCTCTTTCAGAAGAATGGAGTGGAGCAGGAGCTCCGGCACGTCATAGCGCGAAGAGGCCTGTGCAACACAGTGCACGGCCTCTTCGTCCAGATGCGCGTACGGGGGCAGGAGCGGGACTGCGTCCAACATCTCTGCCCCGGCCAGGTCAGGCGGCGGATTGTTCCGCCGGCGCGCTGGCTGGCGCACGGGCAGGAGCGGCGACGCCTTCTGCGTCCTCCAGGAAAATGCGGTCTGCCACCAGTTCGGTGGTGAAGTGCCCTTCTTCCATCATCGACTTGAAGACACCTTGCAGGTGGCCGTGCAGTTGAATGCTGGCGCCTTCGCGAAGCTTGTCGGCCACTTGGGGGTACTTGTAGCTGGGGACGCGGACCATCACGGCGTTGACGAACTCGACGGAGCCACCGGTGGCTTCGCGGGTTGCGCCGTATTGGACGAGCAGCACGGCGGAGGCCTGGCGCTTGGGGTCCTTGGGCGTGGAAACCTGGATTTTCTTGAGGGTACCGACGAGGAAGAAGTTGTGAATCACTGGGGAGGCTCCGGTTAAATAAATCGCCAACAGGCGACAGGCTGGTAACCTCTATAGACCCCCAGGTTTATATTTAGGCCCTAAACAACAAAAAACCCGCGGAAAGTTCGCGGGTTGATTGGTTAGAGGGGCGGCCGGACTATTTCAGCAGGTCCAGCTCCACCTGCAGCTCGTCCACCGTCACGTCCACCCGACGATTCGCTACGGACGAACTGGGGGCCAGGTCTGCTGTGCGAACCTGCGTGTCAACACCGGCGGAGCGCAGGCGTTTGGCAACCGCATCAGCGCGCAGCTTTGCCAGCTTCTTGGGCGTCTTTTCCGATTTGTCCGCGTGCCCGGTGACCGTCACGGACTCCAAGCCCTTGAGCGATTTGAGCGCCTTGACACCGGATTGCGGCACCACCTGGCTGTTTCGTGCAAAAGGCACCGACACGGCGGTAGGCGCATAGGAGGGGGCCGAGGCCGCAGCTGGTTCCACGGGGACCGGCTCCGGGTCCACGAGCTGGGTAATCGGGGTCTCGAGGGCGGACCGGGACAGGTCCCAATTCTTGCCACCTTTGACTTGGACGGCGTTGCGAACATGGTCCGTGTGCTGGACGAAGGCAGGAACTTCTTGAAGGATGGCGGGCATAGGAGTTATCGAGAGGTGATTCGAGTGATGACCGCTTCGCGCAAAGCGGAAAGAGAGGGAGCGCCGGCCGAATCTCGGTCGAGGGCCGTCAGGAACCGGCCATCAGCCAGCAAAACGTAGGTAGGGAGCAGCTGTACGCCGGAACTGATGGTCAGGCGGATGGCCCGCTCCAAGGAAGCACCTGCCGGCACGCCCTGCGCGTTGGTGATGAGGGGAGTCAACCGGTCGTACTCCGCGGGGAGGTCACGCTCCATCCAGTAGTAGACCTCGGCGAAAGAGCGAAGAGACACCTGGGCCTCCTGTGAGCCACGGTACAACGACTGCTTCACGGTTTCACCGAATCGGGCGTCCATGTCGCGTGCAGCGAAATAGGTGCGCTCGCGCGGCGCGGGGTCTTGCGGTGCGTCAGGAATGGGGGCACTCACAAACTTGCCCCCGGTCGCACGCGCAGCCGCAGCAATGGCGGGGTCCTGACCCTCTGACGCCAGGCAGACTGAGCAGGAAAAGCTCATGATTTTGACGACATCGATGACCGCCGTGGGCCTCGGCTGGGCCAGGCTCGTGCCACAAAGGCCCATGGCCAGGCCCCCCAAGAGAAGGTTTCGCCGATGCATCATTTTTCCACGGGAGGGGCGGTAGCCCCTGATTTGCTGGCGTCTGGCGCCGTAGGTGCCGCTTGGGGGCCCTCCGATGGCTCCGCAGGGTGGGTTTTCCCCGTTTTCGAAGCGGCCGCCGCATCTGCAGCGGCCTTGGCCCGCGCCTCTTCTTCGGCCCGCACCCACTCGTTATAGGCCTCTTGATAGAAGAGTCGCCAAACGGTGTACTGGCAGCCGTATTCGATTTTGTCGAACCAGCGCTGCACCGTGACTTGCTGCTTAGGTAGCGCCAAAGCCGACCCCGACGTTACGACGTTGCCGACCCAGTGAACGGGTCGGCAGGCGTTTTCGATGCGCTGGGTGGGGCTGGCCGCCAGAACAATCCAGGCGACAAATGCCAGGAAGAGCAGGCCCCAAAATTCTTTGTGAAGCATGGTTGGTGAGTAGATGTAGTGCTTGCTGGTATAGCGAGCGCTTTATATTGAGCGAAGGGGGGGCCGGTCCGGGCGAACGCTGTTGCGCTTGAAGTCAGGCAAAGCGTCCATCAACTTGCGGCCCCATCGCGTTCCCGCCAACCGGTTGTCAAACACCGTGATGCGGCCCCGGTCCGTTTCCCGGCGCATCAGCCTTCCTGTCATCTGGACCATCTTGGTCAGTGCATCGGGCAACGCGCGTTTGACGAAATAGTCCTTCCCCAGCAGTTCTTGCTGTTCCCGCTCCACCGGAGACGTGGGCACGGTAAACGGGAGCGCGCAGATGATGACGTGGGTGCACAGCTCACCGGGAAGGTCCAGTCCTTCCGCGAGTGTCGCAAGCCCACACAGCACGCTCCCCTTGCCCGTTTCGATTCGCTCAGTGTGTGACCGGACCAACTCGCGAACGCCGACGTCGCCCTGGCAAAGCACAACGCCGGGGAACGCTGCTTTCAGTCGCTTGGTCACGGCGCGCATCATCGACTGCGAGGGAAACAGCACCAATGTGCCTTCGGCAGGGTTGATGAACTTGGGCATGGCCTCGGCCAGCTCCTCCAGAAACAGCACGCGCTCGTCCTGCCGGGGGCTGTTGCGCATGGTCACCAGGTAGAGCGTGTTCTCGCGGTAGGGGAAGATGTGCGGCAGAGCAACGGTGCGCAGATTTTCGGGGGCGCCCGCACGGGTCTTGAACCGCTCGAAACCCTGGAAGTCCTGTAGCGTGGCGGAGACGGCGGCAACCGATACCCGCTCGTTGCCCCAGAGCAGCGAGCGCAAAACGTCTGCTCCCTCAAGTGGGGACGTATGCAAGCTAAACCCGCCCTCTTCCCGCTGGACCCAGCGCACCGCTCGTTCCGCTCCGGACAGCAACGTCAGCGCTTTCATGGTGTCCCCGAGCACTGCGCTGGCTCCCGCGGAGAGGAACAGCAGCTCTTGAACCATAGGCTTCAGGAGGGCGTTCTTTTCGGCCAAGTTGGCCTGCTTGAGCGCCCTTGACCCCTCGTGCACAGCCTCTTTAAGGCAAGCGCCTGCCGCTGCTGCGCGCTTCAATGCGACCTCAAGCCCTTCCGGAAGAACTCCCCCTTCAAACCGGTGCTCCACAACCTCGGCATCCAGGTCCAGCACGCTCAATTCGTTCCGCACGGCTTCCAGGGAATTGGTGAGGCCAAACGGGTCAAAATCCGACAAGTTCAATTTTGACTTGTCCAAAAGCTTCAGCAGCTCGGGGTGCTTTTGCCATGCTCGAAGCAGTCCACCGAGCTTAGGCAGTGCGTCCAGCAAGAAGGGCACGTCCAGACAGCCGGCCGCGACCTCGATGGCTTTGTCCGGCAGATGGTGCGCTTCGTCAAACACCAGCAGATAGCGCCCGGGGAACAGGGGCTCACTGCCGTCCCGGGACATGGAGAGGTCAGCCAGGACCAGGCTGTGGTTGGCAACAGCGATGCGGGCATTGCTCAAGGTGCGCCGAGCTGCAAAGAAAGGGCACTCGGCGTAGTGGTCACACTTGTGACCCAGACAGGTAGCCGAGTTGGCCCCGACCTGCGCCCAAGCCAGGGGCATTACGGGTTTGGTGTAGCTGTCGCGGTCACCGGTCCAAGCCGTGTCGTTCCAGTCAGCCAACAAGTCGGCAACAGCGTTGACCGCCGCAAAAGAGTCATGCCCCTCGGGTGCCGCCTCGAACAGGTCGTCCTGCGCGGAGGGAAGCCCATCGACGAGCACCCGCTCTGCCGACGCCGCGCAGAAGTAACGACTTCGGCCCTTGGCCAGGCAGGCCGAGCCCTCCGGCAAGATGCCGGCTGCGACCAATCGAGGAATGTCGCCCGTGAGAATCTGGTTCTGCAGCCCCACCGTTGCGGTGGCGATGACCAGAGGGACGTCTTTAGCACCACGCAACTTTTCGGCGGCGGCGAGCGCCCCCACCAAGTATGCGAGCGTTTTACCTGTGCCCGTGGGGGCCTCTGCCGCGATGGGGTCCCCGGCTACCATTGCCCGGCAAATGTCCACCGAGAGGTCGCGCTGGCCTGGCCGAGCGGAAAAGCCCGGAACTTTGGACAGTCGCTCATAGCACTCGTCAATGTAGGTGATGACCGGGTCGCCAGCGACAACCCTTTCCGCTTCTTTGATTTGTATGACCTTGCCCATGGCAGCTGCGCTCTCGTAAAAATGGGTTAGCGGCCAACCCCTGTTTTGTTGTGCAAATGAGGGGCAGCCGCTTCTCTTACGAATAGCGCCGGAGCTTTATACGAGCGTGCTTTACAGCGAGAGCGGATGTTTCACGGAAATTTACCAGTCGGCTTCGGTGCAAGTTAAGTCGTTGATATGTATGGACAAATGGCGAGCAAGGGGGTGTTTCACGCAATTGTTTCACGCCAAAATGCGCCTCGTGACCGAACCCCACCGGGGGCCATTGTGTAATTACGTAATCGTTACGCTATCATTGCCCATGGCCGGAAATTCAGACACTCGTTCCCTTGTCCGCAAGCTCGCGACAGACATCGCAGCGCAGGGGGGCGTGCCCTCCCCCACCCTGATTCGAAAGGCCCTTGGGAAGGGCAGCATGAGTACAGTGGTGGATGAACTCAGCAAGTGGGCGAAGGCCCGCGAGCCCGTCCTTGCAGCGGCCCCGAATGCTCCCCCAGCGCTACCCTTCCCTCCGCCCCAAACCCCGCCAGCCCCCTACCCTGCGGAGCTCGTCACAGAGCTTCTGAGGCAGCTTGCCGCACTGGGCAGCCAGATGGAGTTGATGGCTGCGCGCGACCGTGCCATAGAGGAACGCCTGGAAGCCGTGTCCGCCCGGATGGATGGAATGCAACGGCACATGCTGCTACAAATTCACGAAGCTCGCGAGCACGCAGCCAAGTGGAAAGATAGATTCACCGCCACAAAGCACGAAGCCGAAGTTTGGCGCGATACGCTACAGGCGCAGAACCTCCGGCTCACTGAGGAGGTAGCGTGGCTGAAAGGGTCCAGGGGTGCGCCGCTGCAGGAGAGGGTGCGCCCCGTGCAAGCGGCCCCTGGCGCAGCGCAGCCAGGGCCGCCGACGGTTGGGCGGTACCCTGGACACCCTCGAGCCGCGTTTGGGATTGACGACGAACTGCCCGAGTAGAGCCGCACTTTCGGCGCCGAAAGTGGTCCGCAGGACTGGGGAGGGAGCCGCGCCGCCCAGTGTCCCTCGCGGGACCTAACCGCCAGGGGAGCCAGCGAACGGGCCCCGCTGTCGGGGCGATTTCGGCGCCGAAAGTGACTGAGGGGTGCGAGGCGGAGGGCCCCCTGGTGGTTTCGGCGCCGAAACTACCCTGGAGTAGGCGCGGAAGCCCCTACCTCAAGGCCTTCTTCTTTGAAGAGCGCAAGAATGCGGCCGAAGAGCACATCGCGACGCTCGTCGTCGAGTCGTTCCAGGTGAAGCACCAGTTTGCCCTCAAAAGTCTTGAGCTCACCGGTTCCGTACCCCCGAACCTCCGCTCGCGAAAACGCCTGCGCGCGCCGGGCGGGTACGGCCTGTCCCGCAGGTTTCTGGGCCTTCACCAGTTGCTCGAGCTGGCGGGTGCTCAATTTGCCCTCTATGACCTTTTTAACCAGCTTCCGAAGTGCATCGTCGTCCTTTTCAAGGACTGACCAATACCGGTACAGGAGGTAGGCCGAGGTAAATCCAAAGTTGGAAATGTTTTCCGCCATCTCTTCCAGTACATCGCGAGGAAGTCCTCCGATAGACAAATGCTTGGAGATGTCCGTTTCCGTCAGCCCAAGCAAAGTTGCGATTGTCTGTTGCTCAATGCCTTCGCCCACCATCTGTTGGAAACGTACAGCGTCATCGAAATGCGTGTGGGAGCGGTGCTCTTGGTTGATTTCCCGAGCCTCTCGGTAGTCTTGCAAGACGTCTCCGGAAAGGGGTACCACTTCCGCCTTGATAGCCGTTTGGCCTAGTTGGCGGACAGAGCGCACACGGCGATGCCCGCTTTTTAGCCGGTATCGGCCGTTCTCCGCCGGGTAGACTTGTACCGCGGTCAGCACGCCTGACCGGGCAATGGAACTGATGAGCTTCTGCAGCCCCGCTTCTGAATAGAAAACACGCGGATTGCGCGGGTTTTCTTCCAAGAGTTCTACCGGCAGCATCACCCGCGCGCCAGGGGAGTAGGAGGTGTCCCCCGAGTAGGCTGCGAACCCCGGCTCACTGCTTTGGCTCGCGGCGAAGTTCACTCTATTGGGAGGGCTTGCCCTGCTGGATAGCTCCTGCACCCGGGACATTGAGGACTTTGCGGTGTTCGCTTCAAGCCCGTGCACCATGCTCGCCGGGCTACGTTTTGCGGTGCTCATTTGCATGCCTCCTTGGTTACGGCCTCCAGGGCCTCGCGGGCCTCCCGGTGCACCGAGAGCGAGTAAAGACTGGTGCGGTAGTTCGCGACGTCTGCGTACGCCGCGAGATTTTTTAGCCGGGCCTTCATCAACGGAAACGGGCAGATTTTGGCCGCGTTCTCGACGATGGCTCGCTCGGAGCTCCGGCGCCAATCGACCTTGTTCAGCAGCACGCGAATCGCTATGTCGTCCCCCCGTTCCTGGGCTACCGCCTGCACGAGGGGCAGCACTTCCTCTAGCGCATCGATGCTGGTTGCGTGCGGGACGAAGGGAAGAATGACCTTGTCAGCGATATAGAGCGCTGCGCGGAGCTCTCGGCTCTGGAGGTTCGGAGGCGTATCAATGATGAAGTAATCCACCCCCGTTGCACGGCGTTCGAGCCATTGGGCAAACTCCACTTCGCTCAACCCGCTCACGGCGTCTACGCGAACAGGAAAGGGAGCGTATTCTGGAAGCGCTTTGCTCTCCCACTTTTGAGCACTCTTCTGTGGGTCCGTGTCGACCACCACAACTCTTTTGCCCTGATGGTGAAGGCAATCCGCCAGCAACATCGAAACGGTTGTTTTCCCGACCCCCCCTTTTTGCGACACGATTCCGAGCACCTTTGTTGCGGCCATCTTTTCACCTTGATAGAGCTGTAAATGGCGCGAAGCTTACTGCAAATTTCAATTCTCGCAAATACAATCAAGCTCAAAAGCTGCAAAACGCCCGAGTTGCCCTTTAGTTTTGAAAAGGAAAAGAGGGCCCTGGCTTGCGTCTCAGGCACTTTCGGCGCCGAAAGCAGTCAGCCCTACGGAAGCCAAAACTTTGCCTGTGGTGAGTTTCGGCGCCGAAAGTGGGGCAAGCCGATGCCTGGCGGCAAGGCTTCAGGTAAGTTTCGGCGCCGAAACTCTGAGGCAGGGCCCCCGTGCTGTCGGGTCAATCGAATGAGCTCCGCAGGGCTAAGGCGCTTCTCTCATGACTTCAACCAACAGCTGCAGGCGCGTCTCATCCCGAAACGTGTTTGCGTCGAGGCGATACAACAGCTCCACCCTATCCGGGGGCATCCCGTCTGCATGACGGAACTTCACTGCCTGGTACCGCCGGCCGTCCTTCTCCAGAGACATACGCAGATGCTTCCCCCCGCCCATGGCCTTGGCGTCCAGTACGCGAAAGGTGTCGCAAAAGAAGGGCTCCGGGAACGCCTGCCCCCAAACTTGAGCCTTCAGCTCTGCGACGGTGGCCAGGCTACGCTCATCAGCCTGAAGGCCCCCGTCGGCCTCCATCTGCTGCAGCAGGTCGGCGGGCTGCAGCATTTCGCGGGCGACTTGCTCAAAAGCATCCCTGAACTTCTCCAGTCCGCCCTCGGCCAACGTAAGACCAGCGGCCATCGCGTGACCCCCGAACTTCAGCAACACGCCTGGGCAACGGCGGTCCACCATATCCAGCGCATCTCGCAAATGGAATCCTGGAATAGAGCGACCGGACCCTTTGAGTTCTCCCGACTTACCCGATGCAAGAACAAATGTTGGCCTCCAAATTTTCTCTTTTATTCTGCCCGCAACTACGCCAATAACTCCTACATGCCACTCGCCAGAGTGGAGAACTGCGGTGTATCGGTCCGGCTGCACGTCGGTGAGCAGGTGCCGTACAGCCTCATCCGTCATGTCGGTCTCGATGTCTTTGCGTCTCTCGTTGATTTCATTGAGAGCCTTGGCGAGTCGCATGCTCTCATGTGGGTCATCGCAAAGAAGGCACTCAACGCCGGCGTCCATCGACTCAAGCCGGCCCGCTGCGTTGATTCGGGGCGCAAGTCCAAATGCAATGTCACTTGTCGACAAGACCTCAGTGGACTTACCCGCCACGGCCGCCAAGGCCTGAATTCCATAAAACGTTCCGCCAGCCCGGATTTTTGCCAGCCCTTCATTGACGAGGACACGGTTGTTGGTGTCCAAAGCCACCACGTCGGCAACGGTACCGATGGCCACAATGGGCAGAAGCGATGTGATTTCAAATCCGGGCTGCATGCCCTCGTACCCCCGGTCAACCAGCTCGTCCTGCAGGGCCCACATGACGTAGTACATCACGCCACAGCCAGCCATGGACTTTGAGGGAAAGGAACATCCGTGCGCGTTCGGGTTGACTATGGAGAGGGCAGGGGGGTGCGTCTCACTCGGCAGATGGTGGTCCGTCACCAGGACGGGAATTCCGAGTGCGTTAGCAGCCTCAATACCCGCGTGCGACGCAATGCCGTTGTCCACCGTCACGATGTAGTCCGGGCGGGGGGTCTGCTGCGCGGCCAGCTGGGCAACCGCGGGGCCGAGTCCGTACCCATGCTCTATGCGGTCGGGAATGAAGTAGCCAACGTTGGCCCCAAACCCGCGCAGAGCTCGCATGCCTACGGTGCAAGCGGTGGCTCCATCGGCGTCGTAGTCCGCGACGATGAGCAGCCGTTTTCCCGCCTGAATCGCGTCCGCGAGGATGCGGGCCATCTCCATCGAGTTTGTCAGAAGCGGGTAGGGGAGCAAGCGGTCCATGGACGGACGGGCTTCCGCCAGGCTGGCTACTTTTCGGGCAGCGAGGACTCGCGCCAGAAGAGGAGAGGCCCCCTCACGAATCAGCCCCAGCGCCACTCGAGGGTCATAGGGCTTTTCGATGATTTGCATGTATCTCTTTACAAACGTTGTAGTATAGGCTAAAATTCTATCAGAACATTCAGAACTCGTCAATTGAATAGGTACCAGAGCCTCATGGAAAACCTCATACTTCCCGCCGTCGTGGTCTTCTCAGTTGTGCTCGCCTTGCTAATCCATGTCGTAAAGTCCTGGCTGGAGCGCTCGTTCCTTGGACGCGCGGGGTACACCACCAAGAAGCTGATGACGGCCAACGAAGTGGATTTCTTCCACCGACTTCGGAAGGCCCTGGACCCTCGTTGGACGGTATTCCCGCAGGTATCGATGGGGGCCCTTATGGACACAACGCTGAAGCCTGCGCACCCTCGGTTCTGGGACGCCCGCCGAGTGTTTTCCAGCAAGATTTGCGACTTTGTTGTTTGCGACGCCAAGACGCTGAAGCCTCAGCTCATCATTGAACTGGACGACCGCATGCATGATTTCTCCAAGGACCGCACGCGAGACACTCTCTGCGCTCGCGCGGGGTATAGGACCATCCGATTCTGGTCGAGAGCCAAGCCGAACCCGACTGAACTGAAAGAACGGCTTGCCGCCGCGCTCATCCTAAACTGAACGACTTTTGAACGTCGTTTTACGGTATAATTGCGTAAACAAGGAACCTCATGGCCGCCCAACCACCTATCGCTGACCAAGTCGCACTTCTGCGCAATTTCGACCCCAACAAACTCGCCGCCGAAGTCATCGCGGACGGGGAACAGTGGGCGGACCTGGACGCGGCCGCCTCCGTGCTGGAGGAGACCCGCAAGGTAGTCCTTGCCAAGCGGACGCTTGAGTTCCTTGAAGCCGGCACCATCGGCGGAAAGCGTGTCACCTCCGTTGCCCAGGCCGAGTTGAACGCGCTGGCCGACCCTACATACGGGCAGCACCTGGATGACATGGTAGACGCGCGTAAGAACGCCAATCGTGCGAGGGTTCGGTATGACCTGGGCCGGCTGCGCATTGAAATGCTCCGCTCTGCGCTGGCCACGGCCCGCAATGAAATGCGTATCTCTGGCTTCACTTCTTGAAAGAATCAAACATGGCAACACAACAGTCCACTGCGGCTCAGTACGAGGCCCAGAAAAAACGCCACGAAGCCCTTCAGCACCGGCGCACGCTGGCCGAGGGAAAGCTGGAAGCGGAAACCCGCGCGCTTCGTGAAGCCCAGGCCGAGGCTGTTGCCGCCCTGGGGACCAGTGACCTGACCGAGCTCCGCGCGCTCTATGAGGCAACCGCACGCGCCAACGATTCACTGGTCGTCGAATTTGCAATCGAACTCGACGCCGCCGAGTCGGGCATCGCCGCGACCGAACAACAACTGGCGGGTTGAGATGGCAGCGCACAATGCCACGGTCAAGTCCTCGGAACTGCGCTCACGGTTGCACGGGCTGGCCCTGCGCGGTGCGCATTTGACTGGACGGAAACAAGCTGAAGAGCTGCAGCGCGATGCCTTGACTGCGGACGTTGCTGCGGCCAAAGGCCGCATGCTGCTAGCCCCGGAAGTCGCCAGCGTTTTTGAGGGCTTGCAAACTTTGGCCCACCAACGCAGCGTGGGCTCGCTCGAGGCGCTGCTGACGGCCATCCTGCAGGACGTGCTGCCCGAAGAAGGCGCCATCAGAATGCTGCCTTCGTACAAGGCGAACAACACGCACCTGGACATCTTGCTGGACAAGGGCGGGCACCTCGAAGACGTCGTGGACGGTAACGGCGGGGCCGTGACCAACGTGGTATGCGCGGGCCTTCGATTTGCTGCGCTGGCCCGTACGGGAAACCGCCGCCTCATGGTGCTGGACGAACCTGATTGCTGGCTGAAGCCCGAGCGGGTGCCTGCCTTCGTGCAGACGATTTCCCAGGTTTCGCGCCAGGGCGGGTTTCAAACCTTCTTCATCACCCACCACAATCCAGCTCTCTTCGAAGGACACTTCAACATCGTGAAGTTCGGGCTGGACGGCGCAGGCAAAGTGACTGCCACCGCCCTGAGCCCTCAGGTCACAGGGTGGCGGTCTGACGACGAACCCGGTCTGCGAAAAATCGAACTCATCAACGTGCGCCGGCACGAGCACACCGTGGTTCCGTGTTTTCCCGGCAGCACAGCGTACATCGGCGACAACAACCTGGGCAAGAGCACTGCGCTGATGTCCGCGTTGAAGATTGTGGCGTACGGGGAGTCGGACGACTCGGTCATTCGCCATGAGTGCGAGGAAGCGCGAATTGTGCTTCACCTGGAGAACAATCAGCGAGTGGAGTGGTCTCGGCACACAAAGCGTTCGCCTGCCGTCCTGTACCGCTTGTACCGCGGGGACGAATTGCTTTCCGAGGGGCGACCAAAGACGCGCAACCAGGCGCCAGAGTGGGTGTTTGACGTGCTGGGCATCTCCCGGGTAGACGACTTGGACATCCAGGTGGGCAACCAGAAGTCCCCTGTGTTCTTGCTCAACGACAGCGCCCCGCGCCGTGCCCAGATTCTCTCGGTCGGTCGGGAGTCCAGCTACTTGCCTCAGCTCATGCGAGAGTACGAGGCGTCCAAGGCAGCGGACCGCGAAATCATCAAACAAGGGGAGGCTACGCTCGCTCGGCTGCGGCTGCGCGCGGCATACATGGGCCGCGTCCCGACCTTGGTGGAGAAGCTCAATGACCTTTCCGAAAAAGCAGAACGCGCCATCTCCGCCCTCGAGTCCCGGGAGCGGCTGGAAGGCGTCTTGAGCCGGCTGGAGGAGCGCACGAAGCGCGTAGCGCAGCTGACCAAAGAAGTTGCGGTTCTGTCGGATTTGCCTCCTGCTCCGGTGCTCACCGATACCACTGCGATGGCCCAGCTCCTACAACGGCTCACGCGACTCAGTCGGGTGAGCCAAGTGCCCCCGCTGCCCCCGCTTCCGGCCCAGCCGGTCCTCAAGGACCTTGCGCAGTTGCGAGACCTTGGCGTGCGCATTGCGAGAGGGCAGAAAGCCCTGGCAGCTTTGGCGCAGCTCCCCAAAAAACTCCCCGTGATGCCCGAGCTGCAGGACACGGCGCAATTGCTCCAGCGCATCGACGGGCTGGCCCGCCAGGCGAACGCCGTACACACGGCCAAACTGGCGCTGTCCGCCGCGGACGCCGACCTCGTCGCTGCAACCGAGGAGTTGAACCGATTGACCTCTGAACTGGGCGACCAATGCCCGCTGTGCGGAGGCGTTCTCGCCCACGTCAGCACCTCAACTGAGCACCCCCATCATGCGCATGCCCACTGATACCGAGTTCAAGCCTGTCGGGTTTCTCTACATCGGCGACCCGCACGTCTCGTCACGCAACATCGGCCGCCGAAAAGACGACTACATGCGCAGCGGGCTGGCCAAACTGGATGCTTGCGCCGCACTCTGCCGGGAGAAGAAGCTGCTTCCCGTCATTCTGGGAGACCTGCTTCACCGAAACGACGACAGCAAGCCCACGATGCTGAACAAGTTGGTGCGCACGCTCAAACGATTCCCCGTGGCCCCTCTCGTGCTGGAGGGAAACCACGACAAGGAAAAGACCGAGCTGAGCGACGAAGACGTGCTCACTTTGCTGGTGGAAACCGACGTTGTCGAGCTGGTGGGGGAGGGGGTCTTTCGAGAATTCCTGTTCGAAGGTGCCAGTGCTCCCGTGCGGCTGTGGGGATGCCCCTACGGTGCCGCGATACCTCGCCACCTGCCCGAGTTCAACGGGGCCACCGTGATGCTCACTCACCACGACATGGCGTTCAGCTCCAGCTATCCCGGCGCGCTGCCGCTCATCGAAATCCACAACTGCGCGATGGTCGTGAACGGCCACATGCACGATACGAAGCCGCTTCAGAGGATGGGCCAGACGGTCTGGCACAACCCAGGCAACATTGAGCCCTTGTCCGTGGACCTGGCCCACCATGTCCCAAAAGCGTGGGAATGGCGCCCCGACATGGCGACGACGGAACTGTGCGGGCACCTGCTTCCGCACGGAACCGACCTGTTCGACATTGCGGGACTGGAGGTGGCCGCGGCTGATGCGGGGACAGCGGTGGCGGGCCTGCCCACGCAAGAGAGTTCCTTTGCACGGCTGCTTGCGTCGCAGTCCAGCACAGAAGCTGCAAAAACAACCGATGGTACGGTTCTTGTCGAGGACCTGGGCACGGTACTCTCGGCGCAAAACGCCTCAGACCCGGTGCGCCGCCTGATGCTGGCGCTGGCGGGCAAAGTTGCCATGGTGCCCGCAGGCGCCCCTCCCGAGCCTGCGGCCGCCTGACCGCACTGCTTCGCTGATGAACGGCCCTTCGGGGCCGTTTTCTGCTTTGGGCGAGAAGTTGCGCCACTGATAGCCAAAACCTGAAGAAATTCGAGAATTTCATTGGTGCTTGGTCGCGCGCGCATCTCGCCAAGCCGCCCTGCGACCTGGCGCTCTCCCCAAGGAAGGGAGGGCTGACTCAGGCAAGAAAAAGCCCCATGCAGATGCACGGGGCCGGTGAATCAAGCTTCTTGCGAATCTTGGGCACGAACTACCACCCGATTCAGTTGCGCTTTGAATCGCGCGACCTTTTCATAGTAGGCAGTGGCATTGCCAGAGTACTTGCGCAACGCGGCGGGGACATCGCCCTTCTTCATGCGCAGATACTCGGCCAGGACCTGGGTTCCGACCTTCACGTTGTGAACTGGGTTGAGCAGTTCGACCGGGTTGGCAGGGTTTTTCAGCTTTTCCGGGTGCATGCGGGGGACCACTTGCATAAGCCCCATCGCGCCATAGCCGCTGTAGCTTCCGGGGCGAAAGCTCGACTCTTGCTCGATGATGGCCAAAACCAGGAGAGGAGAAACCTGACGATGAGTCGCTTCCAGAAAAGCAGCTTCCACGATGCGGGTCACCAGAGGAAGCTCTTTCTTGTACTTGGCAGACAGATGGTCAGACAACGCCTGGATTTTCAGGCGCTCTCGTTCGAGCAACGAAACCTTCGACGCAGCCTGGGCGGGCGTAGACACGAAAGTTGCAGGCTCAGGGGCACGAAGACCCCAGCTAAAGCCGAGAAGCATCGCGAGCGACAAAACTGCGGCGCTGAGAGAGTTAGAGATTTTCATGATATAGGGTAAAAATGTAGTGGACCTAGTTTGTTTAGGTACCGAAGACGCCGGGCACGCTGCCCCATGGGCAGGAAAACGCCCGTGGCAGGGGTAAAAGTCGGCTCGCTCAAAATGGACACGGCGACTCTATAAGTAGACGGAACCCCGGGAACCCGCGCCGTTGCTGGGGTTGCGGGGGTTTATACGGATTCAAACAACATGGGCAGGAACTCAAACAACATGTGTGTTGTTCCTGAAATGTGACAAGGGGAACTCATCCAACACGAAGAGGAATCCAAACAACACGCCCCGGAACTCAAACAACATGAGCAAGACCGGCGCAGGGGGCTAGCCCCGGGAGGTTTCCCGGTGTGCGGGTCTCGGGCAGGGGCGGCGGCCCGCTCAGGCCGACACTTTTTTCATCCAGCGAACAACGCCCGCTTGGACGCTCCAGCCCGGCTCCAGCACGCCTTGCTCAGCCAGCTCACGAAGGGCCAGCCGCAGCGTTCGGAGAAACGAATCGTCCGTCGCGTCCGAGCCGCACATCTCGCGCAGCGTGCTGGCCTGCATGGGAATAAGCCGCGTCTGGCTTTCGATGAACCCGTAGAGCCAGGTGGACAGCCCCTCGGGGAGCGCCTTTCTTTTGCTCAGGTCGAGCCAGACCTCACAGGAGCGCTGAAAGATGGCGACGATGTCCTTATCGAGACGAACGCTCCAGGGACCGCGGGTGGGGTGGTCGAATCGCAGGCACAGCTGAACGCTGAACTCCTCGAACTCGATGAGCCCCTGCTGCAGCCGCTGGATGTGCGTGCGCAACAGTCGACGGGTCGGGCCGTCGTACCGGCCAAAGGTTCGGCGGCACAGCTCCTCGACACCAAAGCTCACCTTCTCGCCCAGCCGGGTGTCCTTCACGAGGTTGAGCAACGCCATGAAGACCATGCCATCGGATTGGCGCAGCTCTGGCCCTGAGTAGCGCATGAGCAGCCCGCCCTCCCGGGTCTTCAGCTCCATCGAAACCGTTCGCTCGCGTTCAGTGCGCTTGCTGGCCACCCGAAACAAGGGGGAGACGAAGAACAGGCGCGGGCTCAGCAGCTGGCCAGCCCCGTGCGCGGGCAAAAACCCCGTGGTCAACACCGTCTCCAGGCGCGCTTTGGCCGCGTGCCGGTCCTGCACCCCCCGGTAGAGGTTGGCGCGCTCAGGGCTGTGTCCGGGAATCTCTTGCGCCTCGCGGGCCAGCTCCACGGCTTGGGCCTGAAGTTGGGCGCGCTGGTCGAGAACGGCCTTGCGGGTGACGAGGTCGAGTTCGGAGACGGGTTGTTCTTGCATGGTGGCCTGGCAGTTCGTGAAAGCCTAAAAATTCACCGCCCTAAAGGGCGGTGCACCCTCTGTACAGCGACAAGTTTTATCTTTCGTCAAATTTAGATTTTAAGGCTTTACGCTATAATCACGGAACTACCCGCACAACCTGGCCATGACCACCGCTACCCCAAAGTACACCGAAGCGTCCATCCGCATCCTCGAAGGCCTGGAGCCCGTAAAGCTGCGCCCCGGCCAGTTCACCCGAACTGACAGCCCGCTGCACATCGTGCAGGAGGTCCTGGACAACGCGGTGGACGAAGCCATCGCCGGGTATGCGACTGAAATCGCCATCAGCCTGTTGCCAGGCGGGGAAGTGAGCATCCGCGACAACGGCCGGGGCATTCCGGTGGGGCTGCACCCCGAGAAGAAAATTCCAGTGGTGCAGGCCATCTTCACGGTGCTGTACTCGGGCGGAAAGTTCGACAAAGCGGCCGGCGGCGCCTACGGATACGCCGGCGGCCTTCACGGGGTTGGCGTGAGTGTGACAAACGCGCTGTCCGATTCTCTGGTTGCGGAGGTAGCCCGCGACGGTTGGCTCTGGCGCATCGGTTTCTCCGACGGGGATGTGGTGCAGCCGCTGACCAAAGTGGGCCGGGTCGAGGGAACTGGCACGACGGTTCGGGTGCACCCGAATCCCAAGTACTTCGACAGCCCCCACTTGCCCGTCGCGGAGTTGCGAGAGCTGCTGCGCTCCAAGGCGGTGCTGCTGCCGGGCTTGCGGGCTACCCTGACTGACGCGCGAGAAGGCGAACCAACTGTCGAGACCTTCTGCTACGAAGCCGGTATGGCGTCGTACCTCCAGGAGCTGGGCGGCGGAGAGCCATTGGTTCCGATGCAGGTTGGCGAGGCGTATGCCACCGCAGAGGACGGCGGCTTCGCCGTGGGGGAGGGGGCTAGCTGGGCTTTCTCTTGGTACGAACGGGCGGACGCCGCGGGTCGCTCCTTCGTCAACCTCATCCCCACGCCGGAACACGGAACGCATGTCACGGGGCTTCGGGCCGCCGTCTACAACGCGGTCAAATCCTACGTGGAGCACCACGGGCTGCTGCCCAAAGGGTTGAAGCTCACTGCCGATGACGCGTTCAAACAGGTGCGGTTCGTCTTGTCGGTGCGCATGCTCGACCCCTCGTTTGACAACCAGACCAAGGACCGCCTCAACAGTCGCGACGGGGTGCGGCTGGTGGAACGCATGACCCAGCCCGCCATCGAGGCGTGGTTCAACCGCAATCCATCGCTGGCCAAGGTTGTCGCGGACATCATCATTCAGGCGGCCATGGCCCGTCAGCGCGCCTCGGTCAAGGTGGAGAAGCGCCGCAGCTCGTCGGTTGTGATGCTCCCGGGCAAGCTCGCCGACTGCGAGAGCCAGGTGCCCGCCGAAACCGAGGTGTTCCTTGTGGAGGGCGACTCGGCCGGGGGCTCGGCCAAACAGGCCCGAACAAAGGACAACCAGGCCATCCTGCCGATGCGGGGGAAGGGCCTCAACACCTGGGAAAAAACCAGCCAGGAAGCCCTCACGAACACCGAGGTGCACGATATTTCGACCGCGCTCGGGGTCCCGTTGCATTCAAAGGGAGACCAGGTGGACCTGTCGAAGATGCGGTACGGGAAAGTCTGCATCCTGGCCGACGCCGACGTGGACGGGTTCCACATCCAGGTCCTGCTGCTCACGCTGTTCTACAAGCACTTTCCTGCGCTGGTCGAAGCGGGGCACGTCTACGTGGCCCGCCCGCCCTTGTACCGCGTGGACGCGGAAGCACAAGGCAAGAAAAAGCCGGCTCGCAAGGTCTACGCCATGGACGAGCCGGAGCTGGCCATGTGGAAAGAGCGGCTGCAGAAAGAGGGCTACCGAGACGTGCAGGTCGGTCGCTTCAAGGGGCTGGGGGAGATGAACCCTCCGGAGTTGTGGGACACCACCCTCAATCCGGATACCCGTCGCCTGCTGCAGGTGCGCCTGCCCGAGGGCGGGCTCGAGGGCACCGACACCCTGTTCGACAACTTGATGGCCAAGGACAACTCGCCTTGGCGCCGCGAGTGGATGGAGCGACGCGGCAACGAAGTTGACGCCGGCTGACCCTCGAATACATCTTTTTTAGCCATGACTCACGATTCCCTGGTTCTCCCTTCCTACGCCGAACAGGCGTACCTTCAATACGCGGTGGCTGTGGTCAAGGGGCGCGCGCTGGCCGATGTTGAAGACGGGCTCAAGCCCGTTCAGCGCCGCATCCTCTTTGCCATGCTGCAGCTGGGCCTGCGCCATCCGGCCAAAGCCGTCAAATGCGCCCGGGTCGTTGGTGACGTGCTCGGTAAGTACCACCCCCACGGGGACCAGTCGGTCTACGACGCCCTGGTGCGGATGGCTCAGCCCTTTACACTGCGCTACCCCCTCATCGAAGGGCAGGGCAACTTCGGCTCGCTGGACGGGGACTCCGCAGCCGCGATGCGATACACGGAAGCTCGTCTGTCGCCGTTGGCCGAGCTCCTGCTCTCGGAGTTGCACAGCGGAACAGTCGACTTCACCGCCAACTACGACGGCACGCTAAAGGAACCGGTGCTCACGCCGGCCCGCCTGCCCGAAATTCTGTTGAACGGAACGTCGGGCATCGCCGTGGGCATGGCCGCAGAAGTCCCGCCGCACAACCTTCGCGAAGTCTGCCGCGGCTGCATTCGGGTCGTCCAGAATCCAGAGGCCACCCTGGACGATGTCCTCAAGGACATTGCCGGCCCGGACTTCCCGGGAGGAGGCCAACTGGTTTCCCCTCCGGAAGACATCCGCAAGGTCTACGACAGTGGCCGGGGCACACTGCGATGCCGCGCGCGCTGGGGGAAAGAGGATTTGGCTCGGAACCAATGGCAGCTGGTGGTGACGGAGCTGCCCTACCAGGTGTCGACGCGAAAGATTCTCGAACAGCTGGACGTCCTGACCAACCCCACGCCGCCCGCCGGCAAGAAGTCCATCACCCAGCAGCAGGCCAACCTGAAGATGGTGGCGCTCGACTACCTTGAAAAAGCGGTCGATGAGTCGGACAAAGACACCGGGGTGCGGCTGGTGCTCACCCCGCGCAACAGCAAGGTGGACCCGCAGGCCATGATGGCATTTTTGCTGGCCAACACCAGTTTGGAGGACAGCGTTCCCCTGAACATGACCCTCATCGGGCTGGACGGCAATCCGGGCGTGATGGGGTTGATGAACGTTCTGCAGGACTGGGCTGCGTTTCGGGTGCAAACGGTTCGCCGGCGCACTCAGCACGAACTCGACATCGCGCAAAAACGTATCCACATCCTGGACGGCCGGCTGACCGTGTTCCTGAACCTGGACGCGGTCGTGAAGACCATTCGGGAAGCGGAGGACCCGCAGAAGGACCTGTGCACCATCTTTGGCCTGTCGGATATTCAGGCCGATGACATCCTCGAGATGCGGCTGCGCCAGCTCAACAAGCTCGAAGGCCTGAAGCTGACGAAAGAGCTGGAAGACCTCCGCAAGGAAGAGGCCCGGCTCACCGCGCTCCTGGCCAATGAGCGGGCGCTACGCAAACTCATCGTCACCGAGCTTGAGTCCGATGCCGCCAAATATGGGGATGACCGCCGGACCCTGGTGCAGCCTGAAGCACGCTCCCGAAGTGTCGCCCTGGCGCGCACCGTGCTGGAGGAACCAGTAACTGTGGTCGTTTCCCGAAACCTGTGGGCCAAGGCCTACAAAGGGCACGACCTTCCGGACGACGCCTTTGTGTTCAAGGCCGGCGACGCCTGTTGGGCCAAAGTCGAGACCACCACCGTGCGCCCGACCGTCGTGCTGGACACGCTCGGCCGCGCATACAGCCTGGATACGGCCGCCGTTCCGGCAGGAAGAGGGGAGGGCGCCCCGCTGAGCACGTTCATCGAACTGCAGGACGGCGCGGTGCCGCTTGCGCTCATGGCCGGGGCCGACGAGGACCTCTACCTGTTCGCCGGCCAGCACGGCTACGGGCTGCTGGCTCCGCTCAAGAGCCTGGTCTCCCGCCCGCGCGCGGGCAAGGCGTTTTTGCGCGGGGATGTTGGGGAGGCCTTTCTGCCACCGGTTCGGGTCCCGTCCACCCGAGAGGGCTTTGTCTTGTGCGCCAGCGGGGAGCACAAGCTGCTCACATTCCGGCTCAACGAAGTCAAAGACCTGCCCAGCGGGGGTAAAGGGGTCAAACTCATGGACCCGGGCGAGGGGGGCAAAGTGGTCAAGCTGTGGCACGTGCCCTCTGAGTCGGCGACCCTGGCCGTGACCGGAAAAGGGGGCAAGGCGCAAGACCTGGTGCTCGCCGGAGAGACCTGGGAGCGCCACGTTTCTGCGCGGGGGCGCAAAGGAGCGTACCTGCCGAAGAAAGAAGTCATCCTTCCCTGACGGCCGCATCGTGAGCGCCCAGCAACTTTGCGCGCGTCCACTGGCTCCGGTTTTCGCCCGGCGGCGCTGTGGCTGCGATTTGGCGAACCGTAGCGCGGGCCGCAGCAGCGTCCCCCTGGTGCCGCTTCACGAGCGTGGCCCAGTCCGCCGGCGCGATGCTCACGGAGCTGCGCGTGCCCGTGGCGTCTTTGAAGACCACTATCTCTGGGCCAACCGGTTCGGGCTTCTTTGGCTCCTGGCGCACAGGAACTTTGGGGGCGGTCGCTGCGGCAGCGGAGAGGGCGGGGGAGGGCGTCGGGGGAGTGCCGCTGACCGGCTCGCTTCGGGCCCCTTGACCCATCCGTTCGCCTAGCCATTCCCGAACTGCGGCCCCCAGCAGGGCGTCTGAGGCTCCGGCCAGCGTCATAGCGGACAAGGCCTGAAGGACCTGAGCGGGAGAAGTTGGCATGGGCAAATTATGCCCGAAATGACATAACTGGCAACTATTATGTCGGCATATCCATGCATAACGACATAACTCAAACCAGCGCAGGCATATTTATGCCGGCCAGCTGGCAGTTATGTCGAGGACCGATTTTTCAAGGCTGGTATTCTTCTAAGAAGTCAGATTTGATAACTGCGCCAAAGCCTTGATTTCAAACAAAATCTCACAGAGTCGCGTTTCGCGGCGCGCAAAATGGGGCCAGACTCTCTTCAAAATGACCCGTGAACTCACTGGCCCCCGGTGTGTTATCTCTCTTCAAAACCAACTACCTTGTTATGGGGGGACGAAAAGCTATGCTTGACAAGCACTTAGCCCGATTCTTCTGGTGGTTTCATCCCGGAGTGCGGGGGCGGGGCCCCGCTCGGGAGACTTTTTCTGGTGGTTTCATCCCGGTTGAGCCGTGGAGCCCTCCGCAGCCCCGGCCGTTTCTGGTGGTTTCATCCCGCTTATTGTTCAGGTTATCCACAAGACGAAATTACCAGAAAACACATGGTAATCGGACCCAATGAATCACCAGAAGTCCGTGCTATCCTGCGCCGTCACCGAATGAGGCCCAATTGACCAAAGACTTGCCCACGCCGACCGTTGCGCGCTCGGTGTTTGCCATCCACATAACGCCGTTGAAGCAGGCGCTCAGCATCACAGGGCGCAAGCTGCATATTGCAATGGCCCGCCTGGCCGGTGAGCAGTACCAGCGCCTGACCCGGGAGCAGCGCGAAACGATTGACTTGGCGTTGCGCGACTACATTGCCCAGCTGCGCTCAGGCAAGCGCCCTTCCGAGCCTCCGATGCTGTTGCAGCCCCAGTTCTTTGCCAGTCTTGCGGAGCTGGCCGAGGCGGTGGGCTATGAGCCCAAAGAAGCCCGCCATCTCTGGCCGGTCATTCAAGCGCTGGTCGCTACGCCGGTACGCTTCAATTCCTTGCGGCACAACGCGGCCAAGGCCGAGCGCGAGCTTTTCCCGGATGAGCTCGAGGTGGTGGCCACGCTGCTGTCCAGCGCCACGCGAACCGGGCGGGGCGAGTTGTCCTGGGCGTACGACCCGAAGATTTTGAGCATCATGGTCGCCCCCCGGACTTACGCCCTGCTCAACCTGGAGCTGGTTCGCAACGCCAGAACTTACACGGCCCTGGCCCTCTACGAAAACTGTCGCCGTTTCGTGGGCATCGGCCAAGCGGGGCCCTATCCCTTTGAGCGTTGGCAACAGTTGCTCAGCCCCGAGGGGCGCCGCCCTGCGTGGGAGGACAGCTACGAATTCATGCGCCGCGTCAAGCGCGCCATCGAAGAGTTGGAAGCCTGCGAAGGGTGCGACATCAAGCTCACGGCCGAACGGGTGAAGGTGGCCAACCAAGGTACCTGCTTGCAGGTCAAGGTCAAAACGCTCGAGCAACCCTTGCTTGCCTTCGGGGAGCCCCTGCCGCGAAATCGGGACTTGGTGGAGAGCCTCCGGGCCCTCGGATTCACCGCGTCGGAGGTCCGGGTCATGACCGAGACCCACGGCGACGAGTACCTGTTGGCAAAGCTGGAGATGCTGGCCAAAGCGCAAAAGAGCCCCAAGGGCGTGGGAAAGCCCAAGGCCTGGCTGACCACGGCAGTGGAGAAGGATTTCCAGGACGAAGTCGTGCAGCAGACCATGGCGCTTCACAAAGTCGCGGAACGAGAAGAACGAACCCGACAAGCCGCGCGCGTGCGGGAAGCGTTCCAGGCGTTCCAGGCCGAGCGGATTCGGGTGCGTTTTTCGGAGCTGGAGGAGGACGCGCGGGCGCGATGGGAGGTCCTGTTCGCTGGCACGGAGGCTGCTCGATTGGCCGCTCCGCTTGCCCCCAAAGCCAGGGAAGCGTCCTTTTTCGGCTGGTTGTCGAAACAGGAGCATGCGCTTTTCCAAGACCCGGAGGAGCAAGACCCCGTGGCTTTTTCCATCGCATTTCCCACAAAAACTTCAGCTTGACGGGCCCCGGCTGCGGCCGGGCCAACCCGCACCGGGATAAAGAGTGGCCCCTATATGAGGGACCATGCTGCTTCAAACATCTTCTACGGCCTCCCGTGCCGTGCCTGCCGCGCTATTGCTGGGCGCCGTGGCAGGGGCACTCGCACTTCAACACGTCTTGGGCTGGGCGCCGTGCCCGTTGTGCATCGTGCAGCGATTGACGGCCTTGGCTTTGTTGCTGGCGCTGGCCGGTTACGCGGCCACTTCAAATGAAACCTGGCAGGACGCATGGCTTGCGCTGGCCGGGCTGGTGACAGGCCTTGCGCTGCTGGCTGCGGGCTCTCACCTGTATTTGCTGTTTGCGCCCCAAGAGGCCACCTGTGGCCCTGGCCTGGCTATGTCGGTCACGCGCCTGGTGGAGGCCTTGCCGGGCTCCGAGTGGCTCCTGGAAGGGGCGGGGGCTTGCGGCGACACCCGGTATTCCATTTTTGGCATTCCGTTGCCCGCCTGGTCGGGCCTGGCGCACGTCACGGCCTTTGGCCTTGCCGCCTTTCAGCGTTTCCGACAATAATGCAATTAACGCAATATGTCTCTTGGTCGCTTCAAAAAGATGTTGACTCAATGAGGCCCATTTGCGTTAATTGCATTTATGGACCTACTATTCGGAAAAGCACTCAATCTTTCGCACAAGCGGTACAAGGCCTCGAGCCTGGCCACGCAGGCCAGTCGATGGCGCGCTTTTTGTGAGGCCAGCCTTCCCCACCAAACAGCTGACGGTTGGTTGACAGAGGGGGGCTTGCGGGCCACGCTGGAGGCGTTTCCCGCATATACGACCCGCAAGCGGATGTTCATGCTGTTCCGGTGGGTCGTTCATGTCCTCAACGAGCGCGGGCACCCTTGCGTAGACCCGACCCCAGCCCTTGAGCGGGAGTTCGCGGAGGACGAACGCCCGATTCATGCCGTTCGAGACCTGGCCACGCAGGCGGACGTGTTGGCGCGGCATGCGCTGGTGTCGGTCAGCGGCTGGAAAGGGGTCCGGTTGGCTGCCCTGGTCCGGTTGCTCGCGGACACCGGACTGCGGAAGGAAGACTTACGAGGGATGCTGCTTGCGGCGCTCTTGCTGGATGCCAGTTCCCCGACGCTGACTGTGCCGGGTCCCCGGGGCATGCCTCCACGTACCTTGCCCCTGTCCCCGCCAACAGTGCTGGCGCTGCAGCAATGGCTGCAGGTGCGCCCGGCTTGTGCGAGTGCACTCTTGTTTGTCGCAGACGAATCAGGAAAGGCCATGGACCCCGCTACCGTCTGGCGGCAGCTGAAGCGCCTCGAGGCCGCTGTCGGGGAGGTCGGCGCGCTGCTCAGCGGAACGACCTCCATCCGGGCAGCGTTCGCAAATCAGCTGCGCGCGACAGGGGCGTCAGTGGAAGAGATTCAGGAGGCGCTTGGCCATCGGCAGCGCACGTCCACCACGGAGCTCCTGGACCGGATTGTCCAGGCGGGGCCCGTTCGACGTGCCCGCAGACGCTGACGCGGCTGTTCCAGGTTCATCGCCCAGGGTCAACTCTTCATAGCCCTCGGGGGCGCCCTCTGGAGCGGCCGGAGGGGTAACTTTGTCGGGCACCAATACCGGTGGGGTGTTTGCGAGGGGCTCCCTTGCAACCAGCGCCGGGGCTGCGGCAGGGGGCTCGGAGGTGCCCGTCCCAGCCCCCAGTTCTGGGTCCGGCTCCGAGGTGAGTTCAGGTGCCGGCGGGACGACCGTGTCTGAGGGCGTTACGAGGGTCGTGCCTACGACAGCCGAGGGGCTGCTGAGGGGGATGAAGTGGGGGCGCTCGACCTGGGTCAGCTCCACCACGAGAGGAGCCTCCAGTGCAGGCTCGACGGACGCGGGCGAGGTGGGTTCCTCGGCTGCTGCAAGAACGGGTGCGGTTGTCGGGTCCTCTGGGGGAGGTTCGGCGGCCGGCACAGGGAGCGGCGCCACCGGCGCTGGCTCCGGCGCAGCCTGAGTCACCTCAAACTCAAGAGAGCCGTCAACTGTTGCGAGGTAGACGCGGGCGGTCCGGGGCTCGGTGCCCGTGTTTTCGTCGACTTTCACCCGGACTTGGCGAGAGGACGTCCGCAATGAAGCCTCCGCCCACGCAGAGTCCGCGGCGACGGCAATGAGGCACTGGGAGTCTCCTCGGTACGATACGGTAAGCACGGTGGACACGGGAGTGGCGGTGAGCCGTTCCGAGTTGGACCCCAACGTGATTTTGCACGCCGCGAGTTTGCGGGGCGGAGCGGCTCGGCTTGATTTGGCGGGGGCGGGAGGCGCAAGGGGAGCTGGCTTGGCTGACGGGGGGACAACCTTGGATTTGTCCGTCGGCGCCCAAGACAGCGGGGCTTCAGGGAGCTTGAGCGCCATGGAGGGGTCCAGTGGCGGGAGCCCTTTGAGTGTGGGCGGGATTGGCGGAATCTGCACGCGCTCGGTCTGAGCAGCGGCTGAGGCGGCTGCGGTGGCCAGGAGGATACTGGCCCAGACTTTTTGGCGCGTAGAAAGGGGCATGGAGCGTGTAGCCCACCAGCTTTATCCGCAAAAAAGTGCGCCCGCTTCAAAAGAAGGGGGCGCACCGGGAATCAGGCGGTGGCGACAATGCCTCCATGTCCGTAAGGGACATGGCCGCTGAGCACGTTGTGTTGTTCGGCGCTGGTGATGTTTTTCATCGTGTCGTCGAAGAAGATGTCGGCAGCAAACGCTTCGAGCAGTCGACCCTTCGGGGCGCCAGCAGCGAAAATGCCCTCATCCACTTCGATGCCCCAGGCACGCAAGGTCTTGATGACCCGGCTGTGCGCCGGCATGCCACGAGCGGTGACCAGGGCCACGCGCATCGCGCTCTTGTCCTTGGGCAACGTCTGCTGGAGCTCATGGAGCGCCTGCAGTGCGGCTTTGAACGGCCCCGCCCCCAGAGGGATGGAGGCCCGGTCCACTTCGTGCTGCCGGAAAGCGTCCAGGCCGTTGGCCCGGTAGCACTCATCGGCTTCGCTGGAGAACAGTACCGAGTCCCCGTCAAAGGCAATTCGAACTTCACTGTCGCGAAAGTGGTCGTCTTCTTCAGCCGGCCGCAGCGTAGCCGCAGCGATGCCGAAGTCCACGGCGGCTTTCACGTCCGCAGCATTGGCCGACAGAAACAGGTGGGCGCCGAGCGCTCTCGCGTAGCGAAACCGGTCCGCACCTTTGCAGAACACGGCGCGCTCGATGTCCAGCCCGTAGTGCTGCACCGAGTTCATGGCACGCATGCCGGCGTCGGGGCTGTTGCGGGAAAGCATGACCACTTCCACGCCTTTTGGGAGCTTGGGGTCGCGCAGCTGGTTGAGTGCCAGCAGCTTCTTTACCAGGGGAAAGGCCGCGCCGGGCCGCAAGGGCAGGTCTTCGCGCTCGCGCATGTATGCGTCAAACGCTGCCTGCCCTTGTGTTTCGAAAATGTGATTGCCGTCCTCAATGTGAAAGAGGGAGCGGCTGGAGACTGCAATGGTGAGCATGGAAGCGGGTCCTTGTGGTTGTCCTGTCGCGTATAGCGACCGGACGCCCGCAGCGTTAAGCCCCGCCCCTTACAGCTTGCCGTGGCAGTCCTTGAACCGTTTGCCTGACCCGCACGGGCAGGATGCGTTGCGACCAATCCAGCCCTGCTCCAGGGCCTCTGCGACCTTTGCCTGGTTTTGCTGGGCCAGGTCCCGGGCTTCGCGACGTGCGCGGAGGGCGTCTTCGCGCTTGCGCAGGCTGTCCTCGGGCATGACTGTTCGGCAAATCTGGGCGGAGACACCCGTTTTGAATCCCTGGAACAGCTCGAAAGCCTCTTTAGGGAACTGCTGCGCGGCGTTTTGCCCCGCCATGCTCTTCAGGCCCGCACTGTCCTGGAGTTCTTTGAGCACGGTGAGGTGTTCGGCCCATGCCTCATCCAAGGTGGCCACAGCCAGTGCGCGGGCTTCGGCCTCGGTCAGTTCGACGGCCAGCAGGCGCTCTCGGGCCAGCGCAAGGATTTTTTCAGCAATTTCCTCCTGGACCAGCTCGTCGACCGAAATCCACCGGAGCAACGGGGCGTCCAAGCCGAGTTCTTCGGCCAGGCTGCGCTTGAGCGCCCCGGCATCCCAGGTTTCAGGGAACGAGCCATCTGGCATGTTCGAGGCGAGCCACGCGGTCACCGTCTCCAGCGAGCTGGCTTGCACGTAGTCGAGCGCGTCTCCGGTCAACAAGTGCGCGCGCAGCTCATAAACCGCTCCGCGCTGGGCGGCCAGCACGGAATCAAACTTCAGCAGGGACTTTCGGGCGGTGAACCCTTGCAGCTCCACCGCCTGCTGTGCCGCAGTGACCAGACGCCCGACGGTCGCACCGCCCAACGCGGACTCGGAGTTGGCGAGCATCTTGCGAAGCAGGGCCAGCTGGCCACTGCGCCCAAACACGCCGAGCAACTCATCTTCCAGGCTCAGCAGGAACTGCACTTCGCCCGGGTCGCCCTGCCTTCCGCAGCGGCCGGCGAGCTGGTTGTCCACCCGGCGTAGCCCGTTGCGCTCGGTGCCCAGCACAAAGAGACCTCCCGCTGCAAGGGTGGCCGCGCGTGCGGTCTGCCAGCTGGTCAGCGCGTCCTGAAAAGCAGCCTCGTCTTCGAAGCCGGCTTCTGCGGGGCGAACGCCGCCCAAGTGAATGTCGGTGCCGCGCCCGGCCATGTTCGTGGCCACTGTGATGGCACCTGGAACCCCCGCGCGAGCGATGATTTCGGCTTCGCGCGCGATGTGCTTTGCCGTCAAGGTTTCATGGGGCAGCCCGGCCTGCGTGAGAAGGCTGTCCAGCAGTTCGGCGTCGCGAATCGAGGCGCAACCCACTAGCACCGGCTGGCCCTTTTCGTGGCGGGCTTTCACCAGGCCGACGGCAGCGGAAAACTTCGCCGCTTTCGTCGCGTAGACAAGGTCTTCGGCCTGGCTGCGGTCGGTGGGCTTGTTGGTCGGGATGACGACTGTGGGCAGGTTGTAGATTTCGGCAAACTCTTCCGCGTCGGTGGCGGCGGTGCCGGTCAGGCCGCACAGATGGGGATAGCGCCCGAAATAGCTTTGGTAGGTGATGGTCGCGCGGGTCACGGTGCCCGACCGGATGTTCAGCCCCTCCCGCGCCTCCAGCGCTTCATGCAAGCCGTCGTTGAGCCGACGGCCGTCCATGGCGCGCCCGGTGCTGATGTCAACCAGAGCTACCGCGCCATCCGTAACGACATAGTCCCGGTCTCTCCGAAAGAGGGCGTAAGCCTTGACCGCTGCGTGGAGCAAGCGCACCCACACCAAGTTGTTCGCGGAGTAGAGCTCCTGAGGGGCCTTGAACGTCCCCGCTTGCACCAGGTACTCCTCAACTGTTGCGTACCCGGCTTCGGTCAGGTCGGCGGTGCGTTCTTTCAAGTTGATTTCGAAGTGCAGGCCGGATTTGAGCTTGCGAACACAGGCGTCCAGGGTTGTCACCATGGCGGCCAGGTCGGAGGCAGGCTCGGCAATGATGAGGGGCACCCGTGCCTCGTCAATAAGGATGGAGTCGACTTCGTCCACGATGGCAGCGTGAAGGTCTCGTTGAACGCGCTCGCCGACCGCGGCGACCATGTTGTCCTTGAGGTAGTCGAACCCGAATTCGCTGCCCACCCCGTAGGTCACGTCACAGGCGTATGCTGCTTGCTTTTCTTCCAGGGACATTCCCGAGAGAGTCACGCCCACAGACAAGCCCAGTACCTCGTAAACCGGGCGCATGAGGGCGGCGTCCCGTTGGGCCAGGTACTCGTTGGCGGTCACAACGTGAACCCCCTTGCGGTCCAGGGCCAGCAGCGCCGCAGGCGCGGTGATGGTCAGGGTCTTCCCTTCGCCCGTGCGCATCTCTGCCAACTTGCCATCCATCAAAACATGCCCGCCCAGGAGCTGCACGTCGTAGTGTGGGGTTCCCAGCGCACGCCGGGCAGCCTCTCGCACGTGGGCCAGCCCGCGCGCAGCCCGGACGTTGGCCGGCTCGCGGCCAAGGCTCAGGAACGAATCTTTCAGCGCGTCCGGGCCCAGCGTTGACAAAGGGTGCTTCTGCTCAGACAGGTTCGCTTCCACGACCACATGCCGGGCACGACGAAGTGCGAGTTTGGAAACACCGGAGGTGTACGCGTTGTGCAGGAAATTCATCTTAAAACTGAAAAATGGAATTGAGTGCCGCGGTTCGGGCAGGCTCGCTCAGCGCGAGGGCGGCGGAAAGCGCGGGCAGGGTTGGCTGGGCGGTGTCCCGTTCCAGCCGGTAGGTGGTGATGCAGGCGAGCAGGCACTCATCCTTGTCCAGGAAGCAAACTCCGACAATCTCCCCGTGGTCGTCATAGGCGACGTCCACCCTAGCCGGCGGAGGGGCTTCGACCAAGTGTGCGTGCACCTGCTGCAGGGCCACGGCCAGTTGTGCGCACACATCCGTGGCCAGGCTAGGGTCTTCGACCTCGCCAAAAAGCTCGACGAGGTAGACGGGGGGAGGGGTAGGGGTCATGCGATTGGTAAAGCGAGTTGCCGCCATACATCTAGCAGCTGGTTTTAGCCGAAACCAGCAAGATACCCGTTGTATTGAATTTAGATTTCTGGTATAGTGGGGGTATCGCACCAAAATGTGCCGCCAAAAGGATGACTCCGACCTACCGGCTCAACCCATGACAACGAAACACGCACCCATCAACTGGCTCGAGTGGACCATCAGTGTCTTGGTACCCACCTTGGCCTTTGCCCTCTTCGCAGCCCACCAAGGCGAGCATCTGCCGAGCATTCGTGTGCTGTGGCTTGGGGTTCCCCTGGGGGCGGCGCTTGTTGTCGTAAACCGCACTGCGGTTCATTTTCTAAACAAAGGAGGTCTGCGTGACGAGGTCCTGCTCCAAACGCTCCTCCGCGTTGTGTTGTCGGTTGGTCTTGCGGTCGTTTACGGTGGTGCCACGCTGTAACAAATACTGAAGGGGCGCAATAGCCCGGATTGACTGGCTGGTGCGTGCACCAGCTTTTTTTCGTCCATCGACGGCACACCTGCCCCCTGCTCCGATACCTAGAACTCCTTTCAGGCCCACTAGAACGAAAAAACCCGCAGCAAGCTGCGGGGGAATGAGGGAAGGGTTTGCGCAGTCAGTCCGCGCCACGACCGGAGTAGTCGGCAAGAACAAAACCTGGAGGGGCTACGTCCAAACCGGGGTCCTCATCGTAAGGATGGGCGTCTGCCGGGGGATGCGGCTCGGCCATCGAAGCCCGAGGGGGGCTCGACGTTCCTCGACGAGCCTCACGGCGCTCCATTTCTTCGAGTGCACCTTCAGCCGCGCCATGCTTCACGTAGCGCTTACGGGCGGGGGAAGGGTCTTCGGCGGGCTGGTTGCGTTCAGCGAGTCTGTTGAGGACCGCGGACACGACGACCGCACCAACGATGGGCCCAAAAATTGCGGAAAATCCTAAGATGCTCATGATGATGTCCTTTAAAACTGAGTGTAGCGATGGCCGGACTGGGCGCGTGTTCTCGCCAAAAACTCTCTACAAAAGGGAGTCTAAGTGGTAGGCGCTATAGTTTGTGTCCGAATGGAATTTTACAACTATCAGCGCCAACCGTCAACACTCAAATGCTCCGTAAATGTAAACTGATGGGCCTTCTGACCCCCTACCAGGCAGAGACCCTCAAAGCACTGGTTGAGCTGGGACGGCAGCTGCCAAATCGAACGTGGCGCCCGAAAGACCTGGGCGCTTTTCGCGGCAGCCACCATGCCAAGACCTTGGCCGCTTTGTGTGCGCAGGGCTATGCAGAACGTGAGACGGTGCCGGCCGACGTCCCTGACCGCCCGGTGTACACCTACCGCGCGACTCCCGCGGGCAGCCAGGCGCTCGAGCTCTTTCGCGAGCTCGCAAGCACCCCTATCGAGTCTGTGCCGGGCCGCGCCAAAGACCGCGAATGCGTCACCTGGGCCAAGGCTCTCTGTGCCAGCTAGGCGAAGACGCCGCCGAACCACCGGCGCGCGGGGCGCAGCCCACCCATAAAGAACAGAGCCCCGCCAAAATGGAGGGGCTCGGAAGAAGGGAGGATGTCGGTCAGCCGATGTCGTCGCTGCTGAGGGAGTACGAACGGTCGTCGCGGCCCTGGGAGCGGGCTTGGGCGACCATTGCGTCCAGCTCCAGGTCGGCGTCGAGCAGCAGGTCGTCGTCGGTTTCGTCGTCAGCAGGAGTGCGGAGAACAGGGTTTTTTGCAGTGCGTGCCATGTGGTGTCCTTTGAAACAATGAGAATTGCTCCTCGTATAGCAACACCACCTTTGTTTAGCCGTAACTTTCGGCTACGTGTCTTTAGCGGCCTAACCTGCAGGTACCCGTGGCCCTAAAAATTGGTCTGCCTACCGGCTGGCTCGTTGGGGGCGGGGGGCGTTGACCCACGCCCGTCTGCGCGGGTGCCGCGAAGAGGCCTCAGCGGGCATCTCTTGCCCCACCGCCACCGATTCAGCCACGGGGGGGCGAACCACTGTCAGATGCTCACGGCCAGCCGAAATGTCGCTTCGGTCAACTTGAGCGGGCGCGACTTCTCTGGGCACGGGTGCGGCCTGTGGCTGCTCACGGCGGGGAGCCGGCACGTCCTCGACGGGCTCGGCCCGCGTAAGGCGAACACGAGGGTCCGCTGCGCCTTCGGTCAGCAAGTGCGCCACCTGGTCAGCGCGCATGCCGCGGCTCTGGGCGGTCAGTCGCAACTGGGCCCAGGCTGACGCTTCGGCTGCTTGTGCCAGGTGCTGGCCCAGCCCTCGTACCTGCATGGACCCGGGTTCAAGGCGGTCAAATTCCAGCCGTGGCAGCGAAACGCCTTGCGCGCCTTCGGCCCACGTCAGCTGGTTCATCTTGTCGGGGTCAAAGGAGATGCTTCGGAACGGTGATGAGGTTATTTTGAGAATCGCGAGGAAGCCCTCGAACTTCAGGCCGAAATAGACCTTGGCGGAAAGGGTGAAGGCCTCTTCAGCTTCACGAGACAAGTGCGTCACTTCTGCCGGGCCAAAGGCCTGCAGCACCACGTGCAGTGCCTCGTACGTCGAAGCCGCCCGGCCAAACAACGGCTCGTGAAGGGACCAGAAATGGACAACGTCGGGACGCGGGGCCTCTCCCCGAATACCGAGGTAGCTCAGCACCTCAATCTGCTGGTCGAAGGCCATGGCGTCCTCGTCGCCCGCCAAGACCCAACGGGACATGTTCTCGCCGGTCACATGGGCCAGCTTGGCCAGTGTGCCCAGGTCCAGCGCGCGCAGCTGAGTGAGCGCTTGTACGACTGTGTGGTTGATTTGCATCGAGGGCCTTCAGTGGGAAATGGCGATAGCCGCCAGGGTCAACAGGAAGAACGCGACGTAGGGCAGGGTGACCTGCGCCAGCGGGACTTGCCAGGGTTTTGCGCTACGCGCCATGTTGCGCAGTAGCGCCCAGCAGCCGGCCAGCGCTCCTGCCGAAAACAGCCCGGCACACCACAGCTTTCTGTGCGGCAGGTCAAAGTAGGCGGAGGCAGCCAGTTCGGGTACGTTCGAGCTGGCCAACGCCAGCAACATCAGGAATCCGAGCCCGGAAGCGTAGGCGGCGTTGGTTTTACTTGTGTCGGTCATGGAAAGGGCCTTTCGTGGTCAGGACGTTTAGTCAAATACAGGGGTGCCGTTGGGCTTGCCTTGGTAGGTGCCCAGGCCCGGCGCGGACTGGCCTTTGTGCACGATGACGGTGCGCTGAGCGTCCAGCTTCACCCATGCCTTTTCTGGCGAGGAGGCCAGCACGACCGGCTTCACTTCAACCTGGACCAAGGGGGGTGCGGTCACCGCCCGCACCTCCACTTGTTCAGCCCTCGGCGGAGCCGGCGCAACCACCGGCTCTGGTTTGGGCGACGGAGAAGCGACAACAGGGGATGGCGGCGGCGGAAGATTGGACTTTGCACCCGGGGCCGGCGGCAAGGACACGGCCGGGCTCGGTTTTGTCTGCTCGGTAAGCACCCGCTTGGCAGGGGCGGGCTTGAGGGCTGGGGCCGGCGGCACCACAGGCGGCTGGGCCTGGCGAACTTCAACCGGCTGCGAAGGCTTGGCGAGGGGCTCCTGGCCAGCAGGTCGGGCTGCTTTGGGCTTGACCGGGGTGGCCACTGGGGCTGGCTTTGGCACGGCCGCTGGTTCCGGCGCGCGCGGGGGCGCTGGCGTGGAAACTACTTTGGGTTCCGGCGCGGGGGCGGGAGGATGCGCCGGCACATCAGGGAGTTGCGGGGGGATGCTGGGGTCGCTCACGGCAACAGCCGAAACTAGGGGAGAAGGGCTTTCTGCTTCTCTGAGGACTGACCAGGCGGACAAGGAGGCGAACGCCACCAAGGTGCCCATGAGCAGGTAGGGCAGCGTTTTGGGGGTAGTAGGAGCTGGCGTAGGCATGGCGTGGTTAAGTGGTCGTTCTTCCTGTAGCCTCAGCCTTTAGCCTGAAGCGCTTGCGCTTCGAACAGAAAGGGGGAGGGCTTGCGAGAAACGAGTGTTGGATTCTTCGAGGAACGGTTGGCGGCACTTGACAAAATGAGCGCATTCCGTGCCCGGGTCATGGCCACATAGAACAACCGGCGTTCCTCTGCAATTCCCGCCAAGGGGTGCGGGAACAGTGCTGCCTCGCAGCCCAGCACCAGGACCTCGTCCCACTCCAGGCCTTTTGATTCATGCACACTGAATGCGTTGAGCTTCTGGGCTTTCAGCACCTCGATAAGGGCGCGGGTGCGGGCTAGCACGCAGCGGGATTCGGGCCGCTCCTGCAGCCAAGAGAGTGCAAATGCCTGCTCGGCTTCGCCATCCTCGAAAAACTTGACCTGTACCGACCCCTCATCTTGACGATGAGCTTCCCACTCGATGGCGACCCGCCCCGAATTCTGAGAAATGACGTTGTTCGCATGGGAAACAATGCGGCGCGCGCTACGAAAGTTGGTCGGCAGCGTGAAATGCAGGGGGTAGCGCGACATCAGCAACTGCATCATTCCTGCCTGTGCGCCCCGGAAGGAATAGATGGACTGGTCGGGGTCACCGATGAACCAGAAGTTGGCCTTGGGGCCCAGCCCTTCAACCAGCCGCAGCTGGAGAGGGGACAGGTCCTGGGTCTCGTCAACGATGACGTGGTCGAACATGTCAGGCGGCCGCTCCCCCGCACGAACGAGTAGGGAAGTGAAGTCGCCTAGGCCCCGTGAAAGCAGCTGCTCTTCATAGAGCTGAGCCACCATACCTACGGGACTGCCCGTCGCATCGGCCTCCCGCGCGCGGGAAACCTCCAGCAGCAGTTCGGCGGGGGTGAGCTCTTCGCAGGCGGGGGGCAGAAATTCTGACAGGGCAGCCAGGCACTCGAGCTGCTGTTCCGGCGTGGCCAATGTGAACGGCAGTTTGCGTCGAGCCACTACCGACATCGCCAGCGAGTGCACGGTACCCACCACGGGCATACGGCGGGAGTCCCCAAGCTGATGTGAGATACGGGTCAGCATCTCCTGGGCAGCACGGCGGGTGAAGGTCACAACCGCCATGCGTTTCGGGTTTGCGCCCAGACGAATGAGCGAGCAGACCCTTTCGGCCAGCACCCGAGTCTTACCCGCTCCGGCCCCCGCGCAGACCACTGCGCTTTTATCAAAGGGGGCGCGCAGCACCGCCTGCTGGGCGGGCGACCACCCGCGGTCGGTAAAGAGGTCCGCGGAGGGGCGAGGGGCTCGAGCGGTCTCGATATCGGCGAACAGGGCGCTGTAACTCATACCAGCATTTTACACTATATCTGAAAAGATGCAACACGGAACACACTACCAGTACATTTTTCGTTACCCTTAGATGCTATGACGCAGGGGCTAAACTCAACCGCTACTCGTAGGATGACAGTCTCAAGGCTTCAACCGCTCATCACGCGCGTGCAAGAACGGTGCGCACTACTTTCCGCGCCGAAACTTCTGTGGACTGCCGGGGGTGTCGCGGCGCTGTGCGCCGGGGGGTGGCTTGGCTTTTGGGCAGTCGACGACCTCGGAGCAAAAACTGGGGACAGCGAGAGGGCGCGACAAGCCCCGGTGCCCCTGCTGGAGTCCCTCGTCACCGGGGAATCGGCCGAACCAGGGGCACTTGCCCCGGTGCCTCCGGGGCCGGCGCAGCTCGTGGAGGTCACCGCCCGATTTGACGCCCTCCTGGGCCCCTCCGTCGAAATGAAGTCTCTAGCGCAGCCGTGTGACTTTCGTGGGCGACCCGCTCGTACCGCGCACAGCGGCTGGGGGCTCGGACTGTCGCTCGCGCGCAGCTGGACGTTTTGCGTGTTCCCGGGGTACGGGGCGCCTCGCCTGAATGACTCGGCTTGGCATGCCCTGGAAGGAGACGCCGGGTCCCCCGACGCGGCCGCCTGGCTGCTTCCCCTCCCGGAATCGTTGGCGAATCCCGTCCCGGGCTATCTGTTCGTGGCGGCCGTCGGGCAATGTGACTCGGCGGGGCGCTGCTCGGCCTCTGTGCAAGGAGGCTCAGTCACCGACCCGGAATTCTTGTCGACGGCGCTACCGCGAGCCCGAGGAGTACAGTATTTTTCGGCCACGGAGCCGCAGCGCCCCGCGGAGGGAGATGAGGACGATGAGTTGGAGGAGTTGGACATGGCCGGGGACGTCAGCCCGGCTGAGCTTGAAAGCTCGGCTGCTCCAGGGGGAGATGCCCCGGGCTCCGCCTCCGAGCCGCCTGAGGCAGCGTCAACCGCCCGTGTCGTGCAGTGGTGACAGGTGTCGCCGGGGCGGGCGCGCTCAGTCCGAGCTGTCGGTGCGCTTTTCCAATGAGTCCGCTGGGGCTACCCTGCGGATGAGCGCGCGGGCGGCCACGCCTACCGTAACAAAGACCAAGGCGGCGTAGCCTATCGCCGCAAAGGCGCTCACGGAAGGCATAGTCAGCAGGATGCCGAGCGAGATGCCCGCGCTGTCTCGGCCCACGCTCCGCTGTCTCAAGAAGGCGTTCCAAGTGAGGAGCACCTCGCCAACGTCTTTCAGGGGGGCGCTCCAGGTCGCAGGCTCGCCCGTCCTGCGGTCATTGGTGAGGGCTCGCAGAACGCCTTGCGCAAAGGTGCCGCCAAGCGTTGCGAGCAGCAACATAGACAAAAACCAGCCGCCGAGCTCTGCGTATTGAACTGCTTGCATAAAACGCCTTTTTGAGGGGAAGTTAGAATCGAAAACCGCGTCAGAGCGCAGCTGTGGACTGGATGATGACTGGCGTCGTCAACGTTGCGCCGGCCGACGGCCGGTAGGTCAGTGTGCCCAGAAAATAGAGCCGGGACTGAGCAAAATCGGTGCAAGCGGTGGGGCTCGGCACGTCGGCCTCCACGAGGGCGCCGGTGATTTCGTTTTCTGTCTTCAAGTAGAGCTGGTCCACGAGCCGACCCTGCAGAAGGACCCGGGGGCCGGCGTCAGGGAGCCCGAACGACATGGCCAGCTCATCACCGTAGACAGGAACCACGCTGCAGTCGTCCTTGTACTCCACCGGCGCGCCAGCACGGCTGACGCCCTGGGTGGCCAGCGGAAGCGCCACAGGACTGCCGCCTATCCCTGCGTGAAACCGGCCGTCTGCCGCCAACGCCAATAGAGGTGGAGGAACGGCGGACTCCGCAAGAAGGGCGAGCGCGGCGTCCACTGCCGAGGGGTCCAGCAGTCGCACCTCCACCCAAGTTGGCGCGGACAGTACCGCGTCTTCGATGTGGGAAGCGGGCTCAAAAGGAAAGTCGAAGGGACCGGGGTTCGGTTGCGCCCCGGCAACCGTGGCTGCGCAGCAGGCCAGAAGAAGTAAAGATTTGAGTTTCATAGTGGTTTTCGTGAGCCACTATTTTAGCCTATACTCGCATCACGCGCAAGGGCGGACAGCGCGGCAAGGGGTCACCGGTTCGGCAATTGGACCCAGCGCCACCGATTCTTCAGACTGCCGGCCTCTTTCAACTGGACGGCCATCGTTGCTTTAGGGGCCACCCACTCCAGGAGTTTGGAATCGATGCGCAGTTTCGACACCGCTTCGTTCCAGAACATCTCATCCAGGCCCAGAACAATCTTCGTGCCCACCGAGCTGATGAGGCTTTCTGGAACTCGCGGAGTCTGGTCCGCGGCCCAGAGGGCTTGCCCGAACTTGCGGGCCTGGCGCGCGATGACGCCAATAATGCCGTCTCCGCGCTCATCTTCGCTTGAGGTGTAGGTGGAGAGCTCATCCAGAACCAGAACGTCCACCACCCGCGTTTGCTCTCCGCGCTGAACGGCATTGTTGAACAACTCCTGCATCAGGAACAGCACCAGCATCTTCTTCTCCTCCATGCTCAGTGCATTGAGCTTGTAGCGCCAGACCCCTGCTGCGGGGTCGAAGGGAGGGGGGGCCGACTTGAAGATGCCGGTGGCGATGAGGTTGTTCAACCGGTCCAACACGCTTTTGACCACTTCGGGCGAGTCGTACTTCATCAAGGCCTCCAGCTCGAAGCCTGTGCGGATGGTCTCCACGTATTTCGAGTAAGAGGCTACAGCCTTCGCGCAGGATTCGTCCAGCGCGGCCTGGTCGTCCGCATTGAGGGAGTGCTGTTGGCGCAAGCGCGCAGCGTCAAGCACCCGCCGCTGAGTGGCACGTGCGTTCTTGTTGTGAGCAACAAGGGCGCGTACCGCGTCTTGGTCTGAGCCCAGGAAACGCTCCTCGTGCAGTCTGCGCGCGTACACGGCCACGTCCTTCAAACTGGGGTACTGCCGCTCCTTGTAGGCGGGGGGCCACTTGGTGACGGTACCTTTGTAGGTGTGGGGCTGAACCCACCACAGCTTCACATTCCCGTCCCAGCGCGCCCCCAATCCCTTGGCCTCGTCCTTTTCATCCAGGGGGACCTGCAGGTAGAGGCGGTTGTCGGCGCCGCCAGAGATGAGGCGCGACTCGTAGGCGTTGAGGGACCAGGTAGACGCGTCTTCCGCGTCGAAGCCAAAGTCTCGGTACACGTCATACAACAGGTTGCGCAGCACGGACTCCTGCTTGACGCCCAGCGAGGTCGTGGAGGCCTGGTTGATGATGCGCATAAAAGCCTGCACGGCCTTGCGCACGCCGCCAAATTCAGGGTCTGGGTTCACCCGAAGCGGGTTGAGCCCAAAAGGCGCTACTTCGGAAAACTGCGCAACGCTAGCGCCGGGGATGTCCAGGTCTCCGTGCACATCAAAAACGTGAAAGCGAGTGCCAGGGGAAGACTGTCGCGCGCCGTTGATGAGACGGCGGATGGTGTACGACTTGCCCACGCCGCTGGACCCCACAATCAAAAGGTGGGGGTTGATGAGGTTGGCTGTGTCAAATTCAACGGGCGACGTTCGGCCCGAGCGGGCATCGAAAAAGTCGTGGCCAAGGAGTATCTTCATGGTTTCTCTAGGGAGCCGGTTTAGCCTGGAGCCGGCGCAGGCTCGCTATAGGAGAGAGACCGTTTTCAAACAAGGACACAAAATGCTCGACTCCCCGCTGAGCTGGGTAAGAAACCCCCAGCCCGACATGACCCTGAACAACCTCCATACCTCGGGGGAACTGGCGCAGTTGCTGCCAGAAGTGGAGCGCCTGTACGGGGTACCCCAAAACAGCGCGCATCACCCGGAGGTATGCACCGGCCGGCACATTGAGTTGTGCCTGCAGAGGGCGGCTCAGCTGAACCTCGGCGAATCCGCCCGCATTGCTGTCTTGCTTCACGACCTGGGCAAGGGGTTGACCCCGCCTGAGGAATGGCCGCGGCACCTTTCGCATGAATCGACAGGAGTCCCCGAAGTGCAGCGAGTCGCGACCCGATTGGGCCTCGACAGCTACACCCAGGAACTGGCCTTGTCCGTGTGCCAGTGGCACCTCCATGCCCACCGCATGCTGGTCATGACGTCCTCGCATGTGCTGCGCTTTTTCGAAGGGGCGGGGCTGCTGCGAAGCAAGCAGTTCCGCGATGACTTCATCGGCGCATGCTTTGCCGATGCCACAGGGCGGCTGGGCCTCTTTGACAAGCCGTATCCCCAAGCTGGCCTTATGGCTGACATCGGGGAAGGTTTGGCTGAGCTGCCTACCTCTGAGGCGCCGATTGGCACCCGAGACTGGCAGTTCCGGCACAACCAGCGCCTGCGCGTGGTTCGCGCCGCGCGTAGCACCGGGTTTCTTGAAGGGAACAGCCCTTCGTGTTGATTTGAAAAGGCTGCGGCAAATTGCCGCAGCCTTCTTTCGTTCACCCCCGGGGCGAAACGGGGTCAGGGGGTCAAGGACGCAGGAGCTTGAACCTTCGGAACCAGCACGCGGCCGACCTCTACCCCGATGCCGCCAATGGCCATGTCGAGCAGGGTTTTGGCCGGCTTGATTTCTTTCAACGTGATGCTGCCGAACGCGGCCTCAGTGGCCGTGTGCAAGTCGCCCAGCTTATCCACCAAACCCATTTCGAGAGCTTGCTCGCCGGTCCAAACTGTGCCAGAAAAAAGGCCGGGGGAGTCCAGGTTGAGCCGGTCTCCGCGCCCCTGCTTGACCACATCCATGAAGTGATTGTGGATGTTGCCCAGCAGTTCAGTCTGCTTGGCGAGCGATTCCTCGGTTTGGGGGCCAAACGAGTCGCCCAGGTTCTTGGATGCACCCGCGGATTGCACTCGACGTTCTACACCGATGCGCTCCATCAAGCCAGTGAAACCAAAGCCACGGGACACCACGCCGATGGAACCTGCAACTGTGGACCGGTTGACAACAATTTCATCCGCGGCTACCGCGATGAAATAGGCTCCTGAAGTGACCATGTCTTCCCCGACGGCAATGACCTTCTTTTGATGCTTCGCCTTCAAGCGAAGGATGGTGTCGTGGATGAGGCTGGACTGTACCGGCGTGCCACCCGGGCTGTTGATGAGGAGAACGACACCCTCCGCGTTGACGTCCGAAAAGGCCCGAGCCAGCAGCGGGTTCAGCGACTCGGCGCTGGCCGACTCCCCCGGGGCGATGGTTCCCTCCACGCGCACCACGTTCACGTACTTGCCGGGTGTTGCACTCTCGCCCGAGCTATTGAGCTGGGTCGCCAGGAAGGCCGCGCCATAAAGCAAGCCGATGGTGCCGAGAATGGCGTACTTGAGGTAGGTGCGGCGCCGCTCGGCCTTGCGGTCGTCCAGCAGAGATTTCCACATCTCGGTCATTACTTGGTCTTGGGTCATGGGCGTCTTTTACGAATGGGTTGGGGACTGGCCGGGACTGCACATCCCAGCCTGGGTGAGGCAGGCGGCCAGCACTTTTTGCTCAAGGGGCAGCCGGGCTGCACCGTATAGCCAGCTGAACAGGGAAGCTCGCAGATGCATGCGGACAAATTTCTTGGCAGCGCTCGCGGGCCCAGCGGGACAGGCGGGGGACTCGGCGAAGTCTAGGGCGGCGCGCCACAGCAAGGACTCGCACAGGTCGCTGAGGGTCAGCCGCTCCAGGCGGTAGCGAGTCCCCATGTCCGGGGCTTGGCCAGCTCGCGAAAACAGCTCGGCAAGCTCCTGTGCTGCGCTTTGTTGCGCATCGTTGGCCAGCGCTTGTAGTTGTGATGAGGTGAAGGGCATATCCCCGTAAAGCGCGCGGCTTTAGCCTTGCCCAGGACAAAGAAGGCAAGTCCCTCTGCGTTCTGATGGAAGTGTGGTCACGAAACCGGAAAGTCCCTGCTCATTCAGCTCGGCTTTGGTTTGGTACAGGTGGGCCAGCCGCAGAATGCGCTCATCCGAATGCTTCAACAGCGACTTGGCGCAGTGCTCGCCTTCGTGGAAGTAGACCCAGGGAAGCACTTTTTCGCAGACCTCGGCGAGCACACGCAGATGCGCTCGGCTGGCGGACACTCGGTAAGTCTGCACAGCCCCGTCTTTTCGAACACAAATGGTCGCAGTGCCATCAGCGCTTGTTTTGAGGCAAACGTCAAAGAGGGGTGCCAGCGCGAGCAGCCGCTCGAGGTCTTGAGAGCGATAGAAGGGCGATGCGGTCGCCTTGAAATTAGCACGGGCCATACAGCCTCCTACAGAATGCTCCCCCCACTGCACCGTTAGGCGGAGAAAAATCTAAAGTCCCCCAAAACTCTCCCGGCTTGTCACTGTCTACAAGATGCAGGGCAGTAGCGTGGGGCGGAATGACTCTGGAGGGTGAGGTGCGGGGCCATTGAAGTCGTCCGGGCTAAAACAACACCTCTACACATCGCTATAGGTAGCAGGACCTTCTTTCGTCCTAGGACATCCCCTAACTTCAAACCCAAACACCATGAACGAAATTTTCGAAAAACTCAAAGCTGTCATCCCCCTCGACCTCATCCGTTGGCGCGTGGGCCAGACGACAGACGACAAGACCATGGGTCGTGCGTTGCCCTACATCGACGCTCGCGTCGTGCAGAACCGTCTCGACGACGCCGTGGGCCCTCTCAACTGGAAGAATGCCTACGTCGAAGTGTTCACGGGGACCCGTTTGTTGGCCGTTCGCTGCATCCTCTCGATTCGCGCCGAAGGCGGGGAGTGGGTTGCCAAAGAAGACGTGGCCTACCTGTCCACTTCGAGCAGGTCCGACACGGATGCCGAGAACAACGTCAAGGGTGTCTACTCTGACGCCCTCAAACGAGCGGCCGTTCAATGGGGCGTGGCTCGCCACCTCTACGACTTTCGCGCACCCTGGGTGCCGCTGGTTGACGGTCGCTTGGCCCAAATCCCCTCGCTGTACGGGGAGGCACCGACCGACCTGTACCCCGCGGCTGCCGCGGAAGCCGAGCCAGCTGCCCACGCCCCCGCCGTAGTGGCGGAACCCGAGGTCCCGACACCTGTTGTGGCCGCGGAATCCGCCGAACCGGCGGCTGAATCAGCTGCTTCGGCGCCCGTTGAGCAGGGCGCTGAACAGGTTGCCCAGTCGCCTGCCAAGACGGCTGAGCCCGAGGCACCCGCCGCTTCCGCTCCTGCCGAATCGCAAGACGACGAACAAGTGGGGGTAGGCAATCCGCACTTCGCCCAAATCGTTGACCGCATCATCGCGCGCAAGGTTCCGATGGTTCAGCTTCGTCAGTATGTCCAGGGCCCGCGTGGCAAGGAGAAGTTCTCCGCCCGTGAAGCCGAAGTATTGCTGAAGAAAATGGTCGTCGCGGAAGCCCAGCCGGCCCCCGCTGCCGCTTGATTCACCGCCCATGCGTGCCTACACGGCACTGCATGGGCTTTTTTTCAACCCACTTAACACTCCCCACTTTAGGAGATTCTTTTGAACCGAACGTTTTTCACCCTCGCCCTGGCCACCGCGATTTCCGCTGCATCATTGGCGGCCACCGCCGCTCAACCTGCCCCCAAGGCTCCTCCCGGTGCCGTTGCCCTCGCGGTGACGGGGGGCATGAAGCTCGAAACCTCGTTTCCAGCCCCTGGCAACATGACGGGCTGGCTACTCACACAAGGCGTGGACACGGCAATCGTGGTGTACACGACGGCTGACGGAAGCGTGGCCTTGGCCGGGAACATGCTGGACGCAACCGGAAAGAACCTGACCAAAGACCATTTGGCCAAGTACACCCCCAAGCCCGACTACTCGAAGATGTGGAGCGACCTTGAAAAGTCGACCTGGGTTGCCGAAGGGGCGACGGGGTCCGCGGTCAAGTCGACCATCTACGTGTTCGAAGACGCGAACTGCAGCTTCTGCCATCTCACCTGGAAAGCCCTGCAGTCGTACCAAAAAGCCGGCCTGCAAGTTCGCTGGGTCCCGGTGGCGTTCCTGAGCGCCACCTCGCTGGACAAGGCGGCAACCGTTCTCTCTGCCCCGAACCCCGGCGCGGCTTTCACCCAGCGCCATGAAAGCTACGGCGCGGCTACCAAAGACGCGCCAGCCAGCCCAGCGCTGCGCGACAAGGTCAACGCCAACAACAAGCTGATGCAACAGTGGGGGTTCAAGGGCACACCTGCCATCCTGTACAAGGACGCATCAGGCAAGGTGACCGCAACCTCGGGCATGCCTTCGCTGTCCCTGCTGCCCACAATTACGGGCCTCCCTGCTCAAGTCATCACCGACCCGGAGCTGCAGCGCTACCGCTGAGTTGTTCGGCTCATGCAAAAACGGCCTACAGGGCCGTTTTTGCTTTCTCCCCCCTGGAAGTTGGGGTGTGGTGTCTATACGCCGATGAGACCCTCCCACGCTCATGCCGCACGCTCGCCGGAATGAGAGCCTCTCTTGCAAAAGAGCAGCTGGAGAACGAGGAAACACAAAGAAAACCGGATTCGATATGTCATACGAGCGAATTACAGTCGTCGGAAATATCGGGAGTGTGACCCCCGTAGTTTCCGAAGGTGGAAGACCATATATTCGTCTGACCTTGGCTGTGAACCGAGGTCAAGGCGAATACAGGAAAACAGTTTGGTACACAGTGATGCTCTTTGGCGTCATGGCTCGCGAACCTGAAAAATTCGTGACCCGCTACCGCGTTGGCCGCTTGGTACTTGTGGAAGGCCGCCCTCAAACCGAGGCCTACCTTCGCAAAGACGGCAGCCCCGAAGTAGACAACGCCATTGTGGCCACGGCAATGCCCGAGCTGCTTGACGCGCCCAAGCAAGGCTGATTTTTCAGCCCACTGCCTTTTTGATTTTACACGCCGGCCTCATGGTCGGCGTGTCCCTTTTTAGCGGTCGGCGGTGCCAGGCTAAAAGCACCCTCTACACTCCGCATGAAAAAGACTGTACTGGCCGCATTGGCCCTTTCGTTCGCCGGATGGGCGCTGGCTGACGTCAGCCTGGTCGGCACCTGGCAAGCAAAAACCGCAGAAAATGGCGCGCTCAAAGGGACCTTGACCTTCGAGAAAAGTGGCACCGTTGCAATGCACCCCGAAGGCTTCCCCGCAGCAGAAGGAACCTGGGAAGTTTCAGACGCCAAAAAACGTGTTTTAACGCTGACTCTGAAAGAGGTCGGCAGCTCGGACATGACCTATGGAGTCAACAAGGACGAGCTGACCTTGACCTACGACAACGGCAACAAACAACTCTTCACCCGAAAAGCGCCCTTGGCTAAAAGCAAATGAAAACTACTCGATTTCAACCCGTCATGGCCGAGGGAGGCGAGAGCTGGCTGGGCTTGGACACCCGCTGCATCGTCCGTGCAAACGATACGGAAAAGGAGTTCAGCCTATTCGGCACGCTCTATGCTGTGCTGACGCTTGTGCGAACGCGCACCCCTGTGCGAGTGATTGGTCCGAATGGCGCCTTGCTCTTGGACCACACGGGGGAGACGGTGCTCACCGGTGAACTCAAGTTTCAGCAATACATCCTGGATTTCGAGCAGTTTCTCATCGCAGAGCAGCGTAACGGCTATGACCGCGCGTTTGCAGAGGTAGCCCGCCGGGCTGCGGAGCGAATGGGCAACTAGCCTCCCGCTGCCCGCGCCCGAACGCACGCGCTCAGAGCGCCAGCACTTCCTGAAGCAACGCGGCCGCCTTGTCCTCGGGGAGTCGGCCTGCCGCCATTCTCTGTTGAAGCACAAGAAGGAAAGCCAACCCCATCGGCCCGGCGGAATCGAGTCCGCGCACCGCCGGGTATTGCATCAGCGAAAGAGCTTGCGTGGCCGCCGTTTGCGCGGCAAGGGCCCCCGCCGGGGACGCCTCGATTGCGGCGGGCTTCTGGGCGGAAGGGGCAGCGGGCTTGACTGCCGGAGCCTTAGCCGCGGGGGCCGTCGCCGCGATAGGCGCGGCTGCACTGGCAGGCAAGTGAAGCGTAGTCGGGGGGGTGGCCGGTCGACGAGTTGTCGGCGGTGCCGGTGCCTGCGAGACGGTCACCTGATGCCGCACGGGCACGCCTGCACTCAGCGACAAGGTTCCAGGGGTCCCGGCAGGGGCAGACTTTGCGGCCTTTTGGGCCCGGGTCTGTGCGAGAGGGGTGCCTGCAGGCTTCGGGAGCGCGGTCTTGGAGGTGGAGCGAGGTTGGGTCACTCGGGGGGCGACCGCGCCACCCGCGCTGGCCAACAACTGGTGCACTTCCGGGGGGATGTCTGCCTCTGACCGCAAGACCTCGAACCAACCCGACGGCAAGCCCAGCTTCTGGCAGAAGAACTCGCCTGTCTCCGCATCAAAAATTTTGTGCCCATGCAGACGGTGAGAAATGTTGGCCGGGCTAAGGCCGGTAAGTTCCACCAGTCGAGTCTTGACGCCCTTTGGTTTGGTCAGAAGCTCAAAATTGATGCGACGAACGTCCCGCGCGGCCGCTTCTGCGGGCTCCACGTTGACGTCTTGAGCGGATGAGGGGGCGGTGGCCGGGGTAGTGGGCTTGGGCATCGGTGGCTCCTGTTCAGAGAGGGAAGTAGGCAGAACCGTCGCGGAGGGCGGGGGTGGGTTTGCGGAGAGGGAGGGAGCAGCGGGGACGTGCACTTCCTCCGGCAAGTCGTCTAGCGGCGCCGCCTTGATACGGGTGATGTCTTCGGGGAGAAGGGTGGCGCCATGTCGGTCCATGAACCCGAACGCCAAACCGAGAGCAACTTCCAGGTGGTAGGCCAGCTCGGGGCCAAAGTTCACTCCTTCCAGCATTTCCGAGATGCGGCCCAAAGGCATCCCCAGCTTCAACGCCAGGGCCTCGGCTCCGCAGGCTTCGTGAATTTTTCGAAAATTCAACACCCGCACAGCGGGGGTGTTGCTGAACGGGGGTGGGGCCGACCCTCGTGGGGCGCCGCGAGAAGCGGCGTGCCGTGAAGGAGGACCCTTTTGGTGGAGGTTGCTCATGCGTAAAGTGCCTACAATCAAACAAAGTGCTTGCCGAGGCCTATTGTAGCGAATATGCGGCATTCGGCAAGTACTTCTCTAAAAAAATATATCTCAACTGACAAACTCAATAAAAACAAGCACTTAGCGCAGGTTTCTTCGTTAATCTCTCCAGACAGGAGGGCTGCGGGCTTCACTTTCAGCCCATTCGCCCTAAATCTGGGCGCCAGGGTGCTATACATGCCAACACCGAGGTGTTTCGCAAAAAACTGTGCCTACGTCGGGAAACGGAGGAGGCAGTTGACAAATGAGTCCGGCGGACGGGAATCCAATGGTCGCTCAGGCGTCAAACAATGAAACACTTTTGCTTCGGAAGCCGAAGTGACAACGTGTCCCTGTGGGCCGAAAGGACCACGTCGCGACCTGGGACATGACGTTGCTGACGCAACTGGAGCTATTCGGTGCCTCCGGCAAGCGCGGGTCTCCCAATCCAAGCAACACCGGTAAACCGTTCGTCAAGCCCCATCAGGTCCCTGGAAGCAGGCCGGGGCCGGCGAACAGCTGGACCAACTTCTCGACCCTACGTCCTAAATAAGTCGATGAAGATGCCACATCTTGCGAGGGCCTGCAGCCGGGAACTGCAGGCCTTAGCTTTTTCTGCCGTGAGAAGCGCACAGGATTTAGGCCATCGCTATACCAGCGAAGGAACTCCCTAAAACCGAAGGCAACGCCTTTTCATGAGGTCTCATATGACAGAAAAAACTTTCTCCGGAAACTCCCTGCTGGTGACGCTGTGCATCAGCGTCTGGGACGCCAACCGGCAGGACCGCCGTGCCTCCAACGAGGTGGCCGCGGCCAACAATGTCACCGACAAGCGCCTGTGTCGCCTGCGCAAAAGCCTGCTCCCTAAAGCGCGCGTCCTGGACGTGCTCGCTGCGGAAGTCCGCGCCGCGCGGAACTTTCACTACGAAAACACCCACGCATGGCTGCACGATGGCCCGCGTATCCTGACCCGGGCCAACTACGAGCCGTACATGACACGCATGCGCGGCTTCAAGACCAGGTTGAACACGGCCGTGTTCAACCTGATAGCCGAGTACGAGTCGCTCAAGCATCAAGCCAAAGGCGTGTTGGGCAGCCTGTTCAACCCCGACGACTACCCGGCACGGGATACCCTGCTTCAGAAGTACAACTTTGACACGATGCTCCAGCCGCTGCCGCTGGCCTCCAGCTTGCTGGACCTCGGGCTGGACGACGCCGAAACCGACATCATCCGGCAGAAGCTCGAACGAGACATGGCCGACACGTTCGGGCGTGCCAACCGACGCCTCTGGGACGAGCTGTTCGGCAAGGTCGAGAAGCTCTACACCAAGCTCGCCGACGAACAGGCCTACGTGATGGAAGAAACCATTGACGCCGTGCGCAAGCTCGCCGAGCTGCTGCCCCGCATCAACATCACGCAGGACCCGAACCTGGCGGTGGTCGCGGGCAACCTGACCCGGGGCCTGGCGGGCGTGACGGCGGATGCGGTCAAAACGAACCCCAGCGTTCGCCTGGCTGCAATGTCCGAAGTTCGCTTGGTGTACCACGTCATTCAAAGCTTGCGCGCCGCGCCGGTTTCGGGGTTGGCACGCGTGGCCGACTGAACGACGCTAAAAGGTCAGTTCAATGGGTTGAAGGGGGCTGGCACTGCCACCGCTTTCGACCAGATGATTCTTCATGAGCCAGCGCACGCGCTGGCTCTTTTTTCGCCCCGGTACCTCGCGAGCTCGCGAGTGCGCCCAAGAAAAAGGGCGACCGAAGTCGCCCTTGAAGAATCAGGTGCACGAAGTGCCCAACATGCCGAAGCAATGTCAGGAAACGGCCTGTCCGTTGTCCACGGCCGAAGCTGCGGAAGGGATGTCCACGTCAGGAGTGGCTTCAGTACGCCGGGAAACGTACGAAAACACACCCAAAGCGCAGCCCAACAGGATGAGGGCAAGCCCGGCAAAGAAGCCCACCATGAACTCAGAGAGGCCCCAGAAGGCTTCCCGGAGAGGCAGGAACATGACTGCGTAAAGCAGCACGATTGCACCGAGGTCCCGGACTGTCTTCCAGGGAAGCATGGCAGGCTGAAGTTTCATGAGGATGTCCTTAAAAGAAAATGAAAATAGATAACTACGAACACTTCGTATAGCACTTCGCGGCGAGAGCGCTCGCAGTGCCCTCGCTATACCTGGGCAGGACATCCCTCAACCCAAAAGGAGTGTGAAGGCGCTTGCCTTCCAAAACACATGACAACTGAAACCCGCAAGTTTACCCTGCACCCCCTGGCCATCCACACTTTTATCCAAGCGCAAGCGGGCACGCTCGCCAAAGCCTTGGCCGAAGCGGCCATGAACTCGTTTGACGCGTTCGCCACCGTGGTGGACGTTGAACTGACGCAACGAGGATTCACGGTCTCTGACGACGGCCAAGGCTTCCGCACCCGCGATGAAATCGCTGCCTGGTTCGAGACGCTGGGCTTCCCCCATGACGAGGGCAACCATCGAGTATGGGGCAAATTCGGCATGGGAAGGGCCCAGGCTTGGGCCTTCGCTCGGACCAAGTGGCGCACCAACAGTTTCGAGATGGACGTGGACGTCAAGAAGTCGGGGCTCGACTACCTCCTCCGGGAGACCGCCGTGCCCTACCGAGGCACCCGCATTGAAGGGGAGTTTTACACCCCCCTGTCCCTGCCCGACCTGGAGCGCAACAAGCGCGAGTTCGAGGCGTTGGTGCGGTTCATGCCCAATCGTGTCACCCTGAACGAGACGGCTATCAACAAGGACCCGGTCTTTCAGACTTGGACACACGAAAGCCCCGAGGCCTGGTTCAACCTGTCTACGCCAAAGAACACACGTGACTCTGGCCTGACGGTCTACAACGCGGGGGTTCTGGTCGCCACCTACCCCCATTACACGTTCAGGTGTTCTGGCATTGTGGTGACGAAGCCCGAGTCCCCGCTGGCCCTGAACCTCGCGCGCAACGAAATCCTTGAAGCGCAGTGCCCCGTCTGGAAAAAGGTGCGGGCCACGCTGGCCACCCTGGTGGCGCCCAAAGCCCCCGCAGCCCCCGCCCGCAAGAAAGCGGACTCGAGCGAAATGGCGGCGCTGGCGGCCGCGCTCGCAGCCGGCACGAAGACGCTCACGGAGGTGCTCGCTGTCGCGCCGGAGATGCTGGTGTCCGTCCTGGGGCGGCCCATAGCTCCCGACCGAGTGGTCAGCTACAGAACGCTTCCCGTTCTCCTCGTACCGAAAGGCGATGAGGCAGGCAAGCGCCTGTCCAAGACGAAGCAGGCTGTGGTGCTGGCCAAGGAAAGCTTGTCCATGCTGGGGCTCCCGGACATGGCGGCGCTCAAGGCCCACGTCCTCGCGGACATGTTGAGCCGAACCAAGAGCTGGCACGATTCATACCGAGAAACCGTGCGGGCGCAAATGAGCGGCTGTGTCTGGTCCGACAAGCCAGAAGAGGTCTTTCCCGAGTTCTACGAGGGCAAAGTTCTCTTCAACTTCAATGAACTTTCCGACACGGAGAAAGCGTGCATGAGCGCGTGGAAGGGTTCCTGGCCGACGGTCGCCGGCGCCTTGCGCACAACGGCCCCGTCAAAGGAAATTGCGGAAATCTTCCGCAGCAGCGCGGTTCAGGCGGGAGACGCGCCAACCAGCTCCGTCTGGGTAAACCAGAGCCAACGGCTGTTCGTGATGCGCAAGCGCGATGTGGTCGCCGGCATGACGAAGTCGTTGCCGTTGCTCAGCAAGTTTGTCATGCTGACGGTGCAGAATATCTGTATCGAAGTGTGCGCGGATGAAGCCGTAGGCAAAGAGATGTTCGTGGCGGCTGTCACGCAAACTGACTTGGTTGGGCGGCTGCTGCCTGCGCTCTTGCGGGGCTACATCCAGGCCTGTGCCGAGCACAAGGTAGCCCCCGCAGATTGCATTCTCGAGGGACTTGAAGGGCTGGAACCGGTGAGTGAGCCGGTTGGCCTGGCGCTCGCGGCGTAGTTTCGTCGCCAGTACTGATTCGGGGGTCATGTCGGCATTGCCGCATGACCCCTTTTCTTATAGCCTAAATTGTGGTACACTGAGTCAACATCTAAACAACGGTTCTTTTACACACCACGGCGAGGCCACCGCCTTAAAAACCATGAAACTCCGCATCAGCCACACCCATCTCGCACAACTGCTCACCCTGCAAGTGCTCGCACAGAGCCTTCTGTGGGTGGCCGGCGCCACCGTTGCCGAGGCCGCTGCGGCGGTGACACTCCTGGCGGTCGTGGCTCCTCTGTACTCCCGTCAGGTGCACGCGCTGTACCGACGCGCTTTCGCCTTTGTCCCAACGTGAACATTCTGACCAGCCCACTCTGGGCGACCGCGCTGCCGTGCGTTGCGCTGGGCCTGTCCCTTCACCGAACCTCCGTCCTGTTTGGGCGGGTTGCCCCCCGTGCGCAGCCGTTTTCGCTGGTTCTCTGTGTCGGCGTAAGTGGCCTGGCCATGGTGTGGGCCGCGTCCGCGTTGAGTCAAACTCTGAGCGCAAAGGGGCTCTCCCCTGAATACCTGGAAGCAGCACAGATGCAAGGGCCGGCGATGACCGCCGCGCTGGCCATGCTGTTGTATGGCCCGGAACTGCTGGGCCGCGTGTGGGCGGGGACATGCGCCGTATTCCGTCGGCTTTTCTTTTTGTCCAAATGATGAACATTCTCGTACACTCGGCACACTCGAGGGCCCTCGTCCAACGGGGCCTGGCCTTGGCCACCGTCCTTTTGATGACGGGATGCGGGCAGGCCCCCCTGGACCCACTCAGCCATGGGAAGTGTCAGGCAGCTTCCGCCTCCCCCGACCAACTGTTTGAGATGGGGCGAGGGGCGGAGGGCTTGCCAAGCGTTTCCTGCAAAGAGGAGGGGCTCCTTGTCGGGTTGCGCTGGAAGTGGACAGCGACAGAATCCGAACGGGCACTCGCCGGCGGCACGTTGAAAGAGCACGCAGCCAGTCGCCCCGCATACCAGGAAGGCGAGTATGCCCAGTTGCTTCCAGAGTCCAGCCCTCCTGCGGCCCGTAAGGCATTCGGAGAATTGGGCGTCGCGCTTGAGGACATCGCGCGAACGCGCCAGGCCGCGCTGACTTGCCGTGTCGCGGAGGAATCGGAAATTGCTGTTGTCGGCACCCTGGACACATTCTTCGCTACCGCGGTAGTGGGCTTGCGGGTACCCGCAGAGAGCGCTCAGGCGGTACAGACGTTGGCGGGGGTGCTGCTGACCACAGCCGCAACGCGCGCCACCACACGCGGGGAAGACCCTGTCTGCGACGAGCAGCTGACCGAGAAGTTTCGCCAGCATGTCCGGCAATGGGTTGAATTCGCCGAAGGCCGCCACCCATGGGCGCCGTACTGCCGCGTGTCGGAAGAGGGCGCCGACTTCATCCTGAGGTGCGACCCCCGCTGAAGCCGGGTCGGCACAAGGAATAAGAAGGCCGCCACGTCAGACGTGGCGGCCAGCAATCAACAGCTCAAAAGTAGCCTCCAGCGAATCCGCGTTGCGGGTCGCCGTAGGTACGCTTGAGGCCACACCGCTCCAGCCAGCACTGAATGGCCGCGGGGGGTGCGCTTCGAATACCTGACTTGACTTGGCCGTTCTGCTCCTTGCGCACATAGGCGTAGGGAACACCTGTGCGAGCGGAGGCTTCAGAAGCCTCTGCAGGAGGGCCTTCTTCAAACCACGCCACATCACAGCCCGCCAAGTTGATGCGAGGGGCCGCAGCGAGGGCCGCTACGGCGTCCTGAATCTGACGCTGGAGGTCGGGCAAGCTGAGGGAGCGGGCAACGCTTCGCGTTGCTTCGCGCCAGGCCTGCAACTCGTCGGGGAACACACCTGGGCACCGGCCTTGGTAGGCGGCGGCCAGACAGTGGTCGGCGGCGGCGATGAGCCGTTGCTGGTGAGTCGGCTCTTTTCCGATGCGTGCCAGGAACTGGCCCAGGGAAGAGCCTTCGAGGTACTGCTCCGGAGTTTTGCCGTAGCCGGGGTCGCCTTCGTTGTGGTGGTCGATGACTTCGTCACAGGCCAGGCCCATCACGAGGCATTCGACAAAGATGACTCGGCTACCGGGGGGAATGCCCCCTCGTACGTCCGTGGCGCTGTAAGCGTCCTCAGAGCGAACCATGGAGCCGAACCGCGTGGCAAACGAGTGGGCGATGCCCTCTTCTCGGCAGACGCGGCGAATTTCTTGCATTTCGTGGTCGGGGGCCCCGAGCACGACGAACAGTGGAGAGGAGAGGTTGGTTGTCATGGTGGGATGTCCTTTGTGCGTATAGCGAGCGACAGCTCCGTGGCAAATCTGGGCAGGTGGTGGCTATAGGAGGAGGTATCTCGATACAGCGCCAAGTGCATGTCACTTGGCCACAGGAAAAATTCAACAAGACAGGACACACGTGAAGAACAATTTGTCGCTTATTTACGCTACGCTGGTCGATGCCCTGAACACCTCGGCAGCTGGCACAACCTGGGCCCCTGGGGTTCAAGTGGTGGAAGAACACAAGGCAGGCGTTGACGGGCACATCCTTTGGGTAGCCCCGGCAAAGACTGCCCCGCTTCTCCAGCCGGAAGAGCTTGAGCAACTTCAGACCCGCGGCCTGCTCGCCGAGCAGGGGGTCGCAACGAGCAAACGCTTTGGTCGCACCAAGAAAAACGCCTACGGCGTGCTCTTGGCCAAACTCAAGCATGGCGTGGACGCCGTAGAACGGAAAGCTTCTGCGGTCCAGGTCCTGACTCAGCGCAACAAAGAGCTCGAGCGCGAGCTTCGGCAGTGCCGGGAAACCCTGGGTCAGTCGATGCAGATGGACCGCTTTCTGGAGCAACTGCGCAGCGCCTTCAAGGTGAAGAACAGCCCCAAGAGCTTCGACTTTCGCCGGCTGCGCCCACAAAAGGGCCAGGCCAACGCAGGCGTTCCGACCTTGATGCTGAGTGACTGGCACAAAGGGGAAGTGGTGCAGGGAAGCCGCATCAACTACCTGAACGAGTACAACCTGGCCATTTGCGATGAGCGCGCCGAACGCGTGTTCTCGACAACGATGGAAGTGTTGTTTCACCACCAGTCAGGTATGTCGTACGAAGGCTTGGTGCTATCGCTGGGCGGAGACATGTTCTCGGGCAACATCCACGAGGAACTGCGCGCCACCAACGAAAAGCCCATCCACGAGTGCATGCTGGACTTGGCCGAAACGCTTGCCAGCGCCATCGTAAGAATGGCCGACGAGTTTCCGGGGGTCTACGTGCCGGCAGTCGCTGGAAATCATGGCCGAATTGACGTCAAACCGACGACCAAGAACGCCGCGGTGGACAACTACGATTTCCTGCTCTACAAGATTGTGGAAATGCTGGTCAAGGCGAAGATGGGCAGCAAGTGCAATGTCGATTTTGACATCTCACCCTCTCTGGACCTGGCCTACGACGTGTACTCGACTCGCTACCTGCTCACGCATGGCGACCAGGTGAACACCAGCACCAATGCAGATGACTTCTGGTCATCGATGAAACGTGTTGCCGCGCGCAAGCAGGACCGTTCGGCGGCGGGCCGGGCCCGTCGATTCGACTACCTGACCTGCGGCCATTTTCACAAGTACGGCAACGCGGACAACGTCATCGTCAATGGCTCGCTCAAAGGCTACTGTGAGTACTCGTACTCCCGGAACTACGCCTATGAACGTCCCATCCAGGCCCTTTGGATTACGCACCCCGAACACGGCATCACGAGCCACATCCCTATCTACGGCGATGAGCCAATTCGTGATGGCCATGCGTCCGCGCCGCCAGTGACCCGCAGTACGGGGTTGGTGGTCAAGCGCTAAGGCCTCTTCTCTCATTCAAGCTTCCGGCATTCGCCGGAAGCTTTTTCTTTGCCGGGGTGTTAAGCCTCTGAGGGCTCAAGCACGTCCTGAACGGTCGCTCGCAGGCTGTTAGGAGGCGCCTCGCCCGCCTGGCTTCAGGTACACGCCCTCGAGCAGCCGGCGGGCGCGGGTCCGTTGGTTCGCCTTTGCGGGGCCAAATGAAAAACGCCCCGGGATAGCTCCCAGGGCATGAAGAAAGGCGCGCTTAAAACCAACGGTAGAGCAGACTCGGGGACAGCGCCCGGCTCTGCCACTGTGCCCAAGCAGCCAGCGCCAGCGCCGCGGGAACGGCAAAGCCCAGGCCAGTGTGGGTGCACCAGTAAAGCACGGTGTAAATCGACGACAAGGCAGAGCCGAGCAGGGCCAAGGCCACTGTGAGAAGTTCCATGAGATGTCCTAGGTAAGTCACGCATCCGGATGGCGCGCCACCTCGTATAGCCAAAAGGCTAAAACGGCAAGCTAGACGAATGAGTCCTATACGACTTATTTGTAATTACTTTCATGCCGAAATTTGAATACCGAACAACGTTCGCACCCGTGCCCTTTGACTTTCCGAATCACGCGGCCTTGGCGGAAGACCTGAGCCGGATTTCGCCCAAGCCACCCAAGGGTGAAGACTGGCAGCTGGTTGCCTCCACCACGGTGGCCACCGAGCAAGGGATTTCCATCATCTATTCGTGGGAACGCTTCGCGGGCGAGCGATGAGCGCACCTGCACTGTCTGTCGACCTGTTCGGCGTGGCGCAGCAGGTGCTGACGGCCCGTTGGCTGCTGACGTTTGGGGCCATTGGGGCGACAGGCTCCCTCGCGCCCTTGTTGCTTCGAAAGGCCTGGCCCGCCAAAGCCGACACTCAGCGAAAGGTGTGCGCGCTAGCCGCCGTGCTGCTGTGTATCTCCGCCTGGCCGCTGATTCCCGACACCTTCTACGTGGAAGCACGCAGTGCCCGGGCCTTTGCGAGTGTTGAGTGCACAGCCGTGGACACGCGGCTGGAATGCGACGACGGCCGGGTAAGAACGCTGGAGCAACCTGCGGGCGCGCGCCGAGGAACGCTTTACGAACTGGCCAGCTCGCACGCCTTCTTGCACTTTGAACCGAATGACTGAAGACAGCCCTACCGCCCAACGATGAAAGAGGCGCCCCGCACTTGCCGGGCGCCTCTTTCACGTCTGCGAGTTCAGGCCCAGTGACTCGCCCGGTCACCCGGGGAAAGGCGCAGGTACTGCACCTTGAGCTGGTTGTGGGGGCTGCTGTGGAGGTACAGCGGGCCGGAGGCGAGCCCGCGTCGGAAATCGGGGCGCTCGCTGGCCACCGGCGCGTCAGGCTGGGCCTGCGTGGCACGCTCGGCGTCGTAGAACGCGTCTTCTGCGGCTACCGCACTGGTGTCGGTGTGTTTTGGGGTCTTGCGCAGGAAGCGCTTTTCCAGGTAGGCCTTGACCCGAGCTGCCGGCCCGTACCAGGCCATGAGCATGCCCAGGCCGCCAGCCGCCAGGACCAGGGGGTCCCAGAGATACAGCCCGGCGAGTACAGTACCCACCGAAAGGAACCAGTCGAAGTAGGAGAGACGCTTGAGGTATGTTGGCATGGGGTCTGCGGAGGTCGAGATGACAGGTATAGGCTCAAGATTTAGCCCAAAAAAACTCCCCTGCAAGCGCTAACGCTTGGAGGGGAGAGAGAAATCAAGGCTCAGTCCTTGAGCCAGACATCACCGACTGCGGGGCTGCACTCGCCCTTGACGCCGAAGGGCATCAAGAAGTACTCCGCGCATTCCGTCATGATGCGTCCGATACGTTCAGTGGCTTCTTCAACCACCTCCTCAGGGACCATGAAAACCAGCTCGTCGTGCACCTGGTTTACGGTCATACCGAACAGGTCCGGCGCGTCTTTGCGCATGGTCTGCATGACCCGGCCCAGGATGTCGGCACCCGTGGACTGGTCTTCGTACGACAACGCGGCGTTGAGGCCGAATGCGTAGATGAGCCGGCCGCCCAGCGTATACGACTGAAACACGTCTTTGCGCCCATAGCGACCGCGGTCGGAGTCCGGGATGTACACGTTGTCAACGGGCGTGAGCTCCGTCCACTTGTGCCACAGGTCCACTTCCACGTACGCGGCGAGCCAGTCCTTGCGAACCTTATCGGCTTCCTCAAACGTCCAATGGATGTTGTAGTTCTTGGCCGCGGCTTCCATCAGACCCAGGGTCTTCATGGCGTACAGCAGCGACAAGTTGCCTACCTTACCCGTCTGGCGCTTGTCGCCCAGTTCACCTTTGGCGCCCTTGAGCGCCTTGGCCACAGCTTCATCGGACAGGCCCATGAACATCGCCTTGGGGTCTTTGCCGAGCATGCCCAGCGCAGTCCAAGTGTGGATGTCCATACCGGGGATGCTGAACGCGTCGCGCAGCGAGCTCCAGTCAGCTGTTCCTGCGGCTTCCGCGTTGTCGCGAACTTCACGCAAGCAGCGCTGAAAGCCCGCCAGCACCTCGGTCCGACTCAGCTTGCGCCAGGTGTCCCAGTAGCGTTTGCGGTCACCGTTTTCGCCGGTGAGCTCCTCGCGGCGCTCTTTCCATGCGGCCATTGCAGCGACTGCTCGTGCTTCCTCTTCCCGGGCTTGCGCCAAGGTCAGGCGACCTTCGAACACCCGCTCGATACAGCGCATCACGTCCAGAGAAACCGTGCGGTCTCCCATGTACGCTTCCAGGATGCTGTGCTGCGCACGCACGGCCAAGGCCGCACCCACGCGCATGTCCAGCGCGGAGTAGTCGGAGGCCACAATCTTGTAGCCCTTCTCGGCGCGCACGCAATTGCGGAAGCCCTGGTCACGCGGCATTTGCTGGCAGTTCGGCTCGGAAGAAGCCAAGCGCCCCGTCACCGGGCCATGGCCCGTGTTCGGGTGCAGGTAGCCGTCAAATGCGCGTCGCGAATAGCCCGTGAATTCCTTGGCCATGCCGCCGGCCTTTTTGGCGCGGTTGAGGCTCGTCCAGGTCTTGAACAGTTGCTCAGCTTCTTCAGAGTTGGCCGCTTTGGCGCGTCGCAGGTCCTTTTCGCCAATCTTGAACTGGCCCGATTTCTCGGTGGTGTCCAGCTCAATGCCGCGGGAGGTGAAGGCCTTGCCGATGGCGTCCTTGAGGACGGCACCAACGCCTTTTTCCGCATCGCCCAGGTCTTTGATGAACGGGGCGAGCGCGGGCTCGAGCCGTACCATTTCTTCAGCGTACTTGGCCACTTTCTCCCATTGCTGGGCGATGTACTCTTCTGCCGTTTTGCTGTCCCACGGCATGCCGTGTTCACGCATCTCGACGATGTCCAGCACTTGTGGCTCGATGATGCCCAGGGTGGGGCGCTCCTTGCGAAGCTCCTTGTACCGGCGCAGCACCACCAGGGGGTCTGCGTCGACTTCCTCACGAGTCAGGCCGAACAAGTTCAGCATGATGTCGAAGGTCGTCAGCACGTCGCCCGTGGCGTAGTCGTAGGCTTCCTGAGACAGGAAGGGCTGGCACCAGTTCTTTGGGCCTTGCATGGCCTTGGGCAAAAGCTTGCCCAGCAGGCCGGCAGACAAGTCCGCCAGCGACCAGCCAGAGCGACCGCCGTAAAACATCTGCTCTGCGTGTTGGCGCAGGGCATCGTCGATGTTTTCGTCAGTGCACATCTTGGCCATCTGCACGGGGTGCGAGGGGGCCAGCACACGGGCCATCAGCATGGTGTCGAGCACCAGGCGGGGGGTCGTGCGCGAGTGCAGGCGCTTCCAGTAGACGTCAAAGCCTGCGTTGTGCGCGATGTAGAAGTTGGTCAGGACCGCTTCTGCCACCGCCTTGCGCTCTTCTTTCGTCAGCTGGTCGTAGTCAAAAGAGACCACGGTAAAACCGTTCTTGCCGTAGTACAGCACCGACGAGATGCGCAGGCGCAGGGTGGCGTCCACCCCGCGTCGATGGTCTTTGCCGGTGAAGTTCTGCTCCTTGCTGGCGGGGTTCAGTCCCGTGGTTTCCACGTCGCTAATCTTCCACCAGGCGTTCTTGATGTCTTCGAGAAGTTCTGGGGTGGGCATCGCCCACGGCACGACCTTTTGGGTGTGCGGGTCTGTGTAGACCAAGTCAAATCCGAGTTGTTGCATTGAATCGCTCCTGTGTTCTTTGTGAGGCAAATCGCCTCTATGTCCTTCCCTCTATAGCGACAACGAAATTTTTAGAAACCAACCACCGGTCCGGGCGCGCAGCCCGCAGCGCTGCGTGGCTATACAAGCCAGACACTTGTAAAAGGACAACAACATGCCAACCTATACCGCGACGTTTCTCGTCCCCGCACAAGTATTTGTGCGGGTCACCGTTGACTGCGACAACCAGCAGACCGCACTGGCCGCGGTTCACGACCAACTGCAATTGGCAAAACCCGATAGCGTCACTGTGCAAAGCCTCGACCTGGAAGGCGCCACCATGGGCGATTTCATGCGTGCGCCCCACGGACAACCCGCTGTCGCGCCAGCCAAAAGCTCCACTACCCCAGCGCCGGGTGACCATGCTGTTTACAGCCTGCTGCAACTCGACAGCGAAGGGGGCGTGCTCTCGCGCACGGCCGCCGGCCACTACCTGGAAGCCAAAGCGGCCCTGGATGCGGCATCGGCCGACCCGTTGAGTGCCCCCGCCCGCTATGAACTGCGAACCCCGGATGACCGGGTGTACCTCAGTGCTCCTGCAAAGCGGGGTGGATGGGAAGCCCTCGCCAGCCCCGTGGGAGGGGAGCCCGCTGAAGTTCACTCCTGGCTGCCGGACAAGGCCACCGCCCTCAAACTGGTGCGCACCTTGCTAGCAACCGGGCGCTATGCCCAGCTTCTGGTTGTTGACTTCAGCGACCGGACCAAGGGGCCCCGCACGGTGGTCACTCTCAACGCACCCACACCCGGAGCTCTCTCGTGAAGGACGTCATCGGACAAATGCACCTGGGCCGGGTACCAATCCTGGTCCTGGAGACTCCGCTGAATCCTACGGAGCTGGCACTGGACCATGTTCCCCAGCTCGAGCTGGCGGTGGACTCTGTTCACACGTCGTTCACGCTGGCCGACGTTCGCCGCCTCAAGCAGCTGCTGGGCCTTGCCGAACAGCGCCTGCTCTTGCGCGACAAGCAAGCCGCCTACGCAAGAAACGGCACTCTGGACCTTTGATAGTCATTCCGGGCCTTCTGCTTTTGCAGGAGGCCCATTTCTTCGCGCGCGGCTAAAGCCGGGGGCTACACCCCCCATGGCCGAGCTGCACCCCACCTCCTACAACGCCCTGCGCGCGGCGTTCCTGCGCGAGGACGCGCGAGCCCACTCTCATCTGCTGGCGCGAGCGGTTCGGGCCGGGGCCGACCCGGTGGGCGCGATGCGCGCGCACGTGCTCGGAGATGACTGGCTGGACTTTGCACTGGCTGGTTTGCGGGCTCACTTCGAACAGGCGCAGGGCAGCGTCTACCTGATGAACGGGCCGGCCCATGCAGGGCTGGTCAAGTTGGGCAAGACCCAGCGAGACCCGTTCGCCCGGCTGCGCTCGCTCAACTCGGCCGCGGTGCTGCTCCCCTTGAAACTGCTGGCGGCCTGGCCGGTGCACGACTGTCATTGGGTCGAGGCCGAGTGTCACCGGGACCTCGGGCGCCAGGGGGTTGCGCGCGCTAAAGAGTTTTTTGACGCGCTGCCGGAGGACCTTGCCGCCGTGGTCGAGCGAGTTGTTTCGGAAGACCGCGCAAGATTTGAAGCTGTGGGCCTGGGCTCCGCCTTGCCGTCGGCACAGCGGCTCCCCGGCTAGCCGCCAGCCCCTCGCGGATGCATGAAAAAGGCCGCACCCAAAAGAGGGTACGGCCTGGTCAAATCAACTGAGTTTCCCGACTTGCATCGGGAGAGCTGTTTACGAAACGGTCAGGGCGACAAGCCCTTGTGGGTCCAGAATTTGGACACAGGCGTAATCGCCGACGTACTGGAGTGCGGGGTCCAAAGCTTCCGACAGCGTGGTGAACACGCGGTCGACTTCGAGTCTTTCGGCCGTCCCTTGAGCTGACACTCCGACGATGCTGAAACTTTGGCGTTCGTCGGGCCAGTCTTCGGAGCCTTCGTCGTCCGAAACATAGTCGGGGTTGGTCTTTGAATCGATGACCGACTCCGTGACACGGTTCGTGAGGCGAGCAGAAAATGCTTCGGGGTTGCTGTTGAACGCGTCCTCCAACGAGAGCGCGCCTTCCGACAACTTGGCATAACTCGCCACCTCAGTCCAGTCGCCGTCCGGTTCGTCCTGGAGTTCCAGGACGAAAGGCTCGTCAGCGTCCCCGCGCACCGAAGTGTTTGCGAGGATGTTGCCCTTGCCGGTGTAGTAGCCGGGGTATTCCGCCACGACCTGGTACTTGCAGACACGCATCTTGGTGTCGTTGTAGTCCTTGGGGATGGACACCACGTCGGCGGGGTTCACTTCGCAGATGACCACGTGCCCGTTGGCATGCGAAAAATGCGGAAGGTAGTCGAACGAGCACACGTGCAAGCCATGGCTGCAGGTATATTCATCGTCATCATTCACCTTGTTCCGCGGCATGGACACGATGTTTCCGACGGAGTTGTCGAACGAAGCCGAATGAATGTCAAACCAGTCGGGGCGGACGGCCTTGAAGGCCAGGAAGTTGCCCGCGGGGGTGATGGCGTTTTTGCCCACCTCGAGGAAGTCGTAGAGCCGAGTGGCCACCCGGTTTGAGGGGTTGAGGGCCAAGTTGCCCAGAAATTTGCTCCAGGGAGTCAGGTCAAAGCCTTCGCGGAGGCACTGAAGCATGCGAATGCCCAAGGTACCTACGATGGCCTCGTCACGGAAGTACAGCGTCTCATTCTTGAGGGTGATGTCTTCTGTGATGCGCGTTGCCGCCTCCAGGCGGAGCTTTTCCTCGTTGAGGATGGCTTGCACCTCCGTCTCCGAGGCCTTTGCCGAAATGGCTTGGACGACCTTGGGGTAGATGGGGTCTGAGCTGGCGAGCGTCACCGTTTTTCCGTTCAGGAAAAGGTGGAGGCCGCCCGCGGTGCGGATGAAGTTCATGGGGTTCCTAAAATGAGTTCCAGGGTCCTCTTTTGAGAGGGCTCTTTCGTATAGCAAGAGGGCGACGGCGCTCGGCAGTGCGCAATCAACGGCGCAGAAAAAGGCCCCACCGGTGAAGGTGGGGCCGAAGAAATGGCAATCAGACGCTGAGTTCAGCGTGCCTGGCGCGAGCTGCTGCGAAGATTGCCGGCATCACGGGCGCCGGTGCAGCGCGAGGGGGTGGAGGTGGCGCAGGAACGGAGGCCGCGGCCGCCGCAGCCAGCATCGCTGCACACCCGTCGGGGTTGACCTTGACCCATTCACGAACAGCAGGAGCCAGCACGGCCGTCAAAAACGGAAAATCCGTGTCCAGCCGACGCGCGTAGGCGCCGACAGAGACCCGCAACCCAACTGTAGAGTCCGCCGGGTGGCCCTGACCCGCGGCAAGCGCTGACACGATTTCGATGAGCTGCAGGTCCTCTCGGGGCAGTGGTCGAAACCGGGCGGCGTCCGCGAGGATGCGCAACATCAAGGGGTGCAGCGCTGTGTGGTTGGACAGAGCTGCCCAGAGCGGCGAGCTGGATTGCTGTGCCGTCACCAGAGTGCCCATCCAGGTCAAGGACACCGCAGGCAGTGCCTTGTCTCCGTAGTTCTCCAACAATGCCTGCATTTTTGCACTCGACTTCACGCCGAGGTACACCTGTTGCAGGAACGGCTTGAAGCCCAGTTCTGGTTTCAGTTGCGTTGCTTTGCGCACCAGAACGATGCGACAAGCACGCATGCCCAGATGGGGCAGGAGCGCCGGCAAAGCCCTCAGTGTTGCGAGTGCGTTGTTGTAAGGCAGGTTCATGTGCGGGGCTCCCCCACTGGCCGGGCTCTCAAAGCTCGACCAGGAGTGGCCCGACCCAGGGTGCACCAGGTAGTAGACCTCATCTTCGGCGAGCTCCCCCAAGGTGCACTTGTCAAAAGACCCTGCGGACAGGTTCCATGTTTCGAACACCTTGTCTTTGAGCTGCTCCCGCGGGGTCAGCGCCCGCGCTGCTTTCTTGGCCGACCGAGCAGCCGTCACCTTGGTAGGCGCGGGCAGCTTCGAGGACGTGTGCAGGGGGAGCCCTTTCAGGTCACTTTCGTTGACCAACAGGTGCGCCAGCTCATGCGCTTGCGCGCTGTCGGCACCGTGTTCCGGCACCAGCAGCAGATGATTGCCTTTGTGAGCCAACACGTGCTCGCGCATGCGGGCATCCGCTTGCTTTCCGTCCGCGACCACCACAGAGGCGTCAGCGCGGTACGACAAGCGCAGTTCAACTGGGCCGGCGTCACGTTTCGCGGGGCGCTTCGAGGTGAAGCCTTCTCGTACGGTGTATCGGCGAACGACACCTGCAAACGGGTCGTACTCGTAGTGAAAAACTTTCACGGGGTGGCTCTGGCCTCCTAACCAGGACGGAGCTTTGGCCGAGCGGTCGGTGACCGCAGCCACGATGCGTTCGGCTTCGGATGCCGTCATACCTCCCGATTCCAGAAAAGCCTGGAAGCGAGTCTGCAACGTGCTGGGCAATGAGTCGTAGAAGTCCAGCACGCTCCGGGCCCACTCCCACCGGCTTGGCGCCGGCGCGGTGACTTTGGCCAAGAGAGTTTGCGCGAGTTCGACGGTGGCCGCGCGAAGAGCGGCCGTGAGGGCGTTGCGTGTTTCTTTGGTGTACTCCAGCTCTTCTCGGGCCGGGGTCATCTTCACCGACCCGATGGGCATGTGCAGGGTGACCCGTTCCAACAGGCCTTGTTCCAAGGGCGTCAACGACTGAAAGCGCTCTTTGCGCAGAGGGTACCGGACGTTGCCGGAGATAACCTCTGCACCGCCTTCTTTTCGCACACCAAAAGACTTTCCTCGCAGCCTGTATTCCGGGGCGACCAAGGGCTTTGTCAATCCCAAGACGGTAGGGAGCACGGTGAACCAGGAGAGGACCAGATGGGCCTTTTCGTGGAATTCCGCGATGTCCTCCGATTGCACCGGAAAAGTCACCTTGAGGCCGTGCGGCCAGTCGGGCTCGGTCGGGCCTTCATAAAGAAGGCTGACCAAGGGCTTCCCGGTTTCACCGATGTAGCAGGTGTAAACCCGCCGGCTGCCGTTCTTGGCGGTCTCGACGGTGAAACCGTCTGAGGCTTCCTTGTTTTGCAGCGTGTACGCGAATGGGGACTTGGCACCAAGGCCAAACGCACCCGTAGCGTCGTTGCGCTCTTGCTTGTCGGACCAGCCGTAGGTCGTGTAATGCTGCCGGAACTCGCGGTCGTCCAGACCCGGGCCCCAGTCCTTGACGTAGAACGTGCGGTCGACCAGGCTGGGCAGTTTGACCTCGAAAGGGAGGTCCGGCTGGCCGAACATGATGTGCGCGTCCATGGCGTTGCAGCCAATCTCGCGGAGAACCGCTGCGACTTTGTCAGAGTAAAGGCCGTTGGAGAGGATGGCGAACATGTGCGGGCTGTCGGCCAGCTGCACGGCGCTCGTTGCGCCGACTCCGGAGCTTTCCACGATGGCGGAGTTGCCTGAATTTGTGAGTTGCATGTTTGTGCTCTTGTGGTTGAGGGATGTCCTGTCCTCGTGTAGCTACGCCTGCCGGCGGGAACCGCGAGAGCGTTCGGGTCTCGCGGATGCTGAAAACGAGACGGATTTCGCAGTCGGATACCGAAAGTTACATCTAAAACGATGAAAAACGGAAACGGTGACTACACAAAGCAGGCCCAACCGTAAAACCTTACTGAGAGAATTCATGCAATCCCTGGGAGCTCCCACCTTCGCCTTCCGTCTGATTTCCGTCCCTTCGCTGGACATCCCTAAAACGGATGCAGCTGCGCTGGGCTTGCCTGAGGGCAAGTTCACTTCGGTCAGCCATCTGCTGGCCGCTGAAGTTCGCATGGACGCGTTGGACGCAACTGGCGCCCGTACTGCGGAGTACAAAGCCTTGCGCAACAAAGCGCTGGCCTTTATCAAGGAGAACCCGAGCATCCTCACTGCGCCCTGGCCCCGAACGGGGGGCGCGGTGTACGACCTTATCAAAGCTGCGTGCCACAAGCACTGACGGTTTGACGCCTGCTCTACCTGAGCAGTGCGACGGTCGTTGTCATTCTGCCGCCCCTTTTGCTTGGGGCGGCTTTTCTTTGTGGCTGATTTAGCCTAAAATGCTAAAAATCAACACAACATCCAATCTTCTTGGAAAAACGCCATGCCCGCACGAGTTCTCGTTTCCATCTCGCCTTCCGGCGCCGTCTCGGTTTTCGTCGATGACCCCGATGTGCAGGTGCTGGTGCTGACTGAAGAAGAGGGCGGAACGGAGTACGCTGCCGCACCCGCTCAGGTGGACCAGGTTGTGCGCGGTTTGCCTCACTTCAACGAAGCGCGCGTCGCCGCGGGGTTCGAGGCTGGCCGGGAAGCCCTCCTGCTCTCGACAGCGGAGGTTGCACTCGGGCAGGCCGCCCGAAATCAGGCCAACCGTGCCCTGACCGCCTGGTTCGCCGCGAGCGGGAACAAGTAGGTCAGCGTCGCCAAGGGGCGCTGGGAGGTGGGCGAGCAGGCGGGCGCGAATGCCTTGGCCAGCAGCGCGCGCGCGGAGGGGCTGCACTTGGCCAGGCTACACCGGGTTTCGCAGTCTGCCTCATGCTCCCAGTACTTGGTCAAGCGAGCGCGTGCCGCAGCCCTGTGCTTTTTCGACAGACCTGCCACGCGGGCGTCGAGGCAGTCCAGGTATTCGCACAGAACCCGACCTTGCTGCAAGGAGAGGGCTGTCGTGCTGAGCCCGGCCGTGACGGACAGCAGGAGGCCGCTAAAGAACTCGGGGCTCGGGGCTAGGGCGGGAACGGATGAGTCGATTGTAAAGCGCATGGTACCTACCAGTTATTGACCGTTGAGGATGACGCACCTGACTTGAACTGCCATCCGATGCATCGAACTGTACAGCTCGAAACCAGAAGTAACACTTGCCATTTCCTGAACCTGTGAGCGCATTCACAGGTTCAGGAAATCGTGCGGTCTACAGCGAATATGTGTACCTTTTACAACATCTTTCTATGCGAATTCCCCTTTGTGTCCCCCGTTGGGAGGAGCGAGCGGCCATTGAGGCCGGTGCGCAGGTCGACCCGGGGCTCGGGCTCTATGCCCTCGCTGACCAGTACCTTGAGGACCTTTGGGAGTGGCTACCAAGGCAGTATCAGGTGACCCCGGGCCAGGCGGCCCTGGTACCTGAGATGCTTCCCGTTACAACCTGGGAACAAAACGTTCGCACGAAGCTTGGACCGGCAGTGTGGGACCGCATGCGCAAGCATGCCTACCAGGCTGCGGGGTTTCGCTGCAAAATTTGTGGGACCGGGGGGCCTCTCGAAGCTCACGAGGGCTGGACGCTCACCAATGAGACTTGTGTGCAGCGCCTGTCCTCCATTCTGGCCCTGTGCCCTCTGTGCCACAAAGTGCACCATCTGGGCATCGCGCGAAGGCTGGGCATGCTGGGGGACGTTCGCCGGCACATGCAAAGGGTCAATGGCTGGAGCGACCGAGAACTGGAACGCCACATCGAGGATGCGTACGAGGTGTGGGCGCAACGCTGCGAGTGGCCATGGGTCGTGGACCTCACCTGGCTGCAGCGGTCGGGCTACCTGTACGTCTGAGCCCAAAGAGAAGAGGCTCACCAGAACGGCGAGCCTCATGAATCACAGTTGAGCGGCGGCGGAGGGGCTGCGGCCGTTGGCTTGGCGCATGCCTTCACGCAGCGTGGCGACCGCGTCGTCGTGCGGAATGCCTTGGTCCATGAATCCGGCGATGAGCTCTTTGTACTTGAGCAGGGGCAGCAGCCCGGAGGGCGCTTTCTGGGGCGAGCTGGTGGTCTTTTTGGGCATAGGGGTACAGAGGGGTGGAACTGTTTCGTATAGCGCAGCACCTCCCAGAAGCAGCCCCTTGCGCGGGCGCTATACAAGCTACACCCGAAAATGGATTTGCAATGAAAGCTACCGCCCCTCACTCTCTCCGGCTCAAGCGCCTCCTCAGCGCTGTGGCCAGCGCTGCCATGCTCGCCTCGTCTCTGACGCCCTGGCATTCCGCGGTTGCGGGAACTGTCCGCATTGGCGGCGGCGACTACCACTACACCTCGTTGTCCTGGTCCACGCTCTCCTCCGGTGGAACCAGTGGAGCGGGGGGCTCCGGTAACGCCATCTACGAAGGTCAAAACATCTCGTACGGCAACCGCACCGCGCTGGCGCTCGGCCTGACCGCAGCGCAAGCCCCGGCCCCGACCGCCGCACAGTTCCCGGGCAACGTGCCGTACGCGCTGGCGCGTTACAACCCCTACACCCAGCAGCTTCGCATCGATATCTGGAAAGTGGAGCGGGCTGGGGGCGGCGCGCGGCTCATGCACGCGGTGTTCGCACCTCGGCACGGGTCGGCTTGGCAGGCCGCTCGCGCCTACATTTCGCCGGGCGCGTACAGTGGCGGGCACACGGCGGGGGTGAATCCTTTTGCTTCTTTTAACGGCGGCGACATCTTCACCGGCATCAGCCTGGCTGGTGCCAAAGTCGCGCTGGGCCACGCCATGCGGCTTTCAGGAGCTGGGTCTGGACTGCTCGCCATGCCCGATACTCGGCTTTCTCAGGTGACGCGCCGCAGTGGCAGCCTGTTCAAGAAGCGGATTGACACCTGGATTTACGGCCACATCAAAACACGGTGGTGGCTGGCATTTCCGGGCGACGGACTGGACCCTTCCGCCTGGTCGGGGCAGAGCGCCATTTGTGCCACCAGCCCAACCGCCACCAGCTGCCCCCGTTATGCCACCGCGGTCAGCGGGGCCACCTTCCAGGAAGTCGAGGGAGGCAACCTGAACTCCACGGAAGACACCTGGCAGCTGGACCACCAGCGCAGGTCTGGCCTCACCATTCTGGGCGGCATCATGTTTGCGCACCTGACCGGGGGCCTGAGCAACGGAACCACGGGCATGGGCGCCGGGCTTGCTCCTATGTTCGGCGCGGTGGGGGCCTACAGAGCCGACCGCGACCGGCCTAGGGTTCCCCAGCCCCCTGCAGTGAACGGGGACCAGATTGCTGAGCCGAGCTACGTGCCTCCGGGCAACGGCGGGCTGGCGGGAGGAAGTCCCGGCTCCCTGGTGAATGCCAACCCTGGAGCGCTCGGCGGCTCGGCCGGAACCGCCTCGGGCCGGTTCGTGGCGGCGGCCCCGTCCCGCTACCAAGGCATGCTCATGGGGCACATGCCCTCGGTCATCAACACCCCGACTGAGCCCACCTTGAAAGGGGTGCGGGAGGCCGTGTACGGCAGCCCGACGTACAACGGCATGGTGCCCGAAGTCGGCCAGCACGTGGAATCGAACCATGTCCAGTTCGTGCGGGATGCGGACGGCCGCGTACTGCGGGACCTCGGCGACTGACCGCCCCAGGGATGAAAAGAGAGGCTCCCCGCCGGTGACCGGCAGGGAGCCTCTTCTACTTTTGGGAGGGTGCCGGGCTATCCGCGCCAGCTGCGCAACTTGCCCGTGTCCAGATGGGTGAACCCGCGGTTGGGGTAGAAGCCGACGCCACCCTGTTGCAAGTACATGCCAAGCCGGCGAACGTGGTCGGCGGGGATGCCCGGTACAAAGAGGTCGACAGCCTTGCCGTACAGGTGCATGGAGTTCTGCGCCGCTTTCTCGGTTTTGGCGTTGGTGGCCTTGGTCCGGTACCCCGAGGTGACCACGATGGGGTGGGGCCAGTTCCATGCCTCGTAGTACCCGTGGATGCCCCTCAGGACGTCCAGCACGGTGGGGTCGATGGCCGTCATCAGATTGGCCTGGCGGTCGCGCAGAAGGGCGCAGGCGCGCCAGTAGCCCTCGGCCTGCAGTTCCCCGTCCTTCCAGTACACGACGCGCTCTTCCTCCTTGGTGTTGTGCCGACGGAGCCAAAGCTCACGGGGGCGCTCCCAGAAGTCGGGGGAAATCTGTCCGGGTGTGGCGGCCTGTTGAGATTCCAAGGAGGGCGCACTCGCCTCAGCTCGCTCGGTGTCGCCAGGGCCGAATGCCATCGGACCCGGGGAGGGGGCTGCGTGGGCGGCAAAGGACAGCGCAGCCGTCGCCGTGGCGAGAAACCCGCGGCGCGAGAGCAGCAGAGGGCTGGTATCGGGCGTGTGGATTTCCAGGTCCGGTAACGCCATGAGCGCCCGCCTCGCGAAAACGCGCTCGTTGAGGCGCGCGGATAGTTGGTAAGGTGGCGTGTACATGCCGTTGTTTAGGCACCAGGCCTTATACCGGACGAAAGAAGGCCTCCGGGTGTCCGGAGGCCTATGAAAATCAGAGTCAGATTTGCGCCAGGATGGCGTCAACCAAATCTTCGGCGGATGCCCGAATAATCGCCTTGTCGAAGTACTCCAGCATCTTGTCGAGCACGTAGTCACTGTCGGTACCGGCGTACAGCCCCCAGGTGTAAAGACCCTTGGCGTGCCACGCAGATTTGTTGATGGCTTTGTCGCAAATCTGGGCGTCCGTGTAGATGAACACGAAATCCGCAGCTTTGGCCAAGGCCTCATTTGCCTTCAAGGTGTACTCGAGCCCTTCTGCACCCGCCAGCCCGTCGATGCGGGCGATGGCCGAGGGGGCCATGGGCAGCGCGAAGGTTTCCCAACACGGAGTGCCTCGGATGACGCCGGAGAGCACGATGTGCCCCGTCACGTGGCCACGCTGGGCCAGCAGCGACAAAGCAGCGGTCAGTACGCGGGCTTCTTCGATGTGGATTCCTTGCATCGACCCCGAGCAGTCAATCTCCAGATAGATGCGGCGCGCGCCCCGGCGGGTGTCCACTACCTTGCGGTAAGGGGGTCGGCCTTGCACAAAGTGCCGTACCGAAATCCGCTTCGTCGGGGTCGTGGTGCTCACCTTTCTGGGCTGCGTCCGAAAGAGGCGCATGAACTTTTCGGCAAGCTTTGCAGCTCGGCCTTCGTCTACGTCGTATCCGTCCTCGCCCAGCACCTGACCCTTGGCCGCAACGGCTTTGTGGTCTGGCGTTGCGGTGACCGGGGTCAGCTTCGGTGCGGCATCCAAAGATTTTGCGCCTGCATCGAACTCGGCCAGTGCTTTGGCATCAGTGCCCAGCTTGACGCTGAGCTCCATGTCTTGCATGCCGCCCGAACCGCCGGAGCTTCCCGAGCCTGCGCTCTCGCCTCCCTTGGAAGGGGGAGGGGGGCGCCCGAACTCGTCGAGCCAGGCGTTGACGATGGGCATGAGGGCCATGGACGAACGCACCGAAACCATCTTGCGGTAGTACCACTCCACGCGCGGCAGCTTTTCCTGCAGCGCAGCCTTGACGGCCGGCTCTTCGGGCTCCCAGGCTTCAAGTCCAGCCTGAACCGTGTCGTAAACCCCTTCGGCTTGGATAAGCCCAAAGAGCAGCGACTCGGGTCGCGGGCCGAACGACAGCGTCTCGTACTCCAGCCAGTTGAACTGGTAGGCAGCCAACCGGCGGTAGCGCTCTTCGATGAAAGCGTCTTCCACCAGGTTGTAGGTGCCGAAGGGGGCTGAAATGGACTTGAGCGCTTTCTGGATGCGCTTCATGTCCCGCTCGGTGAACATGCCGTGGGCTTGTTCATGGTGGTAGTGGTTGCGCACGTACCTGCCCTGTTGGGCAGGGGTGAGGTCGGGCCTGATGTTGGGCTTGACGAAAAGCTTGTTGCCTACGTAGATGCGATGCGGCGGCTGGAAGGACCAGCACGCCGTCTCAAAGCCCGGCTTGAGCCGGACGTCTTGCGCTTCCGCGAGTGCAGCGGGCTGCATCAGCGACTCCAGCATGGCCTCTCGCAAGGCGGTCTGAAAGAAACTGTCGGGAAGCGGGTACAAAACTGGGGGGGATGTCCCCCCCGAAACAGGGGTAGCTGTGGTCATGTGATTCCTTGATTGGCGAAAGCCCGCACGAGCTTTCGCCCGCGCGGTCACGACTTCTTGAAGCAGTCCGTGAGCAGCTTTTTGAGCGTCTCGAGCTGTTCGGGGATGGGTTGGCCCTCGGCCGTACGACCCACCCAGAGCAAGGCCTGGGTATGCAGGCCCCGCTGCACGGATTTCGCCGTGCCGTCACCCAGTTCGAAGGCGCGCACCATGGTGCGAGTCGTCGGGGTGCGGTGCATGAGCCCGGTCTTGCGGGCGGCCGTCATCATCTCGAAGAACTTCGTGGCGGCGGCGACCACCGGAGTGGGGATGCCCCTGGCTTTCGCGATGCCCGTCAAGATGACGCGCAGCTTGGCCAGTTCGGAGTCCTTTCGCAGGGGGACAAACCGCTCTGCGATGGCAGGGTCCAGCTCATCCACGGCGTATTCCGAGCCCACGTTGGTCGTGGCAACCACACAAAGGTTGGAAACCGGGCAGGTCAGCGTTTCTTCCGACGCGACCCCGTCTTCAACTTTGATGATTCGACCGGTGGGCAGTTTGTAGACCTTCACGCCGTCTTTGTCGTCCGGAGACAGCATGCTCAGCAGCACCGAGAGTTCCCGGGTTGGGATGCGCAACAGCTCATCGATGAGCAGTACCACCTTCTCTTTGCCCGCGCGGCGAACGGCTTCGCTGAGCCGGCCATCTTTCCAGACCATCTCTTTGCCGTAAGGCACGAGAAAGCCCAGGAGTTCGGCCGCTTCGATGCCTTCATGTCCGGCCACTTCGACCATCAGATGGCCGTTGGAGCGCGCATAGGCCCGTGCGTCAAATGTCTTGCCCGCACCGCGGTCGCCCTCGTACAGGACGGGGGAGATAAAGGCGAGTTCGTCCAAGGACATGAAATCACCTTGCGCCGTCGCCCCCACGGTTCCGTCCATCGCCTGGTCATACAGCGCAGCAAGCTGCGTTGCGTAGTCCGGCGTGTCCGTGACCAGCTGCACAAGGGCAGCTTGGGTGTGCGCGCAAAGCTCATCCTTTTTTCGCCAATTGGACCAGAACGCGCAGTCCGACGAGTCGTCGAACACGCCGTACTGGGCCATCAACTGCTTGAAGAGCTGCTTTTGGTTGGCAGAGGGGGCTTGTTCCAGCGCTGTGTTGCAACGCTTTTCGGCTTCGTCGCGGGACATGTTCTTCTTCTTGTCGAGGAACTTGTCCCCGCACCAGATTCGGAAGTCCGGCTTGTCGTCGTCCATGCGGTAGGCGATGACCACGGTGTGTTCACCGGAAGGGCTCTTGTTGTTGTCTGTCACGCGAAACACAAAGGCCGCAGTCAATGCCTCGCTGTGCGTGATGACGTCGTGGTACGGGTAGAGCGTCAAAGTCGGCTTGCCCACAACGATGTTGGGGTCGCTCTTGGAGCTCATGACATACGTGTCAAAGGTAGGTTTTTCCATGTGAGGTGTCCTAGGTTGAGAATTGTTCCTCCTAGGTATAGAGACCTCGAAATCGGTGGAAACGAACGCGGCCCGCCTGTTCTAAACAGGCTGCGACCGACCGGCGCGGCCCTGAACCAGCATTGGCAAGGGAGAGCGCCGTCGACCTTATGGCGCGACCAAAGCCTCGCGCTGGGAGTGCTTCTTCCCAAGCTTGCAGAACACCGAGAAAACACCACACCATCTAAACGACTGTCAGAACATTAGGGGATAGCAGCAGTGGCTACGATTCGAAGTATGTAATACTAACGCGCTCTAACTTAACATAATCATTATCGTAGAACATCGCTATCATATTCATATCATTCCAATTATTGAATACGTAGTATGTAGCATGTTTGACGTTACTACGCAACAGCGTTCTACCACGAATTTGCGTGCGATTATCGACCACTACATAGTATTTTATTACTATGCGTGACGACTCCTAAACGTGAGCGGTCAACACGAGCGCTGGATGAGAGCTCGTGTCGAAGTCAACATCAGCGAGGGGGACGAACTTGTGGACCTCTTGGGCGTCCCCGCACCAGGTCGGCGACGCGAGAGTTGCGACCAAGCTCCTTCTGGTATTCGTCCCTGACGACAAGGTTGCCCTTGTGGGACGGCAGCGAGCCCAGCTGCCACCGGGGCACCGGAGCACCTGACTTTCGGACGAGGACGACGCTGCAAAACACTGGGTGAATGTACAGCACTCTGCGTCGGTGGGGTGCGCGCGCGCGGCGCATCGCAGCGTTCCGAACAGGCGGACGGCCCTTGGTGCCCTGCCCTGCTTTGACTTGTCAGCACAGGCTCGCCAATCAACAAGTGAATCCTGATTTCCTCGCTAATTGGAGGTAAAGTTTGCTATTGCACGCCTGTCGTATTCGCTGGAATAAGAATCTCGTGCCCACGTGCGCACGCTCCGATGATGAACGGAAATAGAACGATTTTTTAATTATTCTTTTTTTGGGGCATCGACGGGGGATTGGGGCGAGCCAACGCGGGGACCAAAGTTGTTCTCTAGAAAGTTGGGCCCGAGGTCCTCGACGCGGTAGGTAACCATAGGCCAACAGACATGGTTGAAGTGCTTCCCTCTCATGCTTGGCTGAAGAGTAAACATTCCCTTTCCGAACGATACCGCCATGTCAGTTTCTTTTAGGTAAGCCTCCAGCCATGCGGTGCCGCGGCAATGAGCGCGGACCGCAAGGGCTAGCTTCTCCCTGTAGCCCGGAAGCGCAGAACGAGCCAGGACGTAACCGGTCTTCGACTTTGTAAGCATGGGCGGCATGTCGCGAAGCTCCCTCTTGGAGGGAGGCCGCTTGCTTACGAATTCGGCCGAGCTTTCAGCGGCCCCAAAGGACCGCCCCGGGCACTGGGCAATCACGACATGTGTCAGCAACGCGCCCTTTTTACCCCGGTAGACCTCGTTGGTTGTAAAGCTCACTGAGTCGCAGGACGCGACTGCGGGCGCGACCATGCGTTCAAACGCGGCTTGACTAGCGGTCTGCGCCAAGGTGGGGGGCGCGGCAATCCCCAGCAGCGGCCCGCAAGCGGCTACGACAAAACAAGTGGCTCTCATCTGGGTATCTCTCCATGGAACAGGTGACCAACCGTATAGCGCCAGTCAATAAACCCTGATTCGTATCGCTAATTGGAGGAGGTGGGCGCTACCCCTCGAATTTTGTATATCCGATAAGGCGAATAAACAAAAAGCTATTCCGAGGAATGTCGCCAACGCACCCAGGTGGATAAACGCAGGTCCCTATACGGGTTATCTGCCTCGTGCGGGCTACCCGCACCTTTACCACCCTGAAGGGCGCTCCTAATGCGATTTTTTATTCCATTGACTCTGGCCGCGTCGGCTTTGTTGACGGGGTGTACGACTCCGAGTGCCACAAAAGCTGTTGCAGAAGAGTTGCAGCGACTGTGCGAAACAAAAGCGGGACTAACGGTGTATCTGCCAGACCGGTGGCGGCCCGCAACCAAAACAACCCCTGTCCCCTGCCGACCCGTTGATGCGGCAAACCAATGCGCCCTAAGCCAAGAAGGGGGGTACTTTCGAATCTCGTCCAACACGGTACTCCCACGCATGGGTACGGCTCACATTGTTGAGTACCGTCATAGATACGTAGATTCGCAAACAAGAGAGTTGATTGCAGAGTCTCTTAGTTATGGCGCCCAAGGTCCGGCGCCCCTGCTTTCGGACTTCCCCGAACAGACGTTTAGCTGCAGTTCATTTCGGCATGCTACGGACTATTTCTTTGTTCGCTACACGTCGCATGCCACGCTAAGTTTAAACCACGGAAGCCAAGAATGCGTGTAAGCAATAGATTCGTTAATTGGATAGTAATAGGTGCAGTAGCCTCTGTCTCTTTGGCCCTCACTGCGTCTACGGGCATTTCAGGGTGCCATGCCCCAACTTGGAGCAAAGAGCTGGACACATTCACGCGAGGTTTGTACCAGATGCTGATTCATGTGCCTATGTGCAACGGAGGTGCGGGTTACGTGTTCCCGTTGCTGACTGCGATAGGCCTTATGCGGTCTAGAGAAATGCTCCTGGTTCCAGTTCTTTGTGCGGGGGCGGACATGACCTATCGCATATCGACCAGCGATTTTCATTGGTTCATTTGGATGCCTCTCTGGAAGCTGGCTTCTATATCGAGCGTGCTGCTGCTGGTTTTTTTTCCTGTCTTTTTTGTTAAAAACTATGTACTCAATCACAATCAAAATCGCTGAAGCAGGCACTTTGCTTGCATCTGGAAGTGAGTCCTTGGTGGGGCACACTTGGTTTGTTCTAAATGCCCCGGACGGCGCTAAATCCTATGGCTTTGCCCCAGCAATCCACGGTGACCCTTTGGGGCCTGGGACGGTGTACACCACTGATGACGAAAACTATACAGAGACAAGCTATTCTCGGTCAATTGCATTGTCGGAAGCGCAATACTCTGCAATAAATAAATTTGCGACCGAGTGCGTAAACTCCGACGCTTTTGGGGACTATGACGGAATAAGAAATAGTTGTATTGACTTTGTCTATACCGCGCTGCGTCAAGTGGGGATGGAAGCGCCCCCCTTCATAAACGAGGGTGTAGTTTGGCCTACGTGGAACACGGTTCTGTACGACGCAATCTTAGACAACCAGAGTCCAATGGACCCTTCGGCGCTACCGGACTACACGTGTTCTGGTGGGGATATTTCGGAAGGGCTCCACGGTAGAAGTACCAACGACAGCTTATTTGGTGGATTCTCGGGAGACTGGATTTCAGGCTTTGATGGGAACGACTTGCTACGAGGAGGAGTTGGAAACGACACACTTCGCGGGGGTTCCGACAACGATATCCTCGATGGCGGGGTTGGTTATGACCATCTCTACGGAGGAGAAGGAAATGATTGGCTGGGATACACAGCTTCTGGTTTTGGGAATGAATCACAAGAAGAAATCCATGCCGCGGGAAATACGTATGACGGTGGAACTGGGGCGGACGTGCTCGCGGGGTCTGTTTTGCACGACACCTACATCTTCCGGTCAGGCGATGGATACGACTTTGTCACCACCTACGGGGGCGGGGACGAACTGAGACTCGAGCCCTACCGGGACCTGGGCAATGGCGGGTTAAGCCTGGAAATTCCTGAATCTGCAGTCTCTTTTTCTCGGGATGGGCTGGACGTCATAGTTCACGTGGGCGCCAACGGGGACCAAGTGCGAATTTTCCGTTGGTTCGACAAGGGAGAGCCCACCATTGATTGGAGGCTCGGCACGGTAACCCTTGGGAGCAAGACGTGGACGCGTGCGGAGATTGAAGCCAGCATTCAGCGCAAGGTTGGCACCGAGGGGGACGACGTCCTCACGGGCGATGCAGGATTTTCAAACTCCATACAGGGGCTTGGAGGCCGGGACCGCCTGACCGCGGGCGGAGTCGGCGACCTTCTGGACGGAGGAGCCGGGGACGACACGCTGACCGGCGGAGCGGGCGTGGACACGCTTCAGGGCGGGGCCAACAACGACACGCTCAATGGCAGGTTGAACACCGACGGTTCGGGCGACCTCTTCGAGGGTGGCGCCGGCAACGACGTACTGTACGGCACCACCGGTGCCGACACCTACCACTTCGCCCTGGGCGATGGCATGGACACCATCGTCGAGTCGGCCAACAACACGGCCATCGACCGAGTGGTCTTCACCGGCATTGCGTTTGACGACGTGGTGGTGTCGCGCAGCGGCACCACCTTGGTCATCACTCACAACAACAGCACGGACCGGCTGTACGTCTCCGGGTGGTACACCACCGCGGGGGCAACGGCAAACCAGATTGAGGAAGTCCAATTCTCCGACCGCACCCTGAGTGCGGCCGAGCTCACTGCCATGGGCCTGGTGGTCCAAGGTCGCGACGACAACACGACCACGGAGACTCTTACAGGGCTGGGCGGCTTCAAGAACGAGATTCACGGCAAGGGCGGGGCTGACCGCCTCAGCGCTGGAAACCTGGGTGACCTCCTGGACGGCGGCGTGGGCAACGACACCCTGTACGGCGGGGCGGGCAAAGACACCCTGCAGGGCGGCGCCGACAATGACCTGCTTCAAGGAGCTGTCAACTCCGACGGCAGCGGCGACGTCTTCGAGGGGGGCACAGGGACCGACCAGTTAGTCGGCACCAGCGGTGCCGACCGCTACGTCATCAACGCGGGCGACGGCATGGACTACATCCGCGACATCTACGCTGGCTCAGCCCAGGACGTCCTGGAGCTCAACGTCGGCGGGAACATCACGGTCTCGCGCAGCGGCACGGCGCTCATCCTGAAGAACGAAGCCGGTGAAGGGGCCACCATCTGGGACTGGTACACCTACCCGGGCACCACGTCCAACCAAATTGAGCAAGTCACAGGCACGCTGGCCGCTTCGGCGGCCGAGCTCACTGCCATGGGCCTGGTGGTCCAGGGCAACGACACCAACACCACTACCGAAGAGCTCTATGGTCTGACCGGCTTCAAGAACGAGATTCACGGTAATGGTGGTGTCGACAGACTCCAGGCGGGGAACCTGGGGGACCTACTTGACGGGGGCGTCGGCAACGACACACTCAATGGCGGCAGCGGCAACGACATCCTGGCAGGGGGCACGGGCAACGACGCCATCAACGGCGGTGCCGGTAACGACACCTTCCGATACTCCTTGTGGGACGGGCTGGACATCCTCACAGACTCGGCGGGCACGGGGGACACATTGGATATGAGTGCGATTCCGGGCGACTACCTCCACTTTTGGAAGCAGAACGCGGACCTGTTTATCCAGGTCGGCGACGGCACAGATGGCGTCATCGTGAAGAACCAGTTCGGCACCGGCACAACACAGGTGGACATCATTCTGGTGGGCGGCGGTGCGCTCTCCGCGGCGCAAGTTGCGGGGATGGCGGAGGACTGGCCAGCCTAGTAAGGGGCCCCGGCGCTTCGCGCCCATGCCGGTCCCTGAGTGGACCGGCTAAATCGCGGGCGACCCGTGCCGTCGGTACTGCCCGACAACGACGCCCTCCAGGCGCCAACCCGCCGCACCTATACCGGATGCTCCTTGTGCAAATTTTGCAGTCGGGGAGGCTGCCCGCCGCCCCTGTGTCGCGGCACGCCACGACACAAGAAGACAAGCCCTGAAATATCCTTCCTCAACTCGCAAAATATGAAAAATAGGATTCGACTGTCAGCATTTGCAGCAATAGCTGCCTTTGGGCTGTGCAGTATTTCCCTTTTCTGGTGGGAGCACAACCGGGATTACGCAACCTGGGAGGGCCCCGTGGTGCTCCCTGGTGGGGCTGCACTTGAGGTGAGGGTATTCTCGGTGCGTAGCGATACCCGACCCAGCCAAAATCAATTCAAATTTAGCATAGCTGACGCCGCCTTCTCACCCGCGCAATGGGAGTCAATTGGAGATGGGCGATTCGTCTTGATGCCACTTGGCATTTATATGAACGAGGCAGGGGCCCCGCGATTGGTTACGACCATAGCCGGCGGCAGCTTCGACTATTCGCCTTATAAGCTGCCTCGTGGGTGTTCCGCTTACTACGTCTTTCAACTTGAACCCGCCAGTGGCTGGGTTTATGACCCACAGGGCCCTACCGACCGCGATAAACAGGCATTTCGGGACAGCTTCAACCTGTACCCGCACCCAATACGGCGAGATGCTGTTGCGGAGAATGAGCTGAGCCCGAAGTTGCAGCGGTTAGCCCCCACTGCGCTTGCTCATTCCGTATTTGAATACCAGCCCTGTCCTTCAAAATGACCCCGTGTTCGGGGCACTTTACCTGTAACCTTGCCCGGTGCCCGACCCGGTTAAACCGACGGTGACCCGTGCCGACGGTACTGCCCGACAACCACCCCCTCCACGCGCCAGCCCGCCCGGGGCTCGTTCGCCAACGTGTGCGCGCTACCGCGGCGCAGCACCAGGAGCGCGTCGAGGGGGTTCGGCGACTCCGCGGGCGCCAGGATGAGCAGGTCCCCCTCCCAGACGGAGGCGTCCAGCGTCCAAGACTCGTCGACGCGCACGACACGAAGGTCAGGGCCCGATGGCAGCACCGCCACCAGGTCCGCAGGAATTGAAGGGGAGCCGGGAGCCTTGAGGAATAGCGGCCCCGGCGTCAGCTTGCCGTGCTCGGTGGAGCCCAGGTATCCCTCCGCGCGCAGCCGCGTGACCACGTAGTGCGCGGATGAGGTGGAAGACACCCCCCCAAGAGCTCCGCCAGAAGCTGCACGCTGGGCAGAATGCCGTGCTCCACGTAGTACGCCGCCAAGACTTCTTTGGCATGCGGGAGGGGCGAGCGCGGGCGTTCCATGCCAGAAGCATAGCGTCCTTGGGGCGGGAGAACTCGTTTTCCAGGGAGGTCTGGAACCGGCAGGCGGGCTTCTTCTCTGCCGGCTGCGAACCGCCACTCGAGGCCTGCGGCTGCCCTGCCCTGAGGTTTCCTTGCCCAGGTGTCCGGAACATCCTCAGCTGAAATGACCCAGCACAGGGACCGCACGAAATTTTCATAGTGAACGGGGTGCCCTACTTCGACAATGCCTCGCCCTGGGTCCGACCACACAGGAGCCCAGACCTCCAAGATGAGCGTGGTCGCCCCGTGTTGCCGGTGCTGCTGCATGCGTCCGGCGGCCGCGGGGTACCCCGGCCACGCCCAATGGGAAGCGTGCTCCGCTTCAAGCCACCTGCCGTGCTTGGCTGAAAACGTTCGCGCGACCAACCCCATGTAAACCGGAACCCATCCCTCGGGAGAGCTACGGCGCCGGCGCAGGCGCGCCGCTGCGTCCCCTTGAAGCTGTACAAGGGGCGTTATCCATGCGGCCACCTCGGGAGCAACCTCCCGGGCAGGCGCCGGCCGGACAAAGCGGAGGGGCCTCGGGCCCGAATGACTGAGCACCGCGTAAACAGGGGATACCTGAAACAGCGCGGCTTACGCAAGAAATGCCTGCGCGGCACGCGATACGCTCGCGATACCTGCAGGTCACTGTTTAAAGGGAAGCCGGATGCCTGAAGACAGTTCAGGCATTGTGCATCAGGACTCGAATGGACGTTCGAGGAATCAACGACTTGGCAAATGTTCTTCTAGGACGCAATTTACGGCGCCGAACATTCCAAGTATTAAATACGTAGTCTGTAGCATGTTTGACTTTACTACGCAACAGCGTTCTACCACGAATTTTCGTGCGATTATCGACCACTACATAGTGTTTTATTACTATGCGTGACGACTCCTAAACGTGAGCAGTCAACACGAGCGCTGGATGAGAGCTCGTGTCGAAGTCAACATCAGCGAGGGGGACGAACTTGTGGACCTCTTGCGCACAGGACTCGCTCTTCCCAGGGAGCCGGCACGCGATTCGGTGCATCGCCTGGTTGCCGCGAAGGTACATGATTTCGACATGGCTTTGATGCCGGTCGCCTGCTCGCTCAAGTGCCGCTGCCACCAAAATAGTCCCCCAGCCGCGACCCCGCATGTCCGGGCTCAGTGAAACGGCCAGCTCTACGTGACCCGGTTTCCCATACGGTAGCATCAGCACGCATCCCTTGAGCTCTCCCCACATGAACAGCCCGAATGAGCCGTCTTCCAGGGGCATGCGTGCAACAAGGCTCAGCAGGGTATCGTCCGGGAGTGCCGCCCCAAATCTCAGCCGGCGCGCGTCCTTGTCCAGCGAAAGCATGTGGGCATGAAATGCTTCCCGGTCGGCTTCGGTCAACCGGTAGATGCCGTAGTGATGCCTGTAGGCGGGAAAAGTTGTCGGGGAGGTCATCTCCCGTATAGGGAAAACCCTCCTTCACTTGGGCTCATCAGCTAGGGGGCCGTCCCTAACTTCAGGCCGTTCAGCCCGCGATGCGCCCGAGTGCGGTGCGCACGTACTCCAGGCCCATGGAGGTCCCGCACAGTGCCAAGGGCACGCGCCCGCGCAGTTCGGGGCGCGGGGATACCAGCCAGGCCACCGCGAGTTTGGTGTCTCCCTTGAACACGGCCGAAGCGCCGGCCAGGACCTGCAGCACGCGGTACAGCACATTGGCTTGCTCCACTTCGAGGAGCTTTGCCTTGCTGCGGGGGGCCGGCGCGTCGCCGAACACCACCTGGGCGAGCGCCGGGCGCGGCAGAAGACCAGGGACGGACATCTCGTAAAACAGGGAGGCGGGGATGCCCTGTCGAATGCGCTCATGCCAATGCAGCGCAAGAGTTGCGGGGCCCGGCTGCAGGCTGGGCATAGCAGGGTAACCCGCGGGAAGAGCGAAGGAAGCCATGGTTTTTCTCCGGAATCCCTTGTGTAGCGTGCAGTTTTAGCCACGGCAGACCAAAAAACTCCCCCGAACGCCAAGGCGTGCGAGGGAGGGAATCACAAGTAGCGGTTTAGCTCACGCTGGCGAGGAGCGCGTCGAAATCCACTTCGCTGAGCACCGGCACTTTCAGTTCAAGTGCCTTGGTGAGCTTGGAGCCCGCTTCGGAGCCTGCGAGCACATAGGTTGTGCGCGCCGATACCGAACCCGAGACCTTGCCGCCCGCGGCTTCCACGCGTTCCTTGAAGGATTCGCGCGGAGCGCTGAGGGTGCCTGTGATGACAAACGTCTTGCCCGCCAGCCCTTGTGCCTGCGCGACCTGCGCTTCGGCGGGGGCTACGGCAGCCAGGAGCTTCTCGACTTCGACCAGGTTCTGGGGGTTGTCGAAAAACGCTCGAATGGCGCCAGCGGTCTCCGGGCCTACCGTCGGTACGCCCAGCAGTTCGTCATACGATGCGGTTTGCACCGCGGCGAAGTTGCCGAACTTCTGCGCCAGTCGCTTGGCGGTCACTTCGCCCACATCGGGAATCCCGAGGGCTGCGAGGAACCGGTGGAGCGCGATGCCCTTGGACAGCTCAACGGCGTCTTGCAGGTTCTTCGCGGAGACCGGGCCAAACCCTTCCAGTGCGGCCATGGCCTGCACGTCCAGGTGGTAGAGGTCACTGGGGCGCGAAACCAGCCCGGCTTGAAGCAGCCGCTGAACGACGCCTTCCCCAAGCCCTTCGATGTTCATCGCAAGGCGGGAGGCAAAGTGCGTCATGGCGAACAGCTGCTGAGCCGAACAGGTCAGGCCGCCCGTGCAGTAGTGGTTGGCTTTGTCCTCATCCTTTCGGACGGCGGCGCCGCACACGGGGCAGGCACTGGGCATGCTGAACTGGGGGAGCTCACTGACCCGGCGCTCGGAGAGCACGCGGGCCACTTCAGGAATGACGTCACCGGCGCGGCGCACCACCACGTCGTCGCCGACGCGAACGTCCTTGCGGCGTGCTTCGGCTTCGTTGTGCAAGGTGGCGTTTGACACCGTGACCCCGCCCACGAACACCGGCGCCAGCTTGGCCACCGGAGTGAGCTTTCCTGTTCGGCCGACCTGCACGTCGATATCGAGCACCTTGGTCACCTGCTCCTGCGGAGGGAACTTGTAGGCGATGGCCCAGCGCGGTACGCGGTTGCTCCAGCCGGCCACTTCTTGCAAGGAAATGTCGTCCAGCTTGAAAACCACCCCATCGATTTCGAAGGGGAGATTCGCCCGCTGGGCTGCCAGGGCCTCGAAGACCTCTTGCAGTTCGCGAGGACCGCGTACCAGTCCACGTGACGCGCTGACTTCAAACCCCAGTTGGGTGAGCCAGTCGATGCGCGCGCTTTGTGTGCCGGGAAGGTCCTCGACGTCGCAGATGCCCAAGCCATAGGCGAAGAATCTGAGCTGGCGTTGAGCCGTGACAGCCGGGTCCAGCTGGCGCAGCGCGCCGGCGGCGGCATTGCGGGGGTTGACGAGCAACGCCTCCCCTGCCGCTGCGCGCGCGGCGTTGACCGCTGCGAAGTCGACCAGCTTCATCACGATTTCGCCGCGCACCTCGAAACGAGGCACGTCAGCCAATTGCGGGATGAACAGAGGGAGATTGCGAATGGTCTTCACTTGCGCGGTGATGTCTTCGCCGGTGGTGCCGTCCCCGCGCGTGGCGGCTTCGGTGAACCGGCCGTACTCGAAGGTAATGGCGCCGGCGGCTCCGTCGTACTTGGGCTCCTGGAAGAAGACCAGGTCTTCTTGCGCACGGCCCGTCAGGCCGGCCAGGCGGGCGACAAAGCTTGCGGCCTCCTCGCTCGTCATGGCGTTGTCCAGAGACAGCAGCGGCTGGCGGTGCTGTACCTTTTGAAAGCCTTCGAGCAGCGCGCCGCCCACGCGTTGGGTCGGCGAGTCCGGCTGAAGCCAGTCCGGGTGCTCGGATTCGAGCTGCTGCAGTTCGCGAAACAGCTTGTCGTATTCGGCGTCGGTCACCGAGGGTGCGTCGAGCACGTAGTACTGCTGCGCCAGATGGGCAACATGTGCCTTGAGGGTGGTGTAGTGCTGAATGGTGGTCATGGGTATGTGGCGAGCGACGCTCGCTGCGAATCCTGGTTGATGAGATGGGTCCTGAAGGGTGTAGCGAATGCGCGGGTGCCTCCTGGCGGGCACTCTGTAGCGTTTAAGTGCGGGTCGCTAAACGCAAGAACTTCTCACCCTTCTTTTCATGCTGCAATTTGTCGTTCTGTTCACCAGCCTGGCCATGGTATCGATGGTCTGGTTGGCCGTGCCTGACAAAGCCGCGCGCCAGCAACAGATAGCCGATGAGGCCACCGGCCTGTACAGCGCGGGGTTTGAACGCTTCGACCGGGCGTACCAGGCGCTCACGGAGGAAGCTGAGGGCGTGCCACCTGCGCCAACCGAGGCTGCCGACGGCGGCGCGGAAGCCTGGTTCCTCCCGAAACTGCGTTTTTTGCCCAGGGCGCCAGAAGGTTTTGGGTGGAGCTACGGGGTTCAACTGGAAGCCGACCCCTTGCTGGAGGGGCGCCACTACATTTGCGCGTCGGCAGAACTGGCCACGGCTGAGCAGTGGGGGGCGGTCCCGACGATAGCGCATGTGGCTGCCGCCGGGCCCTTGGTCCGGGCTCACTACTGTGGGGCGCTCACCGACGCCGCCCCTCCCTCGGGTTGGCCGGCGCCGGTAGCGGTCACGTTCTACTTGACATACGAGGCGCCTGAGCCCCCTCCCCCTCCGCTGGACTGATGTTCTGTTGGCGCGAACCCCCTTCCCTACCCTTACCTCCCAATGACTCAGCTCATCATCACAGTTTTGGCCATCGCATTGACTGCGCTGACCGTGCTCGCTTCGCTCAACTACCTCCCCTGGTGGTACCAGGGCGCGGCGGACACCGACCACTTCCTCCGGGGCGGCATGGGGGCTCTGGAGCGGGGCTACAAGACGCTTGCGCGGGACAACGCCGGCGTTCCGCCTGCGGTGACCGCAGACACTGACGGGGGGTTCGAGACCAACTTCAGGCCATTGCTTCGCCTGCTGCCCAACGCCCCGGAGGGGTACTCGTGGAGCTACCACCAAAGACCCATGGACGGTTCCCTTTGGGAAGGGCTGAACTACTTCTGTCTTTCAGCCCCGGCCGGCGGTGCGACCATCGCCGAATGGAAGGGTGTCAAGCGCGCCACTGCGTTGTACTCCAGCGAGCAAGCGGTGGTTTCGGATGTTTGCGGGGCCTCAGTCAACGCGGCGACCCCGACAGGGTTTCCGGCACCGTTTGCGCTGACGTTCTATGTGACGTACGTCCCTGGGGTGGACGGCTGAAGCAAAGGGGCTCACGCCCCGTTTTTTTGTGTCAGTGGTTGGCGCCGCCCTTGAGCGCTTTCCAGAATTCAGCAGGAAGCTTGACCAGCCCCACTTGGAGGGCAAGCCCGATGCCGTGATTGCTGCGGAGCTCCTGCAGGCCCGGACTCAGCGCCACGACTTCCAGCATGAGCGGGCAGTCTCTGCCAGAGGCCAGCAGCGCCACCGCCGATTTCGCAATGACCTGATACTGCCGAGCTAAACAGGTCAGCCTCTGCGACTCCACTCCGTCAAGGTAGGCCCCGAGACGGGCGAGCGCGCGAGCGTTGGTAAGAGCAGGAGTAGAAGTGGTCACAGGGTATTCCGCATGTTTTGTTTATTATAGCATTGGAACATATCAAAAACCAACGGGCGGTCGAAAGCCGCCGTTCGGGCGGCGGGGGCGGCGGGGGCAGAAGGACAGTGCCGGACACGTGCGGACGCGGGCGCCCGGGGTGGCGCGGACTTTCGCCTATCGCGTGGCGCGGGCTTGAAACCAGTTGCGCAGAGGAACCAGGTCGGTGTCCAGCTCTTCGGGCATGTCGAACGTGACCTGTACGTCACCCTGTTGAGCCGACAGCACTCCGTCGGCAAAGGCCAGCGTCCAGCTGGCAGGGTCGGGGAGCGCCTGGAGCCGTAGCCGCGCATGCGCGATTCTCGCGATGCTCATGCTGTTCCAGAGCGCTGTGGGCGGAAACACCCGCGCCTCAAGCCCCTGCTCTTCCAGAAGCCCTTCCAGCCGCAACGCCAGCACCTTTGTGATGCGTGTGATGTCCGGATTCATGCGAAAGAACCAGTCCGACAGGTCGAGCTCTCGACCGGCCGCAACCGATATCGCCAAAGGCCAGACGCCAGCACCCTCATCCAGCTCGGCCCCCTCAGGCAGCGCGGCCGTGCCGGCAAACAGCCGCTTGTGCCACGCAGTGAATCGTGTGGCGCCCTCGGCATGCAGCGCAGCGCAGCGCCAAGGCGCAGGGGCCGCCGCCACCTGGGCTTCCAGCGCCGAGGCCAGGCCGCCCTCCAGCTCGCGCCGCGCCGTGGCCCAGTCGACGCTATTGGGGGCCTTTTGTGCCACCGAGAGGGGTAGCCCAATCAGCAAGTGGACTTCTGCGTCGGTCTCTTCGTAGGCGGCGGCCATGCGGGCTGACCGCAGGAGCAGCTGCCCACGCGCGGAACCGCGCCGGGCCGGGCTCAGCAGCCAGGCGTCCAGGTCTTGCTGGTTCGGGCGGGCCTGGAAATAGCTGACCAACTGGCTTTCGTCCCAGGCGGCGGTGTCGAGCAGCAGCAGCTCGGACAGGTTTAGAGGAGACTTGGGCATGGCGGGCGGGCATTCAATGTGCCTTCCATTCTGCCATCACTTTAAAGCCGGGCTTCCGCTGTCCGCCTCGGAGCGCCTCGGGGGGTCAGGGGGTCCCGAAAATAGGCAAGGGGGCAACGCCTGGGAGCACATGCTCCAGGATGCGCCAGGGCGTGGTGAGATTGATGGGCAGGTCGATGCAGGTGACGCCCCGGTCCGCCAGAAAGCCGCGCATCTCGGACTCGGCCTGAAGGGACGCTTGGCGGTCGTGGACCCGGCCGCGCTCTTCAAACGGCGCTTCGTCCGCGCCCAGGTCGCGCGAGAGAAAGAAGTTGATGTTGTCGAACTTGGCGTGGGCCTCGTCCACCAGCAATGGGAAAGTCTCGCTGTAGTAGTCGGCCGGCGCGTAGAACGAGCAAAGCTGCAAGGGGCTGTCCGTGATGGCGTAGTCGTAGCCGTTGCGAGCCACCAGGTTCTGGGCCAGCAGCTGCTTTCCGAACACGGCCGTCTGCTCGTCCTTGAGCTGCCACCGCTGCCCGGTGTGCACCAGGTGCTTGGCGTGCTCGCTGACCTCCTCCACGCTCAGGTGACAAGCTTTCATGAGAAAGAACAGGCCCCCGCGTATGCCGCTTTTGCCCATGCCAGGCGCGCCGAAAAGGTTGATGACTTTGAGTCGTGGGGCTGACATGCTCGGGTGTTCGTTGAGGAGGTTCACAGGGCCAGGGCTTGGAGGCGCTCTTCCGCTTCCAGGGCTTGGCGGGCGGGGTCTTTGGCGCGCAGGATGAGGTTGCGCAACCACTCTTTGAGGCGGGAGTAGCGCTCTTCTTCGTTGTTGTTTTCCACCGCGGTGCGAACAGCCATGTGCGTGCCGAAGCCCACGAAGAGTTTGCGTGCCCGGGTGACGCCCGTGAAAAACAGGTTCCGCTTGAGCATCATCCAGTGGCTGTTGTCCAGGGGCATGACGACCACCGGAAACTCGGACCCCTGCGAGCGGTGCACCGTCATGGCGTAGGCCAGCGTGAGCTCATCGAGCTCGCCCGTGGTGTACACGCAGGTCTTGTCGGAAAACTCGATGGTGAACCGGCGCGCGGTCGTGTCCACCTCGATGACATAGCCCACGTCGCCGTTGAACACCCCTTTGTCGTAGTTGTTGCGCAGCTGCATGACCTTGTCACCGGTGCACCACTTCACGCCGTTGACCTCAAGCAGTGCCGTCGGATGCGGGTTCAGCGCAGCTTGCAACGCGGTGTTGAGCGCCTCGATGCCCAATGGGCCTTTGCGCATGGGGCAGAGCACCTGCACGTCGCGCACGGGGTCGTAGCCCAGCCGGTAGGACTCCTTGCAGACGCGCACAATCTCCAGCGCGATTTCGGCGCGCTTGGCCCGCTTCTCGTCTTCGTCGTTCGGGTCCTTGGCCTCAATGATGTTGAAGCAAAAGTCAGAACCCGGGTGGTAGCCCAGGCGAGGCATCCTGCCTTCGTTGATGGCGTGGGCGTTCTTGATGATGTCGCTGGTGGCCGCCTGGCGAAACACCTCGGTCAGCCGCACGACAGGCAGCACCCCCGAGTCGATGAGGTCTTTCAGCACTTTCCCGGGGCCGACCGAAGGCAGCTGGTCCACGTCGCCCACGATGAGCACGCGGCCGTAAGACGGGATGGCCTGCAGGTACGAGTTGGCCAGGAAGACGTCGGCCATGGAGAATTCGTCCGCGCCGAAGATGTCGCCCTCGAGCCGGTTCTTGGCGTTGTGCTTGAAGGTGCCGTCCTTGTCGACTTCGAGCACCCGGTGCACCGTGGATGCGGGGCGGCCGGTGGCCTCACTGGCGCGCTTGGCGGCCTTGCCGGTTGGAGCGGCCAGCACGATGATGGGCTTGACCCCGTGACCCCCCACCGAGACGTCCGTGCTGTCTTCCAGCACTTTCAGGATGAGCTTGGTGATGGTGGTTTTGCCGGTACCGGGCCCACCGGTCATCACGCAGATGTTGCTGCTGAGCGCGACGCGGGCCGCCGCGCGTTGGGATTCGGCCAGCTCAATGCCGAGGTCGAGTTCGGCCTCGAGGATGCGCTGTTCCAGGTCCCGAATGGGCCGGGCAGGCACCCGGTTGACCAGCTCAACGATGGCGGTGGCGAGCGCCTCTTCGGCGTAGTAGACCCGGTTGGGGAACAAGCAGACCTGTCCGGAGGCCTCGGCCTTGACGAGTTTTTCGCCCAACAGTTCGAGCTCAATGGCGCGCTCCAGCAGGGTGTAGTCCACCCCGAGGAGCTCGCTGGCCCGCTCAAGAACCACGGCGACCGGCAGTCCGCAGCTGCCCTGCCCCACCGCCAGGCTCAGCACGTGGTGCACCCCGGCGCGCGCGCGGTATTCGCTGTTGGCCGCCACACCCAACTTCGCGGCGGCCTTGTCGGCCATCACGAAGCCAACGCCCCAGATGCCCAGGACGCTGTCACAGAGGATGTAGGGGTTCTCTTTGATGGAGGCGATGGCTTTGTCGCCGTATTGCTTGTACACCTTGACGGCCCGGCCCGAGGACATGCCGATGCCGTGAAGGAAGACCATGATGTCCCGGGTCTCGCGCTTCTCGTGGTACGAAGCGACCAGGGCTGCGGCCCGCTTGGGGCCAACGCCCTTGACCTTGCCCAGGCGGGCGGGGTCGTGCTCGATGACATCGAACACTTTGTCGCCGAACTCGGCCATCAGCTTGCGCGCGAAGCCCTTGCCGACGCCGTCCACCGAGTGCGCAAGAAACTTCTCCATGCCGTCGGCCATGGTGGGCAGCCCCAGGCTCACGCTCACCGCCTTGAACTGCACGCCCCAGGTGGAGCTGCTCCAGGTCCCCGAGGCCGTGAGCTCTTCCCCGATATTGATGACCGGCGCGTTGCCGGTCACGGTGCGGTCGCCCTTTCCAGGAATGTCCACGCGCGCGACAAAGTACCCCGTTTCCGGGTTTACGAATGTCAGGTGCTGGACCACGCCTTTGACGCGCTCAAGGGGCTGGGAAGAAGTTGCCATTGTTTTACTAGATTTTACCCTAAAGTATAGGGAAAGCTGCGCCGTCCTTAAAACGACGAAACCCGCAGGCTTTTTCGAGCACTGCGGGTCGGGGTCGAAGCGAAAATCAGCCCAGGCCAGGAATCTTCATGCCCATGGGCAGCAGGCCACCGGCGGCTTTGGCCAGGCTGGCTTTGGCTGCGGCTTCCTTGGACTTGTAGGCGTTGGAGAACGCGACAAGCACCAGGGCTTCCACGGTCTCGGCATCTTCGGTCAGGGCGGCGGGGTCGATGGCCACTCGTTTGAGTTCGCCGGTACCGGCAATGACCACTTTCACCAGGCCTTGGCTGGCTTCGCCCGGGAACTCGGCTGCTTCCAGTTCTTTCTGAGCGACGGCCATTTTGGTTTGAATGCTGGCCAGGGTGCCGAGGATGTTGGCGGGTTTTTTCACATAAGCTCCAAATTAGGTAGGTCTCACGTGTAAATCCCGCTTTTATTCGGGGCGCGCGCAGGGCAAAAGAAAGCGCTTCCACCCGAAGGGGGAAGCGCTGAATCACTCAAGAGGTGGCGCAGACCGAAGGGGCCGGACGCCAGCGTCTCCACTTGGGAGGAAAACCGTTGACACCGATGGTCAAGAGAACATCCAGCCAATCCACGCCCTTGACGCCGTCAGAGAGCATGACCGGAGGCAGGTACACCTCAACATGGATGCCTTTCTTCTCCAGCCGTTCGGCCAATACAGAAGCGGCCTGAATACCCCTTTCGGAGGTGTCCCGGTCGGCCCAGATGACCACCCGCTTGATGTGCGGGGGGACTTCCAGCTGCTCCATGAGCACTGCGGAAATGGTCGACCACACGGGCATTTGCGAAATGGCGTGAGCGGCAAGCGCGGTCTCGATGCCTTCGGCAACGCCCAGCGTGTCTCCTTCGGCCTCGAACAGCTGGATAGCTGCGCCGGACAACTCTCTGCACTGCGACATCATCTTCTTCGGGTCGGGAACGGGCGCTTTTTGCCCGTCCTCGCTCACGAAAATTCGGTGTAGCGTTACCAGCTCGCGGCGCACGTTGCGCACTGGAGCCAGCAGGCAGGGGAATCGACCGAAAAAGCTTCGCTCCTTGCCGTGCACGTAGGGGAGTCCCGGGTGGGCCCGCAACGTGCTGGGGATGTTGTTCAGCCAGATTCCACGGTTTTGCAGATAGTGCTGCGCCGGGGTCCCCGCAATGGGGAGACTGGCGGTCCACACCTCTCGAATGCGGCGGTAGGCCACAGCGGGGTCAACTTTCGGGCGGGGCGGGGGCGGGGCGGGGCGAACGATGTCGCGCACCTCACCCGCATCCTTGTCCAGCCATTGCTCCAGCTCGGTCAAGGCCGTTTTCAGGTCCCAGCCTTTGGCCAGCATCAGGGTGTCGACCCCCGAGCGCATGGCCCCGCAGGTGTTGCACACGCTGCGGCCGGTTTCGTTGTAGTGGGAGAAAAATCGGAATCCGTCGGTACCCCCATGGTGGGGGCACGCAACGTGTTCAGGGGCGGCAGCAAGAGCTTCCGCCAGCTCAGGAGTCAGGTCTTCAAAGATGAAGTGCCATTTTCCGGAGGCCGCCTGTTTGAGCTCGGCGGGCGTTCTTCGCGCCGCTTGCTCAGTAGAAGGGGAAACTGTAGTCATGTAAAGCCTGTAGAAATGTCCTGCTCTGTATAGGCACCCGGCCCAGGCGAATAAGTTGCCGCCGCTATATGGCGGATATCCTTTCCATTGCACCAATGACTGCCCCCTCCTCCGCCCCTGCTGACACACCCTTTCGCTGGACCGCCCAGCGCTTCTTCCGCGGGCTGGGCGACTGGTTGCGGGCGCGGGCCAAACACGGCGACGCAGCGGACCCCTCGGCCCCCAAAAAGCCTTCCGTCATCGGGACCGCCCTGATTGCACTGGCCCTGGTGGCCCTGGTGGGCGCGGTGGTGGTCACGCTGGTGCCCCCGCTGGCCTCGCTGTTGGGCGCGGCGGGAACGCCCTTTCTGCTGGTGCTCAGCGGCGCTTTGGTGGTGGCCGGGGGCGTGCTGCTTTTCGGGGCGTTGCCGTACTACGCCTGCACGCGGGGGTACCGATTTGCCCAGAACATGGCGTATCGGGGCTGGGAGCTCGAGACTGGACGGCGGGTGCCTATATGAGGTGTTCTTTGTATATTTTTAAGAGGCCAACTCATGTCGAACCGCAACACGATGACCATTCAGCTCACCCACTCCCAAATGCGTGACGCTGCCATGCGCCAAGCTGGACTTGACCCGCGACTCGTCGCCATCAAGCCTGGTGTCCGCCATCACCGCAACCGGAAAGCTTTGACGACCCGCGTCAAACACAAAGGTCAGCCCTTTCAGTGACCCCTCTTCCTGCTTCCTGCGCCCTCTCTTTTGAGGGCGCCTTTTTATGCCCCGTTCTCGCCTCCACCATCCCCCGCCCGTCGAGCTTTTGATGAGTCGCGTGCAGGCCCTGCCCGCTGCGCGCAGGGAGCTTGTCTGGCACGCGTATCGGCGCATCCGTCGCCTGGTCATTCAACGCCGTCTGCCGGGCCAGGTCCACCTGGTGGGGGCCGAGTTGTTGCCGCAGGCCCAATCCCCCGAGGACTACACGACCACAATGCTGGCGCTGAAGCTGGCGCGGGCCTATTCGATGCAAGAGCTGACGCAGCGGGGGCCTGCTTATCGGCCGTACCGGGCCGTGGTGGACGAAGCTCTAAAACTGGTTCGGCTTGACATCCGGGAGGGCCTGGGGTTGAAGCCCCCTCGTGTTCAGCCTTCCTGGGCTTTGCACAATCGGGCGGCAAGTGCCGCCTGGGTCGCGGTGGCGGATGGCAGCTACAAACGCCACCACAGCGCCATCGGACTGCAGGTCTTTGACGAGTCCTGCTGCCTGCGAGCCGAAGTCGGCATGCCCGTCAACGCCCACTCTGCAGTTGCCGCCGAGCTGATGGCCAGTGTGACGGCGCTGCAAACCCTGCTGGCCCTGGGCGCGCGCGCGGCGGTTCTGCTCGTAGACGCGGAAAGCGTGCTGTGCGCCCTTCGGGGAAGCCTGCCGCTCAAATACAGCGTGCTCGAGGCGCAGCTGGCCCGCACGGCGCAGAGCTTTGACTCGCTGCAAGCGCACCTGGTGCCGAGGACAGCCACGTATGAGGCGGACCGGCTGGCGGCGGCCTGGAGTTCGCACTAGCCTTCCAAGCTTTCATCTAAAGTGATATAATACAGACTTTACAACCACTTTAGGCTCCATGGCTAACGCACCCTCTCCCGCAATTTCCAAGCTGCTGTCTTTGACGGTGCGCCCCTTGGCCGCCCGTGCGTTCCCCGAGTTCATGGAGCACGTTCGCGAGGGAACGCAGGTGCTGCACCAGACCCTGCTTGCGGGAGACGCATGGACAAGCCCCCAGGGCGCGCAAGAGGCCCTGAGCGCTGCGCTGGTCCAGACCCGCAGCAACCCCTTACGCCGTCGCGTGCTGGAGCTGTGCTCCTGGCCCATCTTTGACAAGCCTTCGTTGCCGGATACCGACGAAATTCTGCGCCTGTTCGCGCTGCCCGTGCTGGTCCAGCTTCCGGTCTCCCGCTCGGAGCTCCTGGTGCTTCCAGGGGACTTCCTGCGCACCGACGCGGTGGTCGAGACCCTGGAGCGTGCGGGCTGCCTGCACCCTCTCGCGGTCGTCAGCGGGTTCAGCACACTCTTCTCCCGCGAAGACCTGCACCTGCACGGTCCCATGGGCATCGCGCAGTATTTTGTGGACGCAGAGACCACGGCCGACCCCATCCTGCCAGAGCCGCTCCCCTTGGTGCTGGACCCCGATATCGAAAGCGCTCGCAGTGTGCTGCTGTACGTGCTGCTGGCCGCCCGGATGCCCCCGGTGCCCGACGCGCTGAGCACGCCCGGCGCCCCGTGGCCGCTGGCCGAAATTGCCCACATCGTGGAGCAGGACCTGCAAGCGGCGGGGATTGAACCGGAACGTGTGGACGTGTTCAATGGCTGCTCGATGGTCGAAGCCCTGCTCCGGTGCGCTGGGCCCAATGTCAAGGAGATGGAACGCTGGCTCGACCTGGGCATGGCCCACTACGGCCTCAGCAGCATCAGCCTGGTCCTGCCCGTGGAGGGAATCGCCGAACTGGTGGGTCACACGCCGCGGGGAGCCGAGCTTCTGCTGGCCCCCAGCTTTTCCTACGTCGAGCCGCGCCAAGTGCTGGAAGCGGCCATCCGAAATCTGTGCGTCGCCCGCGGGCTGGCGTTCAAAGGCAGACTCGTCGGGGTGCTTCCGACAAGTTCAGCACTGCATTGAGCAGTTGGCGGGTGGGGCCCGCCACGTCCAAGCCGGGCGCCACCGCAAGCGGGGCGCCCTCGGGGGACAATGGGAGCTCTTTTAGTGTCCAGCGCACGCCGGAGCTGTCCCCGGGCAATTCATAGTGGCAACGAAACACCCGCGCCGGCGCGGGCCATCCGCGCAGCGTTGTAAACTCCGTTCGGAGGCCCTCTGCGACGTAGGCGAAGTACATCGGGAAGATACTCGGGCTCTGGCGCAGTACGTGTCGCACATCCCTCAAAACCCACCAGACGGTATCGTCCTGGTGCAGGACCGCCACCTCGACCTGAAGCGCGTCACGCTCGCCAAAGGGAACACTGCGCGTGCTGAATGGGAGGGCCAGAATCATGGTTTCCACCTTTTACGTAACTTATTTTAACTTTTAGAGTGTAGCCTGAAGAGAACCGGGCCGGCAAGCATTTTTTGCAGCGCCAGGCCTACTCCCGTGAAATGGTGGTTGCTATATGAAGTGTGTCAAGCGGGCATCCCACCCCATGGCGCTTTTAGGAAACCATTCAATTCTAGGAGCCTTCAATGCAAACTTCCCTCAACGGTACCCTCGCCCTCGGCAACGGCAAAACTGCTCTCATCTCCCGTGAGCGCGATTTCTCCGACCTGCTGCGCTACTCGACTTCCGAGACTTTGTTCAAGGCTGTCGAAGCTCTCAAGGCCACGTGTGCCAGCTTCGGTGAAGCTCGCTCCGCATCGATGGACCTGTATCGCCAACGCCTCGCTCAGCTGCGTCAGCATCTGCGCATGGCCTGATTTTCTGCCTTCTTCAGGGGTCGCTCACGCGGCCCCTTTTCTACGTCCAAATCTAAACTCGGCTGCTAAACAAGGAAGCGCCGCCATCCCGGTTGGCGCACCTCTGTTTGATGCCCTTGACTTCTATCACGCCCCCAGCGGCCGGCCAAGTCGGTGAGCTGACTGCCGCCATCGAAGCCCTCTGCCGCCAACCCCATCCCCGCCCGGTGCGCGTGCTCAACCTGAGCGCCCCTGCCCCCGACCTTGGCCTGACGGTGCTAGCCCCGTTTTCCGACCTGCACCTCACCTCCCTTCCCTGGCACAAATACCATGTGCGGGAGCTGGACGCGCATGCCTACCATGAGCTGGTGGTGTGTGTTGAGCACGACCGCATTCCCGAAGAAGATGCCCCTTCGCTGGCCCGGTTCGCCTGCGACAGCCTGGCCGTCGGCGGGGTTTTCTTGCTCGTGCACCGACTGGCCCCCGGTGTGTCGTTCGCTTGCGCCGAAGCTGCGCTCCTCAAGGGGCTTCCTGGCGGACCGCGCTTCCCGATTGAGGTCCGGAAAGACGCCTCGCAGGCGTTCCTGGTCGCGAAGGTTCGTCGGGTGGCTTAACCGCATGGCGGGAGCAGCGCCCTAAAGCAAACGGACTTCGGAGAGGCTCCCGCCCCCGAAGTCCGTTTTTGCTTGTTGCCGCTCAGCGCGTGATGAGCACGATGTCCTTGGGATTGCGAGCCTGTATCGCGGAGATGGTTTGGGCGATGCGCTCGTACCGCACATCCTTGTCGATGGACAGCTCCACAGTCGAGGTAGCCGTCACCTTCTTCAGCGCCTCAGGCAGGGACACCGGCGCGGTGGCCAAGTAGATTTGCCCGTCCGCACCCAGGGAAAGAGGCAAGGTCTGCTGCGGGGTGGGCGTGCCCCCCAGCGCGGTACGCGGCAGGTCCACGGGCAGGCGCTTGACCTGCAGGGGCATGGCCAGGAGCAGCAGGACGAGCAAAATCAACAGCACGTCAACCAACGGGGTCACGTTGATGCCTGCTGCGGGGCGGCGCAGAGCTTTGCGGGAGTGGGCTTGCATGGCAGTTCTCGTTCAGCGAGCTGCTGCCAGCGCCCGGCGCTGCTGGTTCTCGAGCACTTGGAGCTTTCGCTGCATCAAGCTGTGCGCCGCGGCCGCTGGGATGGCGGAAGCCAGCCCCACCAGGGTGGCGTTGAGGGCCGTGACCACGGGGCCACTGATGACAGACAGTTCCGCACCGACAGTTCCCAGGGCACGCAGCGCGTCCATGATGTGGATGACGGTGCCCACCAGCCCGATGAACGGGGCAGTCGCAGCGATGACGGCCAGGGGCGTCATCCAGCCTTCGAGCAACTCCAGCCCCGCGTCGAGTTCAAGCTCGGTGGCACCGAGCCGAGTGGCCACGGACGGGCGCCCCAGGAGGCCCGGCCTCCAAAGGTCCAGCGCCTTGAACGCGATGAGGCCGATGGTGCCGGCCAGCAGCACCGCCAAGAGGATGTCGATGAATTGAGCAACTTGTGACATGAATGGGTCTCCAGGTATCAGGGAAGATTGAGCTCGCGGCGGAGCTCCAAGGTATGGTCGATGCGAAGTTCAAACCAGCGGAACTCGCCGGCCAGCATCGGGGGGTCGATGTCCGCCCACGTCTGGCCAACGAGCTGAAGCGTCATCGTGATGTCTTTGAGAGGGGCGCCGGAGGGAACGAGCAATCGGCTGTCCACTACCACTCCCGCGTCATTGACCAATGCGGCAACGACCAGCACATGCCCTCCGGGTGTCTCCAACGAGGCCAGCACGCTGGGCGGCGGGGGTACATCTGAAGGGATGGACGGCGCCGCGTCCGGTGGCGCGGGCCACAGGGGCGGGGCGTTGGTCTCGATGAGCGGCATTCCGACGGCGGCCATCGGCGGCGCCACCGTAAGGGGGGGCTGAGAGATGGTCGGTAGCGGAGGGGCGGGCTCGTCCAGGGCCACCGCAGCCAGGGGCGTCTGGGGGGCAGGCGGCGCCTTCGGCCGCTTGGGCGCGACGGGTTTATCGGTGCGCAAGGGCAGGATTGCGTTGGTGGGCGCCGGCTTTGCGGGGGCCGGTGTGCCCGCCGCGGGCTGGAGGCGCACCGAGACTTTGGCGGGGGCAGGATGCGCGCGCGCGGGCATAGGCCGATGCAGGGCCCAATGCAGGGTCGCGGACACCCCTACTCCCAGAAGCAGACAAAGAGCCCCGGCTAGCCGGGGTTTCCATGGCGCGAGCATGGCTCAGCTCAGCGCAGGGCCTGCCTGCGCATCCAGGCACCCATCAGCACCAGCAGGAACAGCACCCCGCCACCCGCGGCCAGGCCGCCGTGAAGCGGATTGGCGGCAATCCAGTCGAGATAGGCGTCCGGGTTTCCCCAGTTGAAGCTCTCGTCATCCGGCGCTGCCAGGGGGGGCGCGGCGAGGACCAGCGGCTTGTCGTCCTTGAAGGGAGCAACCCCCGCGCTGGCCGCTTCGGCCATCGTTGCGTAGGTGGGCAAAGGCTCACCGGCCACAAATCCTGGCGGCGGGGTGGGGGCGCCGTCGGGGGAGGCGGCCGGGCTGGCCTGCGCGCTCGCAGGAGCAGGGTCCAGGCTCGCGGGCACAGCCGGGAGACCGGCGGGGATGGGGGGCGGCAGCACAGCCGGTTCGGCCGGGGCCAGCGCAGCCGCCCGGGCGGCGAGGATGGCGGCCGCTTTCTCCGCGTCGGGCAAGTTGGTTTGCACCTCACCGGGCACTTTGGAGGGCACATTCGGGTTGAGGCGAATCTGGCTGGTGTAGCCGGGGTCCTGCTCCGGCTGCGCGGCGAGAGCCGGCGAAGTCAAAGCCAGGACGAGGCAGGCGGCGGCCAGGCCGGACAGGTGGTGCTTGAAGGAGGGCATGAGGGGTACCGGTTGAAAACGCATTCCTGGTGTAGCGCGCGCCTTTATTCCGAAAAAACCCCCGCACTCATTGCTGAATGCGGGGGCGGGAATCACGAGGAGTAGACCGTTTGGAGGTGGCCTGGGCGTGCGGAGAAGCGGGTGTGGCTGTCCAGCTCCGTCAGCGGAGCCGAGAACGAACGGCGAAACACCGCCTTTTCCAGCCACGCCAACTCTGCGTCAACCTCCTCTTTTGAGGCGCAGTCGATGAACCAGGCCTTGAAGCTGCCCGGGGCGTCTCCCGTGCTCCAGTGGTAGCCGCGGTCACGCAGCATGTCCTTGGTGGCGAAAGGTGAGCCTTCGGCCCAGAGGCGGTACGTTTTCTTGGCCAGCTCGTCGAGCAGAATGCCCATTCCCCGCTGACCCTGAAGGCCCTCCGGGGCGTTGTTGAGCAGTTGCAGCGTGGCGAAGCAGTCCGCGTCAGCGCGGTGGGCCTCGTAGAAGTAGCCCATCTCGAGCACCAGCACTTCCAGCTTTCGGGTGAGAAAGCCGGCGGCTTGCCAGGGCACCTGGGTCATCGAACAGGCCCACGGCACCTCGCTGAACGCGGGGAACCGGGTTTCTGTCTTGGGTCGGTCGAAGTCGCTGTTGTGCGCAACGACGAAAACGGCCGACTTGAGCATGGCGAGCACCTTTTCGTCGTCGATGCGCTGGCCTTTGACCATGTCATCGGTGATGCCGTTGACGGCGGAAGCTTCCGGGGGAATGGGCATGCCGGGGTCTTCAAGACCGCAGTAGCTGTCCACCACACCGTGCACTTCGCCGGTCAGGGGGTCGAAAGCGAAGGTCACCAGGCCCAGCTCGATGATGACATCGGTGGCGTTTTTGCCCGTGGTCTCGCAGTCGAGGACCAGCCCGATTTGGGCGTCGGCCGGCAGTTCGCCGGAGAGGCGCGGCAGGTCAGGGAGTCTGCGCAGCACCCGGAAATCCGGGTGAACGCTGAGGGTCTGCGCCAGTTGTTCAAAGTCGAGAGGAGGGATTGTCTTTGTGAGCATGAGGGGTTCCTGAGGTTGTAAGCAGTTCGTTTTGCAACGTGCACCGTGTAGCTACCTCCCAACATTTCGGATATTTAGCAACACATCAACACCACCAGAATATATGTTCTGGTAGTATTCACGCTTTCATTCAAAAGGAATTGCCATGAACCTGCAGCCCCCCGCCAATCAAGCCCTTTGCGTCATGCCCGTGCACACCCGTGCCAAAGCCGAATTGCACGTGTACTTTGGCTATCCCGACCAGCAAGCCTGGCTGGGAGAAGCGGTGGCCCAGGCCGCCCAGACCGGGGACGACGAGTCGCTGGCGGGGCTGCTGGAGATGGGCGCGGTGGGGCTGGGAGCCCCGATGGGCGAGTACCTTGATGAAAGCATGCGGGTAGCACGTGCCACCGGTGTGTTCCTGGAAAAAGACGGCGAAGCGGCCCAGTCGGTCGGCGGCGCGCTGGCGCACGCCCGTACGTGGGCCTACTGGCGCGAAGCCGAGGACGGCCAAGTGCTGGTGCTGGAGTTTCAGGCCCCCCTCGCCTTTGGCTGGGGCGCGGGCAAGGACACCATGGCACAGGACCAGTTGCGCGGCGCCTGCCTCAAGCAGATGCGCAGCCAGACCGAGTCGCTGCTGGAGAACATCGCCGACCCGCTGGACGCGGCCCGCTTGGAAGTGGTGTTTTCTGGTCGCTGGGACGAGAGCCTGGACGCATTGCGCGCCCGGTTGCAGGCAGGCGCCTTGAGCGTCTGGCAGCGTGTTCTGTCCGATGAACAAGAGGCCGCCGAGACCCCAGCCCCGTTGATGCATTAAAAAACCCGCTGCGACTGCAGCGGGTTGTCAAATCAGTGAAACACGATTTCCGTTGGACGGACCATCCAGAGGACGACCTGTGCGGCGGAATCGTACACAACGCAAGTGCGCTTTGAACTGGCCGCCTGCCTTTCAGCCATGTCAACGCCCCAGGTCAGGCCAATGCCACGGTCGGCCAGTTCGCCCGCTTCGACCGCTTCTTCGAGGTCTGAAAGGGACGGTTGGCCAGGAGCGAGGTCGAGCCGGAGCACTTCCAGAGTCATTTTTTCTTGTTCGGGGGTGGCGAGGATAAGTGCCATGAGGAGAACTCCTTGTGTTGAGGGTCAGGCGGCCAACTCGGCAGCCTGGGCTTGCGCGGTTTGTCCAAGGTCACGCAAGGTGGCCAGCAGGTCCCAGCGGGTGAACGTCACGGGAGCCAGGGGCGACCGGGAACGAACGGCTTCAATGGCCTGGTCCAGGTAGGTCCGCATGCCCAAGGGCAAGCTGCGGTCAAACTCGGGCAGGTCGCGACAAAGCAAGTCGAACTTCTCTTCAGCTCCGTCTTGGCAGTTTTCCGCGCCATGACAGAGGACGGACGACAGCGCCGCGACTTGCGAGCGGGGCTCCAGGCCAATGTCTTCAACGAACTGAATCGTATGGAGCAAGCTCCAGTGGTTGGTCGTGGGGTATTCCAGGTTGGAATGGTTGTGGTGCAGCTCATTCCACAGGTTGACCCAGAAGGGTCCACTGCGAACACGGGACTCAAGTTCCCTTCGTACGGCGGCATCCGGCCTTGCAGGAGGCAAGGAACCGACTTTCGTCGGGGTTAAGACGCCCAGACTGTAAAGCTCCTCGGAGACGACCGCGGGCAAAGCCGCAAGCACAGTTTCCAAGGACCGCTCACCCGGCTCCCAAGTCCGGAGGACCCTTGCAGAAGGGGGCGTCCCGGGAAAGTTGTCGGGGTCGTAGGTCTCAGCCACAGCGTTGAACGCCCGGTCACTGTGCACGTACACGTGAGCCAGCACGACCAGAGGGGCACCAATCGCGCGGTCCTTGAACGCCTGGGTGGCCACTTGCTTCAAGGAAAAATGGCGGGTCAGGGTTGTCATAGGGGGTCTTTCTACGCGCAGAGCGCGTGCCTAATCTAAAAGTTGCTCTGCTCTGTATAGGTAGCCCAAGAAGCTAAACTCTAGCTTCTACATGCTATAATACATACTTTAGAAAACCAACAACCTAGCGGGCATGAGGCCCGACTTTACATGCAAATTTCCGACCTTTCCTTCGCGTTGCGCCCCGCTCGCGAGGCTGCCAACACACCCGTTCCGGCCAACATCACCTCCTCTCCCGCCTTGCTTCAAGGCGTGGTCTCGGCCCACCCCAAAGGCTTCGGGTTTGTGGTCACCGCTGATGAGCAAGAATTCTTCTTGCCCCCTTCTGAAATGCGCCGCGTGGTCCCGGGGGACACGGTGGATTTTCATGTGACGCCGGGCCAGAAGCCCGACACCACTCAAGCTTGTGTGCGAAGCATCGTTCGCCGCCCGTCCACGGTATGGCAAGGCGTCCTGGTGGCCAAGGACAAGAAGATGGTGCTCAAGCCCGACGTGGACTCGCCCTGCTTCGTGCAACTCACCCTCCCCCATTTGAGCTACTGCCCGACCGATGTGGTCGTCAGCGTTCGGGTGGAGGGATTCGAGCAGGCAGCGCACAGCGCCAGAAAACCTGTCACCGTGGTTCCTGTGCAGCTGGAGCGCGTGCTGGGGCCGCGCACCCGCGAAGGGTTCATCCAGGATTACGCCCTGGCTCGGTTTGATTTTCCGCTGGACTTCTCCGAGCGCGCGCTCGAAGAGGCGGGGGCGGCGGCTCGGCAGCCCATCGACGCCCAGGACCGGGTAGACCTGCGCGAGATTCCGCTGGTCACCATCGACGGGGAGAGCACCCGTGATTTCGACGATGCGGTGTACGCACGCCCCACCGAATATGGGTGGGAAGTGGTTGTCGCCATCGCCGACGTCAGCCACTATGTGGCTCCGAACAGCGCACTCGACCGCGAGGCTCGCGCCCGGTCTACGTCGGTCTACCTGCCCGGCCGCACGCTGCCCATGTTGCCCGAGGCGCTGTCCGTCGGCGCCTGCTCGCTCATTCCCGGAGTGGACCGCCTTGTGGTCGCGCTCATCCTTCAGGTGTCGCCTACGGGAGAGCTGTTGGGCAACGGCACCGTTTCCCGCGCCATCGCCCGCTCGGCCCAACGCCTGACCTATTCCGAGGTGCAAGCCTGGTCGCAGGGCGAGTTTCAGGTGGCCCCGCACGTGCAGCCCTCTCTTGCCGCGCTGTGGGACCTGTACCGAACCCTCGCGACCCGCCGCTCCGCAACCGGGCGCATGGAGCACGAGAGTCCCGAGCCCAAGCTGATGCCCAAGGATGACGGCACGTTTGACATGGACTGGGTCCCGAGAACTGACGCACACCGCTTGGTCGAGGAGCTCATGCTGCTGTCCAACCGCATGGTGGCGCAACGCCTCGACGCGCAAGGCCAGGGCGTGTTCCGCCACCAACCTTTGCCCGATGCGGAGCGCTGGGCCGTGGTGCGCGAGTTTGCCGCGGGCCAAGGCCGCGAACTGCCCGAGGCACCGGACTTGCCGGCGCTGGCCGCAATGGTCAAGTCGCTGGACGGCGACGCGGTGCTCAAGGCCGAGCTGCACGCCCGGAACTGCATGAACCCGGCCATCTACAGCCACACGGACAAGCAGCACTTTTCGCTGAACTTCCAGGCGTACACCCACTTCACGAGCCCCATCCGCCGCTACGCCGACCTTCTCGTGCACCGCCTGCTGCTGGCGCCGGCACAGGTCGATGCCAAAGGACTGCCGGGCATGGTCGAGCAGTGCTCCCAGCGCAACCGGGGCGCGCGCCTGGCCGAGCGCCTGGTGTGGGACGTGTTGAAGAAGACCGGGCTGTGGACCGGCCACCAAGCCAACCCAGAGTCCCATGCGGGGTACGTGGTCAACCAGTCTCGCAACGGCGTTCGCGCCGTGGTGACGGCTTGGCAAACGGCGGTCTTCGTCAACGGCAAGGCGCTGCAGGACGTGGGCTACCGCTATGAAGCGTCCCGCAGTGCTTGGTGCAAAGAAGGCCATGCCCTCGAGCTCGGCTCTACCTTGACGCTGCACCCCGCCGCGCGCGTGGATGATGACTCTCGCATCGAGATTCTTGCGGGTTTGTAAGCCGACCCAACGGGGCGAAAACGCCAGCCCCGCATAATGCGGCATGCCTGAAAACCTCGGCCCCCTCTCGCCCGCTGTTGCCGCCTTGATGGCGGTTGCGGGTCCCGCCGCTGAAGCCAATGCCGCCAACGTCGAGGTGCGCGCGGGGAAGGCGCTGTCCGCCTTGAACCAGCAGCTGCGCGGCGTGTTGCGCCCCGCAACGCCCAAGGCCCAGCGCCTCGTCCGGGTTCGGCATATCGCGGGGGAATGGAGTCGGCTGGTCGCGCCGGATGCGGCCTGTCGACGCGGTTGCTCCCACTGCTGCCACATCAACACCGAGGTTCCGCGCTCAGAGGCCCAACTGATTGCAAAAGCCTCCGGGCGGACGCTGCGAGAGCCGCCGGTGAAGCTGGGCTGGACGAGCACCCCGCCCGAGAAGTTTCTGGGGGTGCCGTGCCCGTTTCTTCGGGAGGGCGCGTGCAGCATTTACGCACACCGCCCCCTGGCGTGCCGCACGTTGCTGAGCATGGCGGATGACGAGGCGTTGTGCGAACTTCGGCCCGGAGAGAACGTTCCAGTGCCGTACGCCAACGCCACGGCCTTGCAGGCCACCTTTTTCCAGGTCGCGCAGCAGGAGGACTGGGCGGATATTCGGGAGTGGTTTGCACCGGGGGACCCGGCGAGTTCACGCGGGGTGCCGGCAGCGGTGCCAGCCGGGAGTGATGGCGCGCCCGGAGAGAATTGAACTCCCGACCCCGAGGTTCGGAACCTCGTGCTCTATCCAACTGAGCTACGGACGCAAAAATGATGGCGGCCACGAAGGGGGTCGAACCCTTGACCTGCCCCTGGACAGGGGGCTGCTCTAAACCACTGAGCTACGTGACCATTTGGCGAGCACTCCTTTGCGGAAGTCCTCGCCAAATGGCGCTCGATACGGGAATCGAACCCGTGTCTACGGCGTGAAAGGCCGTCGTCCTGGTCCCCTAGACGAATCGAGCAAAAGACCTTGGTGCGCCTGGAGAGAATCGAACTCCCACCCCCCGGTTCGTAGCCGAGTGCTCTGTCCGTTGAGCTACAGGCGCAAAAATGATGGCGGCCAAGAAGGGAATCGAACCCTCGACCTTCCCCTGGACAGGGGGCTGCTCTAAACCACTGAGCTACATGGCCATCTGGGAAGGGCTCCATCTCTGGAACACTTGCCAAATGGCGCTCGATACGGGAATCGAACCCGTGTCTACGGCGTGAAAGGCCGTCGTCCTGGACCTCTAGACGAATCGAGCAAAAATACCTTGGTGCGTCTGGAGAGACTCGAACTCCCAACCCCCCGGTTCGTAACCGAGTGCTCTATCCGTTGAGCTACAGACGCAAAAACGATGGCGGCCAAGAAGGGGCTCGAACCCTCGACCTTCCCCTCGACAGGGGGCTGCTCTAAACCACTGAGCTACATGGCCATCAGGGAAGGGCTCCCTTTCGGGAACACTTGCCAGATGGCGCTCGGTGCGGGATTCGAACCCGCGTCGGTGACGTGAAAGGCCACTGTCCTGGTCCCCTAGACGAACCGAGCTTTAGGGCTCTCCCGTCTTCGGACGTTGCAGACGCAAAAACGCCGGCAAGTCTTCAGACTTTGCCGGCGGAGATACAGGAGGGGGTGGGCTTGTAGGCTACCGTTCTGTGGGTCCCGCCAGCACCTGGCGGAGAACGGGCCAGGGTCTGTTTACGAACGCTCGTCGCGTTCATCACGCTCGACACGAGCGCGCTCATCCGACCGGCGTGCGCTGGCGGAAAAGGTTGCGAGTGAGAGAGCGTTCATGGTAAACAGACCAGTTAAGAAAGTGATGTACGCAGTATAGCGTCAATAGTTTATACACGCAACACTTTTCTGAAAAAAATTTACAAAAAGATGTTCGACGAAAAAACCGCTGAGGAGTACCCCAGCGGTTCAGAATCAGACCCGATAGCCCTGCGCTGTGCAAGCGACGCTGACGGCTGCATCCGATTGTGATTGCATCGGATGCCCGAGGGCGTGCTCCCCCGAGAAGTCGTTGCTCCCGGGGAGCGTGGGCGCCCAGATGCGGTCGACACCCTTTGCCGATTCTTCACTTGTGGCCATTCGCACGCCCCATTTGATGCCGAAGTCATAGGACTCCATGTACGGCCGGCCGCTGGAATACTCCGCGCGGTAGTGCGAAGGCAACAGCATGTCGAGAAGCCAGGCGCGTCGCCGGGCGGAGCGTTCAGCCGCCCTTGCGCTCTTGAAGCTTCGCCGGTACAGGGTAGAGCCCCGACAGACGGGCCACTCCAGCCAGCACTCCGCAACCCACACCAGGGAATTTGAACTCTTCTTCAAATCACCGTCGAGCAGGGCACGAACCAGCAGGAAGGCCCAGGCTACTCCCGCGAGGGCCCCTAACGTTGCAATGGTGAACATCGTGCACCTCTCAGCGGGCGGGTTTCAGGGTGAGCCGGCTCAGCAACGCACTCAGTTCGGGGCAAGCGGTCTCCCGTTCGCGCAAGCGGCGGGCGAGAAGGTGCTCCTCCACCGCTTCGCTCAGCGCCGCCGTTTGTGCGAGAGCAGTGTGGCGACGAACGTCGGGCGTCGGGTCCGATGGACCGGTTGAGGGTTGGGGGCCCGTTGCGGGGGCGGCGAAAACGGCGACCAGGAGGCGGGCGAGTCCTTGTTCCGAGAACGGGACAGGAGAGAATTTATCGTTCATGGACTTTCCTTGTTGAGTTGAGGGACCTGTCCTGTGTAGTGACTACCTCGTCTTTTTAAGCTATAATATCCAGAACTCTAAACTGACCATGAAGTTCTTCCAACTCCCAAAATTCATGTCGTCCCACGAAGCTCGAGAGATTGCCTTGCGGCTGCTCGACCCCGCTCCCGTGGACGACCGGAGTAAGCTGCTGGGCGTCGCGCTGCTGTACACCAGCTGGGAGTTCGAGACGCCGACAAGCGTTGAACTCGCGGCCGTACTGCGCGCCATTCCGGACTACCTGCGTGCGCTCCCCCTGGATGCCCCGGGCGACTTGCTCCGGCTGTCCCCTGCCCGCGTGCGAGAAGCCATGGACACCGAGAAGGCGCATCCCGAGCTGGCAAAGACCCTGCATGAAGGGGCGGTCTGGCACGACGAGCTGCTCCGGGACCGCCCTGCTCTGTCCGCCGTACTGGCGCGTCTGCTGGACTGGCTGGGGGACGACCAAGGTCCCACCCCGCAGGAGACCACCGCGGCTGAAGCGTCCGTCGGGACCACCGAAATTGCGACGGTCCCCGGTCTGGTGGTGCGGGGGCCCTCTTTCCCGCAGGCCCCCGCTGCCCTGCCCCCCTCCCCTGGTGGGCGCATTGCCCTGTACACCAAGGCCGAGGTGACCACGCAGTGGCAGCGGCTGCCCGCAGAAGAGCCCAGCCTTGCGCTACGCCGGTTGTTGTTGCAGATGGAAAAGGGCAATCCCTCGCGTAGCCTGACCCCTGCCCCGGAGCCCGGTGCGCTGGCGCCCCTGCTGGAGCGGTTCCCTCATTTTTCGCACGTGGTGGCCTTCGTGCGCCAGTGCCTGGCCCTGGCCTGTACGGGTACCGAGGGCAAGCCGGTGGCCATCGCCCCGCTGCTGCTTCGTGGAGCCCCGGGCACGGGCAAGTCCTACTTTGCCCAGGAACTCGCCGCCGCCCTCGGGTGTGTCTACCAAGAGCGCGACCTGTCCGTGACATCAGAAGCGTTTGTGCTCATGGGGATGGACTCCACCTGGAAAGGCGGCAAGCCAGGGCTGGTGTTTGACGCCCTGTTCCACGGCACGACAGCCAACCCGGTGCTGTGCCTGAACGAGGTGGACAAGGCCAAAGCTCCTGGGGGGTTCGGCAACTCACCCCTCGCCGCGCTGTACACCTTGCTGGAGCCCGCCAACAGCCGCCAGTTCCGCGACGAGTTCTCGGGCGTGAGCGTGGATGCCAGCAAAATCGTCTGGGTGCTCACGGCCAACGACGGGCATCTGCCGGAGCCGATTCTCTCGCGTCTGGAGGTGTTCGACATCCCCGCGCCGTCGCCCTCGCAGTGCCTGGCTATCGCGAGGTCGGTGTGGCGTGATTTGCTGCGCAAGGACTTCCCCGCGGGGCACCCGTTCGCCGAGGACCTGCCGGAGACCATCGTTGAGCGGGTGGCGGTATTGAGCCCCCGTGAAATGCGGAAAACGCTTTACCGCGCGGCGGGCGTCGCGGCCATGGCCGGGCGCACGCAGGTGCACATGGAGGATGTGAGCGCTGCCGTGGGGGTGCGCACGCCGCCCCCGCGAATGGGCTTCATCGCCTGACCGGCAACGCTCGGGGGGCGTGTCACCCCGGGAATGGCTTAAAAACCGGCGGGGCACCGGAAATTCGGACCTGTCGCACCAGACCTGCGAGGAGCCGGTGAGTCGCACAAGGAATGTTCTGCTGGTGTAGGCTAAACCTATAAGCTATAATGAATTATTCGGCCTAAACAACGCAGCTTTCCGTCTCACGTTCTACCATGACCCAGCCCGCCACCCCCCTGCCCACCAAGTTCGAATTCGTGGCCACCAGCGTCATCATTCGCGGTGAAAAGCCCACCAAGGGCATCGAGGCCCTCGCCTCGGCCAACCCCCACCAGATGAACCGCATCGTGGGCTACCTGCCCAGCGGAGAGAAAGTCATGGTGGCGCACCGCGCCGGCAAAGGCGGCATGGACTTCACCAAGCTCATGGGCGGCAAGGTCTACGCGGTGGCCGCCGACGCCGTGTCCGCCGTGATGGAAAAAGACGACAAGGGCAAGTCCACTCGCGTCCAGAAGAAGGAAGACGGCCTGCCCCTCTATTCTTCCAGCGGCTTCTACACGCTCTCGTCCAAAGAATATCCCGCCATGGCACTGTTCGAGGCTTACGCCCGCGTGCTCCCGGGCGGCGAGCAGATGTTGCTGGTGACCGACGAGGCCCTGGCTCAGCGCCAGACCCTGACGCTGGACAGCGAGTTCGACCTGGAGATGCTGACCGACTTCATGGTGGCGGCTTTGGACGACAGCGCGAATCTGGTGGCGGAATACGACGTTCAAGTCAACCGCAAGCGCGAGGTGGGCTTGCGCCGTGCCCGTGAAGACGCGGCCGAGCGCGATGAGACTTTCGAAGGGCCCGAGTTCCAGGACTGTGCGGTCAGCAAAAAGGATGGCAACCCGATGGCAATGCTGGTGTGGCGCCTGGCGGATGGCAGCGTCGACAGCACCGTGGTGGTCCGGGAAGCGGAGGGCATCGACGAGGTGGACCGCCCGATGATGCGGTACATGACGCCCCCGGAGGCGGTGCAGCACTTCGAGGCCAGCCCGGCCTACCGGCGCATCCAGGACGAGCTGGCCGCCGGCCGTCAGGTGTTCATCGCCATGGCTGTGGGCCACGTCATGCGCTGCAGCGTGAGCTTCCGGCGCAAGGTCCAGGCGACCCTGGCCGAACCCGCCGAAAAAATCCTGTACGGCGATGGTGCGTTCATCCGCGGCGTGGCGAATACGTGGGCCAAGTCCATCGTGGGCATCCTGCATTCCCAGCACCCGAATTTTCCGCGCGAAGACTATCCCACGCACCACTACGTCGCCGGCCTGCGCCAGGCCGAAGTGGGCATGTCGAAGAAGCCGGACAACAGCGGCTGGCTGCCGCCCCAGGTGGTGCCCTACGACCTCGAAGCCATGGTGCTCAAGGGCAAGGCCTGAGCGGCCCTCCTCGCTTCCCCTAAAAGGCCCCCCGCGGGCCTTTTTTTAGGCTCTGTCACTTAATCGTGTTGGTGGTTAAGATGCGGAGCCATGCGCCGTCGCGAATTCCAACGACTCGTGGACTCTCTCAAGAGCTTGAGCCCCCCCACCAACACCATCAGCTGAACGAGACCCCAAGAAAAACGCCCCAGTCATCGACTGGGGCGGAATCGTTGGATTGGGAGGTTACAGGGTGACCTGTTTCAGCTGCACCTTGACATCGTAGGCCAACCAAAGTTGGCGCTCCTTGTACATCACCCAGGGGGCTGACGCGAGAACGCCCATGCACTCGGGGCGCCAAGACTGCAGAAGTGCAGGGACGCCGTCGACAAAGAAGTGCAGGTCCAGGCGATGCAAGGCGTCCTGCCCCAGGTCGAGGCGTTCGAGGTGTTCCCCCAGCTGCTCCAGCAGCGTCGCCACATGCTTCGGTTCGAGCCCGTTCTCCGCCACGTTGGGGATGTGCGAAACGTTGGCCACGGCGAGCTGGTGTTCCTCTTCGTACTTCTCGGAGCCGGTGATGAGCACGGTTACGTTCATGAAATTTCCTTACATAGAAATGATTGTCCTATCGCGTATAGGCATTGCAAGCCAGGCGAGGCGTCGCACCAACACAATTTGGTGACAAAGCCTTTTTTTATGGGGCCACGGATAGGCCACCAAAAGGCCCGCGGCCCGAAAGCCGCCGCAGTGCGATGGGCGCCGGCTCAGCGTTTGCCATTGGCCAGGTAGAGCTCGCCCGCCAGCTGGAATCCCTTGACGTTGGCCAGCTGGGCGTCTTCCAGCACGTGCACCGTGTGGCTGGGGTAGTACTGTTCGATGGTCTTGCGAAAGATGTGGCTGCCGCCCCCCAGCAAGATGATGTTGTCGATGTCGGTGCCGGTGCCCACGATGTTGCGCATGTAGCCCACGGTGCCCTCAACCACGGAGCGCGTGTTGCGGATGTGCGTGTCCATGTCTTCGACCACGCCGTTGATGCGGATTTTGCGGCGGCGCAGCCCGGTGTCGAGTGCGCCGATGTTCTCGTAGCGAATGCCGTGTTTCTCGGAGATGGACTCGGCCAGCGCGCGCAAGACCTTGGACACCCCACCCGTGTGGGCGCCAGACCGGTTGTCCACCAGCTTCTCGCCGTTGGAGAGCAGGAAGTCGAAGGTCAGGAAGCCCGGGTCAATGACCAGGTTCATCTCTTCGCGCAGGAATTCGAACTCGGGCTTCTTCGCGGCCAAGGAGAAGCAGTAGTAGAGGCCGCCCAGCGGCTGGGGCAGCACCAGGGCATCGACTACTTCCACGGTGAGCTCGGCGCTCACCTTGTGTTTCCCGACCACCATGGCGCGGAGCTTGGCCGCGTTTTGCATGTTGGACAGCGGCAGGCCCACCACCAGCAGGTCAATCTTTGGCTCGCCCATGTAGGCCAGGGCACCGGCGAACACGGCCTTGTACTGCTCGGTGT